>Ga0179593_1322446_pt1 | contig 16686 bp, 18 predicted proteins | sample CZODoug2_1_08_16_FD_185931 | JGI IMG/M metagenome (GOLD analysis project Ga0179593, IMG submission 185931) | Vadose zone soil fungal communities from Angelo Coast Range Reserve, California, USA - CZODoug2_1_08_16fungal (PacBio error correction) | ecosystem: Environmental > Terrestrial > Soil >...
CGAAATCCAAAGGGTCGAACGATTACTGGAAAAAAGATAGCTGAAGGGAAACGGAGCGGAGTGGGTGAGGCAAACATCTCTGAAAGCCTCGTCAAGGAAGCCCCGAAGGCAAGAGGGAGCAAATCCGTATAGAAGGAAAGGGGGTGTGGGGAGAAAATCAATCCTCAGAGCTAGGATACCTGAAGGTGGAGACCTTAATCGGTGATAAGGGAGCCTGCACGGGGAAATAAATCCCCTCGAAAGATGTGACAGCGGCTTGGGAAAGGGAAAGAGAAAAAAAAAGCAAATGGGGGGGGGAAATACAAGACGGCCAGGCGGGGGGACGATCGAAGAAACATACCTTTCCGCAAAGGACTTAGAGCAGTAGAGTCGCGCAAAAAAGTGAGACCGTTCGTTTCGTTCCGGAAGTGGAAGCGGATCGAACGCCCAAGTGATAAAAGCTTCCTACTCACCTGAAAAAAAGTTGCAGAAACGCCTACGGACTAAAAGGGAGGAGGTTTAAGAAAGGGGTCTGATGTGGGGAATCATCTCGTACGCGAATCATTTTGTACATGGGGGGGGGGGGGGAAGAAGCTGGAGGAAGAGAGTTTGCGATAATAAATCGCGAGGAACTAAGAGGTAATCCGAAACAGGAGGTACGGGGATTGGACAGCGCAAAAACGAAAAAGAGCGTCACGGAAAAACTGCATACGACAAAAGAGAAAAGTGTGTTATAAATCGGGTTTAGTTCTTAGATGAAAAAACGGGATCTTTGGCGATGCAGAAAGGGGGTTGGGAAGAGCTCGGGGGGACATAAGCATCAAGGGAGAGGCGAAAAGAGATGGACGCTATGAGTGGGAAATGTAATGATTATAACTTTGTGGACCATAAGGAGCGTAAACAAACTTACAGTTAAACCGAAGCCAGGGGAACTGGAGACTGGACATTTCCGATGGAGTGTTGGGATCTTGAACGGGAACTAAGCTGAAACCGAGTCGCGTGGCTAAAGAGACTTTCAATAGGCTTGATTAAAAAAAAAACATGAGAAGGAGGAGCTGTCGACCTCTGGAGTGGATCACGTGGGGAAAGGATCTAGGGGGCTGGGGCAAATACTTGAAGCGACAGTGCAGGAGCACCACGTAGCCGAAGACGCCGGATAGGAAAACAGGGTCCGAACTGTTGGCTCGGAACATGTCTACACGAAAGGCCTCAAAAGGACAGGCACTACAACCTCAAAATAACTCACAAGAAAGGGGTCCGCGGGGGGGGGACCGACGCGCTGCAATGCTTTAATCATTGGACAAGAGGGCTTCAGCAAATAGTGAAGCGGTGGGTGGGTAGAAAAGTAAGGGGAAAAACTTGTGGAGTAACTCGTGGGGTGGCAAGAGGACCATCATAGCCTCAGGTGGGCTGAGTCTCGCGGCGGGGGATAGGTTCAGGTCCTACATGGGGGGACTTTTCCGCGGCGCCTCCAATTGGAACCACGCTTACTTAGAAAAAGTCCTATTAGGACCTGGGTTGTTGGGCACCAAAAATAAGAAAGGACTGGGGCAGGAGGCCTGGGGCAAAAAAGGGAAGGGGACGTTGTCGGTTCCAAAGCTTGGTGGTTCATATTCTGACAGGCCAGTTGGTGGGCTTGTGTTGGTGCCGATGAAGGGAGAAAGGGGGAAGAGGGAGCAAAAAACTGGGGAATGGCGGAGACGTCCAGTAGGAAGAAATATCAAAAAACAATCCGCAAAACCAAAACCTGAAGAGAAAAGGTGGACTCACGCACTCTTGTGAGTCAATGTTCCGGTGGACTAGCTAGACTCTCAGGTGGAGGATCGGAGTGAGGGAAAGAGCAAGTCGGTGCCAAGGGCCTGGGGTTTTGACCTCCGCCCTTAGGGTGGGGTCGCGGGGGGCAGCAATCAGGGGCGTTGAAAACACTTTGAAAGCAGGAAAAAGGGAGAACGGGTGGAAACAGGACCGAGGCGAAAAAGCTTAAGATAGAAAAAAGCACCGGGAGTAAAACGGCAAGTGCCGGAATCGTGGATTGGGACTAGCTTTACAGTCTGATTAAACATTATAAAAGACGGCGCAGGAGGAATTGATTCTTCCGCCTGAGGTGAACAAAGAATACTATTGTGAAAGTGCAATGAAAGAAAGGGACACCTTGTGGAACAGTGCAGGTAAGTTAAGGATATCAACTGACTGTTGAGAATGAAAAAACGTAAATTTCAAGGAAAGTGACAGCAGAGTGTATTTGGGGGTCCTCTAGGGAGGGCCAGTTGGGCAAAAAAGGGTTCGGCGCCAGAACTCATTTCTTTGGATGGATCAAGAAGGAAAGGGAAAAGCAAAAAGGACGAAGAGAAGGGAAAATGGAACGCAAGAATTGACAGAGCTGGCCAGTCACAAGAAAGAATTTAAGTGTGAGAGACATTTTTATAGATGGGGGATCCAGGGGCAAGACCCTTAGAAGTCATCCGTACAAAAAAGGGAGGATTATTGGTAAGAAGAATCCGCGGAAACAACCACACAAAAGACCGGCCAAGAATGAAAACGGGGCCGGAAATGCCTCGGGGGGATGGAAGAAAGGAAGGCGAAATTGCGATCCTTATTGAAAAAAGGGACAGGCAGAAAGACTGATAGCGCAGGCCATTGCAGAAATTGCAAAAATAACAAGAAAAGGGGGCCGCGACTGGAACAGAGGGCATGGGAAGTCGACTCAAAGGGGGGAAGAAAGGTCTAATCAAAAAACAAACACAAGAGCAAATAAGAATTGTTTATTCCCCACAATAAGGCGAAAGATTCCCTCGAGGGGAATATAGCGCCGCCATTGTGTCAACGGTTGAAAAAGAAACGCAGCGAGAGAGAGAAGGGATCATGACGGGCAACTGAAAAAATTACGGAAATGGGCTCTCAGACGGGGGTGGAAGGAAAAAGGCCCGAGTGGGTGCCCTGTAGGATGGTATAAAAATCAATGGCCTTGTAGTAGGAGAAAAGGAAGGATTCGGTGGTTAGGATGATGCTCCGTTAGGAGAAACTGGTAAAGACAGAAAAAACTAAGAAAGAAAAAAAAATGGGGAAAGCACGGAGGCGGCGGACTGGCCCGAAACGAGCGTCCAGGGCAGAGAGGAGAAGAATGGGACTTCCCCCGTAAGCTATAAAAGGCAAACGCACAGGGGGAGGGCGAGAAACCGGTCAAAAGCATCCGTTGAACAGGCCAGACAAATAGGCTTTCCAGCCTATTAAATCAGGAAAGGGCTAGGGAGTAAGACTAGGTTCCCTAAAAAAAGAAATGAAACTGCAGGTGGAAACAATCCCGGGAGGAAAAAAAAAACCCAGGAAGTTCCATGAACGCAACCGTGGCAATCTGACGGAGCTAAGAATCACGAGAGGCACTAAGAAGGAGTGGAGTTCAAAAACAGAAAAAGAGACTGTCACAGCGTAGACAGACCTAAAAATAGGTTAAGGTCAGCAGGTGGGTGACCAACTGCTCATTGATAATTTCCGGCGGGGTCCGCCTGGGGTTGGGGGGGCCGAAACCAATCGAAGTAACTTCTTCAGGGGAAAAGGGGTGGTCGGTCGGGAGTTGATGCGCGGACACATAAGTTGTATGTGGGGGAAAAAATCCACTAATAAGAAGGCCGTTAATCAATGTCAAAAAAAATACATCCGAAAACACCGGAACTTTCATATACAAAGAAAATTCAGAAAACGCACATAAAAGACCGAGTCGTTATCAAACAGGGCCTCGAGGGAGGGCGGTGTTGGACGGGCTTGGGAAAAGAAAATTGAGATTCACGAAATCAGACAGGCGAAGGACACTGAAAAGCACACGAGTCAAAGAAGGATCGTACAAACCCACAGAAACTTTCTTAGTAATCGGAGGCGAAGAAGGGTAAGCACCGGAATATTCAATTTGCATCCAAGCGAATGGCCACACATTCACTTGAGGAGTCTTATCAGAAAAGAAAAAGGAAAGGGTAAAGGGGTTCACAAACTAAAGGGGTTGCACAAAGCTGAGAGCAACGCTGGAAAAAACTAGGAAAGGACGAAATATCATAAGCAGGAAGAAACAGAGGTGTCGAGTGTTTGGGGGGAAATCAGCGGCAAAACGAAGTAATCAAGGGGGCAAAGGGGCGAGCCAAAAAGAGAATGGAAATTTGCAGAAAGGGGGAGCACATGCTTAAGTGTGGTCAGACTTCCTACGGTCACAGGGAAAAGCTGCGAGGACTTGAGGAAGGGGACAAATATATCCTCGGAAACGAATTGCCTCTTCTTCTTCAGACTGATGCAGAGCGGACAGGAATGTCCAGAAGGGGGACAGAATTCGGAGTACGGGGTCAAGAAATTTATGAAGGAAAGGATTCAGGTCATGGAGTTCGGAGCCACCACCAAGAATCGGGCACAATTTATTCACGGAGGTCAGACCTACAGGGATGGCTGGGGGTGGGTACTCCGCAGCTAAAACCGCGGGGAGGTTGGGGGAGAAAGAGTATCGGTTTGGAAAGGACTAAGTGCCCCGCACCGCGCCAAACCTTAGGATGATAGGAGAAGGCAACGAGCAATTCAAATGCGTCAGGAAAAAAGTTTCAGGGCCGGAATTATCTGTCAAACAACTGAGGGAATGAGCCGCCAGGAATTGCCGAAGGAAAAAAGCTCCTGGGCATGCTTTCCCCAGAGAAGGCACGGTCTGATTAAGGGGGGAAAGCGCGGCTCTTGCAAAAAGTCGCAAAAACTGGAAGGTCAGTGGGGGTAAAAGAGGAGAAATCTGAAAAAAAACGATGAATCCAAAGGAGGAGTCCAGGGAAGCGAGGGGTTAGGGGGGGACTGTAGAAACGATCGGGGGGCAGAAGAAACGTTGAAAAGCAGCGGGTGACGGATTGGGGAATGAAGCGTATAAAGAAAAGAAGCTTTTAATGAGAGCCACAGAGTACTAAGCAGGCCACTAAAGGAAGAACGGGAGATATCAAAAATGGGAAGAACTTAAGAGGGAGGGAAACATCCCGAAGATGATCAGCTGGGACGTGGAACTTCCACGGGGCGGGAAGGGGACGCAGCATACAAGTGGGCGTACTTTTTTTGTAAGTATCATCCCGAGAACGAAAAAAGGGAAGGCAAGGGGGGGAAAAGGAGAAAGGGGCTTCGAGAATTTGACGGGGGAAGCGCGGCATGTGGGGAGGCGGTTGTGAGGCGCCGACGGAAAAGGAGCAGAAGAACTATTCCTTTGTTCTCGTGGCCTCAAAAGCTGGCCCCACAGTAAAAAAAGCGATTGTACTGGAAGACGGACTGGAAAAGTACTTCAAGAGGATCAAGGAAGACAGGATCAGGGAAAAAAATCAGGGCACGAGCAGAGGTTGAAGGTTCAACTTAAGAAGAGAAGTTCAACGGCTGGTGGAGAGAACTTCTTCTGAAGTGAAGAAAAGGAAGTCCGAGAAAGCTGTCATCAGCGGAAGGCGGTGTAAGCTTCCATCGATGTCCGTTCCCTAATTTCTGGGGCGAACGGTTGAGATGCTGCTGATCTCAAAAAAAACAACAATCCCCGAAGAGCGAAAAAAAGAAATTACTCAAAAAGAAATGAAGAGGTGAGCGAATGGGTAGTGAGCGATGTAAAGCCGCGAGGGGGAGTAAAGTAACACATCAGGAAGGAAGCCCTACGTGCATCGCAAACAGCCTTAATATCCAGTAAGGGGGAAAACAGGCCCTAGACGCAGGATAAAAGAACCTGATTTGCAGCAAAAGCAGAATCCAGGGAAAGAAGGAAATGAGAAGCAAGACGATCAAACTAGAAAAAGGATGTGTACATCGGAGTTTAGAGAAAATATACAAAGATCAAATAAAGTGGGAGTTCTGAGGCAGCACGGCGGGGGGCGGTCGATCGCAGAAAGAAACTTGAATCGGCCCGAAGGATAGGGAGCTCTGAAAAGGGCTAAAGGTCGTTTCCGTTTCGTCATGGGATCGGCAAAACGCGCAAGGTTATGCTGACGCTACACAGAAAAGAACAGTTTGACCCTCCGACGGATGAATCAGTGCGGGAGGGGGGGGCAGAGAACTTTCTTAGGGGACGAAAAGCTACCTCGTAAGAGGTGTGGTGTAGCCGCGATTGTCAAGACGGGAGATGGCGCGCACAAAAAGCTGCGGCCGCTAACGCGGTAATGAAACATAAAAGACACCGAGTTACCTTGATTCGGGAAAAGCAAAAGAGAGAGCGGCATAGGTAAACAAACCCCAAAATCACGACGAATCAATAAAAGCGGAGCAAGGAAAAAGTGGGGTGGACGAAAAAGGGCGCAAGAAAAACGGGCACTTGCAAATTGGGAGGACTTTGGGAGAAAAGGCCCCCGTCCAAAATCAATTAAAAGAAGCGCGGAAAGAGCGAGAGTAAGGAGGACATGTCACTGGGCGGCTACCGGAAAGCGTTTGTGACCATCGACGCGACACTGGGAAGAAAGGGAGGGAGACGACACAGTGGGAATGGATCGTCACTAACATAAAACGGGGGGGCGAGGAGAGTAAACTGGAAAAGACAACGAGGAATCTGGCTCACGAGCGGGCAAGCGCGGGGTAGAGAAACACCAAGAGGGAAGAAGAGGGAACTCTTGAATGGGCATACAGTGTGCCCGAAACTTTGGAAAAGGAGACATTGAGCCGCGGGGACATCAAACTGCTGACAAGGGAGCAGAAACCGATCTGAAACGAGAACAGAAGAGGGTGGAGCGATAAGAGGGAATCACTGGACGGAGGCTCCGGAACCCACATCTCATCACGCACTGGGTGGGCGGGAACGGAGGAAACTGCAAGTCTTCGGGGGTAGATGCTAAAGAGAGAAACTGGATAAAAAGAAAGGGGGGGGGATCTCAGGTGGGTGGGAGAGACCCGCCAACATCTGGGGTAAGGATCGGGGGCAGTGATGGAGAAAAATCATCGAAACAATTTTCTTGACGTACTAGCCTGATGTCCAAATGTGGGGGACTGGCTCTTTTGCAGGGGGGGAAGGCTAGGCCTCAGCTGGGAATCACGCATGACTTGAAAAAGAGGGGTAAAAAACATCTCGGAAACTTTGGCTAACATATAAAGAAGTGCAGGGCCATTCGATGTAGAAAAGAGGGGTTGGGACTGTACTTGGCAGTTGAAAGCTTTTGGAAGAGGGGAGTCTATACCGCCAGGTGAGTTCCTTTGTTGGGGTGAAAAAGAGCAGAAGGAAGGAGTCGTACCACCTGGGCGGGCCGGGGGCGGATAGTCGGAAGAGCCCAACTAAGATCCCAAAAACGCCCAAAAACCTAAACCGCCGAAGGGAAGGGGAAAAAGTTTTCAGAGAGGGAAGGACGGGAAGCTGGAGGTCCTTTTGGACTAGCAAAACGGCGCCTGTGGGGAAGGGGTAGCCCTAGGGGCGTGGGGCACTTCCGTAAGGTCTTAGGGACTAGTGTTTTCCCGCCCTCAAAGTCGTTTCCAGAGAAGAATAAACATAGGGAAAACACTTTTATGTCAGGAGGGGGGGGAGAGGGGTTCTCATTGGGTCGAACACCCAGAGGGCTACAATCTCGAACATGGCCAAGAGACGTAACTCAAAGAAATGCAGGAGCTGTGGGAGGGTGAATAATCTTTGACAGTGGGCGATACAAGCAAAAGGGGGAGAACGTAAGCTGAGGGGGGGAGAAGGGGTCGTCGACTGATTGACCAGTTCAGGGGAAACTGGACCAATGTAAAAAAGAAAAAAAAAAAAATAGGGAAGAAGGGAACACAGGGGTGAAGAGGGTTGAAGTTGTGGGAAGGGATTAAAGCTTCGTTCCGACATGAGCAACAAGCCTCATAACTGGACCGCATCCTTTGGGGGAGACAGAGGGGTTGTGGGGAAACAGCTGTGGTGTTCGCGTCCAAAAACGTTTTCGTGGAGTGATCTGCAGAAGGGAGGACTGGGCAAAGAAAGAAAAAAAAGAGAAACGACCTATGATGAAGTAAACAAAACTCGTGGACCGAGAGCCATCCGCCGGCCGACGTGAGGACTCCATTAACCGTGGTCAGAGGGAGTTTAGGAATATTTGGGGAAAAAGAAGGCAAACCGGAGAAAGGCCTACACAAAGCGGAGACAAGCGAAAAAAAATGACGCCGTCCAAAAAGCAGCCTCCAAATTTACAGTCACTGAACCAGAGGAATCCGTGGGGGGAGGAAGTGAGCAAACCATGAGGGAAGGCGTGGCCACGAGGGACAAAGTACGCAGGAAGAGGACGCAACTTGCGGGAATTGAAACAGCGCAACAGAAGGCCCGCTATCAAGGAACACTATAGATTCGACTGAGTGTAATAAATTAGCTCTCGCACAAAAAAAGGGGAGGGTGACGGTGGGAGAGAGAATTTGAATTCCCACCAGAGTCGAACTCAGACCGCGGTGGAAAAAAGGGCGGGGGAAAGGGACGAGTGGGAAATCTCAGAAATACGAGGAACTATCATACTCGGGAGAGGACGGTTTTCACTCGGGCCAAGGGGAAAAGGGCTCCTAGACTGTCTCCACGCTGACCGTATGCTAAGGCTAGAAAGGCTGAGACAGAAGGGGATTTGGACGTCAGAATCGTACAGAATCCTTGCCAAGGCTGGTGTGGACGGGAAAGGGAGTCAGTGGAGTAGGCAACCCTGGATCAATACAGATCAAAACTTCGCAACACTTGGTAGGCGTAAGCACGGACGGGAACGACTGGACTCTAAAGGCAAAGCCAAAAAGGCGTTTTCCATGGAAATCATGGAGTACCAGTGCAATTAAAAAAAGAGAAGGCGGAATAAACCAGCACACGGTAAAGGCGCAAATAACAGCTTGCAAAAAAACCGCCGCCAAAAAAGGACCACACAAAGAGGAGACAGGAGAGGAAAAGCGTAAAGGAACTCAAGGGGTAAAAAATCCAGGCTGGGGAACTTCAAAGTGAAGGAAATCGGACCAGCCAAAAAGGGTCACATTCCCTACCAAGCGGAGACGAAACAGGCATATATGGAGGGACTGTGCAAAATCGAAAGAAGGGGAGAAGACCGTCAAGGGGGGAGACTCAAATGCGTGTACTCGAACAAAAGGTCACAAAAGAGTATCCACCAACGAAAATGAAAGGGCAATATTTGTGGAAGGGGGGGGGAAAAAGGGCTAGGCGGGGGAGAGACCGGATCGTGTCGGCATGCTGTTGGGGGCAGAAAACACGCGGGAGAGAACTGCGGCAAATTTGAAAGTGTCCCATATTCGAGGCTGACCGGACACCGAAGTGGAGGGACAAATAGCAAAGAGCCGAATTAAGGGAAGACTGTCTACAAGTAGACATCCGGAAAACACGGCGGGGAGGGGTAAACACAGAAATGCTACTCCGAAAAAACCCGATCCTTGCGCACACTAATTGGGAACTCAGGAGGATGGGTTGGACTGGAGGTTGGAGCCGGGATTGGGGGAGACTTGCCCTACAAGTCGCGAAAAAGAAAGGCGAACAGCTCACCGCTTCAAAAATTCACGGAGAAAAAAAACACGGGACTAAAAAGAGTTGAAAGCAATAAAAAGAAGGGGAACAGCAAAACGCCCGGGAGTAATTTCTTCCAAGGCAAAGGCCAAGCAGACTGTATTATGTCAAATGGTGCCAAAAGACATAATAAATAGCGAGGTTGGTGAAAAACACGGCAGAGGGTACAAGCTGAGGATACATCTTGAACCGGTTAAAAGCCTAAAGAAAGAAAACGAGCAGAAAGAAATGAGGTCGAGAGTTAAACGAAATCGGCAACGAGAAAATCCAAGATGTGACGGAAGGTAGAACCGAGCGTTTCACGGGAGGGTGGGCCGGAGCAAGTGGCCCATCTCCAAAAAAGAAAGAGGGGACTAGGAAATCAAAAACGCTGGGGGATAGGTCTGGCTGGCTGTGGTGTACGGAGCCGCCGGAACAGGCTATTTCCTCTTGAGTCGAGAGGACTCAACCAAAGGGAGAGGAGATCTCAGTAAGATAGGAGTCTTAGGCAAAAGTTGTCCTAGTTATTCCCACGCTGCAGGATTGAAGTTTTTGGGGATCAACAAAGACTCCGGGCAACTTTGGGCTAGTCAGAAAGAATGTGAGAAAGCAGCGCTGAATCAAAAGGGGGCGGAGGTATGAAACCTCGCTGGGAAAGAGCGGCAACAACGGGGGGAGGAGAGGTTGGGACCAAATTCACTTCCCGCGACCGGGAGGCAACTGGGGGATCGAGAAATGAAAGGGTATGAAGGGGCAAGGGGCGTCCGCCAATGGGGCCGTGTCAGCTCGATGGTCACACGATGCAGGCCGCCAGGGACCTGGACGGCATGAAGCGCCTGCGGGAACCCGCGAAAGTTCACGTGAAAATGTTGGAAGAAAAGCTTAAAAAGGGAAAATCAACCAGTCCCAAATGTTTGTCCGCTTCGGAGGGCCACGTATTAAAAAAGTATGGAGATATCGAGAGAGATTAAGTATGGGGCAGTAAAGGAAGAAAAAAGAGAGTTGGGGACGAGGGATCAACGGGGGTACGCGAGTGGAGTCTTTGGATGCAGGTCGTGTCCTCCGAAGCTTTTCTAGAAAAAAAAGGCATGACTAAAGAGAGGACACTTAACAAAAAATTCCTATACTAATGGCCAAGAAGGTAAGTATGAAAGCCTGGGGAAGGCTGAGAAGGCTTCAAATGGTGATTAAAAAATAGGGGGAAAAAGGTCACCTGGGCGCGCACTGGGTGGTCTTCCGAAACAAAAACTGGGAACAAAGTGTAAATCGAGCTTCTGATAATCAGCGTCAGCGGGGCACGGGAGGCGATCTCAGGGGAAGCCGGAGTGCAAAAGAACAAGTAGGACGGTGGAAAGACCTCATAAGTCAACAATCTCGTGAGAAGGCTTGAAAAAGTCCTACATCCAGTACCTGAGAAGATGAAGGGACGACAAGCAGTTATCACGACAGGAAAATCTTATTTGAGAAAAAAAGTAAACCCTCGGCATAGTCCGGGAATGAAAGTAGGCTAAGAAGAGGAGAAGGGGAGCCGAGCGCGTTATTTCAATCAAGCGTCGCCTTAATTAAACGGAAAAAGAGTTGCCCGTGCGCAGGAATCCATCGAACTTGGGATTCTAGAGAGAACTCAGAACAAAAAAGAAGAGAGGAAATAGGGGGACTCAGAACAAAACCAGTCGCGAAAATTGAGAGAACTAAATCCGATGGCATTAGGGGGTGACGGAGCATATTGAGGCGAAAAAGGAAATCTCTCGGAGTAAAGGCTAGAATCTTCCCTCCCGGAACCGAAGAAACAGCCGTAAAATTCATTAATGCTCAACTTCAAAAAGCCGACAGGAGCTCGGAACAGGATTGAGGACAGCTCTGACCTTAGGAAAGGGAGGACATGGCAGGACGGCAATCCGAGGCCCCGCAGTAAAGATATTTTTAATCGGCTGGAGCAAAAAGGAACACAGTTAAAATGGTCTTCGGCAAGACGGGCTTCGGGGGGCGGTCGAAACCTGGGAATCTTCCGAGAAGGAGAGACGCTCTTCGAGCAAAGGGCTACTTACTTTTCAAACTTGGCAAAAAAAAAAACAAAAAACGCAGGACCATGTGATGCTGAAGGCGCTCAAAAATTTAGAACATTGAAAAGCCAAGAACGGAGGCAAAGCGGGGGGAGTGAAATAATTCCGTTTCTTCATTGTTCAATAGATTAGTCACTCAAAGGTGTGGTATGGACGCAACAAGGGGTTGAATTCATCTCCGGAGGTCTAGGAAATCGAAAAACGGAGAAGGGGGAGGAAAAAACAGTAATGCCAAAGCCTCCACAGGTAGTTACATAGACCAGCAAAAAAAGCGAGACGATACAACACAGCAATAAACTCTCGCGATCTCACAAAAAGCAAAGTCTCATCGTGGGGGGGGGAAACAACGGCCTCAAGGACAAACGGCTACTGAGGATTCTAAGGGGCAATCCGCGAGGACACATCTCAAAGTGAATCGGAGGAATCAGCGGCGCTGAATGGAAAAGGAAAGCTCCCTGAAAGAGGGTGTGACCATCTACGCGGAAAGACATGAAAACCACGCAAGGTTTCAACTTGACGCAAGTCTCCGATCCTAATGTTGGCATCAGGAAGGCACGTAGTGAGAAAAAGAAGAGCGGGACAACGCGCGGGGGGGAAGAAGGTGAACCATCCAGAAAGAGAAGAGAAAAAAAAATCTGGATTGACATCACCGTGTGCCCTGAGAAGCTTGGGTCGGGAGAAAATAACGCCATTGAAGCCGGGGAAGCATCAGAGGAAAAAATTCTAAGGAATAAAAAGAAGAGTGAAATTGGAAATCCGCCGACTCTTTGTCTATAAAAATAGGTCAGAGGGGAAGCTCAAGGACCACAACCAGCTCCTCAACAGCCGACGTCACGGGATTCTTAAACGCCAAGTCCGAGGGAAAAAGACAGAGGCCGGCCAAAAAAAGGAAAAAAGGGGTTATCGCCTCATAACTTTTGTATTTAAGACTGAACCAGGGGGAGGAACAAGAAGAGGGCCGGAATGGTCATTAGAAAATCAGACCCTGAAGTTCCGGGAAAAAAAAGACTGCAATCAAATCTGGGGTAAACACCGCTGGTGTAAAGATCAGGTCCTCTTCAGGCAACTTGGAGTTTTGGGGGGAAATCGGACATACGCACTGGGCATTGTCCGGGAGCCTTGCAACTGGGTGGAAAATGTTCCCCGTCATTGGGTTTAGGGAGAGTCTTCACCGCCAAAAGGGAAGGGAACGGTGGGGGGGGGTGGGGGTTTTTTCCGATCCGTTGACGGGGAAAAAAAGTGGGGGTCACTGCGTCTATAGAACCAACCCGCAGGCTTCCAAGAAAAAGCCAAAAAAAACAAGCCGTGGAAATGGAGTAAAGACGAGAAGGCGGGAGGATGTTCACTTGGAAAGGTAAATCCGAAAGAAAAGGGGGTTGCTGAGGGACGGTGCTGGGAAGGAGACAAAGGCACGAGTCGGCGTTGCTATTTGGTCAAAGATTAGGGTAACGCACAGAAATCGAACCGAGTGGAAATTTTGAAAATGGATAATTCTCTAAAGATTGTGAGGGGGAAAAAAACCCGCGCTACAAGCTCAGAAGTCGAACAAACGGAAAAACGAAAAAAAAAAAGGTGGCCTTAAAACAGCGTGTTCGTGGTGGGCGGCTAAGCACTTGGGAAAGTTCGGGTCCCGCAGAAGGGGAACGGCTTCGAAGGGATTCAAAAAACAATATGAAAGTACTAGTGGACCAAGGTCCGGAAAGCAGTGTTAGTTAAAGGCAACACCTGTGCAATGACGGGAGGGAATTTAAGTTTGGAACTCGAAAGGCGGCTTTTTCAAAGAAGAAAAAGGGGGTAAGAGTTACTCGACCTGGAAATAAGATTTGGGGGAATCAACAGGAGGAGGGGGGGGAAAAGCTGGTTTAAAAAAACGCCAAAAAAGGGGGGTGGAGTGGGGGAGGTTATCGACCGCCAGGCTAAAAGGGTGACGCACAATGGTAAAGAGCATAAAAAAAAAAAAAAAAAAAAAAGGGAGGGGAAAAAGGAACTCATTTTACCTAGAGACGTTCCATGTAAATAGTGACGCCATAACTCAGGGGGGGATCTAGAGGGTAAAAAACAAGGGGGGTTTAAGAAAAAAATTCCCAAAGGATCCTCCGGAAGAAAAGGCATAAAAAGTCAAACACCAGAAGGGGGGGGGGGGGGGGGGCAGGATGTTGAATCTCCAGAAAAATACGGCCTAAAAAAATACCGTACTACAATCGTACAGCAATGGAAAAAAACTGGACGCGGTGGCAGGGAATTCTCTTGGAACGAAGGGAATCATGGCACGATTGAAAAAGGCATGAAACGAGCTGTCGCAGCATTTGCAAAGGCGAAGGCAAGGCCCAAAGCTGGAACAACTGAGTCGACTTCAAAAATGTGGGGAGAAACTTAGACTGAATAAGAAACAACCCACAATTATTAGGAAAATAATTTAAAAAAACCCAAGAAGTCGGGAAGAAGGACCAAGAGGAAAGAGAGCGGGCCTTCAGGGGCCTACTAAGAAAGAGGACTCTATAAAGAGGGCTCATGACGGGGGCACCTCGGGCACGAGGACTAGCAAGGTGGGGGGTCGCTCTACTTTCTGCAACTCGGAAAAAGGTTCAGTTCTAGTAACGGGAGGAGAAAGGACTGGAGGGGACAATTGGCCGTAGGGGGAGTCGGAAATATCCTGCCAACTTCTGGGGAAGGATGACTTCTCAGGATAGCCACCAAGGGAATATAAAAGGGGGAAAAAAAGGAAAGGCATCGTCAATCACTCGGAGAGGACTGGCACATCGTTCGGCTGTTAAAAAAACAGCGATGGAAACGGGTACAAATTTGCGGACCCAGCCTGCAGGAAAAAGAAACCCCGCACACGTCGAAAAAAGTAAAAAACCTTAAGAAGGGGAACAGGCCATCCCAAGAAAAGGAAGGGGAAGGAAATCGGCAAAAACATGGGGTCAAATACTCGGGTGAATAGCCTTAGAAAAATCTCCTAACATCCGAAAAAAGTGGAAAAAAAGGCTGGAAAAACGACACCAAATGGCTGAAAATCCTACAAATGGAAGGTCAATGTGAATCAGCGAAGACGCAGGCTACAAAACCCGCCGTTTTCATAATGGCGGGTACTACCCTGGGGTAAAAGATTAGCCACCCACGAAAAGATGACTGGTGACTTTCCGGGAGGAAAAAAGACCCGGGGGGACGTGGAACGGTAAATAGCTTGTAGCCAAGGGTGTGGGACCGCCCAAAAAGAGGGAGAACTTAAGTCATTTAACCGGGGTGCGCCCGACTTTGGCGATTGAGAAAAAAGACACAGATGTGGAAAAGGGGAAACATAGACGCCTGGATCAAGGGTCAACACTAGATAGAAAACCAAAAGGGGTCGAAGTTTCGGGAGAGTACCACGGACTTTAAACAACATACCGGGGAGTGAGAAAAAGGGGGAACTCGGAGATTTTTGGGGGGGCGTGGCTTTTTGGAGCCCGGACTTAGTGATCTTACAGCTACGGAAAAAAAAAGAATCCCAAAGCTCCAAGATCAACATGAGAAGTAACAGATCGGAAAACACCCCACAACTCAACTGTGGGAGGGAAAAGGAAGAGAAACAATACGGTGACACATGACTCCGTCTTCCTTGGAGAAAAGGCGAATCCACCAATGGAGTTAGTGGGTCAAATGGAAAAAAAAAAGAAAAATACGAAGAGGAAACCGATTTGCAACGATCTGGGTGGGCAAAAGAAAGATGCCAGGCACGACATCTTAAGGCGGCCAGAAGAGCATAAGCTCTCACATGTCTATTGGGAGGGGGGATAAAAGCGGAAAAAACGATAAGAAAGACATAAAGGGCGAGAAAAAAAAACGAGAGGTAAAAGTATGGTGGAGTATACCATCGAGTGTCAAAGACTGTCATAAGATTAATCTTGGGAAGTAATGGAAAGAGGAAAGCTGGAGGAGTATCTAGGGTTGCCACCGGAGAAGAAGAAAGGGCTATGGGGAACGAAACGAAGCTGACCTCAAAAAGTCAGTCGGATACGATTGTAGAAAATCTGGAGGAGGAAAAGGGTCCGCAGGGATGGCCGCCACGATTCTTCATTTGGAGTTAAAAGGCAAAAGACCACGCACAAAAAAGGGAAGAACACAGGTGATGCAAGAAAGAGGATCAAAGCGAGATTCGAAACTGTTCTGGCGGGGAGTAAGAAAGAGGAGGGCAAATGCGGGAGACACGGGGGAAGAGGTCCGACATGGAAAAAAAAAACAGCGCAACCTTAGTATCGGAAGAAATTTCCGCAAGTTGCCAATTAGGGGCAAAGGGCAGGAAGGGGAAGCGTCGGATGGTCACAAAAGAAGGGAAACGAATCCTCCGGCCTGGACTAAGTTCAACGCCGGGCTTTCCCGCTCTGGACACTTGATGAATTGGGCCAGAGAGATAGTTTGCAAAAGTTGACATACCAAGACAAACGGGGGAGAAAATGGAAAGCCGTAGAACAACCGGATTCGAAATCAAAGTGGCACTGAGAGACTCGAGAAGGACCGAGTGATGGCTGTACGAGAAGCTCTCTTCATTTTGGGAGGGAGGGATAAAAGAGCGAAAGGGGTTATTGTGCCGGAAGCATAGTAACCGGGACGAATCATTAGAGTGGAGCAGGAACGCCTATTACTAAGAGAGGCGTCAGCGGACAAAAAGTTCAATTAGAAAATGATTTCCCAATGAAGAAACGGACGTCAGGAAACAGACCGGAAGAAGAAGGGCGCGGGAGGCAAACGGGTGAGGGAACCAGGGAAAGCGGCAAAAATAAAAATGCACGCTAGGGGTTTTCCAGAAAGAGTTAAGAAAATTGGACCAAGGAAGAGGGTATAAAAGTTGAGAGGAAGCCGGAGTTGAAATCCAAGAGGAAAGGGGTCTGGCGCTACAAAAGGCCGAAACCGGACTGCAGAAGCCATATTGACTTTGGTCTATTGCCCAAAAGAATCTGGACAATCGGATTTAGCGGATCTCTTGCCGTCACGGCCAGACCAAATCATCTCACTCGCGGGACGAAAAAATAAGGTATCCTTCTCAAATAATGGGGGAAGTTGAACCTCGGAAAATTCCGAGGGGGGGGATGATACACGTAGGGCGGGACGGAAAATCTGCAAAAAATTTAAAAGGTGGGAAGTTTTAAAGGTAACGCTAACTTCCAGGACAAAAGGGAGAACAGAGGGCCTAAGCGTAATTGAAGTAGAACTTTGGAG
>Ga0179593_1361052_pt1 | contig 16686 bp, 18 predicted proteins | sample CZODoug2_1_08_16_FD_185931 | JGI IMG/M metagenome (GOLD analysis project Ga0179593, IMG submission 185931) | Vadose zone soil fungal communities from Angelo Coast Range Reserve, California, USA - CZODoug2_1_08_16fungal (PacBio error correction) | ecosystem: Environmental > Terrestrial > Soil >...
ACGTGATAAAGGGTCGTAAAAGCGGAATAATCGGCACGACGTGGGGCACGCTGCCGTGTTTAAAGAGTCCACCGAGTGGATACACGATGACGAAAAAAGAGCAAGCAGTACGCGCCGTGACTCCCCCATTAGAGGGGTGAAAGATGGAAGGGGCCGCAGAGGGTAGGCAACGGGCCAAACACGAAAAAGAGGGGCTACGGCAGTGGGGAAAGGTGGGACCTCTGTGGTACCGACAGCTACCAAACGCCTACTCTCAATCGTTTCCTTGCCCAAGAATGTGGGAACTGGATTGCGATTCCGGACAACCTGCCAGTCGAAACCAATTGCCCTATGTAAGATTTCTGAGGAAAAAGAAAAGTTTACTAAATCGATAATCGAGATGTTATAATTAGCGACAAAAAAAAAACCGAGTGCGCGCAGAAAATCAAATGAAAGGGGCAATGGGAGGGGCGTCTTTTCAAGTGGAAGCGGATGTTGCGCTGACGTGGGGGCAAGAGCGCTGAAGTGGTCGGGCAAGGACAGCGGGAAAATGCGGAGGTCGCTGGGGGGACGAAAAGCAGGTTGACTGGTTCGAGCAGGACTTTACCGAGTTCGGCGGGGAGGAAGAGGGGTGGGTGTTGCTGGTGTGTGGGTATGAAAGCGGCTGGTCGTCTGGAGAGAAGGCGAGAGAGGAGTGGCTGCGGTGTTTGACCATGACGTGATTCTAGGCAAGAGAGGGGACCTCGAGACTGTCGGGGGAGACCAGATATCCGAGGGGTGGAGAACAAAGAGGAGATGTGGATCTTGGGGGATAGGATAGGGAGTGAAGTGACTTCCAACACGAATTTATTTGTCACCCATCTTGGGGGGAAAACTAAAAAGCCATTGGCGTTGAAAGAGAACTGATAAACAAAATCATTGATCGGGCCCGGGAGTGGGGGGAAAAGATTCACTTAAATGTCTAACCACCGCGGCCTTAAGGGGGGAATGCAGCAACATCAAAAGGTGCAATGAAACATTGATCAGGCGAAAACAAAAGGAATGAAAAAGGTCATAAGGCGGCAAAACTAAACTGACGGCCCCAGCCGCACCAAGCAAGAAAAAAAACTCAAAGATGGCGTCCTCCACTACAAAGAAGATTTAAAGCACGGGGGGGATAAAAGGGAACCTAAAAGTGGGGAAATCAAATAGTGTTAACGATTCTAAAGGAAAAAAGGTCTTCTGCAGGGGGGGGGGGGACGAGGGCTAGACTATGGACGGAATCACGTTGGCAGACTCTAACAGTGGGACTCTGGAATAGGTGCAGTAAAAAGATTAAAAAAGAACGGAAAAAACTACGCGAACTTCAATCTTCTCCCATGAGAAAGGCACTCAAGGCGCAAAATTCCACCGACGGATGCTAGGGGGGTACCGGGAAGAAGAGTTAAGGAAAGGGCAGCTTGCGAGCAAGAAAAGAAATATTTTGCCTCCTTAAGGAGTGAGATGAAACCGGGAAAACGTTCTCTCAATGAACGAAGGGTATAGAGGAGGAAACAGAAGGCCTTACGGCTGGCGTCTTGGGGGGAGAAAGAGACCAAACGGCCGCGCCTGGTTAACTTCCGTCTTTCCTAGGTGGATTTGAGGAGAAAAATCAAAGGAGCTCTGACGAAGACAAAGCGCTTCGCCAAGTTAACGGAGATGGTGGAAACTTCATTCGATCTCAAACTAAGTAGTAGGGGCCAAGGATATCGAGACTGTGACCAAGATCCGACGCCCTGCTAGGAGAGCTTCTGCTCCTTCAGAGAAACTGGGGGTCATCTGGGTTTACTCACAAAAAGAGGGATAAGCGTCTCTTCACGCGAGAGGAAGGGGTGAGAACTCGCCACACAAAACCCACCCGAAAAGAACTTCTTGGTACAGGAATATCGATCTGGCGGGTAACGGTTATCCTCGGGCTAATTGCATGATCAAGCGAGAGTCGGGCCAAGCACGATAATGGGGGAGACGCCCTACCAGAGAAGTCGAGGGTCTTCCGGAAACGCTTATCAAAAAGAAGGGTGGGGAATTCCCGTCAGAGGTCAACCACGCCAAGGGGGGAAGGGCCGATGAAAGGTATTGTTTCCTGTGGTAAAGCTCGCCTTAAATGTCAGTGGGCTGCCAACTAAGGAAAGGGGCACCATCGCGATGAAAGGGAATCCGAAAACTAGGAGGACTTTCACAAGGATTCGGCATGCAAATTTGATTTGATACCTAGGAAGCGGAGATAAACGGGATTGAAGGGAGCCATCAAGGGGGGAGTGTGAAGAAACCGACATTTGATCTGGGGAGACTCCAATATGCGGAAGGATCTTCATTCTTGAGGAGATGCTGGAGGTAAGTGCCAAAAAATAAAGAAAAAAAGATTCTGGGGGAGGGAAGGGGGAAGCTCACTTCCATTGCAACAAGGTTGATTTTTCCGCAATGGGAACAGACCCGAAGCGCCGTTTCTTGCGGGGAGGAATCTCCGGAGGGGAGAAGAAGAGGAGACCGGCAATCAGGTCACGGGCATTGGTTGAGAGTTTTAATCTTGAACCCGGCTTCAATGGCTGTGGTGGAAAAAAAAGTGTTCCCCAGGAGTTGGGAAAGATTGAGATGGGTGGTGAATCACGCCATTCCAGCGTGACGTCTTTATTGAGGAAAAAAGACAACCCCCACCCCCTCTCAACCTTTTCGGTAAAAATGTCGTCTCTCTGCAGACAACGAAGGCCCCGGAAAACGACGGGGGGGAAGGGAGAAGCAAAGGCCAAGGATTAACGTCAACGGTAAAAACATCGTAACGAAGAAGGACGCCTCTCATTCGACGACCCCCCGACTGCAGAAAAAACCCCAACATGGGGGGGAAAAAAGAAAGCAGAAGATCACGGATTGAACGCGGACAAGGGCCCGCGCGATAAGGAAAAACCTGCTCTTCAAAGTGACTTAAAAGGGAAAAACATCCCGATGCCTCAAAGGTCTACCTTGACATCGACTTCAGGGGAGACGTGAAAAAAAACAAGGACGAAAAAGCGCTTGCCCAGAAAAAAAATCGCAGGACCCCCACAGTGCCCTTGCCGTTGGATCAAAAGGAAAGAGCGCAAAGGCAGCGTATCTCTGAGTCCTCTAATGAAAGTCGGAAGACCGAGAGAAGCAGACGAAAAGAGGGGGGAGACCGCAGAATATGAGGCCTTAGAGGGCCCATAATGAGAAAGAAAAGGGGGGTCCTGATCTCAACACTTGGGGGCAAAAAAGAGAGGGAATTTCAGGAACTGACGGTCGGCAATCGGAAAATCAGCATCTCCAAATCCACAGAACAAGAGGACGTAAGAAAGAGCCCGCGCAATGTTCCGGTCCGAAGAACCCCGCAGAGGACTTTGACCACTCTTCCAGGCAACCAAGAAGGGGGGAGGAAGCTTCAAGTACTGCCTGCGCCCGGTCTTCCACACATCTGAACAAAGCTGATAAAAAAGGAAGCAGAGGAAAAACGAACGAAAGGAAAAAGAGGGAGAAAGATTAAGCTCTACCATGGACTCCGCACGTAAACTGGAGGGACTCTCTCACAACAAATGAGGAAATGAAAGGGGGGGGGATGACTCCGAACGAGTTCATCTGGTCGGTCCGGGTACAAGAAAAAACCTTCGTACGAAGTAAGGGGGGCACGCCTGCCGGTGGGCGTCCTGGCCACCGATTTGATCACGAATGGAGAAAAGGGGAATCTTCATACCGCCAACGTGAATCCCCCTTCGGGGGGGTGGGACTGGAGTTCCAAATTGGAGCGACTTGGGGGAGGAAAAAAACGGACCAAGCGCGGACGGGATGGCGATCGAATAATGGTCTGGGGAGGAGAGAGGTGTTCTCTTAAATGGCACAGATTCCTACGTTGAATAAGTTAAAGTGGATTTGAGAGAAACAAGGAAAGGGAGAAATGATGGCCATAGTACTAAAATATCTGCGATGACACATGAACCCGGGATCTTAGGAGAGATAGGGGAGAGTAATCTAGATTAGATGGAAACTAAGCGAGTTTCTTCTGAGGAAGGGGAGAAAAATTAAAGGGGCAATTTGAGGGAGCGAATCTTGGCAGAAGGAAAAAGGCGATGTGGACTGAAAACGACGGTTGTGGGGCAACAGTAGGAGGGAAAAGAGATTTGGGGAACGGCGAAATTCTTATTTCATAAGTGGATTCTCTTATCGAAGGGAACGAGAAGGGGGGCAAGGTTCTGGGCAGGGGACTGGGAAGGGTTCAAATAAGCGCTTGGTATCGGAGGGGGGAGGGGAGTGGTTCGGGGTGCGGGGGTATCTCTTTCCTGGGAGTCGATGATAATTGGAGAGATCAAATAATGGAAATTACTGAGAGGAGGGGGGACCTAGGACGTTAAAGAGCATTGATTAGAGCGGCGGGGAGTATAAAGTAGGTGGTCATTCTCAGAGGGTGATACCAAAGAAGGAGGGAGGATAGGGGGAGGTGCGAAAATGCGATAAATTGGAGGAAGTATTGACTAAACCATAAAAAAGGAGGGGGAAAAGCATCTCCCCTTCAAAAAGACCATTGCTTGTAAAGAGAAAGATCCAAAGCACGGGAAAGGTCGGTCTTTTTTCTCAGCGAATAAGGCCCCTTCGCTAAATGGCTACAAAACCGCGGCAGCTTTAGGTAGGAAGAGTGCACAAAAATGCTGAATGGAAAGTGTCTCTCAAACCATGCGCAAATTTTTAGTGGGGCCATAAGGGGGAAAGTCCTGAGAAGAAAGGAAAGCAGATGGAAGGGGGATCTTGGCGTCCGAAAAGAAAATTTCCTTCTTTCAAAAGAAAAGGGAAATTTATCACAGGGGCTGTCTCAGAAGTTTAAGCCGCGGTGGAGAGGGATGAAAAAAAGAACCAAAGGAGAGGGGAAGATGGAGGTTTAAAGTCTGAGGATTCCGTATGGCCTCAGAAAGTTAGCTCGGAACACGGGGGTTCAAGGATGGAAGGGAAATTTGGTAAGTACAAGAATGGTACGGAGCGCTTTTTAAAGAAAGAAGATAAGGGCTTCCCATTTAGGGGGAACGAAGAGAAGAAAAGTCGAGTAAAAAAAGAAGGTTGAATACATACGCATGAGTGGGAAACTTAGAGATGTGGAGCCGCGGCAAGTCTTTCTGAATTTGAGAAAAAAGGGCGCGGTCAGTTATAGAACCGGAGCACAAGAGGCGAAGAATGAAAGAAGAGGAGAAGACGCGTACCAGCAAAACGTCCTTCCGATGGGTATTCGTGTTTTTTGGAACCCCAACGTCCCCCTAGGGGACGAAAAAGGATCGACGTGGATTGGAGAAAAAAGAGGAAAATTTTTCTTCCTCTGAGAAGGGGGAGGAAACAGCAGCGCAGTCACGCTTGAGGAGTAGGTTGAACAGTCTTGGAGAGCGAGAGAAAAAAAAAAAGGATTGAAAAAGAAGAGAAGATCGAAGAAGGTAAACCATGCGTTAAAAAGGGGGTCTGGAGGATCTCAGGCGAAGAAAAGGGGAAAAAACTGTTGATCTGGGGAGAAAAAGACGGAGGAGAAGGCAGGATGCGCAAGGCGAGGACTGGTGGTCATAGAAAAAAAAGGCCCCAGAAGAGAAGGATCCTTCGTTAGGACGGGAACTCGAGGGAGTAAGGCGATGACTCAGGGGGGAGAAGGGGTGTCGAGAGAGCACGGGACGGGGAGACATCATGCATAGGGACGCTCAAGCGGGGCAATATATCGTCTAATTCCAAAGGGAACACGAAGCGATCTTAGATAAAGTCGGGGGTGGGGTAAAGAGGAAGGGAGTCGGGTAAAAAATGGGAGAATGAGACAGGAGGGAGGGGAAAAAAGAGCACTCTCCTTAAAATACTGTAAGGGGAAAGAAAGAGGAACCGAGGCCCACTGTGAGGATATAAAGTGAGGGACTAGACAGGGGAAAAAGGAAAAATACGATCCGCTGGGGGAGAAAAAAAGGAACCCCGGAAAAGAAGGATATAAAAGGGGGATCCATACAGGAGGGGTGAAATAATAAAGGGGGATCTTTAGGACGCCAGATAGACCGCTCTTAGTGGAAAGGAGGGGCCTAATTGAAACGACCAGAATCGTCAGTGCTCGGGGGGAGAGAATAATGAAAAGTCAAAATTTGAGGTGGGAAGGCAGTAAAGACAAGAATGGAGCTGAGGGGGGGAAAGATTTAGGGGAAGAGAATGCGCTAAAAACATTGGGGCAAGGACAATTTATGAGGCTGGGGGAAATAAGTTGAGAGCACTCCTCAGGAGGGGGGAAGGGAAAAGAGTATGGGAAAGAAAAGGGGAGAATTTTTTGGGAAATAAAGCCATCCTAATGGGAGGGCAGTTCGCAAGACTATAAAAAAAACAAGTGAGGGGTGAAAGAGGGAAGGGAGAAAATATACCGAAAGACCGGACAAAAAGAATAAGACCATAGACATTCATAAGAACTGGGGGAAAAAGGCACGAAGTCAAAGGAGGAGAGACGTCGTCTACAAAAAAAAAGGACAAGCGAGCGCAAACCACACAAGGCAGAATAAGAAGAATAATCAGATTCGGGCTAGGAAAAGGGAAGAGATGGAACATTCGAAAAAAGGGAGGAGTAGAGTAGAAAGTAGAGCTCTGCAGCTGGGAAAGGAAAAGACAGCAGTTGTTCAAGAAAATAAGTAAGAGAGTAGTGAAAAAAAAAAAAGAGAAGAAAAGTAACATCGACTATGAAAAGGAAAGAAAGAGCGAATACAAAATTTCCGCAAGGGAAAAAATAAAGGAATCCTCGACAAAGGAAGAGTACTTCGCAGGGAAATGAAAAGTAGTAATAATCCTCTAGAGAGAGAAGGACGAACAGGGATGTTATAGAGAGTATAGGGGTAAATTGGCAATCAAATTTCAAAAATGGAAACAAAGTTGGTGGAAAGAGAGTAAAAGAAAAGTTTTGAAAACCATAGAGAAAATGGAGGAACCCATAATTGGAAGGTAGGAAGAATTTCCATCCTAAGAGTAACTTACATCCCCATTAGTAGCGTAAGAAATTAGAGAAGTGGTGTAGGTCAACTTACCAAAGGAGATTAAATAGTGAAAGATATTAAAGTAAAAAAGAATGGGGAGAAAAAGAAGTTCTCAGTACAGAGAGGACCTTTCTTCCACATAAAAGAGTGCTCATAAACACGGGAAGGAAGGAAAATCAACTTAAGAAGTAGTACTAAACTGGTAATACGGACCGAAAGAGAAAATCTCAAAAGTAGATAGAATAGAGATAAGAAAAAAAAAAAAATGTATTGGAAAAGAGAGAGATGGAACTACGGGAGTAGAGGGGAGGTCCGTATAAAGAGGAAGACAAGAGTTGAGTGGGGAAGGGGGGAATTCCAAATTTGAATTAGAGACGGAAGAGGAAAAATATTTACTACAATGCAAGAAGGAGTAAAAGCGAAAAAAAAAGAAAAAGATGTTACTGAAATTTGGAAAAAGAAGGGCAAGAGGGGGGCCGGAAAAGGCCTAAAAAGGCGAAGGGGAGAGTCTCGGGAAAGATTTGAGGGGCTAATAGTGGTTGGGAAAGGCCTTGGCAAAGGGTGAAGAAAACGTAAATTTTTTCCTTGGCTCAGAGGGGGGTTTGGGGAGGGGATCAGGACAACCTGTCCTTCGGGGCCTAGGGGAAGCTAAGAATGACTGAGGAATAAAAATAAAGGAACTGACTCTCGTTCGGGAGGGGAAGGAGAGGGGTGAATTAGGGGCTGAGAGAGAAAATAAAAACGCTCCGATTTCTAAGCTGAGGGAGGGAGTGGGCGCGGACTTGGAGGGGGGAAATAGGGGGGGGAGGGGATGAGAAGGGGGGGTTCAACTTCGAATGGAGAGGAGAAAGGTTAAAGAGCAAATGAGGGATCTATCTCTCGAGTCGATGATCCTTACCGCGGAAGGTAGAACCAGGGGTTAGAGGCAAAGGGAGGGGTCAAGATTTCAGGTCGGAGGGAGTAAAGTAGGAAATATGTCTTGAATGGGGGAGGGGTCTTTAAGCGTTCATTTGGAGGCGGAAATGAGAAGGCTAGAAAAGATGGAAGGTTCCTAGGGCAAGGTTTGAAAAAGGGGGGGGGGTAGGCTCTAATTAGAGAATGGTCTGAGAGGTACGTCCTTTAATGAGTGGGCTCGGAATGGTGATAAACCCCAAAGGGATAGTAGCAGAGGAAAAAAGGGACAGGGAATGGCCTGGGACTGCAAACCAACGAACATTAGTGTCAAACTCATCTTTCCCCGGAACCTCTAGCGTGGAACCTACCCCTTGAAACCAGCCGAACAGTTATCTGGCGCGGGTTCGCGGCCAACCGTCGACTAGTCTACCATCCGCGGGCCAACTCTCGGGGCTGTCCGCAGGGGGCCACAACCCTGGTTCCGGAAAGGTTCTCTCTCGCAACAAGCTAGACGATGCAGGGGAGGGGCTACATGGAGAAAGGCACGAGGACCTCACAAAACGCAAAAGAGAGATCTGGCGGAAGAAAAACCAGAATAATTGCAGGCTTGCAAAGATCAACCTTATTCCTGTGATACCGGGGTTCTCGCAAAGGGGTTATGGTCCCGTGTTCACTAGCAGACTCAAAAATCGAGGGCCGAAGTTGTACAGTCAGACGAGTAGAAGGGGACCAAAACTTAAAGAGAGAAAAGGGGGGTCCTTTCACTGAAGTCTTGGGCAGGACAAGCCCTTTAATTGTAATTTACGCGGCGGCGCGGGGAAAAAGACTAAATGATTTGAACAGGAACTCGGCTGCTCCAGACCCGGTGGCGGCCCCGCAATCCTGCGAGGGACACCCGAAGTTAAGAGCCCTGCGGGGGTGCAACTGAGCGCAGGGGCAAGCGGATAAAGATAGGGGGGGACTGATTCGACATGGACGCGGCTTTACTCTACACAAGACAGAGACGATCGCTCCGCAAGAGGATCGTGTAACGAATAAACGCCGGATACTTCGGTCGGGCGTTTTTTTCTGAGACACGTCGACACGAGATGGGAAGCGCGCCGGCCTCCGATGTGGATTCTCCAGATCCAAATTGGAGTAGAGGACGAAGAGCCTCGCTTTGGCAGGCGTGAACGAGAGGTGGGAAAAAAAGAGGTCGAGAAAAACAAAAGGAAGGGAGGAGGAAAAAGAAGAGAGAGGACATGTTCATACACAAATATAACCAGAAGCAGAGATGCAGGATGATAACTCTGGAGAGAAACTGTTTCTTGTAAAATAAAACCTTATAATTCGGAAGAGGAAAAGCTCTAGTTTTTCCTGCACCACCCAAGACGCAAGACCAGAAAGGATAACGGGGTAAGAAATTCTCCTTGACGGGGCGGGCAAGACAGGACGCAAGCGGGGCAGTGGGAATCGAGAAAATCAATTGGACATCACAAGATGGGAAGCGAACTTCCTATAAGTCGCGAAGGATTCCCGGAAAACACAAGGCAGGGGGGAAGAGGTAAAAGAACGTCTTTGGTAAGAGAAGGTAAGACTACGAACGCCAAAAAGTGTTCACTCCAATGAAAACAGGGTAGTTGGGTCAAACGGGAATCCTAAGTAAAAGTTCGGAAAGTCCAAAGAGGACCCTCAGCCCCAATGCGAAAAGTTCATGGAGTCCATACGAAAGAGACATGGTCCACACTCATCTGAAACCTTTTCTGGGAGAACCCCACTCGACCATAAACGTTTCGGCTAGCAGCAAAGGGCGCCAGCAGGTGAGGTTTTTTAAAGCAGAAAGGTGAGGGGGGAGAATAAACCCTCGACGTTCGTGGAACCTTTTTGAAGCGGAGGGACGCCAGTCCCCGTACCAGAAGACGGCAGTCAGTGCGCATGGTGAGAGGAGCGCACGGTCCATTCAGCTTGTGAGGCTGCACGCGTACAGGAAACCCTAAGATTCCGAGGTACCGGGGGCGAGAACACTTTCGAGGGGGGGGAAGGGTATACTCCTTCATTGCAGAAAAAAAGGAAACTTCGCCGGGGACATCCAAAGAGAGCGGTGGGCCAGGTGGAAAATCGGTCAACCGATTAGGTTGGGGGGACCTGGGCCCTGTGCGGTTGGACAGATTTATGGTTGTTTTCCAGGGGGCAAGCCAGGCCTCAGTTTAGTGCCTTGGCAAGGAAAGAGACCACTCTGCTGTGAGTGGGGAGCCATTGCGGAAAGAGCAGAGAACCGTTATCGAAGACATGAAGAGACACAAGTGCGAAATCCGAAGAACGCCCCTCCGCAGCCCGCGACTCTAATTATGAACATTATAATTCGAAGAGTCCACTAAGGCATAACAAAAAGAAAACAACAGAAATCCAGAATATAAACCTCTTCGTGATACAGCGGCAAGGCCTCTCTATCAACGTGCAAAGGCGGGGTCACCGTCGACAAGCGAAGAGGGAGAAAGAGGAATGCACTCACAAGTTGCTAAGGGGAAAGACATAGTTAGAGAGGCTGTGCAACACAAAAAAAGCGGACCGCCAGAGCTCTTCAATGGGAAAGATCGCCTTGGACCTTGTCGCCATTCAAGCGCGCAACACAGGAAGAGTATAGAGGGACAGAGAATTCCCCGAATAAAGACGCCCAGATAGAATCAGACACCGGGGAAGTTGGGTCCTAAGAGAGTATAGAAAATTGGCTCCGAACGGGGGGGACCAGGGACGATTGGGGCAAAGCACTGTGTGACAAAGATTCAAAACAGTGGGGAAAAGGGGTCCAAAGTACGTACTTAGAGTATGGCGAAGGAATTCCACCCCTAAGAATCACGCCCAAAAAAAGCTAGGCCGGATACGCGAAGGGCTCCCGGGTTGTCATACTTTCCAACAAAGCAGCGCGGACAGCTTGGAAAGCTTCTTCCACACGAAGGGGGTACAGATTGGCGAATGCCTGAGCGTAGGGTTAAATCTTTCTCCCTAGGGGGGCACGTCAACGAACCTTGACAGAAAAAGCGGGGGCCGCAGGATCGTACTCATTTGTCCTCCGAAAGGATGAAAATACGAGTCGAAAGGTGTCGGGACAGAGAGAGAAAAAAAAAAAGGGATTAGCGAAATCGGAGAAAAAAAAAGAAAAGAAAAAAAGAGGACGCCAGTTTCGGGAGGACTCGAGCTGGGGAGTCCAGAGGGGACACTCTTATAATCAGGCGGCACAGGGCTGAGGGGAAGGAGGGTGTTCTCTGCTTCAAAACGAGTGGATCACATGGCGACAGGGCCAGCACGCAGAAAGATTAAATCCACCATGGTTGGTGGGAAGTAAAAAGGGCAAAAAAAACATGGGAAAGGGAGCCAGGGGGTTTCTTCACTCCTTACACGGGCGGTGGTCTACGGACGAAGAGGTTCTGGAGGACTCTAGGGGGGGGGACCGGGGAGGTCAAGGGGCAAAGATAAGGAATTGACAAGCGGGGCAACGGAAAGGGTTAGAAGTGGGAAAAAAATGGGGGGGGAGAGATACAAATGGTCCAGGTCGACCATGATGTACACCAGAGAGAAGAAGATTTGGCAGGCTTCAACCATAACGGGGAAGGGGAACTCTCGGCGGGAGTTATCTCATGGGAATAGGAGGACTTACTCTTCCTTGTGGAGCGCGCTGAGGGGATCAAAGAAAAGTGAAATGGGGGAGAGGGCTAGAAGTCTTTTAAAAAGGAGGGGAACAAAAAAGGGTCTGTCTGAGACGTTGTTGGGGGGGTTCGAATTAAGATAAATTGGTAGGAACGTCTCACCTGCTGAGGCATCGCTGCGCGATTCCTTAAGAAACGGGGTGACCCGCGGGTTGACTGTTTTTTGGAAAGACGAGGTTCGAGGTGGAAAAAGAGGAGTAGTAGGAGGAGGAAGGTCGGGCATTGGTGGGGGGGGGGGGGGAGGGGTTTAAGGATAGTTCATGGGTCGATGAGAAAATGGGAAGAAAATATGAGTTAAGCATTTTCTTAGGAGTTGGAAACTTGGAAATGAGGAGCTGAGTCGCGCGGTCTGTACGGAAGGCGGTGGGAATCCGCGAGCCAGGGGAAAAACTGAAAAAAAAATATTTAGCGGGCGGGGGCGAAAAATCGACAATGATGGAATGGCTTTGACTTCGCAACCCCGAACGTATTGTCAATACAGGTTGACCCCTTCACAAAGCATCGGGGGACAGAGAAAAAGGAACAGGCCTCCCATTGATTTGGGAAAGGATGGTTTCTCGCAAGGAAGGGATTCCCGGAGATAAATGGCTAAAGACCAGGGGCCAGGATACGGGGTGCTGTACGCTGGGGGAAAAAAATTTCTGAGGGAAAGTGGAGACTAGAAAGGCGCAAAAGATTCAGGTAAGGTGGCAAAATGGTGAAGGAGCGACGCCAAAAAGAGATTAACGTCTCTTGAGGACCTCAACCAGATCAATGAGGTTCGAAAAAAAGACAGTAGATCACCTTTTCGATACGATCCAAGTGGTCGTGTTTACGGGAGAAAACACGGGAGGAGGAAGGTGGAAAATTCCTCTAGGCCGGGGGAATAAAGAAAAGGTCATCTTCGAACCTTGGGAATTTCGGCTTTCAGTACAAGGAAGGTTTAGTCGCAGCGCGTTACCGACAGCCACCTGTTCAATAAGCGGGAGCAAAGGAGGGGAACTACAAGGAGAAAAAGAGGACGATGAAAACCCACGGTTATCGACGACTGCTCTTTTACTGAAAAGGAAGCGCGAAGTATATGGAAAGAGGCAAGAAGCGGGGGCTTGAGGGAAGGTGCTCAGGGAATATGTCACACGAACCCGAGAGAATCGAATACCTCAGGGGAAAGGAAAAGCGCGCCCTAACCCGTATCCTTCGCGGGCGGGAGGCTTTGGGGGGGGGGGGGCTAAGGATAAAAAGGGAAAGGGGACCTGTGACATGAACGTACAGGTGGATTTGAAACAGTCAACAAGTTTATCAGAGCTGGGGTAATGAGCGAATCATCGAGTTAAACCGTGGAGAAAAAAAAAGGGGGGGAAAAAAGTCTTTCGAAGACTAAAAAAAAACCCAGTGAGAGAAAAGAGAAGAAGATCGAAAAAGGGGGACCATCGTACACGAAGGGATTTCTGACGGGAAGGAGCTCATCACTGGGTGAGCGGTTTGCTCAATCCACTCAGGAGAAACGCATCTTCAAAAATAGCGGGACCGGGGAAAGCTCAAACAAAGACGACCGACCGCGAAGGAAAAAGAAAGGGGGGATGGGGAAAGCGGGAATCTCTGTCAAGGGGCGAACACTCGGGATACTGCATCTTCGGACGAATTGGGGCAAGAAGACAAAGGGTCAGAGAAACACTTAACTGAGGAGAAGCTCAAGGAAACGAAGGGGGAACCGTCGGGGGAGAGGGGGGGTGGATCACGGAGTAACGCCCAAGGGGAAACACGTTGAGGAGACGTGTCGGACACGAGAGGCGCCGGGAAGGTTATTGAGGGGCGTAAAACGAATGCCCCGAGGCCCCCCCGTAGAGAGGGGGAAACGTTTGTCAATACGTGAGTACTTGAAAAAAAAGGGCGGCAAGCCGTGAATGGGGGAAAGGGAAACTTAAAGGAAGTGTACGGAAGGAAAATTTATCCGAAGTGAGGGGGAAAGTCCGACCCGTGATAGGGGGGAAGACGCCAGGAGGATACGTTCTCATGGCCGTGGACGTTGGAGGGGTAAGCTAATTAGCGGGAAGGAAGAAGCCCTAGATCCTTCTTGCGATGGGGCGATCTGTCAGAAGCATTTGGGGGGGGGGCCTCTTAAAACCAGAAGCTGCGGGTAGTGGTTAGAATTAAGGGGGAAGAAAATGACCAGGTCTTAATAAAAGACTTCGAACCGGCCAAGAAGGATTCGGGTTGTTATATCTGCAACCGCAAGGGAGTTGAATGAAAAAAGGTGAAAAAAAAACAGATGTGCGGGAATGGGGAAAGAAATAACAGTCCTCATTTCGGGGAGGGGAATCTGTCAAGACCTCTCCCTTTGAGGGGCACCAGGCGGGAGAGAGGGGGGGAACGGGTAAAGACGGAGAAAATCTAGACGCCGAAAATGCTACAGAATGACGGAAGACTTGGTCAACGAAGAAGCGAACTAAAGGGGAGCCGCTCGAGGACTACTCACAATTGATAACTACGATTCATACCCCCACTCACCCCCGCAACAAGGGGCCCAGCCATACGCTAATAAGACAAGCAGAGGACGGTTAAAGCGGAAAGCCCTTCGCAACCTGTAGACCAAAAGGAATTACCTGTCTAATTCGGCAAGAGAGCAAAGGCAAGCACAAAGTCTCAGTTACCAATCCCTACACCCACCCAAAGTTCCACCCCCTCATAGTCATACTATTGTCTCGGGCCCCCGTTAGCAGGAATCGCGAGTCGCGGACCCAGTGAAAAACTAAGCAGTCGCACACACTGGAAAGGGTATGAAAAAAGGAAGCCCTCAACAAAAGCGTTACAGGATAAAGTCTATTCAAGAAGAGACCAACTTCTAAAATCCCCTATAGGAGGCATCGAAGAGGGATTTTTAACCATAATTGCTCGTACTTTGTCCCAGCAGGGCGAAAGAGGTAACCGGGTGGGGGTGAGATGAAGCAAAAGTTTTCCACACAGAGGAACCAAAAAAAGCAAGGGGACGGGTGCAGAAAGCTGTGCAGGGGGCCGCCCCAAACCAGAAGCAGAACAGAAAATCGTAGGGAAGGAAGCCGCGACCCCACGGTGCCGACGGGGGGGGGGGGGAGAACGCAAGGGAGGGGGCGTCCATCTTGGGAACCTCAGGACGACCCCAGGGGTGGAGAAAGGGGAGGCGGGGCTGGGGGCGAGGGGACATTGTCGGGGCTCTTTATCAAACTCGTTACGAGCGATAACAACGGCATGCGATTCAAACCAAGCATTCGGCAGGGGAAATCAGAAAATTTTCAACCGACCAGATAAACGCCGGGGAAAAGCTGACACTTTCTCATCGAGCGCAACCCCAAAAGGGAAAATAGATATATGCGGGGCCAGCTACGGGAGTTTCATCTTTAGGGTACGGGAGGGGACAAGCTAGAAAGAGACGAGTCCCGCGGGGGGGCGTGGGAATCGAAGGAGGGGGGGAAGCTCTTGCCACGTACTATGACTACACAGTCCGACGAATAACGCCAGGTGAGGAAACCCGTCTTGTTATTAAGGGGGTGCAAAGATGTCGCGCCGAGTTTCTTCATGACGATCACGGCGAGGGGTGGAGACGACGAAAAGAGGGTGTGGAGGGGGGGGAAACTCTCGGTGTTTGAAGACTGGACAGATGTCACGGCGACCGGCAAGTAGGGGTAAAATTGGGGGCTCAGGGGGGGGCCGTGATTTGTTCTATCCGGGGGCAAAAAACCTGGTGAAAGGGGCGTATTTGGCCATCGAAATAGTTCTTCGGAATCACAAAATCCCCTTTCCCTCGCAGGAGGGAGGAGGGAGAAGGGATTCGCTGACTAGCCGAGAATATGCCTTGGGCGCGCGCGATTTGAGAAAGGAAAGGCTTGTTCTGGAGGGAGGCGGGACCACGGGTGGAAATCTTTGGCGTTCTGGAGGAAGGTTGGGGGTGGTTACAAAGTCGGCACTGAAGAGGGGGGGGGGAACGCAAATCTAGGTGACATGCTGAGCGTCAGGGGGGGGGAGAGGATTTAGAAGGTTGTACTGTTGATCTAATTGAAGTTTAGGTCAATAAGAGGAGGGGAGGACAGGAATTGAGGGGGTTGCAAGGGTTGCTTTTTAGGGGGGTGCTCCTTCTTTGAGACAAGGATATCCGGTAGGGTCTACGGGTGGAGGATAGTTTTCCAGCGAGTGAAAGTCGAAAAAGGGAGGTTCAGCTCGAGGGGACGTGAAGATTTCGGGGAAAAGTCAAAGGGATAACCAAAGGGGGAGGGGGAGCCGGCTTTGACAGAAGAACGGGACAAATTAAGGGGGATGACTTAACATCTAACAGTAGGGTCAAACGAAGGGATTTTCCACAGTCAAAAGCCATTGAGCGGTTGTGACAATAAATTAAGAAAAAAAGGGACCCATTGCAATCGCCCGGGAAAGGTCTTGGATGCAGCGGAAATCTCTCGTCTACAAAAAAGCGGACCGGGAAACTGCGCAGGCAACATCAAAATTGCTAAGGAAAAAAGCTCAAACATCGAAAAGGAAGAGGCGGAGGGTTTCAGATGGCAAGTCCCTGGGAGGGACAGTCATAAAGAAGGAAAGTGACTCTTGGAGTCCTCAAAGAGGGACAATGGGCTTCACAAACTAGAGGGAGACGTTTCTAGATCTCTCGATTCCAAAGGGACGCGTGGGGAAATAAGTCTCGCCAAATACGCCGGGGAGAGAGAGGGGTGTGGAAAAAAAAAGGATCAAAACTCCAGAACTTCCGCGAAAGTGGGGCCTTGAGGGAAGGAGAACTTTTACGGCGAGATCAACAAGGAACGACAACTTGCATCGGCTTTCCCATTGAGTGGGGAACGGGACCAAGGGGGGGCTGCAAAGTAACAAACACGTTGGATACTCTCCGCTGGTGGGGTCCGGACTTGTAGCGAAGTAGGTGCAAGCGCGCGCAAGAAGCGGCTGATGGCCAAATGCGAAGGGCTTTGAGATGCAAGAGCAGAGGGCAAAAGACCCGGAACCAAATAAAAAATGATGATTCATTCCTACCTACATAAGGAGCCTGAGCTTTGCTGGGGGGGCGAGTAGACAAAGGTGACCCGCGCCGTGGCCCGACTACGTCTCATCGGGGGGAAAAGGGGGAGAAACCATGAACAATTTTCCTCTAAGGGACGAAGAAAGACAGAAGGGAGTGAACGGATGTTTTA
>Ga0179593_1324905_pt1 | contig 16685 bp, 28 predicted proteins | sample CZODoug2_1_08_16_FD_185931 | JGI IMG/M metagenome (GOLD analysis project Ga0179593, IMG submission 185931) | Vadose zone soil fungal communities from Angelo Coast Range Reserve, California, USA - CZODoug2_1_08_16fungal (PacBio error correction) | ecosystem: Environmental > Terrestrial > Soil >...
TACGCCTCAAACAGGGGGGGGGGTGGTCGATGGGAAATGGGGCAGCGGAAATCACGTTAAAAAAAAAAAAGCTCGCCATCCCCAGGAAAACCGGGACAGTGCATACGTCAAAGCCACATGCATTAAGGCGGGAAACAAGGGGAGCAAAAGATGGGGGGTCAAGGGGAAGGGTGGCCGCAGCACTAAGGACGAGGCAAGGACTAAGCGCCCACAGGGAGACGCAAAAGCCTCCCCCAAACAAAAACGTGGAGCTCGGGAGGAAGGGGCCAGATGCGACCCGCAACGTAGGGGTGCGAATAAAAGAAGCAAAGAGAGGGGCCGCGGCGCTATTGGGGAAGAGGAAAGCAATACACTCGAAAAAACGAAAGCGTACATGGGACATAGGTTTTTTTGTGTGGGCGGGCTAACGAAAAAAAGGACTCCCAAACATCGGGAAAACTAAGACACACAGAAGGGACGATAGAATAACCCAAGAAGGACTTCTGAGACCCTGGCTTTGGGAAAATCGTATTCAAAAAAAAAAAAAATGAACACGGGGGAGACTGTGGGGAACCTGTACGGGACCTTGACTCCTAAGCAGGGGGTAAATATGCAACGAACTGGAGCGTATTCCGAGGGAATTGGGGGCCACGGATTGAAAGATAGGGACTGGCAAAAATATAGATCGGGGGGGCAAGGGGGAACAAAAGCACGGAAAAAAGAACCCCCCCCCGGTTTCCTCTGAAACTTCTCGCACGGAGGGATGGGGCGACAATATTCACTGAAAGAGTAACAAAACTGCATCTATCGGGGACAGAAAAACAGCAGAGAACAAAAAAAAAAGTGAAGAGGTGGGAAAACGGGCGGAAGGTGGGGCGAAAACGGCTATATAACCACACAAATTGTAAAAAAAAAAACTGTATAACCAGTGGTCTCGATCAGGGGAGGAGACAAAAAATAGAAAAACGCAAGAGGGGCCAACAGGCAAAGGGCGGGAACGAAAATCCGAAATCGAATTTGACTCCAGGAAAAAACCTCAGAAGGAAACAGAGAATCCAATCGATGGGGGGCGGTAGAGCAGGGCAGGCATAGACTACTAATGGGGCTGCAGAAATAAGGTAAAGGGCGAACTGAGGGGAGCACTTAACTTCGGGGGAGCCAACTCTCCGAAAATATCAAAAACCTGATACCAATAGAGCGAAAAAAGCTCATCACTTGGAAACCTTAAGGAGGTGAGGGGAATCACCGGGGAGCACGAGGCCATAGCGAGGGGTCGAAAAAACGCAGCAAAACATGGGTCTCCTCCGAAAAGAATTGGTCCATTTCTTCGAAACGGGAGATTGGGCCTCCTAAAACGGGAAAAGGGAGGGGGGCCAGAAGAGCTCGAAACAAGGGACACATTGTCTAAAAAAAGCACAAAAAGAAATCCGCACGAAGGGAAAAAGCCCGCAGGGAGGCATTCTCAAAGGAGACGCGAGAAAAAAGAAGGAAAACAAACCTCGGGGAGGCCACTGAGGAAAAAACTCGGGGTAATGTTCAAAAAAAAGTGAAGGGCACACGAAAGGGGTGACGGTCAGGCGCGAGAAAAGCAGACGAGACCATACCTAGGCGGGGGCAACTACTGGATTTGGGGGGGGAACTAGACAACACAACAGTTTGTCAGTAGGGAGGACGGGTCAAGGAAAGTAAATACGCATCCTATATCCATTGCCCTCCGCCGGAGGTATAACTTGAGACAAGATATGGGGGGTCTGCGGTACAGGGGGGGAAAACCCCCAAAACGCGAGCGGAAGCCGGGAAGAGACAGATTCAACAGGCATAGACTCCAATGGACAGGGCAAGGTTGAAAACGAACTACAGAGGGGATCAAAGAAAACTAAGAAAGTAGGAGGCAATCATCAAACAGCGAAAAAATTAGGGACAAAGAGGAAACCATGGACGGAGGGGAAGAAGTTTTTATAATAGAAAACAAGGACCAAATAAAAAAAAAAGACAGGTTGGTTGACGGAAGTAAACAAAAAGGGCGCCCCTAAGCAAGACAAACCAGTCGGGGAACCGTGGGAAAAAGAGGACCTACTTGAAATGGGCTGGGAGGGGCGACAAAACGAGTGGAGCTGATTGAAAAAACAGACATGCTCTGAATGCGCAAACTGTCCCCGGGAGAAGAAATCATCTGAAAGAGAAAAAAGAATCCTACCGGGGGAAGAACGCAAAAAAAAAACGGGCCTCAAAGCTCGCTTGACGGACGAAGAGAGATTCCATTCCGAAAGGCGGGAAAAATCTGCAGCTCAAAAAAAAAAAACAGGAGGAGGGAGAGGATGAAAGGCGGCGGGGAAAGGAGGGAAACTGGAGGAGGTAATCGAGCACGGTGAAGACGTGCAAGGAAGGTTGGGAGGGGCTGAACGGGTAGTATCTCTGGCAGGAAAAAAGAGAGGAAAGAGGTTGATCAGGGAAGAATTAAAACATGCTTTGAGGGAAGGAGGAGTCAGGAAAAGGTGCTGACATAAGGCTCAACTGTGGAGGAGAAGAAAAGGGCCAGGGTTGGAAGGAAGGGGGGGCGAACAGGGAAAAGGGCAAGTGGACGGAGGAGGGACAGGGGCGGCAGGGAGTGTATAGGGAAAACTGTCCGTGTTGGAGGGGAAAAAATATGTTACCGTATGTACTCAAAAAGTCGAAAATGGGACTAATTGGCATACCCGGGACCAGAGTGAAAGGGGAAAGGATTGGGGGGGGGGAGGGGGGGAAACAAATCAAGCTAGTTTTTTAGAAGAGGTCAGCGGGCATCCGCCATTGCCTGGCAGAAGAGTTGAAGGGCGGAGCTTGGGGGGGGAAAAGTCGAAGGGACGCGGGCTCGTTGGGCACACACCAATGAGAGGGGGGGTATCTCTACGAACCCAAAGCGTGGCGAAACACGCTTGAGCACATCAGGGGGCGAAGGTGGCCATGGGGGAAGGGGAGGGAGGGGGGTCTGTCAGGGAAACAGGTGAAGCAGGGGGCAAAAACCAATGTGGTTGTTCCAGCTTGAACCAATAAGGAGAATCCAGGTCTGTGGAGATGGGCGGCTATCTCAAGGAGGGAGCTGAAAAACGGGCACGCAAAAAAAGGGGATGGGAGAAGAGGAGTTAACGGGGCTTGGGAAAAGAAAGGGTACTCAACGGAAGCAGTTTACCGACCTGGGGGGAAAGAACGAAGAAGAAAAAAAAAAAGACGGCTAAAACGTCCCGTTGAGTGGGGGGGGCACAAAATTCCTCTGAACAGAGGGGGAACCTCTTACGGTTTTAGGGGGAATTACTTGCAAACCATTGTGCGGACTGCAAAAAGGGGGAAGGCGATCACAGGAAGTGAAGGGCGGCGAAGTTGATAAACGCGGAAAAAAAACCACGCTCGGGGGGGGAGAAATCCGATCACTTGAAGAGGGCGCACCAAAAGGGGACCCCCAGGGGGACAAAAATAAAGCTTTCTGTTGGAGGCAAAAAGGGCGCCTGACAAAAGTCTCTGCGGGGGGCGGCCCGACAGTTAGGCGTACAGGGGGGGGAGGGGAGGCGGGTTGTAAGATAGATAGAAAAGGTGAAAAGAGAAAGACCCTCATGGAGGAAAAGGTTGCCTGTAAGAAGGGGATAGTAAAAAAAAAGCAACGGAGAGGAAAAAGCAAATGGGGAAAGCTCAATCATTGAAAAAAATGCGGGTTGCATTCGATTGGGGGCTGGCTTAAAAAAATTCGATTCCGGAAAATGGGACCGGGACGGGGGAAACTTGGGGGGGAACGAAAAAAGGGAGGTCCTCAGACTTACATAAACGCACGAATATCCAAGGGGCGCCGATGGGGTGGAAGGGGTTGGGTTAGAAGAGGCAAAGCAAAGGGAACAAAGCAAAAAGCAAGGGGGAGAGGGGGAAAACGAGCTCGAAACGCGGTGGGGGTCTGGGGTGGCACAGCGGGGTAGAGGGGGTGAAAAAAACTCGAAGCCTGAGGGTAGCAAAACGAGGCCCTCGCTAAGTTTCGGGGGGGGGGGGACGAAAATGGCGGGTGTAGGGGGGGATGGTTGGGGGGTACCGAGACCTAGGTCTGGGGGGGCGAGATTATGGTACAACAGGCAAGAACAGCTTCCAAGAAAAAAAAAGGATCCAGACCAGGGGAAAAAAAAAAAATCAAGCATGCGAGGGGGAATCGACAGAAAAAAGAAAAGCTGTAATTGATGATGAGATTTGAACAAAAGGCAGCGGGGTCCAAGACAATAAGTCTGGGGGGGAAAAAAGGAGCAGGAATCGAGAAAAATTCAAAAACGCCAGGCCTAACAACTTGTACAGTTGGCGTAGTCGCCCGAGGAAAGGGATAAAAAAACTAGCTCAAACATGGTAGCCTTCAACGGGTGTGGGGAAACAAAGAGGTCGCTCCACTCTAAGAGCGATGACAAATCTGAGTCAAAATAGGGGACCAGAGGGAACAAGTAGGCACGAAAATAAAAAAAAAAGGGTGGGGGGCTGGTCGGTGCAAAAGGGGGGGGGACAGTTTAGTGCGTCAGGAGCATGGGGCCGACGGTTTGCCCCCAAAAACATGGCGGGGAAAAAAATAACGGATGCAAAAAAAATAAAAATCGTCGAAAATTGCATGGGAATTGGGAGGAATGTGTCAAAAAACGCCCTGTGGGGACCATGGGGGGTTGGGGAACGAGTAAAAATGAAGGCAGGGCACTGCACAACTTGAGTTGAATTCAACACCAATTATTAGGGACAAAAAACCATCAAAAAAAAAAAACGAGGAGGGGAATTGGATGAAACCTCCCTCCTGGGGGGGAGGAAAAAATATGAAAGGAAAGGTGACTGTAGGAACTAGACTTTCTCCGCTCGGCAAAGACGCCAACTTACTGAGAAGGACTACAATCCAGGGACTTTCGAAAATGCCGAGGGCCTTTTAAGGGGGTACGCAATCACGAAAAAAGGGAGCTGGGGAGTAAAAAACACGGAAGCAGGAAAACATTCATCCACACCAAAACAAACACACATCGGGAAAGGGGCCGATTAGGCACCGAGTAGGGGGGGGAGTAATATGTCAAATATCAGGGACAGACGAAATAAAGAGCATCAAGCACAAAAAAAAAAGACGGAATAGGTTGAGCTGCTCGTGCAAACGAATCGACGGCCCAAAGAGGGGCAAGGGGTCACTGGAGGAAGAGCTCTCTCAATTTGGAGGAAACGGAAGAGCAGGGGCAATCGATTCAGAAAAAACTTCCAAGTGGGGGCACTGGTAGTGGAAAGGGTGGGGCGATCGGACTGGGGGGGGGGGAAAAGGGACCTAATGGGTCACGTAGAAGGGGTTGGGAAGGGGGTGAAAAGTGATCGCTGAGGACATAGATATGAACGAAGAAAAAAAACACCCAAGCACTTTGAGAGCAGCCCTCGTGACGAGGAGGGGGAGATGGCGAAAATCGAGGAAACACGGGAACGTGTATCTTCGACGAAAAATGTTGGGACCAAAACAGCAAAACGGTTAGGCAATGGGACCGAAAAAAAGAGGGCCGCGGCGGATCCTTGGAAAGACCCAACACCAACCGGGGGGTGGGGAAAACAGAGCACTGCAACAGAATGAAAGGGGGGGCGGAAAAGAGCTTCGCGTTAGGAAACGCGGTAATCGGTAATCGGGGAACAGGGGGAAAAACTAAACGTAAAGGCGCCGAATAGAATGGTTCAAAACGCACATACAGAAAAATAAAACGCAAAGAAGAAGCTGGCGCAGTATCAGTTGCAATCTCAGTAGAAGGGGAAAAAACTGGGGGCGAAGAGAAAGAAATAGGGAAAAGGCCCAGGAAGAGGGTTAGCAGTTACTTCGAATCAAAGCGCGGGAAAAAAGAAAGGGAAACAGTACACCCCGAACAGTATACAGTAATCGCACCCAATTAACGGACAGCATGGCCTCCAAAAGAGCAAAAACTTGGAGAAGGAAACACAGAGAATAACAAAACATAGCTAGGGCAAAAAGGAACGAGTAAAAAGGGGCGCTCGACCGAAAAGGAGAGGGTCACGTTCTCACTCAGGGGGGGACGTCGTCCTATGTGTGTTCACTCACTACTAGGAAAAGTGGGGAGGCCGAAACGCAAAAAACGGTCCATGGAGAAAGACCACAAGGGGAAAAGGGCCCGAAGGGAAAAGAAAAGGGAAAAGGGGAATAAACGCAACGGCGGTCCGGACTATCAAAATCGGAAAAAAAAGGGTAACAGTGAAGGGGGGGGGGAAGAACAGGGAAAATGTCCCAAAAAAAACGTGAAAAAGAAAAAAGTGGGGGGGGGGACGGTCAGGAGCGTCAAAGCACATAGAAAAGAATCCGGTCATGACTGAAGGGGGGACACAAGCGTAGGTGAACAAATAGTAGGACACACATGGCCCACAAATAGTATCCAGGGAACAAGAGCCGGGGGTAAAAAAACAGCACAGGATACAAAGAAATATGGGTACTCGCAACGAAGAACACACCAGGGAAAAGAAAACGAAGAGGGGAACGGGATCGACTTATGAAAAAACGGGAAGACACTTGTCAAAAAATCTGCACGCTGACAATGGGGGGGAGGGAAGGGATCCTTGGCTTCTACCAAACTTGTGGGGGAAAAGCTGCAAATAACGCAGCGCATGGGTCTGAAAGAACAGAGGCGTGTCAAGAAGGTTTTTAGTGAAAAGGAAACAAAAAAAAAAAAAAAATTGAACAGAAAAAAACTACATTTCCTTAGTTGGGGTAAGAGGAAAATGGGCCGAAACGGAACGCAAAGTGGCGACCGTGAAAAACGTCCAAAGATCAGGGTGTCTACAGGGAACGGAAAGCTAGGATCGGGATGCAAGACAACACTTAAAAGGAATATAAGGGTCATTTAAGATGACAAAAAAAGGGCGCAGGGAGGGGGACACAAGAGGTCAATGAAGGCTCTCACAAAAATGGTGCGGCTCACATCGAACTTTCAAAGAAACAAGCTCTGGGTCACATTTCCCTGCCTGGGTCATCATCTCGCGACACAACATTGTGATGAGCAAGATAAGAAAGGAAAGGGAATTGGGGGCATTTTAGAGACTGTCCGCGGTTTGAAAGCGGAGGGGGAGACAAAAATGGGGGTAGTGTGGGGCCTTCATTTAGGGAAAGAGCTCGGGCTCCAAAAGCTGTACAGATCTAGAAAAAGGGCCCGGATATAATGGGGGTCAGTATGTTGCGGAAAAGTAAACAAAAGGAAAAAAAACTCAGGGGGAGCGCAGACAAGCTTGTCAGAGGGGTTGACGACTCTCTTGTCAAATGGACGGTCAGAAGGGGACAGAGGGGGAAAGGCCGGTAAAAAGAAAGGGAAACATTGTGTGGGTGGTCACTTTTGAATCAACGGGCGTAATGTACGAACTACAAAAACTGGTCGGCACCCGCCTTGTCATTGCAGAAAAAAGCGTTGGAGGGGAATGGGGAAAATTGGCAAAAGACGATCAAGAGTTTTTGGTAGACGCGGCAGCTGAACTCATTGACAATGGAAAAGAGGCGTTGGGACAAGGGGGCAAAATGTGAGAGTGTGAATCGAAGAGGAACTGTTCCAATCAAAAACGGTTGAGGTCGAAGTGCCTCCGGGGGGTAAAGCACAAATAAAACAACACGAGAAAAAAAAAATTCGTACTCAAAAAGGAGGCAAAAAGGTGGGGGGGGGGGGGGGGGGAGGAAAAAAAGGCGAAGGGGGAGGGGGGGCCCGTATAACGAAGGAGTAGTCAGTTGGAAAAGGTGAAGACTACTCGAACATGGTGTTGGTAAGAGGGGTGCAAATCATGAAAAAACGCCGAACGCTGCGAAAGGGGACTGCGAGACTCCTTACCGAAACCATTTGCAAAGGGCTGCAGGTTTAAATTAAAAAAGGGAAAAAAAAAAAAAATGGGGGAAACAGCTGTCAGAGGGGGGAGCAAAAATCAGCACCTGAAAGAAGTGGAAGCAAAGGGTTTTTCGAAAAGCAGGAGGAGACGGGCAAAGTGTTCATGCCAACGGGAGCAGGGGGCGAGGACGGGGCGATTCCTTCCCTGGAAAGGGTTGAACAACGGGACAATGGAAAAAAAAAGGGACGAGCCAAGCGCAGGGGCATCAACAAGTACAAGTCAAGTGGGGTGCCAAAACAATCGAGGGCGTACAGCAACGGGAAATGAGGTCGGCGCGAAAAGTCAACCGAAGGTGCGCTCCAGAACGGAAGACTCTGGGGGGCGGCAAAAAAGAAACAAGGTCGGGAAAAGCCAAGTCGACTCACGGAGGCCCCCTATCGTGGGGGCACATGTAAGATAAAGGGGGAAAAAAGCAGGGAGGGGTGGTAAGAACTCGAGAGAGGGACGAAGAAGGGCAATTCCTGGAGTCCCAGATTGGCTGGCCTGTGGACCAGAGGGGGCCTAAAAAAAGGGCCAGCCGGTTAAAAAAAAAATAGGTCGAACACCACAGGGAGAAGAGCCATCGTCTTGGAAAAGTGACCGGAAAAGGGGGGAAGGAGAAATGGGAGGCCGGCGACTGAGGGGGAAAAGCCGGAGGGGAGGGGGACTTTGGGGACCAGGGCCTCCTCTTCAGGGGAAAAAAAAAGATAACAGTGGTAGAACAGATCAAGGGGGTCAAAACACACGGCAGGGGGGTAACAAAAAACAACCCGGTGGGGAGAGGTCCGGGGCCAGAAAACCGGGAAAAGGTAACAAAGCCAAGAAGGAAAAAAAAAAGGGGGCTAAGGACACCACGGTGCTGGGTGGGGCACGATCTATAAAAAAAAAAACGTTGAAAAACGGGCGGGGACCTGGTTGGAAAAAAAGAAATCAGGGGAAAGGACCATCGCCGACTCTAAGTAAAATTAAACCAAGTGTGGGTTGGGAAGTCGTGGGGTTTCCGAGAGTCTTCGTGCAAGCCGATACAAATGACAAACAGGCAGAAAGCAAACACAAAGGGGGGGGGGGGAAGAACAAACCAAAAGGGCGAATTAGTCCGCAAACCATTTCCCCCTCCGAGGATGGTCACCAAAGAAAAGCGAGGATGGGGGGGGGGGGGGGGATGAAATACTAGGGGTCCAAAAGCAAGCGTGGGAGACAGACACGATCTTAGGTCAAAGGAGGGGAAAAGATATAGCGTGAGTTACCTCCCTACCCGGACCTGGGCACGGCGGAAAAGTGTGCGGAGAATTCGGGAAAGAGAACATCAAACTATGGACAGGTTCAAAACAAGAAAACGGCGGGGGAGGGGGCCGAAGGGGATATGACAACAAAAGAGGGGACGGGGAAGCAGGATATTTGACAAATGAGGATTTCATCAAAGAAAGGAAAAAACGAGACTCAATAGGTTTCCCATTATCCCTGAGAAAAGAAAATAGTAGGGGGAGGGCAATTGGGGCCGCAGACCTGTGTGGGGGGGCGGGAGGACGGCGCTAAAACTGGGTCAAGTGAGGGGGCTCGTAAAACGGTCAACAATAAAAAAGGAGGGGGTGACTCAACTTCTAATTCACTGGAGTTGGACGTGGGGGCAGTAGGGCCCATTGGCCAGGGGGGGGTAGAGGACGAGAATTCGGAGGTGAAAGTGCAACATTGGCTTGCACCAATCCTAATCAAAAAAGGGAAAAGGGGCGGATCGGTCCAAACCGGGAGGAAAAAAAAACGGGGGAGGAATAGAAGTGAGACCCTTTTGTGTGGGAAAGATGAAAGGGGCAAAAGTGGAAAAAGACATCGGAAAGAGAACGGGTAAAGGCTCAGCAACCCCGGGGAAAAACACGGGCTCATGGAAAATAATCAAAGCCAGAATGACGGGAAGAATCTATAAAAAACGAGGGGGACTGGGGGGGGGGGGCCTTGGCCCTATCAAAGGCAAGGAAACCTTGAGTCTCTACTTAACACGAGAAAGGACAGCCCATCGGGGGGGGGGAGGGGCTCGTCTACTTGAAAGAAAGTGATGGGGGGGGAAAAACACCCAGCCCCCTTGGTTCCAACACCACACGGCGGGCGAATGTGAAGCAGCATTATCGCTGAAAGCGGAGTTTCACACCGGCAACAATACGACAGGGACGCCGACAGCAGAGGGGGGGGGGGGGGGAAAAATGGGCGGACAGGCAAACGATCAATACCCCAAATCGGTGAAAAAAAAAAAAAAAAGGTGGGACTCTCAAAAAAGGGAAATCGATCAGGAAAGGGCCAAACAAAAAAGAGATAAGGAGAGAACCTGGGAAGGGGGGGGGGACACCACAGGGTAGTTCAAAAAGTCCTGATTTGACCAGCGTGGAAGGGGAAATCGAGCTAATTGGGGGGGGGGAAAAAAGGCCTGGGGGAAAATCACTTTGAAAAAACCTGTTAGCCCGCCGTGAAAATTGGGGGGAATGGTATTTAAACGATGAACGGAGCGAGAAAAACCGAAAAAAACACAAAGACCAAGACCAACCTTGTTCTCGGACCCTTCTAGCTGGAAATGGGAGCAAAACGAGGGAAAAAGGAGTCAGAACACTAAAAGTGCAAAAAAAACAAACTTGGCAAAAAAAAAAGAATCCCGAAACTTGAACGGGCGGCGTGCTTGCAACAAGGGGAAGAGTCTTGACCAATCCGGTTTACACACTCCACGACGATACAGGAGAAAGGCTGGTCAAGGGGAGGCGAGAAAAAGAGGAAAAGACGGGGGGAAAACAAAGGGACCAAAGGGAGGGGGACCCTACTATTTCCGAAGGGGCAAATCACGAAAAAACAACTGAAAAGAGGGGCCAGCAGGAAGACGGGTCGAAAGGCTCGTCTTATGAAAGGCTGGGAGAGTAGCCCTCAGGAACAGGCAAGGAAACAAACTGAAAAGTGAAAAAAGGAGAGCACCTGCGAGAGTACCATAAAAGATAAAGAAAAGGTCAAAAGAACAAAAGAATGGCCGCAGGGGGGGAAACCGAATTGGTTAAGACCAGCGAAGGCAAAAAACAACGTGTTCCATGGCTCCAACTGGGGCGCGCACGACAAGGAAAAAAAAAGGTCAAAGGGGACGTCGCGAGAATGGTGGCCCACAGAGAGGTGGTGGTGGTGAAAACAAAGGAAACATCTGGGAAGCTGGTCTGCAGGAAAGGGGGGACATTCTAGAACGCTCAAAAAAAGGTCCAGTGGGAATTAATAGAAACTAAAGACCAAGAACAGGAAATGAACTAAAGGAGGTAGCTCGAAATGAGGGAAACAACGGGCTGTCAAAAACACTGGGAGGGAAAGGGCGGGGTACCATAATGGGGGGGGGGAAAAACGCGAGTAAGAGATTAGAAGAATAGGTCTTATCTCGAAAAGAGCAGTCAAAAAGAACCTAGAGGTAGACGGATAGACACTGAAACACCAAAAATGTGCAGAGTATGGGAGGAAAACAGGGGGACTCCTGAAAAATCTCATTCCTATTCCAGGGCCAGCGAAGCTCCTGAGAAAAACCAATAAATGGTCGCAGAATGCCGGGACACCAAAGGGGAGAAAAAGTGAGGGGGGGGGGGAAAAACCGAGAGAGGGACAAACAAAGCTCAAATGTTAAACGATCTGCCAAGGCCTATGGGGAAAGATGGCGGCACTGACTCCTGTTCACAAACAGCGGGGCAGCAAAAAGCAGAACAGGCATGAGGAAAAGTGACAAAAAAGGAGCGGAAAAAAAAAAAAAAGACGAATTTTGTAGGGGACATACGAAAACAAAAAGTGCCGCACAGACAAACACGAATTGCACTGGGGGGATGGAGCCAGAGGAAGCAATGAAGGATTCACCCGACGCCAACGGGCACGCAACGTGAGAAATACTGGAAATGGCAAGGGTGTCTGCGACCAGGGGAGTGAAAGGACTGATGGAAAAGCACAGTGACTCAAGGAAGGACTAAGCCTGTAAGATCATAGCGGAGAGCGGCAAGGGGGGAACAGCGCAAAATAAAGGGGGGGCGGCCGCGAAAAGAGGGGACAAGCAAAAAAGGGGTCGCTCTTGGCCGGCCAAGAGACATCGACAACCAACAAACGAGGGAGAAAAAAAATAGTTACGGGAAAAAGGGAGGGAAAGAGCGAGGAGGGGGAGCAAAAAGAGTGAGCGGCAAAGTTTGGGGGGGAGGACAGGAAAACCGTAGGAAATCTAGGGGGAGGAGACACCCTGTGACATAATGGGGGGGAAGCTCAGTTCTAGGCTGACAATGAGAACGTCTGTTGCTGCATATCTCAGGGGTGCGTCCCAAAAAGTAATAATCCTTGGAAAAGGAAGGGTTCAACAAGTTCACCTGTTAGATCTCGTGACTCATTCCTTCTGGAGGGGACGCTTAATAAAGGAAAGGTGACGGGGGGAGTGGTCAGTTTGTTGTGGTTTTTGGGGGTGAATCTGGTCGGGGTAATATACTAAAAAAGGGGGGGGGAAGCGAAAAAAATGTTCTATGTCAAAAAAAGGGAACCATTTCAGGAGGGGGGCCTTTGGCACCCTGAGCCATGGGGGGGGGAAAAGCGGAAAACAAAGCAAATCCTAATTGTCGCATAATCTTTGACCAGGGGAGAAAGGAAGGCTTGGGGGGGGGGGTCGAGGGACAGGACTTAAGGGGAAAGACAACGTTGGGGGTGGAGAGTAGGAGGGCTGGGTATCGGGATAAAGCAATGGTCTAAAAAACTCCCAGGAGGGGGACAAAGTCACCGCCGGCGATGCCAAGGGGGAGACTAAATTCTTCTTGCAGTGTCCAACCGAATGAACCAAGTGTTGGGGGGGAAGCAACAAAACCGTAGAAAGACGAGGGGGAAGGGTGAACTAGGGGCAGGGGACTAATCGGAACTACAAGCCGTACACCAATGTGGGAGGGAGAAAAGAGGGGAAAAAAAAAAAGGTAAAATTAAAAAACACGGCTTCTGCGCGGGGGGCATTCAAGGGTAAAGAAACAACCTGAAGCAGTGGAAGTCAAGAAAGGGGGGACGATCGGAGACGCAAGTGAATCCAGGGTAGCGGCGGAGAAGGAGGTGAAAGAAGACTTCCGACGTTGTTGGGGGTTGGCGGGGGTAGAGCGCATCCGGGCGAAAAAAGACGCAGGCTTTCTGGCAAGAACGAGGCAAGTGGACATCTCAGGGCGACGACAACTGGAAGGGAACGGGGAGGGGAGTCAAAACAGTTGCCCACGCCAGGGGCCCTGACAGCTATCTTTGGAGTCGACCTAGGGGGAGGCCAAAGTGAGGGAACGCACGGAAAACGAGGGGAAAGGGGAGAAAGGTAACTGTATCGCTTCGGTTTTTGAACAGAGAGCGTGGGCGAAAAGTCATATTCCCGAAAGTGCGCATGGAAATTCGGAGAAAGGAAAGCCCCAAAAGGTTAATACTAGATTGAGAAACATCTAAACGTCCATCAGGGGCCTTATCAGGGTGCATGACGAAGGGGAAGTGGAACGAGGCAGGACGGACCACCCAAAAAAAAAAAAAAGGGTGGCGTCAGTAAGCGGGGGGGGGTGCACCAGGGCTGCATCTATACACAGAGAAACGGAGAAGCTCCTTCGACAAAAAAGGATAGCGGCTTGGGTTCAATCCGGTTGGGTTAGAAAGAATCTGTCGAAAAGGGGGACTCCTCAGTCAGGAGGAATGTGGGAGCAGAGAACCGGAGGTTTGCAAACCTAGTCTGGAAAAAAAAAACGTTGAACGGCGGCAAGCACGGCGGGTGCCCCAAAAAACGGAACCAGCAGAGTGGGGGACGACGGAAAAAAAAGGGGGGCGGTGGGTAAGGCTTTGTGGGTGGTCGGACGAATGACTCATCAAACTTTCTGAAGAAAAAAGAAATTCAAAGAGTACGGAAATTGAAGGTGCGAAACCCAGAAGGGGCCTCAGGGAGGACGCATCAAGAAAAAAAAAACGACGGGATGAATGGAAACAGATGGGTAAAAAAAAGGAACACTCGGACTACGCATGCAGTTAGCGAGAACGCCGAGTCACCGGAAAAGAAACAAATTGGGGGAAGGGTTGGGGAAACAGTGGGAAAAAGTAAGGGAAAACAAAATCAAACTATGGCAGGGAGGGATTCGTCTGCGTGGGTCCTGCCAAGTGGGGACTGAAGAGCGATAATTGGGGGGGGAAAGAGGATGTAGGGGGGACACGACGGGGCCGCATAGGGGGGACATTATAGGGCCAGCAGCAAGAAAAGAAAAAAAAGGGGGGGAGGTGGGAACGGAGGGAGTGGGGCGGATTCAAAAAGGGGGGGACTGGGCCAAGAAGGAATTGTCGCACAGGGCAGGGACCAGCCGTTGGTCAAAAGGTAAGATCAGAAATGGGGACGTAGTGGGGCAAGGAAACCATGTGAAGGGTTGGGAGAACAAATAAACGCGGGAAGGTGGGCAAGAGCACACCCGGAGGGTACACCCATGAACCAAAAAACAAGGAGGCGTATCGAAGCTGATAAAAAAAAAAAAAAAAAAAAAAAAAAAAAAAAAAAAAAGGAGGAGGGAAAAGAGGAGAAAAAGGGGGGAAAGAACAAACTTTTGGGTGATCTGGGTACAAGGCAAGCGAAGGGTCGCCCGGGCTCGCACCCCAGAAAAAGGGGGCAAAACCGCAAACGCTCCTGCCTTCAGACGATCTGATCACTAGGGACATGTGGGGTAACCAAGACACGAAAGGAAACGAGGAAGGCACCAGGGGACAGCGCCACCCGGAAGGAAAAAACACAGGAAAGGGGGATGAAAAAAAGACGCTACGGGGGGGAAGAAGGGGAACGGCATCTTTTCTAATCATCAAGGGCAAAATATTCGCCTCAGTGAAAGAGAAGGCAAATACACGCGACGAAGCAAAGACAGGCATGGGAAAATACAGGGAGCTACGGCAAAAAAAGAGGGGCCCAGTCCTTAGGGAAGAAGTGCGCTCTGAAAATTGGAAAAAGAATCGCGAGAAAGGGCGGGGGAAGGGTGGAAGGAGTATGGAAAAAAAACAATTCCGCTGCTGAAAAAACAACCAGGGGAGGGCGGTTCAATTACTCCGAGCGGGAGGGAGGGGAACGCAAGGGAGGGGAAGGTAAAGCCGAGGGGGGAGTGCCTGGAAGGGAAGATCAGCAGAATGCAAAGATGCACGATCGGAAAAAAAAACGACAGCCGACAAGCGACCCTTGGGTCGCACGACCTTAGACGCAAGCGTCAGAGTGTTCTCACAGCGCGAAAACGAAAGAAAGAGAGGGTCGGGGACCCAAAATAAAACAGGGGGTCTAGCAGAAAGTGGGGACAGTGCGTCGGGGGGGTAACCTTGGGGAACAAAAAAAAACACAAACAAAAGTGGAAAAAAGGGACCTCTATCCTTTCGCGTCTTGCGAAAGAGAAAGCAGGACGCCAGAGGGCCCAGGGGAACGTCAAGGTCAAAAGAAAATGAAAAGAAGGAAGGAAGAAGCAAAAGCCAGGAAAAAAAGGGAGACGCACTATTGCTCAGGATCTTCTGGTAAGCAAGTCTAGACAGGCTTGGGAGAGAGAGATCGGGTACAGGAAAAAATCCATGGAGCGGGGGATTAGTCACGACACCTTAATGGATCATGATCACTCAATAAAGATCCCAGAAGCTCATACAAAGGCAAATCTGTGGGGGGAAAAACTAAAAGGAAAGAGACAAAGTTGAAACGGGACCATCTCTTCCAAAAAAGAGAGATGGCATCCGCTTGAGAGGAAGGGAGCGACCCAGAAGTTAAAAAACTCAAAGGGGAAGAGGGGGACACGGAAGTAAAAAACTAGTGGGTGAAGTGAGGGGCCTGTCCAATTGCCTTAAGAGGGGGACTTTTGCACTGTATAAGGGAAACGGATGGGATAAACAAAAAAGTCCAAGGAAGTAATCGAAACGAAGACACCCAAAAGGGGGATCGCGTGGGCGCGCATCGAAAAGAAATACGTGACGTCGTCACTTTCTTAAAAGGTGGCATCAACTTGATGGGTTCCCAGCCGGAAAGGCAAGGAAAGAGGCAAAAACGAAAGTCATGGGGGACGAAAGGGAAGCGGGCGGATAACATCCAGCAGGGGGAAAAAAGGACCTCGTCTGGGTGAGCGGAATGGAAAAACGGAAAAAAAAAACAAGGGGCAAGTAGTCTTCAACCCTGAACTAAGGGTCAGGGGAAATAAGGGAACATGGACATCGGAAGGATTTTTCCATCGTTGGAAGTATTGCCAGCGTGGGCACTACCAAAAACGAGCGGGGAAAAATGAAAGGAAAAAAAATGGAAAGTCACAGAAAGGCATCGCCCTGGACAAAACGATCAAGGAAAAAGGGGGGGCAATGAGTGGATTTCAGGGATGACCGGAGAAAAAAATAAGCAGGACAGCAAAATCATCAGAGAAAGGGGCTGGCAAGGGGGGGTGGGGGGAGGAAAAGAGACAAAAACGCGTGCCACGATTTTTGGGAAGTGAATACTACTCAAAAGGGGGAAAAAAAAAACAAGGCACATTTTTAACAAAAGGGGTGGAAAAGAGGGAAGATAAAGCGAACGAGGGGGGGACGCACTTGAACGCACCGGTGGGGGAGAGGAAAAGACTGAAAGGGGATTTGTCTGAAAAACTGCAAAGGGGGGAGAGGGAATGAAAAAGAACTGAACTTCCTGATGGGGACGACAGCAGTCACACTAAAAAGGACGTACAGCAAGACAAGAAAAAAAAAAAAAAAAAAAAAAAAAACAAGGAAAAACAAAGTACGCCCCACCCAAAAACCAAACCCCAGCAGAGAATCAGGGGGTGTCCGGCATCAAAACATCGACACATTGCCGGGCCAAAAAAGAAATACAGCTTTGGTCACACCGAAAA
>Ga0179593_1815275_pt1 | contig 16685 bp, 18 predicted proteins | sample CZODoug2_1_08_16_FD_185931 | JGI IMG/M metagenome (GOLD analysis project Ga0179593, IMG submission 185931) | Vadose zone soil fungal communities from Angelo Coast Range Reserve, California, USA - CZODoug2_1_08_16fungal (PacBio error correction) | ecosystem: Environmental > Terrestrial > Soil >...
GACAGTGGGAAAGGAAAAAATCCTCGGAAAAAAAAGGTCGGTGAACGCGGCTCGGGGGGTACCCCCCGCGGGTGACGGCGGGGGACGGCTAGGTCACAAAAAAAAAAAATGGCCGGCAGGACCCTAGTCGCTCTACCAGAATAGGGGAGGGGAAGACAATCCGTTTTATCCTCTCGTTAGCACTGGAGTTCGTACCGCTGTGGGAAAAACGGGGACGTACTTGAAAAAAAAATCAATGGGAAAAGGGGGGTGAAGACCGCCTTAGATCATCTCCCGGGGATAAATGACGCAAAAACAGTAGAACCCACGCCACTGGCTTTCAAGGGGAGAGGGGTGGAAAATTGAACGAACACCCCAAAAAGGGCGCTGACCGAAGTAGCGCCAAGGCGCCAACTTAAAAGGTGTTGGAGGAAAAACCAAATGAGCAAGCTTGTCAGTATCACTTGGGAAAAATCGTAACTCCCCCAAACCCCCCCCCCCCCCCCACTTACAACAAAAGGATGAAGGATCTGGGAAGTACAGGAAGTAGAAAGGTAAAAACAGCCAGCCGCAAAACGCCGGTTCAAAACGGACTGTCCCGACGGGGCGCCCGGCTCCGCGTAACTCGACCTCTACCAAGTTAAAATCGAGTTTACAGTCTACGCCGTCGGGCAACACGGTTTGACCATCAATTTGAAGACAAACTAACGTAAAAAAAAAAAAAAAGGGAAAAGTCAAAAATGACCTAAGCCAACCACGATGGGGGAGTGTGCAACGCCGCGGGGGGGGGGCCACAACACATCGAAAAAGACGCACCAAAAAAAAGAAAAGAAATAAAAAAAAAAAAACGAACAGCTTCGCCCCACGAACGGCGAACTCGCAAGAGTAAGGCCGTCAACGTGGGACCAAGGGGCCGGGATTAACAGTTTTTGCTTGAGGAACATTCTGTGAAAAGAAGCCAAGAGGGGGCGCAACTCGGGGCCGGCAAGAGAGGAGAGTTCGTTGTCAAAAGAACGGGATGAGGAGCCCCTGAAAAGAAGTTACGACCGGGAGCTGAGGGGGAAACGCTGGATCAAGAACGGAGAAGGGTGCTCGGAGGCGGGGACACCTGGTATCTGAGTGACCAGCGAAAGAAACGGCAAAAGGGGGGAGCGGGGGGCGGGCATGCAAAAGAAAACCGGAGGGTTGAAGCATCAGTGTTTAAAAAGGGGGGGCGCGGGGGGGAAATTCATCAGGAGCACCGAGGGACCGTCGTACTATGAAAGGGGGAGACCAAATCCGAAGACAGGACGACCTCATCGACCGGCAAACGCAGGGAGGACCCTCGCAGGAGTCAGACGTAACACCCCCAGGATCAAGGGGTAGGCACAAGAGGCCCGAGTCCTGCAATAACAAAAACTGGACTCCGCTCGCAGTGAAGGTAAAACACCTGGGCCAACCTCAGGCCACGTTGCAAACTGGAGACACCGACCCGAGGAAGAAAAAGGGGGTGTGGGAGGGAACAAGACGAAGTACTGAGGGTGCAGAGCGTCCACGTCCTTTCGGGACCCCTAACACGGAATCGGGGGGGGGGGGAAAATCGTTCGACCTCTTTGAGAAAAAAAAACAAAAAAAAGGGAAAAAGAACAACGATACCTTGTCGACACCCTCTGAGCCCGCGAAGGCCTTGGGAGCAAGATACTGCCAAGGGGGGACCATAAGACCCTCCGGGTAGGAATAAAGGTCATGTAAATCATGGGCCTTCATTCTTCAACTTTCGGGCCACTGCCGAACGGCTTGTCTTAGGTAAAAAATTTGGGAAAAAAGGGGGGGAAAACCAGGGGAAACATGGGGGCGGTGGGAGGATTCAACCCACTCTTCAGGGGGCACGGCGATGGGCAAGGCGAGCCCGCAAACGTCACTTGGAGGAAAAACCGTTGGGGAAAGAAGGGGGAAAAAGAGCAGACGGTCCATCGGACGAAAGGGGTCATGACACCCTTGCAGGGGTGAACGTAGGAAAGGGTGGTACTCAACCACCTACATTAGGGGGAAACTTATAAATTCAACGAAAAGGGTTGCGGGGGATTCATCAGAAGATCTATCACTGGGGTTGAGACGCGGAAAATCGTGCGAAAGGGGGGAAAGAAGAACATTCCTACTGAAAAAGGGTATTAGCGAGGTTCCACGGAAAATCAAAAAAAAACTAGGGAAAAAGCATCCGACCACACCGTCGTTTTGGTGTCACGCCTCCGATCCATTCACAACTAGTCGGGGGAAGACACAGCTGAAGCGCTTCCATCGAACATTAAGAGCGCGTCGGCAGCCCGCTTTCCAGCCTACCTCCAGGGAAGGGGGGCCTAATAGGAGACATCGCAGTTTCTCCCGTAGCCGGCATGGGGTCCCACGGGAGGTGGGGTCCCCAAACGCTAAAAAAAAAGCGGGGGGGGGGAAAAAATCTAGGGGACACGGAATGTAAGGGTTTTTACGCAACCATGAACGAACCGGGCAGGGGAGCCGGCAACCCTACTGGCGCACTTCGACACGACGACCGGGGGGTGAAAAGGCGAATGTAAGGGCCGCCGGAAAACAAAAAAAAAAAAGAAGAAAAAAAAATCAAGAGCGCTCAACGGGTGCGCGGGTGAGCATGAGCCTGGGGGGGGCGGGCCCCGCACGCATCATAGGGGGGTACCGGAACCTCGCTAAGAAAAAAACGTCAAGGGAGTCCCGTCAGAAGAGGGTGGGCCGCAGGTTGATGGCTCAAACTGGCTGGGTGGTACTAGATTCAACCAACTCTACGTATGGATAGAGTCTAAACAAAAAACGAAGGGGGGAGGAAAAGAAGGAGGGAAAAAAAGGGCCGAACTTTAACTCCACAGGTGTGACCGACGTGGTCTCCCATGCACTTCTCCAAAAAGGTGATTCAGGGCAGGCAACCCTCGGGACCGGCGCATGCGTTGACGTTAGATCTTAAAAGAAGGAGGGGGAGGGGGGGCCAAACACAGGGATTTATGTCCCACAAGAAGGCAAAACCAGGGTGGCAAAAATCCTCTTGGAAGGCGTCTGGAGGGGGGGCGGCGGTTACGGTCCCTCACAAGAGTATCCGGGCGGCCTTACTTTAGTGAAAAGGGCGACGCGGTCGGAAGTCCAGAAGGGAGGTCATAGTGCAGGGAACTTAGACATCATCCTTCGGGTTCCCACCGGGGATGTCGGGTCGGGTTTCGTAAAAGACCAGGTGAAAACAATGCTGCCACACGCAATGGGGAAGGATTATTTTGGGGGGGGAAAATGAGGAAGAGGTGGAGACTCGAAAACGAATTTCTACAAATACTGCTGCCTATGAGGAACCCTAGGGGGGGGAAAAGCTAAAGAGAGGTACGGGGACCAAGAGGACCACAGTGTGCGGGGACATCGGCACGGGGGGGGAACCAAGCTAGTGGTCGGGCGCGGAAAAAAGGGTTACGAAAAAAAATTGAACCTGCGTCCGTTGTCTAAGTACCTGCCCTGGGATTTCATTGAAAGGTAGGGGGGCCGTCCGCGAACGGGGATCAAATAACGAATCTGAACACGAGCAGGGGGTTTCTAGCTCCAGATATCAGAAGGGGGAAAAAGGTGCCTTTGCAGAGTTACCGAACTACCAACAGCCGGGACTTGAACCCCGACTCGGGGCGATGCGTTCGAGAAAGAACTTAGGTGGGGACGTGGGTTTGAACGACGAAAAAGACGGGGGAAGAACAGGGGCCAGCGCTTGGAAAACGAGTTGGGGTGATCCAGAAAATCCCGTAAAGGAAGGCCTAAAGTCAAAAGGTACGAGAGGGTAATGAATTACCAAATTGGGGGGGGGGCCCGCCTTGGGGGGGGGGAGGGGAGGGGAAAGAAAGTGTAAGACACTGGGACTGCGTATTCTATGTCAGGGCCTCTGTGGTCAGAAAGATTGCTCGGGAAACTTGAGGAAAGGGTAGGAACGCCAACAATGGGGGTCTTCCGTTGCCGGGGTTGCAGGGGGGACTGGTTTCGAAGGGGGGAGAAAAAGGAGGAGTCCAAAGAAAGACGGGTTCAAACCCTCCCCCTGACTTTCCACCTGCGAAAAAGGGCCTCTTGGGTTGAGGTGGAAGCATCTGGTAAGGGGTGATCTAAACACGTTTGCACCGAGGGGGGGCCGGGCCCGGCCAGGTTGGAAGTAAGGTCGGCCCGGGAAAAAGAAAGGAAGGACATGGCTCGTCCTAGCGCCGGGCGGGGGATCGAGGAGGTTGCCCAGTCGGAAAGGGGAAAGGTTTCGAGGAAGGCGAACAGGGGACTCCGCCGTTGGCCGGTCCCCGAAGAAGGGCGTTTCGAGGGGTTTCTGATGAGAAAAGCGAAAAGACCGCCCATCAAGACGACGTCGAAAGAGGGGACGGGACCGATGAATACCGCCACGAAAAAGGAACAACGCGAGGGCACCACCGAAAAAGGCTAGGGGGGGGGGGGGATCCTAAAACTCAAAGGGCACGACCAGGCCGGGGTTGGGTGGGAAAAGCCGCTCCAGGCCGTCACCCGCCACTCGAAACTATCCGGGAAAAAAGAGAAACAGAAAAAAAGAAAAACTAAGATAAAAACCATGAACTTTCTCCCGTCACTATAACAAAGAAAAAACTCCCGGACCCAAGAACTCTCCGTCGGAAAAAAGCCGTCCGCGAATTTTCCTGTCCCGTGAAAAACCCCCGACCTTTAAAAAGAAATCAGCCCGCCAGGAAGGGGTGGGTAAGAAAGTCCCCTTAGAAGAGATGTGCTCTCGCACTCCCTTTTTCGGAAAAAAACTTGGATCGAGCCCCGGGTCGAAGGGTCGGGACTTCGAGCGAAAAGTTCGCCGTGTCGTGGGGAAAAAGGACAGCTCGGAAGGAAACTAAAAGAGGTGTTCACAAAGCGGAAAGTTTTGCACAGCGAACTCGGGGGGGGTGCAGGGTCTGGAGGACGGGGATGGGGGTACCGGCTCTGGGACTAAAGTGGCGGGGGCCAATGCGGTCATAAGGGGGTGTCCGCAAAGCCCAGAAGGGGGGAAAGGAACGAAAAGGAAAAACGCGGGTGTCGTGGAAAAATCTAACCCGGGTGTTCGAGGTATGGAGAAAAAAAGGTCAAAGAAAAGGGGCCAGGCCGACAGTTCCCTCAAGCACGGGAGGGGGGGGGAACCGCTGCTGGAGGTTGGAAAAGATACGGTCATTCAAAGAAAAAGGGGACGAAGAAGAAAAAAAAGAAAGGGAACGACGCACGGACGGCTGCAACGTTTTAAATCGGGGGGGGCAGGGGGGGCGAAATTGGGGACGAGACCCCTACAGGGGACCCGGCCACTCCCAAGGCCCTTTTGGGGATAAGAAAAAAGCGAGGGGGTGGTTCTTCGGTGTAACACAGAAAACATGCACGAAGGGGAGGCGGATTTCCGTGGCGACAAAAAGGATCCCAAAAAGCCAAGCACGATTAGATGGGGGTTGCAGGGGAAAAGATCAGCACGCCAGCCTGGAGCCAAATCCCTGCACTAACTATAAAAAACCGAAGATCCGTTTTTCACAAGCAACTACGTAGGAAGGAGGACTACGGTGGGGGGGTGTCGCCATCGAAGGGAGTGCCCAAAAGGGGGGGGGAGCTAAACGCAGAAGTGAAGGCGTTGGGTACAAGCGAAAAAGCGTGCGCCCGGTTCCTCGGGATCTGTTCCAAAAAAAAAAAAGAAATGCCCAGAGATAAAACACAAAAAAAAAAGATTCTGTAAACAATATTATAAAAGAATGGGCAGTTTTGGATAAAAAAGGACAAAACGCGACACGGCTGAACGCGGTCGCGGGACCCCACTCCTGTTTACATGTCATGGGGCTGGAAAATAAGAAGAAAAAAATGGAAAGGGGGAAAAAAAACGGAATGGCCTGGTACCCCAACGGATGTCTATCCAGGGGTTTCTGCACCATTATGTTGGAAGCCAATTCTCAGGTGGGGGGGGAATGAGGGGGAGGGACAGGGGCCTCACAAAAAACCAGGGCCCAGGTGCTGAAGGTGAGGTCCCGAGACCAATAGCAACGTTATCGTGAAAAGGACAGAAAAAATCAAAAAAGGGAACTGTGGGGGCCGTTTTTGGGGAAACGAGAACAACCCGAACAGAGCCCGAAGGAGGCCGGCTGGGGAACCCCGTTCAACATAAAAAGGGAAAAAAAAAAGAAACCAAAAGAGGACATGGAGGGACCCTCAAATCACGGGCACGCCGTAAAGCGGTGAGCCAAAGAAAGGGGGAAGAGGAAGAAAAGTGTCCGCGAAGTGGAGGTTACACGCCACAGCCAGGCCTTGCGGACGGAAAAAAACCTTCCGACCCAAGCCACGGCCCCTAGTCTTGCAAAAAACGAAAAAAAGGGTAGTAGGGTCCCGACTGGGGTCGCTGTCAAGGAAAACCTTTCGGCTAAACCAGGTGGGAAAGCAAGGGGGGGGAAACAACTACACTCCGACGTTAACCTACTTTCCGAAAAGCCGGACCAGAGAAAACACACTAAGGGGGGGATGGGGGGAAAAAACACTCTTTTCAAAAAAAGCAAAAAAAAAGAGAAGGGAAACATCAAATCAGGGGAAATTAAAGCTCGAAGAACGTTGACCGACTGGGGCTGACCCAAGGGGCTGCTAGCAGAACATGGGGGAGTTCGAAAAGAGGCGGAAAAAAAAAAAAAAGGGCGAGAGAGGCCCAGGAAGAGGAAGAGGCTGGGGCACGGGAAGACGTAGCGGGAGGGCGTGCCCTCGGAAGAGTGCGGTCTACGATCTAGTGGGGAACCCGGATAAAGAGAAGAAGAAAGTAAGAAAGGGATCGCGGACAGCCAACCTGATCGGACCCGCGAGGGAAACTGCCACGGTGTAGCGTTAAAGAAAATTCCAAAATCAATTGGTCTTTGTGAAAGGGGGTGGGGGGGGGGGGGGAAGGAAAGGGGTCGCGTATCAGAAAAACCGCTGCGCTTCCATACCCTGGGGTCTACCTGGGACAACTGGAAAAGAAAAAAGAAAATACATATCGAAGGAAAAGCGAAAGCCGAGTCACGAGTCCTCAACTGTCAAACCAGGAAATACTAGACCATCCCTATATAAAAAAAACTCCGGACAGAAACGGGAAATGCTGGACTGCGGAGCAAGGTCGGACCACCAGGGAAGGTAACCCCCGAAAAGAAGGTTTCAACTGGGGGAGGAGAATGGGAAAAAAAAACCTGAAAAAAAGACCGCGTAAGGTCCGAGTTTGCAGAGTACGGCCCGGCGGACGGGAACAAGCACGGGTTATCGGGGCATCCGTTAGCTTCTAAAAAAAAAAAAACCCAAAGAAAAAAAAAAAAAGGAAAAAGAAGAACGTGAACACTCAACGAGCAACTTACGCCGGAGAGCAAGCTCTCCAAATAGGGGGGGCCAGGAAACAAGAGGAAAGAATACACACAGTTAGGGCCTTTCACCAAAGGCAGGGGCCTTCCGGGAAGACAACGTGTTCAGGAAAAGGGGGGGGAAAGGAAAACAGTCGGGGGGTCAGTGTCGAGAAGAGAAACCTGGAAAAAAAGTGGGAGGCCAGCGAGAAGAACATTCGTCTTTGGAAAGGACGATGTCAAGCACACAAAAGGCCCGACTTCAACCAGGTCTGTAGAAAAACCGAGGGGAACCATTCGGGCGGCACGAACGTGGGGCAACGTTTCCACCAAAAGCCAGGTGAACCTGGAAGGTTTCGGGGAAAGGATGCAAACCGAACTGCCTTGTCGGGAAGGAAAAAAGGTGCAAGGTGAATGAGAGTTCAAGGAGAGCAGTTAAAAAGACCTCCGAGCCGGGGAACGGGGGAAAAAAACGCACTCCAAAGGAAAAACAGGGGAAACGCGCCTTATCTGGGGGGGGAAAAAATCGAAAAAAAAAGCGTAACAAAGAAACGGCATGACGCGCCAAAAACCGGAGGGGGGGTTGTTCCGACGAGGTGTCCAAGGACTCTAGGGAGGAAAGACGGAGGGGGGAAGCGAAAAAAGCCCATTAGAACTGAATCTGGAGGGATCCGGTTTTAGAACCCGAGGGCAGAGATCACACCTCTGCAGAAATCGAAAAGAGGGTGGGGGCGCAGGTGTTAAAACGTTCGGTTTAACGTCACAAAAAAAAAAAAAAACCTGAGGAGGGGGGGGTGGTAAGGGAAGGAATGAGAAAGTTCCGCACCATGACCGGGGACGGCGCGGCCGCCCAAAAACAAAGAACCTCCGACCGAAGAGAAAGGTAGGGCAACCATCCGCCCACAGCATAGTAATCTCCCGAGCTGGGAAACGTTGGCAGGTGACAGGAGCAACCTGGTAGGGAAAAAAATCCGAAAAAGGGGAAAAGAAAAAGGGGAATACGAAAGAAGGTCCGGAACGAGTGGCTAAAAAACGGGGGATCACCGGGACCGCAAGGGGAGAGGGAGGGGGCGACAAAGAGGGGTCACAAAGGGGGGGGGGAAGAATTTCTCCCTCAAAAACTCAGAAAAAAAAAAAAAAAAAACGGAAAAGGGGTAGTAAAAGATACAGAACTCCGAGGGAGGAACTTCTACGTAAAAGGGTGAAAAAGTTTTTGGGGGGGCGGGATCCATGCGAAAACCAGGGGGAATGACCCGGTCCGGCGACGGCGGGGACAGGAAAATTAATTTAGCCATGAGGCTCGCGGGTGCCCCGAAACAGGGAGAAGGAAACCAGCGACAACGTCAAGTGGAAAAAAGGGAAGAAGGGGTGCGGGTGCGGCGAGAAGCGGGAAACCGGAAACCTCGGGGAGCCAGGGGAGGGCTGGGAGTTTTCATAATTGAAAAAAACAGGGAGGGCGAGAAAACGGTGACGGTGGGTGCGGAAACTTCGTCATCGGAAACGAATGGGAAAAAAACGGAAAGGTTGGGGAGTCTGGGGAGGGAAAAAAAGAAACGGGGAAAACATGGCCCGCCCACGAGGACACGGACTATTTGCTGAAGAGGGAAAAAAGGTGTAGAGAAAGAACAATGGGGAGACCGGAAAAAATCAAAAAAGATACCCATTGGTAAAAAAACGGAAAAGTCTGGACAACCGCAACATCAGGGGAGAGTAGGCCGCCTTGGAAATCCGAACGGGGTGTCTCGCCATGCTTGGCAACAGCGGAGAAGTGGGGGACATAAAGGGGGAAAACTTACTGCAGGCGGACGATTTTCGGTGGGAGTGAGGAAAGAGCGTGGGAACGCGGAAAAAAAAAAAAGCGGATACAGGAATCCACTCAGACTGAATACCGACAACTGTTTGGGTCGGACTCCAGAGTCAAAATAACAGCATGGAAAAAATTGAATTAAAGAATCCAAGGTTCACACCGGACCGTGTGGGACCCCTCCTCGCTAACAGATGAAGGGAAGCTATAAACACTACTGAAGGGGAAAGGTGTGAAACGGGAAAGAGGCACTGGGACTCAGGAGGGGAAAAAATCTGAGTCCAAAGACTAGGGGTTTGTCTCAGGGGGAAGGAACGCCACGAAACGCCGGTAAAACGCAGGGCGGAAAAAAACATGAACCAGCGGAAATGATTTCACTCAAAAAAAAGGGGAAAAAGCGGAAGCAAAGGCGACCTGGTGCGCCCGAAAGAAAAGTCTTTTCAAGAAAAAGAGTGAAAAGAGTTGAAGTTAAGTAAGGTGCCTCAAGTGGGAGGGGTCGGGAACAAGTTGAAACTGTCAAGGCCAAGGAAAAAGGGGGGGGGGGCAGCCTTAGAAAACCGAGGACCGATTAAAAGATAAAGTTCTTTTTGAAAAAAAAAGGAAAGGGCCGGACAGCCCGGACAGTGAGGATGGGGGGGGGGTGCTTTGGGCCAGGGTGTTAAAGGAAAGGCGGGAAAAGGGGGGGAAGACGGGAACGGCCCGGCGGCACAGTTGGACGAAAAGGCTCGAATCGTCCAAAAGGCGCGGGGTCAAAAAGAAAACGCAAAAGGGAGGGAGTGGGGGAGGGATCAGGGGGGGGAACGTCGAATGAAAGCAGAGGGGGGCTGGGCCAAAAAAAAGGGGTTGCCGGGGGGCGAGGGTCGTCACTGGAGGCGAGGGGGGGACGTTCTAAGAAAAACGCACCAAAAAAAGAACTAAGCGACGGAAAGAGGTGTCGCAAGCCGCAGATGAACGCAAACCCCTAACCTAAAGTATCTTCAAAAAAGGCCAGAAGGACGAAAAAAAAAACCGAACACCCTTTGCAGTTTCTCACGACGGGGGGAAAAAGACCTAAAAAAAATGCGTTTCAAGGACTCAGTCAACTATACCTGAAAAGCTAACCGTGCCTTTTTCTCCGCCGGTCAGCTTCAAGGGGATCCGGGGAGGGCAAGCTAGCCCTCATCAAAAAAGCAAAGACCACCCGCTAAGTGTCAGGGGGTTCCGTGGCCCAGCTCTTCCTCACGCCTCCAGAAAAAAAAGGGAGGAAAAAAAGAAAGTCAGGTCGGGGCGTTTGCTTGAAAAATCCGACGAAATGGAGGAATACCCACAAAGGAAAAAAAGCCCAGGAAGAAAACGGCCGTCGACGCCTTCGGACTCGTATTTCTACCGAGGGAGGGGGGAATAAAAAAAAAACAAAAGCGGCGCATCATATCATAAGGTGGAAAACAGCTCTGGCTTGGGAAAAAAACATCGGGGTGGGACGGCGTCGGGTTCCCGGGGACGACGGGGCCTCGTACCAGGGTTCAGATTACGTTCAGTGGGAAAAAGTTCGAAAAAGTACAGGGACAACCTAACGGTGGTCCGCCCCAGTGGGGGGAGGGGAGAGCTCTAAACTCTGATGAGTGTAACCTTAAAGATACCAGGGGGGGGGGTGGGGGGGGAAAATGTAAGGACGGGGAACTAGGACCAAACAAAGGACGACTTCAACTCGAAAAACCCTGGGGGGCTGGAGGTTGGGGTACCAATACATACTAAGGTCAGTACTCCGACTTGTGGAGCGGGAAAAAAGGGGGGTCGGGACACATAAAAAACAACAAAATTAAAAATAAAAGAAAGGGAGCCCGGGGAGAGAAGGGTAGGGCTAAAAAATTCCCAGTGACGCCGCAACCCTTGAAGCACCCCAGCCGATACGACGTGCCTACCGAAGGGGGTGTGATACGTACTTCAAAAGAAAACGATCAAAGAAGGAGCAATTAAGGTGTGGGGTAAAATTTCAATCGTGGGAAAATTATGGGAAAAACCTGGGCAGGGGGTGGGACTAAAATAATAACGCAATTTACATGGATCCCGCCGCCTCACTGAAACAGAACTGGAGGGGAAGATGGGAAAAAAATACAGAGGAAAGCAAACTGCTCACCGCGGGTCTCACAAGCCCGGAATCGAAGGGGGAGGGACGGGGGGCTAGTCTCCGACGCCTTCAATCGGGGGGTGAAAAAAACGCGGAAGGAAGGGGTGAAAAAGGGCGAAAGGGGGGAGGTTTCTCAAATTCATCATTACCAGCAAAACCAACAGGAGGGATAGAGAGATGGGGGGAAGAACTGAAAAACCAATACTACATTCTTCAGGTAACTGAGCTAACAAGGACTCGAGTGGGAGCGGAGCCTGAACACCGCCACATGTGGGACTGCAGACACCTCAAACAAGGAAACGGAAAAAAGGAGGGTGGGAGAAGCAGGGAGGTGACCGAGAGACGGTGTGCTCGTAGTGTCAAAAACTCGGGTTCCAAGGTTCCTTCTTGCACGGGAGATGGAAAAGACGATAGGAGGGGGGGGATCGGTGGAAGGGTCCACATCCCAGAGCAAAATTGTAGCTCTGAAAAATCTGTGGGGGGGGGGAAAAGAAAAAGGAAGAGCCGAGAACGGCTTGAAAACCCGTCCCCTTTAATTTCATCCCCAATGAACCAGAAGAATCGTGAAAAAGGGCAGTAACTAGACGACACTCTCTATTATAGGGTTAAACAAGGGTCTTCTGACATGGGGGGAAAGTCAAAGGAACTGAAAGTGCGACTGCGGGACGCCAGTGCAGGACGAGCACGCGGAGATTACTCAGAAACGGGGAAAGGACAAAGGAGGGAGGGGGGCGGTTCTACGAAAAAAGGGAGGTCCCAAAAACGTAGGTGACCGAAGTGGCCGAAGGAAAAAATAAAACGGGCAAAGTACTTTACTAGATCCCACGGGGCAGAAAGGGACCCAGGCAGGGGGGGGGGGAAAAAAAAAAAGGTTGCGAAGGGGGGAGCCGCGGGGCAAAAATCGAGAGCGCAGCCCGCGGCTGGAACGCAGACCCAAGAAATCGGAAAGGAAAGCCAGAGGGAAGGGAACGGGGGAAAGAAAACCAAACAGGGGCTCTAGGTCCAGTTGGAGTCGAAGCAAGTCCGAGTCAGCAACGAGCTGCACTAGAAAATAGGGCCCACCGACGGGGGGGGGGAAAGGAATGGGAAACGGAAGTGGATTCTTGTCTAAGGGAAAAGGGATCTGAAACAGGAGAAATTCACTGTTAGAGAGGCTTGCTCGGGGTATCGCGGGAAGCCAGGGGGACGGGAAGTTAACCCAGAAAAAGAAAAAGTATCAGGGAAAAAAAGTCATTATCAAAGGGACCTTTTCCAAGAGGGTTACGGTTTGGAAGCTGGGGGTGAATCACGGGGATCGCTTGTCGAAAAAAAAGGGCGGGAAGTTGTAAAGGAAGACAAGTCAAGAGGAACCGAAAAAAACCTCCCCCTCGGTCAAACTACGGACTAACCATCAGAGGTCCAAAAAAAGGAGAGGAAAAAATACACTGAAAGCCAAGGGGGGGAGGCCTCGGCCTTGCTCCGCTTTGAAGCTCTCAGGGGTGGCCAGCCGGGGGACAAGGGTTCCAAAAACGGGGATAAAAAACCGACCCTAAGGGAAAATCCCACCTGGTACCGTCCAGCTGCAACGGACGAAGGGTGAGGGGGGCTTCAGATTTCTGGGGAACAGCCTGGGGAGAACTTAGAAAAAAAAGAACTATTTACGGAGAAACCCGACACTGCAATCCTAAAGACCGGCTACCACTCCACTTATAACTTGAGAAAAAACCGGAGGCAATCCAAAAATAGGAAATCTCCAGAAAAGACAGTCATCCGGGCTTCCCGCTCGCCTTCCCGCCTGCAAGATTTTTTCTGGAACAGTACAAAGGGGAAAGCAATACAAGGGGGGTACAGCGGTTGTAGGGGGCGTCATCCATGGTTGGATTATCAAACTCTTCGGGACCACCGGCATGTCACCGAGCCGACTTGGGGGAAAAAGTGGGAGGGGGAGAGCAGGAAGGAACAATCGGCTCGGATGGTGTCACGGGAACACCCTGTCCGGTGAACCTGGGAAACTTGTTACTCGATCGCGGGAAGGAGAACAAAGAAAAAGGGGGCGATATTCAGCGACGAGATTCTATCAACTGGAGAACGACTCCGGCGAGGAAGCACTGGACCAAAGGAAGGGGGGGCCTCCGGGCGAAAGCTAGAAAAGTGTGCAGACCCCACCGAGAGACCTAACTCAGGACTTCCAAAAAAGTCAGGAGGGTGCAAGTCAATCCTATGGAAGAAAACTCTGGGGGGGGGCAGGAGGATTAGAGCGCCATCGGGGACCTGATCAGTCTTCGGGTAGGCAAAACACTCGTAGACAAAAAGGCATCGAAAGGAAAGGAGGACCATAGAGGGGGCGGCTTGCCAAAAAAAAAATTTTTTCACCGGGGTGGTCTTTGGGAAAGGGGCCAGGGAAGGGGGGGGGGACATAGAGACTGGTAAAATAAGACAGAAAAAATTCCGCAACAAGGACCGACCAGAGTCGCCCTCAGACTTGCACTGAAGAAGGAAACGAACCCCCGAAAAAATACAAGAAGGTTCAACCGTGCTTCCTAAACCATCACCCGACATCGAGAGCTCCGTCAGGTTCTCGGGGAGACTGGTCGAAACAAACGCCCGCTGAGGGAGTACCGCCTCTCTACTCCGCCGCTGCCGCCTGACGATTTTGCGGCCCGGGGCAAGCAACCGGGGTGGGGCCTCATTTGAATGGGCGAAACTACAAGTGGGGGGGGGAGCACAAAGATGGGGATCTCACAAAAAAAAAAAAAAGAAAAAAAAAAAAAACAAAAAAAAAAAAAGACAACAAAACAACAAACAAAAAAAAAAAAAAAAAAAAAAGAAACCAAAAAGTAAAAAACAACAACTGGAGAGTAAAAGAGAGAGGGAAAAAGACGTCGATGGGGGACAACATCTTCAGGGGGGGGGGAGCAAAAATAAACTGAGAAAACCTCCCGTTGATGCCGGGGAAAGCACCGCGTGCCAAGGGACCGGGGGGGGGATTATCAAAAAACATGGAAAGGAGGGGGGGGAGGGGTGGGAGAGGAAAAGGGGACCATGCGCACATCAAAACAGAGTGGAAAAGAGGGGGATGAGGGGTGCGACGTAATTAATCTGGCCTACACCTCTTGGGGGAGCCGGTCTTCTGTGGCCGTAACATGGAGTAGAAGGGTGCGAAACGGTAGGGAAAGGGCACTCCGTGAACGTCGTCATCAGTGAACGGTTCCCAAAGCCAGGGGGAAAAGGGAGTGGAAACCGAGGGGACATTCGCGCGACGCACGGGAAGAAAGGTCCTTACGAACTTTACTAAGCCAATCTGTGGATAGAGGGTACGAAGGGGCGGGAACCGACCCTAAAACGAGAAGTGTTCTATTTCTTTGGGAAAAACAAGCTTCAGCGTGCTTCCATTCCCCGAGTGGAAACAGGGGGAACAATAGAAAAAAAAGAGGGGGGGGGGAAAAACTAGGAAGGGTTCGAAAAATGCGTCGGTACTCGGTGGGACTACAATCGGGGGGAAAGACATGCAGGGGTCAGGGGGAAGGGGGAGAAGCCGAAAGAGAGGACAAAAGGCTCTAGGATCTGATACCAGAAAAAATCTTTGATAGCTCCTCTATGACACGACAGCATTTCCAGTTGCAAACGACGAAAGGGGGGGTTTTGAAAAAAACGGAACGGTGACCCACGTCTCGAAGGATTGGCGGACGGGGCGGGAAATCAATTTCCAGTTAAGAAAGGAGGGACTGCTGTAAGAGGCAAGTGGCACGGGAAGAAGGGGGGGGGGGTGGAGAATACAAATGCTTTGCCACGAACGACTTTACCAACACGCAGTGCTGACCTAAGTTCAGAAAAAAGGAAAAAACGGAAGAAAAAGGGGGGCAAGGGGAAGACCCCGAAAGGAATTGCTGTTAGGACTAGGGCTTCTTGCAAAGTTTTCGAGCCTTTCGTCGGAGAGTTCTCAAAGGAGAGGTCGAAAAAAGGGGTGACCTTGAGGGGTTCAGGGGGGCAAAGGGGTCCGTGTGGCTCCTTATAAAGAAATTGGACGAAGATTTGCCTGCAGGAACAAGGGGGGCAGGAAAAAGCATCTAAGTGCCTCTTGTGTCGGGGGGGGGGTGCCCAGGTGGTAGCCTGGTAGGGGTATCAACGGGGGAAGGGGGGGGGAAGGGGGAGACCAGGGAGAAGATGCGGTAAGCCAAAAATCCTTCCACAAGGTCGCTTTTCACATAGAGCGGTCTGGTAGAGTTGAAAAAGAAATGGGGGGGGACTTAAAGAAGTCCTCCTAATTTGAAAAACTCCTCTGGGGGAACAGTTCTATGATTTCTCAAAACTAGGCATTAAGGGGTCAAAAAAAGGACCGGCGAAAAAAAAGAATTAAATAAGGACATAAGGTTTTAACTCCGATATGCACCCGTCTTCAAAAACAAAAAAAAAAATGCAACAAAACAATCAAGCTATGCCGGCCGACTCTACCGTCCTTTTTTCAAAGGTAAAACGGAGGGATCCAAAAAGAGAAACACTCGCTTCAGTAACGCTGGTGCCAGTTGTCACTAACAGTCCAAGACCGGAGAAGAGAGGACCTTTCCGCTACGGACTGTCCCGTGGGGGCCCCGACCTCGAAGGTCTGTCATTGCAAAAAAAGGGGTGGGGCGAGGGAGACCCACACCGGTTGCCCGTCTCTACGAGTTGGCCAAAAAAGACAAAGGAAAATGGGGGGGAAAGAAGACGCTTCGAGGAAAAAAAGAGTTTCGCCGATTTATGGGGATGCTCAAGAGGGCGGACTGCTGCTGAATCGAAGTCAGACGGGGGGGAGGGGGGGGGCAAAAAACCTTCGGCCAATCTTGTTGAGGGGGCACTCGGTCCCAGGGGAAACGTGCTTCGTACCGTCAGGGAACTTTCTTGGAGTCAAAGCAAAAGACCGTGGGCAAACCCGCCCCCAAAGGGTTTTCGGACATCGAACGATTCTTTGGGAAAACTCACCGAACCAGCGAAAAGCGAAGGTCAGGAAAGGAAAGTCCTAAGCAAATCCGCTTCGAAAGGGGCCTTTGTGTGACCATCGACGGGAGTGTCCATAAAAGGGAGAGGGATCTGGTTAAGCCCTTGGAACAGCCGGGGGGAGGAGGGGCGCGACCGACTTTTCCTGGACCGCAGTTCTTCCCTGGGGAAAAGTGCGCGCCACCGTCGTGGGTTTAGCGTGACAACGTCAAAAAGAAAAGAGGGGGGATGCAGGGGCGGCAAAATATCCCCCGTCCCGCGAGACTAGCCTTGCCCTTCACTCAAAAAGAGGGGAAAAAAAGGGGGAAAGGGCCGGAACGCACGAAACGAGCAAAACCATCTTCTTTAAAACAGAAGGGATGATCAACGGAAGCTCCGAAGGGAGGGGGGGGGGGGGGGGTCAGCACTCTCACAAAAAAAAAAAAAAAAGGGCTTTCCCGTCCGTGTGCGGTGTCACCGCACCCGGGGAAAAAGGGGGGGGGTCTCCGGAGACGGTTAGGAGTGTCCCTCCCCCATTTGC
>Ga0179593_1274673_pt1 | contig 16684 bp, 27 predicted proteins | sample CZODoug2_1_08_16_FD_185931 | JGI IMG/M metagenome (GOLD analysis project Ga0179593, IMG submission 185931) | Vadose zone soil fungal communities from Angelo Coast Range Reserve, California, USA - CZODoug2_1_08_16fungal (PacBio error correction) | ecosystem: Environmental > Terrestrial > Soil >...
TCACTTGACCGTGTGTGCCGAGTGACATACGTCAGGACAATAGGTGCCGGGGCTTAGAAGAAACAAATCGATACCCTTGTTGAATCTTACCATCGTCACAGATCGGCCCCATTCGACAGGCGAAGGAGTTTGGTTTTGGGGGTGGGGTAGGGGGCCTTTTCATTCGGGGGAAAAACAGAAGGAAACTATTGACAACCTTTAACAGTTCATGGTCAGTTGACTAAACGAACAGACGTAAAATGGGACTTTCCTTCAAGTGGTTGCAAGGCCGAAAGGGCCACTGGGACAAAAGCCAATAAAAAGAACAGCACAAGGACATAGACGAAGGGAAAAAAAAAAAACAAAAAAAAAATGTTCCCAAAACGCCCGTCACACACACAAACCCAAAAAAAAACAAAAACACACACAACACCCCACCAACCACCCAACACCCCCGAAAACACACTTGCTGTACTGTAATTAATGCTCTGGGCGGTTTGACCAAGGGCGCACTGTGAACCACCTCCATACAAAGAGAGGTCAAGAGGAGGGCATCCGGGGGGTTTGGCCGTTTTTGGCTGGGGATCTTTCTTCAGACGTAGGGGGGGGGAAAGAAGGCCCAAGCGAAAATCAACGTCCCGCCGGAAATTGGGACACACATTGGGACACCGCATTTCGAAAAGAGAGGGGAAAATGTGGTGGGTTACGAAACAGCACTCCACAATTCCCCCCAAAAAAAAAGGCCAGGGCAAGGGGAAAAAACCCCCACAACGGGAATTGTGGGGTTCAAAAAGGGGAAAAGGAAAGGGAATAAAGAGGGGTGTGGCCAGAAAGGGAGTTTTCCGTAATTCCAATTCTGGGGTCAAAACGGAAGAAGGGGGGGAAGCACGCGTGGGGCCAGGCTACAACCCCGGAAAACGACCCTACTACGATGGCCGGGAACCTGATCCAAATTCTTTAAAACTTCCACGTGGCGTTGATATGTGTGCATCTGTTTATTTAGGGGGCAAGAGGGGGAGAAGGAGCAAGTGAAAATTTTGAAGTGTAAGTTCATTTGGGGTGCGGGTTGGGGGGGTTTTGGTGGTTTTTTACGCTGTTTAAGGGTTTGAAAAAAGGTAAGGAAAACATACGACGAGAGACCGGAAAAAAGGGAGAAACTAGCCAACCGAAATAAAATCTAACGTCCCACGCCACCAACAAAATGGCAGATTTGTCCTTTGTTTGTTTTGGAAGGGGAAAGTGGGGTTACGATGCTTTGGACGGATGGAGGTGGCGTGAAACGAGAATGGCTTTGGCAGGTGCGTTCGGGGATGTGTTTCCTGGGGATTTTTTTGACCTCACGAGCATATAGGTTTTCAAAAACCGTCGTGAAAGAAAAAGGAAATTACTCTAGGCACACAAAAAACGAGGAGGCGGGGGAAAGGAAAGGAGGAAAAAAGAGGGTTCCCGCAAAGACCCGGGCACAATCACTTCAATGAGAGGGGAGTAAAACCGACTTAAAACCATACCCGACGAAAACCGCAAAAAGAAAGAATGGGAAATAACCTAAAAATTCAAAAGCCCTTAACGAGAGAAAAAGAAAGAAGGCAACAGCTTTTGGGCTTTCACTTTGATTATCTCCGCAGACCCACGAAAAGAGCCGTGTAAAGCAAGTTTTGTTTTGTGACCAAGGAAGAAAAAAGAGTGTGTCTCAATTGGAAGTTAAAGGCCTAAACTACAAAGTTTACAAACAAACACACCCCAGACACAACAAGTACAAGGAAAGAAAGGTACAAAAAATCGCACAGTTTTGACTTCCCAAGCGAAAAAACAAAGAGGAAGACAAAACGATGGATAAGGCCCAACCCATGAAAAGGCATACCGTTACTGAAAGCGTAAAACCTAATATTAGGTGGGAGTGGTCTTTTTACAACGGTGAAAGGAACGGGAAGGTTGGAGGGGGAAGAACAATTCTGCCCACCAACGGCCGTTGGGACCCCCTAACAATGAGATCCGAAAAAACAAAAACACACACCCAAAAAAAAAAAGAAATAAAAAAAGACAGAGGACAGGTGGGCCATTGAAATCACTCCCCTGAGGAACGCGTTCAAAGCAGTCACGATTGTTTATTGAGTCCTGAGGAAAACATCAGACGTGAAAAGAAGGGGGGGGGGGTTTGAAAACAAGTTAAGACTTTGTTCCAAGGAGGCAAACTGACTACTTAAAAGAAGAGAAAAAGCATGGAAGAGGAAATAGACGGTGAAAAAAAAAACATTCCCGGGGCCACCTCCACTCTATCAAAAAGTCCACAATTGGACAGGCCATTTGTTTCCAACAAGGCAGGGGTGGGGGGGGGAACGTAGACAGTGCATCTATATGGATCAGAGATACCGGCCTGTCCAGTTCGGTTTTAATGTGAAGGTAAAAAATGTGTTCCAAGACAAAACAACAAGGAGAATTGAAGAAAAGTTTGGAAGAAGGGGAAAAGAAGGGGACGGACAGAGTTGCCATTGTGCGTCAAAACTGAATCGTCACGAAAGAAATGCTGTGGAAGTGAAGAAAAAAAACCAATTCCCAAAAAAAAACAAACCCAACCAAAAATGGCGAGGCAATTTAATCCTCCATCGGGGCGAAAGGAAATTTCAGAATTACAAAAGAGAAAACGATATATAACTAAAAAAGTGCGGAAAACATACCGAGCCTGTCCCTACAATGTGCATGGGAATTTTGACAAAGGAAAGAAGCCGAGGGTAGGAAGAGCAAAAAATGATTTTGCCAAAGAGCTTTCACGAATAATTCTTCCGTTGAAATTTTAGGGGAAATGAGGGCAAAGAGAAAAAGAATGAAGCTTGACGAATGTTGACACCTTAGGGGAAAAGTTGGGAGGGAAACAACAAACATTACTATGACACTACGAAAAGGTAACCGCTTAGAAAAAAGAATGAAGGAGGAAGGGGGGGGCGAGAGCAAAATTACCAGAAAGACTAAGAAAGAAACAAAGGTGGATTTTAATTTTATTCTTCAAAACACCCAGGGGGAGCCAAGAAAAGTGTTGGGGTTGAGTCGGGAAGCACGGACCAAAGGCCCTTTGGGGGGTAAAGAGGAGAAAAATTTTTTTGCGGAAAAGGAGTTTAAATCACAATGGGTTCAAAAAAATTGGGCCCAAACAGTAAGGAAGCAACATCCCACAAAGACAACGCTGGCCCCAACAACTTCAAGGACCCCTAAAATAGGCAGGGTTCAGTGAGGTAAGGGGTCTTCCTCAACGAAGAAGGAAGATAGTCCAAAAAAAAAAGGGAGGGGGGGGGGAGGATGAGTAAGGTGGGAGGAGAAGCATTGGTCGTGGTTCTTTTGGAAACGATTGGAAAATTTATTCGAAAGGAAGAAGATTTTAAGGGTTCAAGGGACAATGGGAAAAAAAAAGTGTCACGAACGGTGGTGGAGGGAGCCTTACCGGGTTTAACAACAACATTTCACCAATGGGGAGGAAGAAGCAGGCCAAACACTTTTTTTCTGATTTAAAACACAAAGAAATGGGGGGGGGGGGGGTGGGGGCCGGTTGTGGGGGGGGGAACGACGGTAAAGCAGCTAATGGGTACTGAGGTCACAGTTTGGGGGGGGTGGGGAAGAATCCCAAGGCAAACAGGAGGGCTGTTCTGCGTCGGTTATGGGGGAAGTGTTTTTGAAGCCTGGGGTGGGAAATCAGGGATGGTCCGAGAACACGTTGTGGACAGGTATAGGACTCTTAAGGTTTTGGGGCAGGAACATGTGAGACTTACTCGGCAGGGCCAGGATTCTGGAATAATGGAGAGGCACAAGTGGGAGGGAGGGGAAAAGTTCTGAAGATTCACTTAATGGTACGCGGGAAAAAAACATTTCTGCTCTCATCAGGGGCAGGTGTAAACTGATTTTTTAAAAAGGCAGACCCGGAATGACAGAGGAAAAAAAGAGTCAGATAATATATTACCAGTCAAACGTTTTTGGAAAGATGAAAACAGAGAGGAACTATCAGGGAAACTTACGTCCACCCCAAGGGGGCTCAGGGTTTGTTTTTGTTGGAATTACTGGTCCAGTTTCGGACTTGCAAAGAAAAAAAAGGAACGGCAATAAGTTTTGAGCAATGTCCAGGGGGGGTTCCTTTATTCTCCCCCGCCCGCAGCGTCAACCGATTCCATTCAATGGTTTTTCCAGTTCCAACGGAACACAAAGGGGGGGGGAACCAAACCCACACACCGCTATAAAGAAGGGAGAGGGAGAAGGAAAGGTACCACAGCGCACATTCCGGAACAAACAACGTCGCATTGGACCCCTCCAAGGGAAGTAATCTCGGTACGGACAGGGGGACTTTAAGACCGCACGTCCAGAATGCACCATTGTGGGAATGTTTGACTTCACAAAAATATTAAAGAGAAAACAGGACCACCACGGCGGTAAGTGGAGGGAAAACACCACAATCTTCTACTAGCCTGTTGGGGGAAAAAAAGCATCAACTACACCACGAGCTACGCTTGACAGCGGCAGACGGGGCCAGGGAAGGGGAAAGCGGGGTTAAAAATCAATAGTGTCTGGTGGGACCACTCTGAATGTAGACAACCCTGGAGGGCAAAGCCAGGAAGATAAAGAAAAGGAAGGACGTATACTAAACTTTTGAAACGAAACTACGACTCGCTTCAGGGCGGGAAGAAAGGGAGGGGAACAACTAAAACGGGAGTAGGAAAGGATGTGGTTGGAAGACTTTTTGATGTGGGGACGGTTTGGGACTGGCACGAGTGGGGCCCACGGGATGCGTTTTCACAACGCGTAGACCGTGCTTTGAATTGGAGGGACAGGGGGGGATTGAATGGTGGGTTGGGGTGTTTGGTGAAAACGCGGTGTTACGGGTTTGGGGGAGGGGAAAAAGACTAAAAGAACCGCGGCCTCCTGCTAAAAAATTGGGGCAAAGCATAGAAGGTCATCTAACTCTTAATATGTGCCCGCCACAAAACCGGGAATTAGGGGAATGAAAGGAGAGTTCTCAAGGGGGGGTTTGAAGAATGTGTCGGGGAAGGTAGGAAAGGGCTTGCGCACTTGTTCAAAAGAAGCCTTTGGGCCTGACTTTTTTTTTTTTCCTCACGAGGTTCACCTCCCAGAAATCAGAACGATCTCGACCGAAAAAACAACAAGGGAGAAAGATCAGAAATTCCTCTGGCAAAAGGAAAAAGAACTTTCTGAAACCTGGAACCACAGTCCCCTTAACAAAAGAAACGCAACCCAAAAAAAGAACAACTTTGCCCTAACTCTCAAAAGCCCCCAAAGCGGGAAAAAAAGCGACACAAAGCCACTCATTGAAGGCACCCACGCGTGTGGGGACGGCCAAAAGGGAAAAGACTCTAAGGTCCAAAAGAAAAAAAGGGCTCCAATTTGTTTCCCGCGAAAAAAACTTTTCCAATTTGACTTCTCCTCAAAGAAAGCAAAGAAAAAGAAAAAAACAAAACACCACCAAATCCCACAAATCCAAGTGAAAATGACAGCAAACCCTACGGGGGGTGGGGGACTACTCCCGCGGAAAAAAGCGGACAAAAAAAACAAAAAAACTAAATCACAAAAGAGAAAAAAGACATTAACAGCAAAAAAATTTTACTTTTAGCAGTGGAGAAACGGAAAGCAGAGGGAGGAGGGGAAAGGTTCAAGAAGGTGAAAAATTTCGTGAACAAAAAGTGGTTCGTAAGAAAAGATTGCTGTCCAAAAGGGCCGTGCATAAAAGAGGAGGCATCCCCGAACGGATCGTTAGAAAAAAAAAAAGAAAGAAAGACTGGGAAAGGTAAGCAAAAAGGTACCGGGGAGTTTGTGGTAAGTCTCGCTTGACAAGGCCAGTTAGTTGTAATAAGATGTGTGTGTTTTCAAAAATCCCTTCCCACGCGAGGGGGGCCGGCCTAAAATAAGACTATGAACCCAAAAGACCAAAAAAGTGAAAGAAAGGGGGAGACAGCAGAATTGTGAAAAAAACCTTTCCAAAAGGGCTCTCTTCCGTAAGAGGGAAATGCAGACAGGTTTTTTCAAAGGGACGGGGGGGGTGGGTTAACTCAAAAGATGGGGATAGCTAACGATGTTCATAGAGATGGCAGGGAACTGTGAATTTAAAAGGGCCTCCACATGGGGGTACGAAAAGAAAAAACCAAAGTTATGGCAAACAAAAAGTGTGGAAAGGGAGGGGCAGGGAGCCCTCCGTCCAGTTCCGGGAATAGTCAACTGATTCTCCAGTTGCTGTGAATTTGAAAAAAAAAAAACAGATTCAAAACAAAAAACGGACGAAGAGGAAAGGGAAGAAAAATTCGAAAAAAGACTCGAGAAGGGTTAGATTACAAAAAAAAAGGAAAGTTGATCCATAACCCAATAGCCTCGAAAAAAAGACCGACATTACCGGGGGGTGCAGTAGGTAGAAAAAACATGGGAAGAGCCCAGAAATGGAGGTGGCCAGGAAGGGGCCACCACAAAACAAAAACAAAAAAAACTGTTCACTCATCACTTACTAAAATGGAATTGCGGTACTAATAAACAAATAAAAAAGGGGGGGGGACTTTGGAAAACCCAAAAAAAAAAAAAAAAAAAAAAAAAAAGTGGTGTTGGGTTTATCAAAAAAAACACCAACAACGGAAAACCCCCGTTGTGGAAAGAACCCCAGTGAAAATTGTTTTTTACAAGGGAAAGGAGGCACCAAGGATCGAGAGAAAGAGCAGTCACTGGGAAAACTAAAAAACGAAGGTAAAAAAAAGATCAAAGGAAGCCCACCGGGGGCCATCGATCAAAAAAAGAATAGAAGAAAGAAAAAAAAATAAATGGGGCTTGAGTGGGGGGGAACCCTTTTGTTTTTAAAAAAAAACCAACAAAACCCCCCTTGGGGGTTTTTGGAACAAAAGAAAACCACAAAAACAAAAACAAAGGTTGGGTTTCAAAGGGAGCAAAACCAATTGGAGTTGGATGAACCTTTCGTTCAAAAAAAACAGCAAGTGTGGGTCAGCGAAAGTACTGGAGAAAATGTGGAAGGGGGGGGGGGAAAACTCAAACAAGAAAACAAATGTGGGGGGAGAAACAGCCATACCGTTGGAAAAAAAACCCTGAACCGTATACAGAAGAGCTTAAGGAGAAAGAAGCAGGAAACCACACCTCAAGAGGTGATCTACACAAAACCTTCTTAGTCAAAAAATATCAAAAAAAAAAGGAGTTTCCGGGGATTGCCTTTTGGCCTCCCGAATTCCCGGTTTACATTACTAAAAAGAATTTGGTGGAGGGTGTCCTCAGGGGTTTGCAAACCTTGGCACACCTTGCCGGGGTTGCTTATCAATTAGGTGGGTTTGAAAAAAAAGGTTGACAAAAAATTGGTTTGCAACGCCACACCCGTTGGTGGAGAGAGAAACACGGGCATTGTGGTTTTGGGGGGAACGAACTTGGAAAATCTTGGCAGGGGAAAGTCACAGAAAACATTGGGTTGTCAAACAAAAAGGCAAAAAGGGAGGGCCGGAAAGGCGTATTGATGTCCGGGGAAGTTTTGGGGGAAGAGGAGCCCCAAAGGAATCGGACTTGCACTCAAGGAAGGGGGGAAGTTGGCAGCCGTAGAAAACGTACTTGTGTTCGCACTTTCAAGGACGGGGTTTTTGAAAAAAAAAAAAAAAAGAAAAGACCCCGGGGGGGTGGTGTACAAAACCCCACCAGGCCGGGGCAAAAAAAAACATTTCTGGTTTTGGGGGTTTGTTGGGGGTTGGTGCCAAAAAAACTGGGTAAGGGGAAAGTTTATTACTGGGGACCTTAGACGGAATGGAAAAATGCCAGGGAGACATCCTTACCAAATCCTTTCCTGCAAGGGACGAAGAGGAGGTACTTTTTACTTTGTGAAATTTGCAAATACCCAGGAATCTCTGACGGAAAGAAGTGACCCCCGTAAAAAAAAACCCAGAAACAGGTTGGGGTGGGGGGTAATGAACCCTTCCAGCGTCACTAAGGGGCCAAGATGAGTACCGTGGGGCAAGAAAAAGTTGGTGTGTGGTTGTTGGGGGTTTTGGGGTAATCTGTGACTTTGGTCTACTTTGACACAAGGAAATAAAAAGAAAGCCACAAACACATGTTATCCTTGCGCAGGAAGCCTGGAAGGTCAGTGCGGAATCCGACCGGAGGACACAAAGGTTTTGCAACTTATAAGGTACAAGTGTTCCCAAAATAACAAGGTGAACCTAAAGTCAAAACATCTCCTAAAGGCGAACAGAACATCCGGGAAAAAAGGTAGAAAAAAAGATGCTCAACTTAACAAACAAAAGTCCAGTTGAAAAAAAAGGAAAAAGGAACTCCTCATAACCAGGGCCAAGTCCAAATCATCAGCAGAGTCCGCAATGAGCAAAAATGGGGGAAGAATCTCTTTCTAAAGGGAATAGACACCCCCCCCCAACCCTAACAGGAAAATACCTCGGTAAAAGTATGGGGGACACAAACGGAGACAAGTCTTCCCTGGGTGAAAAACTACCTCAAATCCAAACCGTCGGCCGCGGAAGAGAAGGGAAAAGGAAAAGGCGGGCGGCCACTTTTCCCCTAGAAATTGTTGGGGGCACTCAAAAAATCTTTTTCTGGAGGCCCCGGCAATTATGAACCCAGTGAGTGGAAACGGCCGAAAAAGAGGAAGAAAAAAAAGACCAGTTCAAGGAATTTTGAGACCTCCTACTCCTAGAGGAACGGGGATAAGGGCGGGTAACCTCCCAAACGGTATGCTTGCTAAGTACAGTACCAGGTTGGAGGGGCGGGGGTTGGCAGGCCAAGGGGAAAACAGTGTCAAAAGAGGCGGAGGAACCTGGGGAACTATTTTGGGCAACGGGGGGTTTTTGTGGGTTTTGGAAAAGTTTGGTACTGGGGGGGTGTTGGGGGGCGTGAGAGAAAAAAGGGCAAGAATGACTCCGAGAACATTTTATTCACCTCTCGGGGGTGGGAACGGAGCGAGAATCGAAGAAAAGTTGACTGGTGTTTGGGAGTGTGAGGTTGAAAGGGGGGGTTTTCGAGGGCTTTGGAAGGGTTGGGTCAACTGTAAAAAAATTTTTTCCACAGAGGCCAAAGTGATTTAATTGTTGGCGTTTTTGCAGGGCAAAACGGCAGGTGTCCGGGGTTTCAAGAAAGAAAAGAAAGGGTTGGAGGGGGGGTTACACGTCCCGTAAAGAGGATCGGAGACTCCAAAACAAAAAGGTCCAGAGAGAGATCACGAATGTCAAGTCGGGAACGGAGGGGGGAACACAACTCCGGAGCAACCCTGAAAAGAACCGAAAAAGAAGTCAAACCTGCCCAACAGCGCAGGAAAAAAGAAAAGCCCGCGAACACACCTCTCCAAAAGGAAACTCAAACAATAACGCAAAACCAAATAAGACCCACGCTGTTGGGGGGAGGCCATTACTATAAAGCTCCAAACTCAGACTGTTGCTCAACTAAAGGTTTGTTCACGGATACCAAAAAAAAAAAGTTTGCCCATGTTGCGGAGAAAAAAACCCCGTAAAAAAAAAAGGTAAAACAAAAACAACCCAAAAAAAAACCAAACAAAACACTCCCCAAAAGAAGGAAAAAGTAAGATAATAACGCATGGTCCAAACAGTCCGCGCCCCACGGACAAGTACAAAGAAACCGAATTCAAACTATACGGATTCCAAGCAACGAACTTTATTGGGAAGCGTTGAGAACCAGCGAGAGTAGTGTTTCATTTCAGCTAGTAGAGGGGGGGGGGAACGTGGGGGGAAAGGCCTCCCTCCCAATTCCCGCCTGTGACATATAAAGAAGAAAAAAAAGGGGCCGACTCATAATAATCTGGTAGCACCACAAAGACTTTGAAATAGAAAAAGGTTGCCAGACTTTCCCATCGGTGGAAAGAAGAAAAAAGGTTGGAGGGGTTCCTCAAGGCAAGAACATGCAGCGTGGGAAATAGGGGGTTCACCACCCCAAAACTCGGGAAGTGTTTGCACCTCCGGTATGACCCAGAGGGACTAAGAGAGGACTCAACTACCCAAAAAAAGGGGATGGAAGGGAAAGAGGAGGGTGGATGAAACATTCAAATGGAAAGCTGAAAAATCTAAGGGAGATGGGAACAAGACCAGGTGGGGGCAATGGGTTTCGTTTTTTTGTTTAATCGAATTCTATCTACTGTGAAGTGGAATAAAGGCTGTCCTGTTAAGGAGATTTGGTTTTGAGGGAAAAACAGGGGCCGGAAACACCCACGGAATGTAAGCAATTTGTAAGAGCAGGAAGGGGAAAAGCAACCTTAAAGTAAGTGTGACCCCTTCTGAAAACACCACACAACATGAAAGGAGGTTTATTGCGTCGTCTCAAAAAAAATATCCCACCCAAAATATTCCAAAAAAAAAAAAAAAATGTCTAATTCACGGAAGATGCCAGAATGGTGGGCTATTCGTAGGGAAAGCCGGACAGGGGGGCAAAAATACTGCGGGTGAATTCGGCCAGGAAATGACGAGCATGAAGTGTGCAAGGGGGAACCAAAAACTAAAAAAAGTAAGGGTACATCTTTTAGAGGAAAAATGGTTTGTGACCAGATGCCCCTTTGCAACGACAGAAGAGGGGAACCTGAGGAGGAATTGACCCGACGAAAGAATCGAAGAAAAGAAGGAAGCCGAAGGAATAAGGTTAAAAGCGACGACACGAAGGTCAACTAATTCTGGAACCAATTCGCGCTGAAAGAAAGGAAAGAGCCGATTCCCAAATTAAAAAAAAGGAAAACACAATAACGACGGAAAAACACAGGCGGTAAAGGGGAAATTGGATCTTTTGGTCAAAAACCATGAACCAATGAAAATGGGGGAAAGTCACGGCCCAAACTCAAATTTTTGTACGGCGCGGAAGCGAGAAAAAAGGGGGGGAGGAACAGTTTCCTACACAAGGAATGGGGGGGGGACCCCACAACCATCACCAAAAATGGCTTAACAACCACATTACCAAGTAACAGAAAAGAGTGAAGGGGCCTTATTTTCTGTACAAGACAAAAACAAGAAAGATCCTAATAAGAAACAAAGGGGGAGGAAAAGAATAAAGAAAGAAAAAAATGTGGGAAAATGGGGAAAATGGTGAACCAAAAACCCAAAAACAACCAAAAATTGGATTATTCCCAAAATTATTCCGGTTTGAAAAAGAAGAAAGTTTTCGTTTATCCGTCCGGGGGGGGGGAAACGACCTATTGGTGGAAAAGTCATTGGTGGTGTGTGGAAAAAAAAAGGGGAAAAATTGAACAAAATATTCCACAAGGTTGAAGGGTACATTTGAGGGTTTGGTTGTCAAACGAAGGGGAAAAAAATCGTCAAAGGGGGGCCCTCGGCAAAGGGGGTGGGGGCAAAATCAAGACCACCAGGAGGGGAAGGAGTAAGAGTTTCTGTTTATTTTTTTTGGGTATCGGAAACAAATAGGCACTAAAATAGTTGCAACCTCGCCGTTGTACTTGGAGCAGGAGACTGAGCGGAATTTGTTGTCAAAAGTGCAGTAGTCAGGAGGGGGAAAAGGGTTTTGTGGTGTTTTTCAAGGGTGCCCAAGGTTGTGTAAGGCAAAAAATTCAAACGGGGTAAAAAAAAGATGAGTGGACATCCCCAGCCATTTGATGGGGGATATAAAGTCGCAGGGGTCAAATGGAAATGGGGGGTTTCCAGAAGCAAAACCCCGGAAAGGAAGGAATGCCGCCGCAAGGGAAATACACATACAATGCAATCCGGGTGTTTTTGTTTGTTTTTTTTTGGGGGGGGTTTAGGGAGAATCATCGTAAACGAGAGGCGGGGGGACCAGTGATTTTAGGAACATGGGGTTGTGACACCCAATCTTCCCGTGGGGGTTGGGTTTTTTTTTGGTGTCGGGGGACGTGTGATTTCTGAAAGGAAAGAAAGAAACCAAGAACTGGAGATCCTGGGGACCGGAAAGGGGCAAGGGGAATGGACAACGGGAACTCCCCGAACTTGAGTACAACTTTTTAAGCCATTGCAAGGGGTGGGGAAATGAGCGACCACTGTTTTACCCTGGGGAAACATCCAAGACCCCGGACAGAAAGACATAGAGAAAAGGCATGAAAAATTAAGTAAAACAAAAAGGCCCATTAAAAAAAGGGGCTTGAAATATTAAGGAGAGCGGGGAAGTGGGAAAAATGGAGGTCCAACAGAACGGTAAAAGAAAATCACCATTGGTGGTTTGGCCGTTTCGTATCTTCTGCGCGAAGGAGAGATAAACCAGAATCTTGTAATTCGAAAAACACCCATAGTGAGGCACGGAAGTTGGACCCCAAAGAAGAGCAAACAATCCAACATGAGGGAAAGAGAGGAAACGCGGAAGCCGGGGAATGGGGACGGAAACATGTGTTTTGTTGCTCAAAAGATCAGTGTTGACGGGAAAAAAGAAGATGAACCGTTCCTTTAATTGCCAACGGCTGGGGTATAAGGACACACGAAACTTTAAAAAAAAAAGTGAAAGATAACCCTGGAAACAGAAAAAAAACATCGTAAAGGTCCCCCCGCTTTCCAGGGAAGGGAGGACTGTGCAAAAGCAGGTGCAGACGTGTGGGTTTTGGGTGGGAAGACTGGTGCCGAGGGAGATTTGCACTCGTGGTGAAAACGGAGGACGGGAAAAAGGGCAGGTATGTGTGAAGGTGTTTTTTGGTGTTGTTTCAGGGGGGGGTAAAGGGGGGGGGTGGATCAAAAAAAAAAAAGTTTCACCGCTGACAGATCAGCGGAACAGGGGAACAAGCCCCGAAAGAGGGGAAAGACGCTCGATCGAAGTTTTGCACTCACCAAGAAGTGGGGGAAGTCTTGGGACGGGGCGGTGGGGAGTTTTTAATTTCCGCAGGGCTTTGGGAAGAGGGGGAGGGTAACCTAGACTTCAACCAGTCCAGGGGGAAAAGCAGGTGTGAGGAGATGGGGGTTGCCGGGAATTTTTTTTCAGTTGGTAAATCAGTCTAACGTGGCAAACCCGTGGCCCAGGGAAATTGGCCGAGAGGAAGAAAACCAAGGGAGGGGGGAAAGGTGAGTAAAAAGGTTCTCTGGCACTCCGGGAAAAAAAAAAAGGTTCTGTCTCGTGAAAAAGTGGAAGAAGGTCACGAAAAATAACGCAAACCCAAAAAATTTACCGCTATGCAAAGGTCAACCGACACACCGTCAAAAAAAAGCCAAGGAAAAGAACCCAAAAAAAAACCATTACAAGAAGCAAACCACAGGGTTTGTGGGGGGAGGGAAAGGAGAGAGAACGAAGTCCCCCTACAGTTGAGAAAAGGGGGACGCCAGTGAAAGAACCGGTTGCAATGTCCATGCTCAAAAACCCCCCAAACCACGGGAAAAAAAACACAAAGCAGCCAAAAGGAAAAATCCAAGATGAAATCACTTCACTACACGCGTTGGGAACGAAAGGTCCAACAGAGAAAAGCGACGCACACACGAACACGAAGGAGGCAAGAAAAAAGAAAGGGGGAAAGGAGCGTTGCTAAAGACGAATGATTGAGGCCTGGCCGAAAGGTGGAAGGGGTCAGTCAAAGTTGTTTTCAAATCCAAGAAGAAACTACCGGACCCGAAGAAGACTCGAAAAACCCCGATCCGTGAAGCAAAAAAAAACACGGAGGGATACAAAGCGGGGTGGTAAGGGGTCAAAAGCATTGCACCTCGGGGAGGGGGAACATCTTGACCGTCAAAAAGAAAAAGGGGTGAGAGTTGGGGGGTTCCCAGCAACTTCCTCAGGGAGGGGTCCCCGGTGGAGGATTGGCAAGAGTAAAAGAATAGAAAAAATGGGGAATGGAGGCAAGGACAGGGAGGGACGACACCATCCCAACAGGCCGAAACCGCGGAGAGCAGTCAAAGGGGAAGGGGGTTTTCAATTTGGGTTTTGGGGTGAATCTGCTTGCAAATCTACCGTTAGACCCACCGTTCGTCGTTTTCTTGAGGGAAAGTTCTCAACCACAAGTGGCCGACGACAGGGGCAAAAAGGGAAAAATGGAGGCAAAAAGGTTAAGCACCAGACTCAATTACGGGTTACCCAACATGCCCCAACCAAATCACAAAGGCCGAAGGGCCTTTAAGTTGAGGTAAGAAGAAACGAGGCAAACAACAAAAAAGGACTGACCTAAAAGAGAAGATCTTACGAGGATGTTCCAAGATTCACCCAAACGGGAACGGGGGGAAGTGGATTGGTAAGAAAGGCAAAGAACGCGGACAAGGGACCGCAGACGGTGATTGTCATAAGGTTTCAAAAAGGCGGACAGCGATTAGAAAAAGTACAACAGAAGAGGGGAGTTTGGGGAGCCCGTCAGGGCTTGTGGAACAACGAACATTCCTTTCTGAATTTCAAGGTAAAGGAAAAGGCTGAATAAAAGCAATAATGAAGAAAGAAAAATGAAGTAAGGGAAAGTGCGACCAGCAAATACGAATCCTCTAAGCTAAAGTAAAAAAGACCAAAATCAATATGGGAAATCCAGCGATCAACTGAAAAACAAAGACAAAAAAAAAAACGGGGGATTTTATTTGTGAGATGAAAAAAAACAACATTTGGCAAGAAAAGTGAAGATTGATTCAACGTCGGAACCAGAAGTGGGGGGGGGGGGGAACGGTCAAAAGAACATGTTTTAAGGTTCATCACATGGGACCCTTTGGTGGGGGGCAACAAACCCAAGAAATTCTCCGAACAAGGGGACAGACACGTGGCCAAAAAAAAATAAAAGAAACTTGAACAGGAGAATAAGGAAAGAAGGGAAAAAACACGCAACTCAACAAAAAGGGAGATCGCACAAAAACAACACAACGGAGGAGGAGAGAGGACCTTTCAAAGCCTTTCGTTTCTGAAGAGAGAGACAGAAGTCAAATCCACTAGGCTTTGTTATAAAAGGCCATTGTTGGGGGGGAAAAAGTGGGTTCCTTTTTTCCCTTGAGTCAAATGGGGGGGTTGGTGGCCAAGGTTTCCCTTGGAGAAAAATCGGAAGAAAACAGATTTGAGAATTCCAAAAAATGGAGGTGTGGGGAAGTTTAACATCAAAAGACGGAAAAGCCTCTGCACAAATTTGGGGTGGAAAGAAAGCATGAACAGTCTGTTGAGGAGTGATGAAGGGAACTGGTTCATTGGGGTTGAACGCACGGGCCCTAAGGCACACCACAGGGCTACATCGAAACTTTTTTATGAAAGGAGGCGGCTGAGGAGGTGTTTTGGAGAAAAAATTTCAACGAATTATCTCCGGTTAACCTGGTGTGGACGAGAGTTGGGCCAAATTCTTACTTGGAACTCAGGAAGGTAAAAAAGGACAGGAAGGGAAAGACTAAGGTCCCAAAGGAAGGTCAACCCTCTGTCATAATGACTTCCGGTTCCCAAATTGAACCTTTGAACTAGAAAAGGAAATAAAAGGAGACTCGGAAGAATTAGAAGGCTAACCTAAGAAACGGACCAGGGTGGTAATAAGGGGGAACCAAAATAGAAAATATCTTCTGCAACTTCCAAAAACCAGGCAGAGGGAAGTTTTGTGTGGGTTCGAGGCTGGGTGGTTCCGAAGTTCAAAGGACAGAAATTTCGATCCGTTTGGGAAAAAAAAAGAAAACACAAAAACCCCTTGGCACAATTTGGTTTAAACCAGAAGCAAAAGAAAAACATGGTGGTTGTTGGGCACGACCAAAAAATTTTGTGGGGGGTCCGTGAATCCAAAAAAAAGAGTTCAACTTGTGGAGTTTCTCAACCGTTTGTTGCCATGGTAGTCGAAAGGTGGGACCGTTCCACAATCCACAAGAAAAAAAAAAAGGCACCCTTTCTTGAAATGAAAAGGGTAAGAAGAACTTATCGGTAAACACACCGAAAGGCAAACCGCTGGGGGAAACAGGAAGGAAACAGCTTTGACGTTTAGAGCCGGGAAAGGGTTTAAGTCCTGGAAAAATCCCAAAACCCGAAAGTAAGCCATCTTCAACGTTGTTTACTGTAAAGGAGATGTCTGGGGAGGGAGAGACAAAGAAACCGGGAGCAAACTCATAAGGGGTTCTCTTTAAAAACCAATAACTTAGGCAAAAGAGAGGAAATTGTGTTTTTTGTCCATACACCCCAGAAGTCAACATAGAGTGAAAATGCACGGGAGGAGGGGCGGAAAAATAGCAGTTTGGGGTAAACCGAAGAGTATGGGGAGGGGACCGAGGAAGGTGGATGCAAACCTTAAGGGAGTAAAAGAAATCCTACAGAAGGACTGACCATTGAGCTACAGGCCTGGGAGGGGAAAGACATAATTCGCTATCGGCCCTCCACGCTTTTTCAAGGACAAAGAGGGAGAGGGGAGCAGACTGGGGGCATTTTTTGGAGGGTGGCCCACTGGAAAAGGGGAGGCTGGATTCCAAGTTCAAAAGTAGAAAGGATGGGTCGCGGGAAGTGTCAAAAAGTTTTTGTGGGGAGGTGTTGGGGGGGTTTGTGGGGAACCGTTGGGTACGGTGGTTTTATGTAGGAAAGAAATTTCAAAGAACTGCATCCGAGGGGACAATAAAGCGAAGAAGGGGGCCGAAACTCTCCCAACTAAAAAAGTGCACGCCCCCACAGCGTGGGGCCATCGGGGACCATTCTTTTGTTTTTGTTTGGGGCGTTTTTTCTTGGACGAACTTATTAGACGGAAGGTGGTAGGGGGGAAAATTGTTTCTCTGAAAGCCTAGGGGGAGGGGGGTCGACTTGGAAGAGTTACCCTTGTTTTCCTTCAACGATCAAATGAGGTGAGGGGGACAGGAAGTGGGCAAGAAAAAGTTCT
>Ga0179593_1289798_pt1 | contig 16684 bp, 25 predicted proteins | sample CZODoug2_1_08_16_FD_185931 | JGI IMG/M metagenome (GOLD analysis project Ga0179593, IMG submission 185931) | Vadose zone soil fungal communities from Angelo Coast Range Reserve, California, USA - CZODoug2_1_08_16fungal (PacBio error correction) | ecosystem: Environmental > Terrestrial > Soil >...
CTTCTTTTCAAGAAGCGATGGGGGCCGGACGGAGTTCTGGGGTTTTCCGGCCTGATAAATTAGAGGAAAAGCCTCGGATTTGGGTTAGGTGGAAGCGCGTACGAATATGGGAGGCTATCAGTGGGGGGGGTGGGGCACACCCAACTCGCGACTTGCCTGCGGATCGACTGTCAATCAATTCAGAATGTTGGGGTTTTTTTTTGGGGGCCGGGGGGTAGCCCCCCAATTGGAGTCAGCAAAAAAAAAGCGCATATCGAAAATAAACATCCGCATTTGCAAAACACTAGGAATATTGAAAGGGAAAAAAGTGCAGCGCGATTCTGGATTTGAGGAAACTTCAACCACCAAAAAAAAAAAAAACAATATATTGGTCCCGTAGGGAATAGAAAGAACAAGGAAAAAAACTGAAAACCGCCTGAGAGCAGCCAGTATTTGTGGGGGACAAACGACAAAACAAATGAGTGGACGATGAAGGAGCCGGAAATATCGGTGTGGTGGGGGGAGGGGGCGCTACATGATAAAATAACGGCTAGGTAGCAATCGCAATTTGGGAATGAGTTTGCGGGGGTCAGGGCTGCTCTTATAATGCCAAGCATTTCGGCACCGGGGAAGCCTGGTATGTTCGCGGTTGGCATTTGAGGGGGGGGACGACCAAATTTAGTTCTAAAAAGCGATGAGCGATACAAGGAATCTCCTCGGCACGGCTCTGAGGGCGCCGCGGGACGGGGGAAACAAAGTATGGATTGCGCTTCACCAATCTCGCTGTCGACATTAATTGAAGGGTGGGGGTGAACGCATTAGTTTGTGTACCGGGGCCACAACGCATAAAAAAAAAAGGTGCAACACCTTGGTGTTACCGAGATTGCGTGGGGATCGCATTTCCGGAAAAATCTCAGGAGTCGCGGCGTTGAACCCTTTACAGCTTGAAACGTCCTTTGTGGGTGTGTGAAATTGGGGGATTTCGGCTTTGCGGGCGTTGTGGGGAATGCAGGGGGTTGTTCGGACAGCCGCGGTCAAGGAAAAGGAGCGAATGAAAAAATCTGAGGGCTGCCTAGTCGGAAATAACCTATCCCTGGCTTTGAAAAGGAAAAGAGGGGGTTTGAGAAACCAGAAAAAAAAAGAACCTCAGGGAAAAAAGAAGTGGCTCTGTATGGGTGGTGACCCGTCGGTGAGCTTTACCGCTATCGTCATACAGGGCGGGTCGATTGAAAGAATGTCGATCTGGTGGTTAATATTTAAGGGGGTGTGGGCCGTGAGAACGGTACAAAAATCTCGGGGAAAAACAATGTCCCAATAACGCTGTACAATCAAAAACTGGCATTGCTGGTGTTGACTTGGATAAAATAAAGTCGGCTGACGCAAGGAAAAACACTTAATCGGAAACTTTCAGGGGGTCCGCATATATACTAATGCCGACTCGACTGTTCTAGCGCATACTCCGAGGTTAGTCTCATTCCAGAAATGACGGTACGCGTGGATGGACCGGATAAATGAAATCAGGAAGACATCGGGCACCCGTGCCGGGGAACGTAATTACATCAACTGCGCAGCATCGCATCCGTTTGTAAAAATAAAAGGTCCGAGGTGCTTAGATCTAGTATTGCGGGGGGGGGGGGAATTTCACCCCGTTCAACAAAAAGATCATGATCACGAAAAAAAAAGATCCGTGGGGTCAGGTACAAATGCGGCCAATGTTCAGATGGGGAAAAAGACGCTGCAACACTACGAAAACGCGTTAAGCCCGGTGGTATAAAGCTCTACAGTGAAACTCAGGAAAAGCGGCTTAAATTCCGCGTTTCGAGATCAAAGAGCGCTTGACTAAAGAAAGCGGTTTCGCGTTGAAAAATTGCAGAACACAGCACCCGCAAGGTTCGCGTCATGGAACAAAAACTACGCTACCTCTAAGGTAGGGAAAAGGGCGGGCCAGCACGAACATCCAGCCAAAAAAAAAAACACCCCCCCGCATGCACGGTAGCCGCCGGTTTACGCTGGATGAAATCGGTAAATAGGTTTGGAAAAAGTAAATGGAGGAAGCAAAAGGATTGATCCCTGGCTTCAGTAATGGTTGGGACATTTTTGGTGTGTTTGTCCGCTCGGCTGATGGGTGTGCAAGAAAATCCACAGCAGAAAGGTTTTTCGTCGAGATTTGGGGGCAACTATTAATCTTCCTAAGAGGGAGGCACACTTGTCGCAGGGAGGATTTGGGATCATTTTTGGTCCAAAGATGTCCCGGCACCAAGAAAAACGAACTTGGCAAACATATTGGGTGCAAATCCGGAAAAAAAAGGGAAATCCGTCGATTGCAAAAAGCTCATGGGGCAATGCATTACCGCGGGAAGGAATAAAAAAAAAAAACAACGAACTGATTCGAACAGAGAGATATAGCCAGGACGGCATGAACATGCGAGGGGGTCCAGAGAATCCAAGCGCAAGCACGATAAAAAAAACAATTGCACCAATAGGGAACAAAAACAATGCCTGCAATTGAAACGGGACCATCACTGAAACTGAAACATGATGACCCAATCATAAGGCAAGGAAAAACAAGGAACCAAGCTTTGTCACAAGCCCATTCAGAGGAAGAATATTACTCGTTGCCAAAAAGCGACGAAAAACCCTTCTCTGCGGAAACATGGCCAACAGCCGCTCGAAAGGAAAACACAAACAATGATAAAAAATACCAATAGCCAAAGGGATCAAAAATCAAAAAGAAGAAAAACGAAGATTTGGAATATGAAAGAGTAAAAACTCGGCTCGCATCATGATGGGGAGAGTCAGGATGCTGCCCTTTCTGGGGACAACAATATAGAGGTAGTTCGTAGACATCAAAAAAAAGAACAAGAAGGCATTGCGAAAGGACAGCACCTAAGCTCTGGTCAACTGGAAAAAAACGTCGTCTCTAGTCAAAGGAATTCTTGATCGCGAAACGCGATCAAACAGCTTTCCTGATGGTCTTGCAAAGATAGCGCGTATAACGAGGGGCGAATTCGTTGGCGTAGTGTGCGCCAAAGCGTCGGGGGAAGACAGGGAAGATCTGAAACCCACTTTTCAGCGGAGGAGGTGCGATCAATCGTTGAAAACCGGGGCAAAGGTAACCAAACGAAAGCGAGACTATAAGAGAAGGTAGAACCTACCAAGCAAATCAAGAGCTATTGGGGGGGGGGGGATGAAAATGACGTTACAGCAAATCGAAGTGCGGCCACCGAGAACGGAGAACCGTGCAAAAATTCAAACAAGAAGCTCATCAAGATGTCGGGGGAAGGCAAAAGAGCCTCTGTGAAAAAAGAATAGAACGTCGCGTCAATTGTAGATGTGGCACTATAAAGACGATCCGATTAAGATGCGGCCGCGTCGAGCCCGAATAACGAGTTTCCAGTAACCCCAGCAATGCAAAGAGCGGTTTAAGTCTGGGAATTAAAGATAAGGTCCCGTTCATAAAAATAACGGAAAAAACCACTTAAATGATGAACAAAAGGGAGAAACACGGGCTTCCCATAAGAAAAAATAACAAATGAGGAGTAGAAAGAACCGAGGTAAAACAAAAAGCGCACGGGCAGCAAGAAGAATTCTCCATTCTGCCGACTTCGTAGCAACCAATCGGCACCCGAATAACCAAAAGAAAAAAACACACCCAGCGCGAAGGGATTACTTAATTCATAACTGGACAAACCGTGGGATTGAGAGGACTCAACGGAATCCAGCACGGGACCAAAAGCGATACCCACAAGCCACGCCAAAGACGAACGAAAAGTTCAACAACCCCAAAGATCGTAAGGGCGGTCAACAAGAAGAAATTATAGTTTATGTAAAACCGAGACTGAAAGATCCACTCAACGCGCCCCGGTAAACACCATTTCTGGCTGCAAGAAAAAATGAGAGTGCGGTTTCGCACCAACGAACAAGCAAACCACGTAAAATAAGGTCGAAATCGGTCGTATAGACAGCCAAGCATGGATAAGTTCAACCTAAACCGCGGCTGCATCACGAGCACGTGCACAAAAGACGAGAGGAAATTACGTAGAATCATCGCAGGGATCCGAACTAAAAAAGGGGCTAACCGAATGACAAAAAAAAGAAAACAGGAACAAGGTCAACAAAATCTTGTCTCGAGGGGCAAAAGGAAGGACTGCAGTCCAAACGCAAGGTTGCAAGCAGGAAACCATGTTACCGAAAAAAAATAAAAGATTGATATCTCCGGGAACAGAGGATCAGCTACTCATGGCGCACTCCAAAACCAAAAGGGGGGAGGATTGGGAAAATCTCCGAACGTTAAAAAAACATCCTGTTCGAGCCATGCAAACAAAATAAAAATTGCCGCCCTCTGTGTATTATTCAAGCGGGCATTGGTGTCTTCGATCAAGGCGGGGAAAAAGAAATACGATTTTCCGTTTTGGGAAGGCCTCAAACGCATAAGGCAACTTTCTGACGGGGAGGTGAAGGGGGCTTGGGGGGGGGGGAAAAATGCCGGATTTACGTTGATCGAGGGATAGCGCTCGTCCCAATATTGGGAGAACTAAACAATCGGCACAGGTCGGTGGAGTGATTGAAAATGAAAAGACTCAAAAAAGTGTAACGCGAAATGTGCCCAACCTATCCTAAAATCGCCTTTAGCGGCCTTCAACAAAGGTACGAGGCTTATAAGCGCAAATGCTCAGGCCGGTAACCCAGAACTAAGCGCAACATCGCTTCTGAAACAGCATAAGAGACTACTAAACAGACTAAGAAAGAGAAGAAGGAGATTTTCAAGAAAGCGATGGGGCCGAGCGGAGGGAAGGGTTTGCCGGCCGAGAAAGGGAGGGACGTCTAACCTCGGATTGGGGTTGTATGTGCAGCGGCGCTAAATGTCAGGGATTTAGGCTATCTGGCCCACCAAAAGCGTCAAAGGGAAGAGGGCCAGCAGGGAACATCATTCAGAATGTTTTGCGATTTGTGGCTCCCAAGGTATTCCAGGAGGCCGAGCGCTATCAAGGGCAGAGAGGAAACTCATCCGGCATTTGCACACCACGGACAAGATAGAAAAAGTTGGGCTCAGGATGCGGATGAGGGAATAAACCTTCACAAAAGAAATGCGAGAGTTGAAGAAGGGGGGAAGAAGACACCAAAGGCCCCGCGCCTGCAATCACAAGAGGAAAAGTTATTTTTTGATGGGCGACAACGAGTTGGAACGATTAGGCAAAAAAGAATCGGTGTGGTTGTAGGTTGCGCTACATGGAATAGCCTGCCGAAAAGATATCCAGAGGAACCTGGTGGCGAGTAACTGGTAGGAAAACTTGCGGGGGCTCTATTTCATAAAAAAAAAAATACATTTACTAAAAAGGGAGGGGCTTAAGAATGGGGGGGAATTGGGAGCTTGTGGGAGAGGGATACCTACTTTAGTTTAGGAATCCTGCGATGAAAAACGATTACGTCAAATATCTCGATCGCTGCACGAGGTTCTCTTGAGAGGCTGTAGTACCCTGAGGAGGGAAGGGGGTAAATACAATAAAAAGCTAAAGCTGTCGACATTATGTTCCTGATGGTGGGCGGGCAGGTGTGGTGTCGAAACCGCCAAAAAAAATTTTCCTGCTTGCAGCCAGAACGGGGTGTGACCGTGGGGCTAGGGAGGGGGGTAGAAGTTCGAGAATCAAACGAATCAAGGACGTCGGTGACGCCGGTACAAAAGTGCTGTTCCTTTGGGGTTTGGGGGTGAACGTGGGATTCGGGCGGGGGCGGCGTGTGGGCTATAGGATTAGTTACGGGGAGGGGAACTTTGGCGTTTCGTAGAAAGGAAAACGGGATGGGGATTCTTGCTATAAAAGTCCTCACATATTCAGCGCTGGTTATAGGGGAGGAAATGGGGTGCTACGAAGCACGATTGCGGATACGGGTCAGAACGCGGACGTGATGGGGGGGGAAAAGCTGCGCAGTGTGAAAAAAAGAGAATCTCCATGGTTGGAATCGGTGCAGATTGGGAACATTCTGACTGTGGGGAAGGGGGATTGGTGTGGACCGTTATGGTTAGAGGTGGACTTATCTCTTTAAGGACACAGGGAGGAGAAAGAGATGCCTTAAGGGGGACCTTGGATAAAAATAGTCATTCGAGCCTGACAATCCGAATACGGATCCGGCTTATATTACGATATCTACTAAGGCAACGACGCGAAAAGGGTTCATAAAAAGGAACATATGTTAGGCGAGGAAGCGATGGAGTAGTCCGGAAAAACGGTTCTTGGGGATCTGGCAGGCACGGTCCTCAAATCGGTGGCCACTCGTGGGCTGTAAAATTAAACAAATGAGAGAGAAAAGAAGGGAAGAGGTGGTCAAATGCCTCCGTTGACGGAAGTAGAAGACTCTTATCGAGGTAAAACGTGTCGGGTTACTTCGCCCCATTCAACGCTCCTGAAACCAAAGCGAATGAAAGTTGGGAGGAAGAGATCAAACTGTGCTGGAAACACCGAAGGGCAGCCTACGCAACCGCTGTCGAACAAGCGGTAGAAGGACTCTCTTGGGTCACAGAACCAGAATGGAAGAGGGACTTCACTAGTCAAAGGTCGAGATCACAGACGAGCACCTACGACGAAGATTTTCGAAGTTGTTAAAAGAAGAGTTCAGAGGGAAAAAACAAGGGAAGCTATTTCGCACACGACGAATACTCGTGGGGCGGAGGACACAGACGGCAGCATCCCGACTAACCAGCATGAGGCGACCGCCGGTGTAAAAGAATTATGCCATCGGTAAATAGCTATAAGTTTAAAGGAAAAGGGGAGGAGGAAGTCCCATTCAAAAGGTGGAAAGGGGGATTGGGTGTTTGGGACGCTCTAAAGCTGTTGTGGGCCATGCAGCAAAGCCACAGAGGGTTTTCGGTCGGCGATTGACGGGTAATCTTCCTTGCTCTTGGAAACTGGGTGGAAAAAAGCTTGTGGTCTAAAAAGTAAGGGGGGAGTGGGGAGAAATTTTTTCCGGAAATGGAATGGGGCACCGGAACATCAGGCCCTTGGCGGAGTGGGGGCAAGGGGGGCAAAGCCCGGCACCGTTAATAGTGGGCAATTTGGGGGGGGGTTCCTATTTGAAAAAGCAGACCAAAGTCCTCAAATCAAAACACCAACAAAGGGAAGAGGGGGAAAAGAGGATCCAAATTGAACGGCATGGAAGGCGATGGGGAAAAAATAGAACCGAATCAAAGCAAGATAGTGACTTATGGCACCCAATGGGAAAAACCGAACCAAGTCCTGAAAGGTACCATCACATGCCGCAGGAAAAAGAGAATAAACGGCCATTAACAAAACTGTGGTCAAAAAGCCATTCAAAGAGAAGGAGAGGGACATCGAAAAATCGAGAAGAAAAAAAAACCGAATTTCCTGGCGGAGGAAGGGAAGCCGAGCTGATCGCACAACACAAGAAAAAGGAAAATTACCTGAAGCCCAAGGGAGCAAAGGCGACCTCCCGGACAAGTACCCGGGAAGAGAAGGGGGCATCGAGAAAAAATCAGATCCATTAGGTGGTAAGGTAAACGGGATGAGGCACGATGCTAAAAAATGTAGCGTATCAGGTGCGCCATCAACAGAACATGCGCGGGGGCTGTTCACGCCGAAAGCGAGGGTTCAAGCAGTCGGAAGGAGGGAGGAAAATCAATTCTTTGAATCTCACGAAAGAAGGGAGGGACGCAAAAAAGCTTGCAGGAAGTGGCTTTACCCAAGATGAGAAGATCAAGGAGGGCACTAACGCGGTTGGAAAGTAATGCTCCGCCCAGCGGGACGGGAAAAATACAGTTGCGAAGCTGTGAAACAGGAAACACACTGAAGAAGAGGGGGGCTATAATGATCTGTAACAGGGGGCGGCCAAGGACTCGATAATCCACAGAAACCAGAACGGTATAGGGCCGACAAAAACGAGAGAAGGGCATCGAGGCCTGGAGGAGGAATGGACGGTTACAGCCACTAGGCGGAAACCAGATGAACTGACCGGGGACGGGAAAAAAGAAAGGGACGGAAAGAGATGATAAACATTATCGCGGGAATGGGGGGGAAAGAAAAAATATTAGGGACGACCGAACAGTCGAGTCGGAATGAGAGTATGCCTAAGAAGAAAGCAACAATCCGAATTAAGATGAAAGGCAAAGTCAAACCCTAATAACGAGGGGTGGAAAAGGAAAAACCAGCAGAAGAATTTGAAGAGCAATGCAAGGGAATATTACGTGACCAAAAGGTGCATGAACCATTAAAACACCCACTTAAATAGTGAACCAACGACCGGGCTTTCCCAACGCAAAAAAAACCCAAATGAAATCGGGAAAGAAACGACGTTAACCCCAGACACACCTCGCACGTGGGAGCCGCCTGACGTATCCAGCAATTAGGCGGGCGGAGAGAAACACCATCTTCAACATAGATACCACCTCTAATAGGTAATTAAAATAAAAGGAACTAAAAGCCAACGAAAGGGGGAGAACAAGCACTTGCCAAAACCGTCAAACGATCAAAACAGCATACCCACAAAGCCAGCACAACATCCGACTCAAGGAACAAAAGACCCAAGAAATCAAAATCTGGAAAGGGAGTCAAAAAGGAAGTAATCCTGATCTTGATGTGTACCGCAAAACGACGAGGGAGAAAAAAGAAATGAAAAAAGGACCACCAAGTTCGGCTTAACAAGCATAAATTGCGAAAGGGTCTTTCTACAAACAAAAGAAGGGAGAAAAAAAAGGAACCATAGGGTCGGACAAAGAAGGCGGAATAGAAGAGCAAGCCATACATAAGCAAGGGGGTCACCGGGCCAGCGGGGCAGCAAAGGAGAAGTAAATCCTAGCTAGAGTATGGGAATCCTAGGGTAACTGGGCTGGAAACAAAAAGTCAATTGAAGGGGTCGAAAAGAAGACACAGCGTAAAATACAGAGCAGACCTAAGAACGAAAGTAAGGTGGGCATTCTAGAGCAGCCCCAGAAATGGTGAGGGGAAAAGGGAAAGAACAAAATGACAATGAGACTCCCGGGGAAAAATACTCAATTTAGCGCATACCACAAAAAAAAACTCGAATGGGAAGGGAGGGAAGGAGAGTAACACTCATCCGTGGGGGGACAGAGAAAGGAAACATACAAAGGGAAGCAGCGCTAGGTGATGAGAAGGGGCCCTTGGGGTGTCTTAATCCACGGCGGACCAACATAGGCCGTAAGAGGGTTTTCCTGGACAAAAGAAAAGAAGCTATACAACTTGTACTGAAAGGATAGGAAGGGGGGGGTTCAATTAAGGATGGGGGGTCAGAATTACGAGAGAGCGTAAAGACTGAAAATATTGGGAAAAAAAAATCGGCCCAACAAAAAAATAAAAAAAATGAATTTGATTTGAAGTCAGGAAGCAGGGGACTCAAGAGGGTGTGGCCAGATAGCCAATACACCACTATATAAGAATGGACGCAGCGAACTGCAAAGAATCCTAGGGGAACGCAAAGGGGAATAGAACCGGAACCCAGAACACGTCAGGCAAGATCTGCTTTCAAACAGAAGATAGAGAAAAAAAAAGGGGAAGGAGGGAGAACGGGGATTGGTTTCAAGAAGGGTCGATGGGACGGACGGAGGGAGGTTCCGCCTAGGAAAATGGGAACTGCGAAGCATCTGATGGGGGGTAGTTGGAAGGCTAAGCGATATAGTGGAGGGGGCTCTTGGGGCACAACCCAATCAGGGAGAGGAAGTAAGGATATTACGGTTCCATCATTCACAGAAAATGGGGGAAGGATTGGAGAAAAAGTTATGAAGGGATGAAAAAACATGATCAGGCAGAGGGAGCAAACGAAGGCAAGGCAAAACCCGACAGGAAGAGGAAGCAGAAATTGCATCGAGGATGAGAGTTGAGGAACACTTCAGAAAAGAGAAAAGGCTAAAGGAGGGGTTAAGAGTGCAAGCGAAACAACAAATGAACGCGGAAGAATCAACCTAGAGGAGCAGACAAGGTATGGGTGTTGAAGGGCAGACGCAAACTGAGGAGGGGGAAACGAGTAGAGAATAAAAAACCACATAAACGGGGGGGGGTGGGGTTGCTCTAACAGGAGGCTGATCATTACAGAGATATATCCAGCGTAAGGGGGAACGGGAAAGGGTTGGAAGAGAAAAAAAAAGCGGGGGGCTGCTCACGTTTAAGGCAACCAATACAACGGGATATAAGGGAAGGGTCGCTGTTTTGGAAAGGGAGGGCAAAAAACCCCCCACCAAAAAAAGGGTTTAGGGGAGGAGAAAGGCGAAATTGATCGAGTTTAAGGCAAGAAGAGGAAATACACGTGCTCGTGGAGGTCCAGAGATGGAAAGGGAAAAAAAAAGAGGGAATGGGGGGAAGTAGGAAGTCGAACTGTGGAAAACATAGGGTGAAGGGGGGGGAGCAAGGGGAGTTGGGGAAAAAACGCAACGCGCAGTGACCGATGGCAGCAGACAATTTTTTTTACAGGGGAGTTGGGATGGGAGACTCGCGGAACGCGGCGACAGGGAAAGAGAGATTAAAGGCGGTTTGACAGAAACCAGGGAAGTGAGGGAAAGTTGGGGGGGGGGGGAAACGGGGGGAAGGCTATGGCGGGGGAGGGTGGGTGGGCTATCGCCGGTGGGATGGGTCGTTACAGGAAGAGTTTGGCCGGGGGACGGAAGGAGCATTACAAAAAGGATTGGGGTACTTGAGGGATATGAGGTCCCGCCAGATAGAAAGGGTATCTATGGGTCGACGAGTACGAAGCCACCGAAAAGGTCTGTATGACCGGAAATGACGGGCGAAGTAGAGGGTGAAGGGGGGGGACCACTTCATGAAGGAGGGCATAGAATCGAAAGTGGGGGACAGAGGTGAGATGGACCGGTTCGACTGGTGTTTCGAAAGGGTTTTTGCCTGGAGGGTGTAGAAAAAAGGAGGAGGCAGGTCAAAGGGCGCGTACAATCGCTAAAAGGGGGGAGGGGAACCTGGGGGAAAAAAGAGGAGGAGGGGAGGACGCGGCCGGAGATGTCGGATCCAGGCTGGCTGTACGCATGTCGACTAATGCGACTACGGTCTCTGCGAAGAAAAACAGGGGCGCAAGACAGGAAAGAAATGGGGGGAGAAGCCTTACCCGCTGGGAGGGAAAATGGGGGATTGCCGGAAGGAGCAATAGTGGCCGCACGAAATTTATGTAACCTTCAAAAACAAGTCTGACAGAGGAGAAGGGGGGGTCGTTCCGAATGGGCCGTGTGAAGAAAAAGGAGAGGGAGGGTTACGGTTACTGCGAAAAGTAAACGCATTCCTGATAGGGAAACGCAGACGATGCCATTTTGGAAAAGGGTAAGAAGCAAAGGGGGATTGCCCCGACAGAGGAAAAAAGAACCAGTCTTGAAGTGGAAAAAGACGGGATACGGCGCTATCAGGGGGTAAAAAAAAGAGAAAGCGGGTCTGTCGGAAAGACGGAATTTCAAGAGCAAAAGACGCAAGGAGGGGACAACTACCTACGACGTGGCGGGGAGTGGGAAAAAAGTCAGGGGAAAGGGGGCGGTAGCCCAAGTTACGAGATGAGAAAAGACTACTACTCCCGATATAAGGGAGGAACCAGACGGGGAAGCAGAAAGAAATCTTAACAATCAAGGAAGAGGGAGAAAACGACAGTTTACGCTTTTATGAAAAAGCAGTCGGCGATATGTTCAAGGAAATGAGGAAAAGGGGGTAGAAAGGGTGGCTCAAATGGAGGGTATAAGGGGGGTTTCTTTGGTGGGGGGAAGATAGGCTGACTGTGGGGCAAAGGAGGAAAAGCAGAAGGTTTCGGCACAGACGGGAAACGATTTAATCTTCCTGCTCTTGAAAGGAAGGTTGACAACGCGGTCTAAGTGAAAAGGGAGGAGGATAAGTTGTGAAACTCAAGGTGGGGAAACGTCAAAGGACAGGCATGTTCGGGCGGGGAAAGAGGGGGGGGTGCAAAGACCGGGACCGTTGAGAAGGGAATTGGGACTATTGGAAAAAAAATCGCATGTCCTGCCGTTCCGGATAGAAAACTCTCAACCAAGAGGGAGGAAAAGGAGAGAGGGAAGAAAAAGAAAATGAGGAGGGGCAAAATAAAAAAAAGAAGATAACGGAACTGCGGGAGTTGGCAACAGAAGCACCGAAAGAAAAGGAAGAAGAATGGACAAGACCAGTCGGAGGAAATGAACCAAGAAGAACCAAGTAGAAACAAAAACAAAACCTTAGATGAGGAAGAGAGGTTAAAAGACAGGAAAGAAAAAGCTTAATGCGGATGCTGGAAAAAAAACCAGATAGAGAAAAACAAAAAACAGAAAAAGAGAAAATTCCCTGGGAAGAAAGGATCAACATCGGGCTCACCACCTTGAAGTTACCAGAATCAGTTAAAAACGGGCAGTAAAAAGAAAACGAGGGGAAAGAAAAAAAATGGGCTGGGGAGTGACCGTGCTGCCCGTCCTGGAATAAGCAAAGAAGAAAGGGGGGATGAGGAGAGGTGCAAGAAGGCAAAGAGAGGGGAAGTTGCAGAAGGACGAAAAAAAGTCACGAAATGCTGTATCGAAAGAGAAGAATGCTGTATCTAAAAAGAAACGGCGGAAAGCCATTGAACTGGAAGGTAAAAGAGAAAGCATATAAAAGAGGGAAAGAAAAAAAGTACATGTTGACTAAGAAAAGAGGAGGTCACAGAAACTTGGCGCAGGAGGGAAACCCAACTGTCACGGGAGGAGGGCGATCAAGAGGGGAAAAAAAGGTGGGGAAGGAACCGACAAATCAGGCTCAACGTCAGAATCTGAGGTAAAAGAAACCAAACTAGAGAGGAGACGCGGGAATGAATTAAAAATGACGGTGACAGACAACGAGTGAGGCCCCTGTATTGAACAGGACTTTACTTCCAGCAGAAAGAGGAGGAAAAATAGGGGATTGAGGCCAGAATACAGCAGATAGAAGAAAAAAAAAATGGGGTATGCGCAGAAACCTGACGCAGGAGGATGAGATATGCTACTAGAAATCGGAATCAATTAATATGGGCAATGCGAAATTCAGAAAAAGGACGAGGGGGAAAAGGTAACACAAAAAAGGAAAGGGTGTAAAGCGCAAGTGGCAAGGGGAAGAGATAACAGGTTACCCTTCATAACCAGGAAAAACACAACTTAATATGAACAACAGTCGAAACCTTCCAATCGCACAGGCCTGGGAACAAAGGGGGGGAGATCAAAGGGGGGAAGGGGGGCATCAAAAAAAGGAAACAAAAGAAACAAGAGAGTTCGCGCCCCAGCAGAAAGGTATCCAGCACATTCGGAAAAATGCAAAAAAATCTTCAAAAGATAAAAACGCAAGAGGTGACTTAAAAAAAAAAGAAAAAAAGAAGGGGTGTCTGGACGAGAAGAAGGGGAAAAAGCATCCAGTCAAGGAGAAGAAAAAAGAGTAGCAACAAAGCAACGCCAAACATCCGAAAGAAGGACAACAAACGCCAAATGGGGGGGAAAAGGATGAGGAAAAGCAAGCACTGGGAGTGAAAGGAAAAAAAAGGGGGGGAAATAGAACAACTCAAAAATAGGAAACGGGAAACACCAATGGCTGGGAGTGCAGCATAAAAAGGGAAAGTGGGTCGTTGGCTGGACACCATAAGTCATCAAACCAAAAAAAAAAGGTCTGAAGTAGCATAGGGAGAACCAGCAGAAAGACCGGGGGAAACCGCCCAGGGCGGCGAAAGGAACAAAGGGGCAGACCAGAGAAAAGAAAGGGATGACTGAAGAGAGATCGCAGGATCCGAACTAAAAAAGGACGGGTGTCGACCGAAAATGTACAATCGAACAAAATAACAAAGAGAAGAAAATCAGGTTCTCTGATGAGGGGTCAGGGAGAGAAAGAACAAAAAAAAAATTTTGCTAGTATAAAAAAGGGGAACTAGCAAAGGAAGAGATTAGATCTCTGAAGAAGGATGAACGACACAAGGTAGCGCAACCTCCACACCACAATAGTTGCCGGAGGAGCCCGATGAAAACCAAAAGAAATGGGGTCGAAGAAAGTGAAACAAAAGGGGCAGGAGAAGCTAGTAAGGAGTCAGAGGAATTGTCTTCGAAAAGAACAAAAGGAAAGGTGACGATGGGGAAGTGGGAAAACGTCAAGTAAATCAAAGGACCCATAATAGCAAAGTTGCTGACTGAAAACTTGTAATGGGTGTGGCAAAAAGATGCTTTTAATAATGATGGAAAAAGGACTAGGGCAGCAGGGGGGGAAAAAAGAAAAGCGGGGAAACAGTATGAAATGATGAAAGAAGAAAGTCTCGGAAAAGGGTAAGAGAGGAAGGGGTGGGTACCAAAAGAGAAAGGCCATATATCGCATTTAAAAAAACTTCAACATAACAATCAGCGGGGAAACGGTAGAAGGAAAAACCGAACTACTTCGGCCCCGAGGAGTCTTGAAAAAAACAAAAGAGCTCAGAAAAAAAAACACGGAAGTAGTAGGGGAAAAGAGAGAGAGGAAAGGCAAGTGACAATGAATCGATGGGGGGGACCGACATAGTTTCTGGGTTCCAAAAGGAAGAAAACAGGATAGCCGACTAGGGGTGGTTGAATTTAATAAGAAAAAAACAGGGGGGGAAATTAGGCTAGCTGGTGGAAAAAGGAAGAGCGGAAAGTGAAGAGTCTGACCCAATCAATTCAAAGGGGGTGGAAGGGTGAAGAAACTAACAAAGTTGATTCAAAAAGCTGCCGAGAGAGAGATCATCTATTATCAAAAAGGTACGGGCCTGGAAAACACTACAAGAAGAAGGGGGAAGAAAAAGTTAGAGAGGGGGATTACGGGGAGCAGGGGACGGAAAAATTACCATCGGAAGCTTGATAGTGTTGGTCCTCCTGGGAAGAGAAAGCAAAAAAAACTATAACCTGGGAATGGGTGGACTCGACAAAAATGGGAACGGGGGAGGAGGGAGAAACAAATATATTGGTTGGGGGAGGGGAGGACTACAAAATAAGGAGGAAAAAAAGAAGGCAGGAGATATCAAAAATTTGGCGAGGAACAAGGAACAAAAGACGGGCGATCTTTATAATGCAAAAACAAGTTCGAAAAAAACGAGGAGGGGAAGGAAGGGGTAGGAATGTTTGGCAGGGAGGTCAAACACGTACGTGAGGTCTCCCGGCGAGGGAGATTAAGTTCAAGACTAGAAGAAGAAATTGGATGCGTGGAAAGGACCCGCGTGAAAGAAAGGCTAAGGGTGTGGGGGGAGAGGACCTAGCAGAAGAGAGAACTGAGCATTAGTGGTTCGGGGTGACATTTAGTGGGGGGACAAAAGCAACAATTTCCTGAGTGAAATCCAAGACAAGGGAAAAAGGGGAGTGGGGGGGGGGGGGAATAAGGAAGGAAACAACGAGAAGGAGAGAGAGGGGAAACAAGTTAAAGGAGGGAAGGAAACCTGTTGGGGTGGTGTGGAAATGGGGAGAAAAACGGCTGTGGCGGGGCGGGGGAACTCTTTTTGTTTCAGGAAAAGACAGGGGGTGGGCAGAGGGGTCTAAAGGAAACAAGAGTTGGACGGAGGGGAGAGATGACAAACTAAATTAGGAATGTGTATCAGAGGGGTCAGGACGAAGGGGGAACTACAAGGACAGGCACCGAAATTGCTGGATCAAAAAAAACGCAGAAAGTGAGGGCGGTGAGGGACCGGAGGAAAGGTTACCTCGACTAAGGGGGTAATGGACGTACGATGGGGGAAAAACAGTTTTCGACTGGGGGGTAAAATAGTTAAGTTGTGTGGAAGGGAGGGATTGTGTAAACGATCGACTTTCAAGGGGGGAAAGGGAAGAAAATCTCTGAGAACTGGGGGAAGGGAAAAAAGGATCGGGCTACCGCGGAGGAAAGATGAATCGAAAGAGTCGAAGTAGAATAGCTAATAAGACGAAGAAGCGATAGGCGCATACTCCGAGGGTCGTAGAAAAGTCCATCGATCAGCGATCCGTCCCGAGGGGGGCTTAGAACGAATAATAAGAAATGAGTGGAAAAGAGTGCTGTAAAAGGAGTCAAAACACGAAGAATCGCATAAGGGGTCTTCCTACCTTCAGATTACCTTAGATAATCGGGGGGGAGTAGGGGGGAAGGGGGGATGAGAACCAAGGTGAGAAAGTCCGATCACGACCATTCAGATTAAAAGGTGGAGGGAAACAGATAGACATGAGGGGGTGCACCGACGCAGGCTGAGAAAGAAGCAACCGGCTTGAGGGAACTAGGGAATCGATGGTGAGAACATAAGGAAAGCGGCTGTAGGGGGGGAAAGGCATTGAAAGATAGACAAAAAGGAGACTTTGGACAATAAAGACGAAGAGAATTGAGAAGGGGAACAGCGCTTAGGCCAGGAAAAAAGCTCAATGGGACTCGGATGCGCAACCGAAAACCTCTAGATTGTCGTAGACCAGACAAAGAAGGAAAAAAACCTGACAATAAAAAGGAATTCTATGAAAAAAACTGGAGAGGGGGTCAAAAAGGGGGGGAAAGGCTATGTAAGTCAAGGGAGAAATGGTTGTCGCAAAAGGGGGCTGAAAGGGTTTGGTATCATGTGTAGGGTGGGGGAAGCTCTATCGTAGGTTGAAAGGAATAAGAGCAGTGGTTTGTCTTCGCTATTGTTCAAAATGTGATAAAAAAACTTGGGGGCTGGGTGGTTAAGGGGGGAAAAGAGGTATTTGTATCATGGGGGACCGCCTCAGGGGATGGTGGAAAGCCCCTTTCAGCATTGGGAGAGGGGGTGGGGGAAAGATGTTTTCAAAGAA
>Ga0179593_1481059_pt1 | contig 16684 bp, 13 predicted proteins | sample CZODoug2_1_08_16_FD_185931 | JGI IMG/M metagenome (GOLD analysis project Ga0179593, IMG submission 185931) | Vadose zone soil fungal communities from Angelo Coast Range Reserve, California, USA - CZODoug2_1_08_16fungal (PacBio error correction) | ecosystem: Environmental > Terrestrial > Soil >...
CAGAGGCGCTCAGGCAGAGGCTATGCACAGCACTTCGAAGGAGTTCCGTTCAGGGTCCAAAAAAAAGACGATATTAAAAAGCGTAAGGCGAGCAGACGTTAGCCGACCAGGCCAATAATCGGGGGCGCCGTCGATACATCATCTCCTGAACAGGGAGAAGGGGATCGGGATTGAGAGCTGCCTGGCATAGGATGGAGGAAAAGCGGCCCCGCACAACGCTACTGCTAAGGAAGAGGAGGAGGGCAGTTCGGGACGGTGACGCGAATTGGATCCAATTCCAACAGAAACAAGAAAAAAGAAAAGGTATCCGGCGAACCACCGAGGAAGAATGGCTTGCGGCAAGAAGGTTACAGGAATCTTCTATGGATGCCGGCCCGTCTCACGCGGTTGGGTCCTCTATCAACTAAAGAACGCCGAAGTACGAAAAGAGCAAACCGGGGGGGAAGGAGGGCGGGGGGAGGAAGCTGAGAAAGGTCTCTAAACTTAAAGAAAAAAGGAAACTCTCCAAAGGGGGAAGAGATGGTAAATCGTGTCTCGAGGGGAACTATACTTGAACATGCTATACCCTTCCCACACGGGGGAGCTTCAGCGGAGGGAAAAGGGGAAAAGTCTTAGAAGAAGGAGGCTGAGGGTTCTAACGATAGGGGGTCTCTAAACACGATTCTCGGGCCATAAGAACCAGTGCCTAAAAGGAACAATCCCTAAATGGTAAGGGGAGGAGAAAGGGAGGGAAACTAACATTTTCAATTTGGGTTCACCAAAAAAGGGGGGTCACATACAGCGGGAGAGACCGTACACGGTCTGGAGAGGTGGGAGTCGTCTAAAACGGAAAGGAGGTAGTCGAAGTGGAAGAAAAACCAAAGTCGTTGGGGGAAGGGGACCTCGCTCGAAATGAAAGGGGGAAATAAAAGAGCGGGGGGAACCACCGGGAAAAAAAAAGCAAACACTTATAGCGCAGGGGGGCCTGGGGCTCATCCGGGAAAGCCGGAAAAGATGGAGGAGAAATTCTAGAAAAGAGAACATTCGGGGGGGGGTTTGGCGAGGTTTTGGAAAAAACCACGGGTAGAAGCGGGTACAGACCTCGATAGGAGGGGGAAGGGGGCGGATCTCGAAAGGATGGAAAAAAGAAAAAAACTCATGAAATGAATCCTGGGAAATCCTCTAAGACGCGCGGACAGAGCGGGTACCAACTCAGATGCAAGGAAAACATGACTTCCGGGGAAGGAACCGCAGTGATGAAAATGGTGATAGAAAGAATTACTCTAAGGTTATCAAAGGGCAGACCCTTTTGCCCAGGTAACGAGCCTGGTATATTCGTCAAAGAAACCAATAAATTTTGGTCATTGGAGGTTCGTACTAAAAATCTGGAAGAATGACCTGCAACAAGCAGCGCCAGACCAAAGCTAGTCGTTGGAGGAGGAAGGGGTTTTGGTTTTTTTCTCCAACTCAGTGAAAAGGAAAACTTGGGGGGCGGGAGATAAGAAAGAACAGAAGGGCAACGTCACAGAAGGAAAAAGGAAATCAAGATTCAGAAAAAAGAAAAGGAAAAAACTATTTCAAGGAACACGGAGCAAAACGGCAGCAGCTGAGCGGGGAAAATTTTTGGAAGGACGAATGGGGGAGATGATCAGGTAGGAACCGCCGGAAGGGGCAAGGAGGGAAATCCTACAGGCACAGTCTAGAAACTCCAGGGGTCAAGAAAGGGGGCAAGCGACGCGATCGGGAAGAAAAAACGAGAGCTTGGAGGCCTCTGGGAAAGGGGGAAGAAAAGACGGCCATTTGTTGGGGAGGAAAAGGGGGGGAATCCTGGCGATGGGGGGAAGAAAGGATAGGAAGAAAACAAAAAACACCGGATGAGGATACCAAAAATAGCTGCTTACACCGATCCTCTTTGATGAGGCCAAATTGCATGCCCGGGGAAGAAGATAGCGGGAGATGAAGGGTGTATGCAAAAGTCCAGGCTGGAGAGAAAAAAATAGGCCGCCCCATGGCCGTTTTCAAAACTTTTCGTTTCTTCGGTGCCAGATTGACGGGAACGCCGTGTAGAAAAGGGACGGGCTGGAGAAAGGAGAATACTCCATAGGACTCAGAAGAACAAACCAGGCCGCATAATCGAGCAGCCAAATTCCAGGGGGGGTCAATCAGGCCGGTGGGAGAAGGGGGCCCGCATTAGGAAGTATCTATATCAGTATTGGGGGAACGACGTTGCGCAAAGAGGAGGAAAAAGAAAAAGGTCAGGAAGGAGGAGGGGGGCGCACCGGCAAAAGGACCTCACTTGTTGGAAAAAGGCGCCGAGATATGCGGAAAAAGCGGCAGTCCGCAGCCCAACATTTATCCTGGAAAGAAATAGAACCATTTCAGGGTAGGGGGCATGGGGAAAAAAGGAGGAAAAAAAGGGGGGAGGAAATCCACAAAAAAAACACAGCGCCACAAAAAGGTCAATCTTTTCAAAAAGCACGCTAGGCGCTAGAAGGTCACGCGGTCATACGAGAGGGGGTAAGCACAGGAGCGTAAGGGCTCTTCTCGATCATAGGAGTTCTCACCTGGAGACATTGAACCAAAAAGAGATAGATCAAAGAACGCCAGGGCCGCATAGGAAGGGAGACCAAAGACTCATACCTTCATTTGCAAAAATCGCCAATAATAAAACCCGTAGGGGGGAAGACTTGATCGAGTCAGAGGCGGGGGCCGTGCGTATGAACCAACCTGGCATAAGGGGCGTCAGAATTTGCGCACCGAGCCTCTCCTCTAGAAAGCTTCTGCGGAATTACCGAGCGGAACTGAAAAAAACGATGTGGGGCTGATTGTGGAAGCATCAAAACGCGGCCCGCGGTTAATACATATCAAAGATCTACGAATGAAAGAGGGGAGTCTTATAACTAGACGAGGGAAACGGAGGGTAAACGTCTAGAGGGGGGAACCACCGGGAGGACTGTCTGTTGGATTCCCTGTGGGATGTTGTCTAAGAGAGAAGCGGGGAAGAGCAATATGTCACTTTCGCAAACCATGCAGAACACGGCCGGAAAACCGAGAGGCAGCTAAAAGACAGGAGTTGGTATCGTGGCCAAGAAAGGGAAAACGAACTAGGGGGGTGGCAGAGGAAGGCTCAACGACTAAAGCCAGAGGGTATTGAAAAAATGACCGATTCCCGGAGAAATCTAAGCTCCATCAGAGAAGGGGGGACAAACATCAAGATGGGCCTGAATATCAGGCCAAAAGGCGAGACTTCTTTTGAAGGGAAAAGGCAACGAGAACCAAATCCAGTGACACCGATGAGGACGCGTTTGGGGATGCAGTCGTGATGCGGTCAAAGCGGCACCAAAAGGAGGCGCGCTACAAACAAAAGGAAGGAAAGGATACGAAGGAGGAGTTCTTTCTGGGCGGTTGCCATGACCTGGGAGCCAGGACGGCCGGAAGCATTTTTCGCGCGCAGCATGAGCGGAGGAGCAGCGCGCAGGGGTGGAGGACAAAACAATAATCAAGCAGGGGGAACTCCGGCAAACTCGCCAGGTCTGAGGTGAGGAATCGACGCGAAGAAGGGAAAGGATTGAGGGGGGGGCGGAAGGCTCACGTTGCCAAAAACAAGAAGGAAATTAAATAAACTTCAAAGTGACACGGAAACCTAACTTCTGGGGAGAGCCAAGATCATCTGCAAAACAGGGGAACTCAATCTCTCAGGAAACCAAGGGGGTCCAGATAATATAAGTTTGGTATGGGAAAGAGCTTCAGCGCGCATGGCACACGGAGAATTCTGGGTCTCCGAAGACCAAAAAAAAAATAAAATTCAGAAAAACTGGGGGAGCGGAGGGGGGGCCGATTCCTATCTCTCAAACCCTCGGTGTTTGGGCCGCCGTCGATAAAAAATTCCGCGAGGGAGAAGTGGGATCGGATCGTCAGGCAAGGGGGAGCTCTGGATGGACTTGAAACAAGGAAGGGCCGAATCAAAAGCTAGCTCTAGGGGGAATTTCGGAGATGGGAAAGGGGAAGTGTTAGGCCTGGACAAGGGATCGTCAAACAAAAAAAAGAGCCACGACTGTGTGAGCGGAACAACTCTTCGGAAGGGGAGCGCACTTCTCACAGTGAATGCAGTCCTTTCTCCCATAAAAAAGTGAGCTAGCAAATCTGAATGGCTGAGGACCGTCTCCGCGGGGGGCAAGGGAAAGGGACTCGTCTCAAACTAAAACAACAGAAAAGAAATCACAGGAATGGCCGGGAACGGGAGCCTTACTCCATACAGAGCTGAGCAGCGAGAGGTCGGTTAGAACGAGTCAGGAGGACTGTAAAAATGACCTAAAGGATAAAGTAACAATTAGCTCGGAGGGATTCAATCGGAGCAATTAATCTCGAGGGATCCAGGACCCAAAATCCTCAGGGGGAAAAAAACTCACGGAAAGAAGTACGATAAAAGAAATGAGAGTTGTCCATAAAGATATTGCTTGTAAAAAGGGGGTCCGGTCCTACGGGAAGAAAATGTGGGGGGACAACCCGCGCAGTTTCTGAATTCTTATGGAGTTGAGCGAAGAATTGGAAAAGGGGGGCCCCATGCGGGATCGCATACCTTAATCCAAAGGAAGGGCATCCCCGGGCATAGAATGGGTCGGGGGCGTCTAAAAGAAACTGGGAGACAGGAAAATCGAAAATAAAAAACAAGTGTGGAAATTTACTCTAATAACTAATGGGAGGGTTAAGGGACATCTAGCTGAAATGCGAGAATGCTGGGAAAAAGAATAATCAAGAGCCTTCGGGGATCATAGGCCCGCCTGAAAACCTATTGGAAACCTAGGGGGAAATCAGATCGGGGGGGTTTTGAAGGAAAAGGACAAAAACCTTGTATTACCGAGGGGTTCTCCATTCAAACCTCGAGGCGGACTTGCGTATCTAAGACTATCGGAACGCCCGAAAAAAACGGGTGGGTGACCTCAACAATCGGAGGAGACGGAGTAAAGAGAGGGCTTAAAAACTCTCGACTGAAGGAAGACAGAAGGACCTTCGGAGGCCGCATTGAGCGGGCTGAAATAAACTGCGAGAAACTTGCTTCTTTCCGTGACGAAAAGGTTCACGGGATCGGGGTGTTATGGGGACAAATCTGGCAGCCAAAAAGGGTGTGAATCCAGGAAAAAAAAGGGGGTAAACGCGAAGTATTCAACCCAGAAAACAGGGTGGGGGAGGAAGGGCACGGAAGGCGCTAGCCTCAGACTCGCGAATGGCAAAAGGCCAGAACCCAGGCAAGGCGTTTTGGGGGGGAAAAAGAGGTCTTGGGGGAAAACAGCAGGAGGCTGAGGGAGGAATGGACGGATCAAATACTGGTAAAAGTCATGCTATGCAAGAAGTAAAGAAAAACGAAAGGGATTGAAACACACTTGAAAGAAAAACGCTTAGTAAAAAAGGGCAATCAGGTGGCTGCCATCCAAGACCGACTCAGGTTAGCCCGTTCATATGGAGGGTCTGTAGACAAGAGTCTCAAGAAAGGAACCTGTAAAGTCGAAGGAGTTCCCAATCAACTAAATAACAAGAAAAGAGTGCAAAAAACAAGACACCAAGGCGGCTCTCGGGCATATCGCCGGGAGGAGAGAGAACAATTAGTGTCAAAAAATCTCGGGTTTAGGAACTTCATGAGGAAGCAGGAAAGGTGTTGAGTGTCCGGTTCAAAGGGCAGCCTGGGTGGGGAAAATAAAGAACTCTCAGACCCACAAGAAGAAAGTCGAGTTTCCTCAAAACATCGACCTTCTGAAAAAGAAAGGGAAAAAAAGTGAGCATGCAGCGGAAAGCCAGGCAATAAAGTAACATCGTGAGGTCGGGCGGAAGGAACGCTGCGAGGATAAAAGCGCGGATAGCCTTCCAAAGGTGGGGGTTCAAAGGGCGGTGAAAGGAGTTGGAATGGGGAAGGGGTAACCGACCTGGCCTCTTATAAAGTATACTCGCAGAGACCTATGCGAGAAAACCGGGCTCAAACAATTCAGTATCGGGCTTCAAGGGCATCTTTAAAAAAAAACCGGGGGGGAGGAAGGTGGAAGGTCCTAGGAAGTGACCAATGATTTGGCCTGGCGTAGGGATCGCTATGATCAGACCATCCACTGCCGAAAATTAAGAAAGAGGAAAAAGCCTCGAACAAAGAAGGGGGTCGGCTCGACGCCGAGAATCTTGGCGAAAGGGTGACGCGAAGTAAGGAAGGTCAACCCTGAGATTATGGCAAGCCTTTGGGAAGCAAGAGGTACAGGGGGGAAGGGGGGAAGGGGAAAAAAAAGGGGATGAAAATCAAATCAGGAAATCAAGTTCTTCGAAGGGATCTTGGGGGAGACATTAAAAAGGTTAAACGGTAATCCGAGGATCGGCGGCTAGATCAAGGAATCATATAGGAATCAGACTATATTCAGATAAGAACAAATGCCGCATCGAGGGGGGGATACCTCACGCATAAAGCCAAAACATCCAAGAAGAAAAACCAGGGTTATGGAAGAGAAGGATCGCATGATATAAGGATAGGGTGAAGGGCACAAGTCGCTCATGCGGGGGTCCAGGTTCGCGCCCAACAAGCCCTCCCAGCGGTGAAACTGAACTCTATCTTTCTTAAGCTTGATGGGTCAATGGGGACCAGACCAGCCAGGGTCGCGAAATGAAATCACACGGTGAGGAAGAAGAAGCGGAAGGAGGGGATAAATAGACTCAGGGAGAAAAACAAATGTCAGACACATGAAAAGGGAGGGGGAGAAAAGGGTACGGCAAACTTGGGGAGAACATCTAATCATGTTGGAAGGGCAATCTTAAAAGGCGGCAAGAAAACTCGGGGCTGGCCGAAAAAAAGCCTCGGGTAAGAAATTGCCGGAGGTGGGAGGCAAAATTCATCTAGCCGATTTAAGAAAACACACCTCAGCGAACTCAAAAAACACTTAATACTATAAAAAGGTTGAATTGGGGGATGGAAATAGGTTTCCAGGAAAAGGAAGACCTAGGCGACTCAGCATAGGGAAATTCAAACGCATGTAAACCGAAAATTGTCTCAATCTTACTTCAGTGGAAAAAAGGGGAAAGGAAAGCGAAAGGGAAAAGGAACGGCCAAAACAGGGGGAGGACGGGCGCGCGCAAGGGGAGACGATGCAACTGGAAACGGGAGAAAAACTCTTCCAAATGAAAGACCGCCCTTCAAAAGAAGAGGAGAAGGGAAAGCCTGAAAATATCTGAATGGTGGCGGTTGCGTGAGTGATCAGGCGACGAAATCAAGAACCTGACCTACAAGAATCATCAGTCGGAAATAGCGCAGGGGGGGAGGGCAAGGCACACTACATCGCAAGGGTACTCCAACACCAAAGTCGAAGGGGCTTTCATAATCGAGGGGTGGCTATACGGCCTGAGTTTAAAAAAGGGGGGAGCGGCTAGGGAACCGATCACCAATTCTAGTGGGAGCGTAAATCAACAACGAAACTGCAGAAGGGCGGGTTGCATAGCAAAACATCCCAGATTGGGGAAAGCTCAATAGAACACACACGGAAGGGGGATAAAGGGAAAAGTGCAATTGAAGGGGGAAAGATGCTCTGAAATTGAAGAACAAAAAAAAAGGAAAAAAAAACAATGGGAAATCAAAACGAGGAAGCCAATAAAAGATAAAAGTTCTGGGAAGGAGGAGCTACAGTTAGGACTCTCTCGTCACAGAAATCCCTCGGTTAACGGACGTCGATAAACATCGAAGGGTAACTGTACTAGTACTTTCGAAGAAGAGGGGGAGCGATGAGGGGGGGAATGGCCAAGAAACAATTGGGGAGGCCACTAATCTAATCCTTAACTGGAGGACAGGCTAGAGAGGGGCGTCTCTCAAGGGCGAGTCAAAAAAAAATCATCCAACTTCCCAAAATAGCAATTCAACCACGGTGAAAGAGCTTCGACTGCGCAGCCGATCAAGGCCTTCAAAAAAAGAAAGATCTCAAAAGCCTACCTTCACAGGGGGCAAAGTGAAGGGGCTCGTCTCAAGGAACAGAAAAAAAAAAACTCGAGGAAAAAATCAACCTAAGCCAAGTATTGGTCAGATACCTTAGGAAAAGAACGTCTACCAAAAAAAGGCCGGTCAGCGGCTAGTCGCGTTAGTGGAGAAAGAAAGGAGTGAAATTAAAAAGCAGGATAAGATCTCTGTCAATGACCTCAAACAGGCAATTTTGAGCGGACGAGAAAAGGCAGGGGAAACAGAGTAGATCCAGAGCTGGATTCGAACAAAAAAAAATTAAAAAAAAAGAGAGAAGAGGAGAAAAGGGGGGAAGGGTAAAAGGGATATCAATTTAGAAATGTCTAGGGTGCGGACGCATTTTCGGTGAAAAACCAAGTGTATCCAGTGGCTCGAAAATTTGCAAAGAAAGGGCGATAAAAAAGGGAAGGGGGTAGCTCAGGAGAGAAAACATCGGGGGGACGTCCGCTCACTACGCCGAGGAAAAACGAGAGGAGCTGCGAGTTGGCGCGAAAGTCAAAACCCCGTCTCAGCACTACTATCACATGGGAAAAAGACAAGGATTCGGAATCCAGGAGAGAAAGGAGGACACGACAAGGAGTTAGGAGAGGTTGCCACCTGCGGGTATGCGTTCTGTCTCACATGAAATACGTGATGCGAAATTGGCGGATCTACTAGAGAGAAAAGAAGGAACATAGAAAGGGGGGGTGCGGACCTGAAAAGAAACGGGTCTCATGGCCAGCTCAAGATGAAAACCAGCGCGGGGAACTGACGGGCAAAAAGGAGGCGATGGGGCAACTTGGGAGAAGAAAACTTGCATCAGAACTTTCGTGAGACCTGTGGACTCTGCTCAACTGGTTGAATTCCATTCCATGTTAAAAAGGAACTTTGCTAGGACCTGACGCGACCATATATGGACTATACAAAAGAAAGCGCCGGAAAAAAGAGTCGGCGGAAGCAGAGGGAAAGAAGAGTCTGATGACTTTTAAAGGGGTCAAACGCCAACCGGGGAGGAGACGGCAAAGGGAGCTCGGTACTCGTCGAAAACCGAACGTCGTCCCAATACTTTAGATAGAAAATGACAGCAAAAGGAAGGAATTCAAGAAGGTCCAACGGAGCTAGCAAAAAAGAGGTGGAAGGCTCTCAGGCCAAAGGCTGACTAGTGGTGGAGCAGCGAAGATGTCTTATCATCTCACCACCTTTCGCTAAGTCAAAAGACGGGGAAGAACAAAAGCAAAGGAGGAAAAAATACGAAACCAAGGGCGGCAGCACTTTTACCTCCTGAGACGCTCCTATAACGGCGATTCGGCACAAGTCTATAAAGGAAAGCTTTTAGCCCGAGAATGGAGGGCAAATCCGGATGGGGGGGGGTCTTTCGGGGATAGTGGGGGGGAGGGAGATAGGAAAAAAAACGTATTAATATATTCCTGTCCCACATCGAAAAAGGCTTGCACCGGAAAACTGTCCCGGCTTCTCTCGAAAGAAAAGCTTCTAAACAAAATTGGATCAGGGTGGCAATAACGATCGGGGCCAGGAAGGGGAAGGGGGATAGCAAGGCGCGCTGCCAACCGGACCCAATTTGGAAGGTAAGGTTCAAGCTTCTATGGCCCTGGGCAAAGAAGAACGCCGTGAAGTCATGAAGGAGGGACAACGCATCAGACATTCGGATCCTAGAAAAAGGAGAAAGAAGGAGGAAGAAAAAGGGAAGAGAAACATTCTTGAAGGTGGTGCTCGACGAGGTAAAGTCTTAATGAAAGGGCCTTCAGTGGGATAGGCGAGGAAGTGAATCATAAAAAAGGATGGGGGCTGTCTTATCAACCCAACCAAAAAAGCAGGGGGGGAAAAGGAAGACAGAGCCCATCCAAAAAATCAAACTGGTTTGTCGGCCGAGGGATTTCCCCCGCCGATAGGGGAGGCGACGTGCGCCAAAATCAGGGGAAAGGGGAACATATGACTAGGAATCCCCAGAGTCGGTAAACTGGGAAAGATGCAATGAAATGCGCATCAAATCAAGGGACAGCGGACGGGGACAGAAGAAAGGACTTGAACAATAGTACTGGAGTCACAAAGGAGGACAGCCGAGAAAAAAAGAACGGGGGAAAAAGGCGGGATATTCAAAAAAGGCTCGGTCTGGAGGAAAGAGAAGATAAAGCAACCATGCGGAGGAGGGAAGAACCGCAGAAGAGAAAACAGGTTTGAAAAAAATAACCAACCGAGAGGGGGGAGTGCCTACAGGCGGAGGAGAAAGAATAGCCGGGTGATAACTCACGCCCGGCAATGCGCGCTGCGATAAGTGGGAGATCCATTCCCAAGCCGGCTACGATCACTGCTCAGGGCTAGCCTAGAGTACCGGACCCAACGATTTTGGATTAGGGTCCAGGAGCCTCCAGAAAGGGCGGTTAGACGAAAGAAAAAGCCGACTGTGACTCATAGCAAAGGGAAAGAAAAACGTAGCCGGGGAGGGGGGAAAGGAAAAAGGCGGGCACGAGAGAATAAAAGAAAACTTTCAAAGTATCAAAACCATCCGGCAAGTGTCATCTACTCGAGAAGAATTTGGGGCAAGAGCAAGAGGAGGGGGGAAATCGAAAGAAAGGACGCTGACAGGAACCGCGAGGGACAAAGGCCGAGGGACGGGGGATCAAAAGAGTAGTTCAGAGGAAGAAGAAGGTGACTCTGAAAACAGTGAACACGAGAATCTCTTTTGGCTTTGCACGTTGCGAAAAAGGGAGACCAGGGGAAATAAGGGCGGAAGGTAATGTCTTCCTCATGCAAGAAATGATCAACTGCAAGCTAACATTAGTTAAAAAGGGGGTTTAGGGGGCAGGGCAGGAGGAAGACCGTCGTCCGGACGGGCCAACAGTCCCATGATTGTAGAAGGTCGAAGGGGGAGAAGAAGGCGCAGAGAGACGACCGCAACAGAGTTAGGGCCATTACACAGATCTGATCTTGGGGCGGTGGGGACCCGGCGACGACCATAAAGGGAAGCAGGAAAAAGCTAGAAAAAAAAGATGGGATTGCATCAGAGAAAGGTCTGGAAAACAGACTCTATAAGAGAGGAGCCAGGGCCGTCCAATGACAAAGCCTGTGTAAGTTCGACGAGACAGGCGATTTCGGTGAAAAAAAGAGGAGGCAGAAAAGGTTGAAAGGGGAGAGCAGGAAAAGACTTCAGGGGGGGCGTCTATGAAAGAACTTCTCATGGCTAGAGAAGAGCCTGGCGAATTGCAAACTCTGCACGCTAACACCTGAGGGAAGTTGCAAGGGAGGGGGACATGCGCGACTAGCACAGGGGCTTTCAGGATGGTCCTCCACGCAAGATTCTGCAAGCTTGAAAGGAAGAGCAACTTTATCCTCCTGAGTGATTAACAAAAAAGGGAAAAGAAGGGAGGGGGGGAGAAAAGCGCGGGAGAGGGGACTGACCAGAATGGGGCAAATCTAGAAAATCTGTCGGGGCAATTGCCAGACAGGCAAAACGGATGGCACGCCTCAGCTAGGGCGTTTCACTACCTTGAAGGGTAGCGTTGGAAGGGAACGGAAGAAGGGGAGCGGAACAGACAAAGCGCATTGGGGAAGGTTGAGAAATCCTCGAGGGAAAAGGTGGAAGGGGTATCGCTAATCTTCACCTTTCCTAGGACTTCCGCTCAAAGGAATCGACAAATCAAAAACTGCCTCATTTGGACACGAAAAAGAAATGCAAAAAAAGAAAAAAAGAAAAATAGGGGTCAGAATAAGGGCTTTTCGCAAAAGTACTTCTTGCAGAAGACATCTAGCTGCGAGGTAAAATAAAAAATTCCTACGGGAGCGGGAAAAAAAAAAGTGGGGGGGGGGTTTAATGGGGAAGCTCGAGGTAAAAATCAGCTAAGAATGAAATCCTCGGCTCCGAGTCCCAAAGAAAGTTGAGCAGGGAAGAGATGGGCGAAGGGGACGCGGGGGTACTTGAATCCTGGATTTCAAAAGAGTTGCTCTGCACAAACGATCTCTAGAGTGTGAGGACAAGGGGAAAGAAAGGGGCGGGGAAACGTTGATGGGAAGAAGATGTTGCAAACGGCTTTAGAGTTTAATGCAGAAGTGCTTAATGCGTAAGGGAACACCCCAGAGTTTATGATTTAAAAAACGGGTAGGGGAGAGGAAGAAGATCAAAAAAAAAATCGGGGGGGTGGGGAAGGGAACTCTAACGCATCGAGAGGGAACACCGCGGGTCAGAAAAAGAAATAAGGGATCAAGAGGGAAAGGAAGGGGGGGAAGGGGGGGGGCGTTGATAGAAAAAGACCAGATCATTTCGGGTATCAAGCGATCGGAGGCATCACTATACCGGGGGGTTGTTGCAAACATTCACGGGGCTGTCTCCAGAAAAGGAGGAATTAGAAGCGAGGGAGATAGGAGCTACAGACATTCGCCCGTTTTAGAATAAGACGAGACTCGCGGGAACCAAGAGCGGGCCCAATCTATTCCGCGTGACACTGTAAAGCCAAGGAGGGGAGGGGACCTTGAGGGGGGAGAAGGGTGAGGCCCCTCGCCTCTGTCGGATAGGGATGGGTGGATGAATCTTGCAACGAAAATGACGTCCGGGGAAAAGGGGAAAGAGCAGGAAAGGGGGGGAGTCACACTAAAGGGTAATAAATTGTGGCATAGTGGCGACGAGCGACGAGACACGGGGGAAACAGAAACCATCAACTTCCAAAAAATCGAGGGGGTGAGACTTTGGTAGATGGAGGGGGGGAACAAAAACTTGTGGGCAAATAAGGGTGCGGCGGGCCGCAATCCGGCCCAATACGGGATGATCGGAAAAACTCAAAAAGCCAAGCAAAATTCCCTGATTCACCACTGTCCCTAAAGAAAAAACGAAGGGGGTAAGGGAAGGGGACTGACCTACGAGTTTGACTAAATTTAAAAGATTAATGGCGGTCTGTCAGGCATCAAAAAAACCGCCTGTTCCCTAATGGGGGGACAGAAGAAGGCAAAATTCGAAGAAACGCAAAAAGGGGGCTTTGACGCTCTGCAACCTAATCGGGCAGAAAGTTTATAGGCTTCTCCCGCTCGACTAGAGGCGGGAGAGCCTGCCAGGTGGGGGGGGGTGTGACCTGAAAATGGCCGGCAGAGAGGGGGAAAAGGAATCTCGAGAAAACGGATTGGATTTTAAAATATAGGAAGAGCTCTTCCCACATAGCCATGCTTGTCCAAAATCAACAAGGAAATTCGCGCATGAAAAGGGGAAGAGCGACACTAAAAGGAGGAAAAGTAATGTGCTGCGCCTCAGTATGGAAAGCGCAGGCTCAGGCCAGCCTGTCTTGTGTTGTTTGGTCAGAGGAGGTCAAAGGCAAGTCGAGGGAAAAAGAAGGGGGAAAAAAAGAACAGAGACGATCATATCCATTATCTTCCGGGAAACCATGCGGACAAGACGTCGGAAAAATGCGTGCTAGGACGGGCTTGAGGAAGGGGCCTAAGCATGGAAAATGTATCAAGAAAGAGGGGGGGAAACGAAGTGCTCGATCGCGACTCCTTGGGTCCGAAAAGAGTTGGACCGAAATCTCAAAGCCCCGACCGAGCCTCTGACTGGTGTATCTAGAACTGAAAAAGGGGAGAAAAAGGGGGGAGAGCTCATAAAAGACAACTTAGATTACAAATGTGCAGGGAAAGCCCAGGTCAGCTATATGCCCTGTCTTTTAAAAAAAAGGGGGAAAGAAAAAAGACACGATAAAGGAAAGAGAAAAGGGTAACAAGGACAATGACGGTCGGAACAGGTCACGACGGAGCATCCGATATCGCCGCTCTTGTTCGCGCTATCGATAGGTTAAAACAGAAAAAAGGAGGGGGACATGGAGGGGAGGGAAATAATCTATCCTCATTCGTCCGAGGAAGAAAAAGCACGCGGAAAGCATGGGGAAAAAAAAAGAGAAAAAGGAAGAAAAAAAACCTATAGGGGGAGTGAAAGAAGTTTCTGGAAAGTATCTTGTTATATGAATCACCCCGGAAAGAAACGATAAAGTCGGACTCTCCCAAAATCTCAAGAAGAAAAGAGCTCATGAGAAGCGGTCGGCGGACCGTCCGAAACGATGGGTGAACGGATTGCCTAAATAGGAGCGGTAAAAAGGGGAAGAACTACGGTTAGGGGGGAGCTATGAGCGGTGAGGCTGATTAGAAGGGAAACAAATGGGAAGCAAAAAGTTAAAGTAATACAGGGAAGAAAAGTTAAGGGGTTCCCCTTCATCGTGTTCGTACCTAAGAAGGAGGTGGGGGGGAAAGGAATAAGATAGAGCAATACTTCTGGATTCCAAGGGGCGAATCCCCTCTCAGTCGGGTGGAAAGGAAAGAGTCCGTAGGGAAAGGAGAAAAGGACTATTGAATTTCAACCACGATCTCCCTGGAGAAAACATCGTCGAACTCGTTATTGCAGGGAAAGATGCCAAAACCTTTATCCCACTACAACCGGGATGAGGGGGAAAGAAGAGGAGGTAGAGAAAGTCTGTGACATGAGGAGGGATTTCTGTTTTCGTGGAGGCGAAACCCGTCCCGTGCAAAAAAAGTGAGACGGAGAGAGCCATATTGCTCCAGGAATGACAGCTCAAAGGGAAAAAAAAAGGGGGGGGAGCAAGGGACTGCTGACTGACATGTAGAAGATATTGGGGATCAAGAGGTGCGTTTGATGACCATTGGATGCAGGAGAAAAACTTCGATCCGACCGGGGAAAAAGCGGGGCTACTACATATCGAAAAGAGGCGAAAGAGGCGGGAAAGGGCCGAACAAGAGTCGGTTCGATAAGTTCGCCATCAATCCACACGTAGAATTTCAGGCAGTAGGTTTATCGACTGAAGAGAGGAAAAAAAAGAGGAGAACGTGGCAAAGAGAGCCAGTAAACAAGATTAGCGACGTCGGAAGAAAATTCTCATTTCTGCATAGGAGCCGAGATGCACTCATTGACTCGCACCAAAAAGTATTATGGGGGAAGGGAAGGGGAAAGGGGGAAGTGGGGGGGAATAGGAATGAAAGGGACATTATATTCCCAAAATTTCGGGGTCGTTCTTACACGGAAATTAAAAAGCAAAGAAAATTAAAGGTAAAGAAGTAGACGGATCAAGAAGTGTTTACCGCAGTTCGAGAAACGAGCGATCGCCTGCAGGCAGATTTGATGGGAAGAATCAATGGGGAGGGTGGACCGGGAAAGAAAGTGGCGCTAAAGAATCAGACCTGATGGATCGGAAGCGTGAGAGAAGGGTTTACGGGCCTTATACAAGGTCATCGAAACTAAGCCAGAGGGGTCCGGGACCAGCCCTCGTGAGAAGGTGACTTCAGGCAGAGCGCCAGGACTCTCAAACCGCAGACATCAGGGAAAAGAGGTCGAGGCGACAGAAAGCGTTTGTGGGAACGGGAAAGGAAATCCGAAAAAAGAATCGCATCAACTCGAACCCAGACAAGCCAGGGAAGGAGAGTAGGAAGTCACGCGGAAGGGGGGAGGGGGCTAAACTGGAAGTTGTCATAAACAGTGCTAGATTCAGGGTAGTCTTAGCCGAGGTGTTCAAGAGAGGAGAAAAAGATAGGAGAGGGGGAATACAAGGAAAAAAGATTTCAATCTCGTCCGGCAGCGCGTAAGACTATTGAGAAAGGAGGGAGAGTAAAAAAAGAAGGAGAGGCAAGAGGAGAAACCACTTAAATTTGCAACTCCAACATGCTTGATACTTAGTTCTTAGCGCTTTGAGTGGTCCCACCTCGTGATCGCTTGGCTAGCACCAAAGGAGGTCGGGTTGAGGAGAAAGATCCGGCTTGAGAGGGGGGAATAACCGACCCATGCGTTGGGGGACGGTCGACGTCCCGGTCGCAATCAGAAAACCTAGGAAGGAGAGGTTGTGGGGGGGGGGGGAGCGAAAATAGAAAAAGACCGAGATTCATCTCTCCTTTCCTTGGGCGGGCGTGCCACACACGATATCAGTTTATGCTAACCATGATTTGTGGGGGGGGGTACTAAGGGTGGAAACCGGGGAGTCTGGGTGTTTTCTCCATTCCCTAGCGGACCTGCTTGCGGAGAAATATGTCTCCCGGAATAGAAGGGGGGGAGGACAGAAATGATCCGCCAGACGCCTTCCCCCGCTCTTCGGGATCCCAGGTTCGTCTACCTCCGAAGGAGGGGATTGGCCTGGGGGGGAGTAAAAAGTAAAACTTTCTATTAAAGTCCCTTTAGGGATCGTGTTGTTTATCAATAAATCCTTAAAGTTGAAAGAAGGAAAGGGCGATTAACGAAAGGAGGGGAAAAACAAGAAACATGAAAAGGGGGTGACTTGGGGGATCTCAGTCGCCTCAAGATAAGGTAAAAAACTAGGAATTTCGTTGTAGCGGGGAGTGGGTGTGGGGACAACTCTGTGATCCCAATGGAGTAAGATAAGGCGAAAGCAGCCACTTCGCCAATACGAGTCAGAAAATTCAGGAAGAGGAGGAAAATGAACTACCCTCATTTCAGGCATTCCGCGCTGAAACCAAGAGGGGAAGATGTTGCGGCTCGCGCCGTACCCGTGATGCCCGAGGCGAAAAGAGGGAGGTAGGGAAGCGAAGGAGAGACAGGGGAACGGCCTGATTCGTTTCCCTAAGTGGGGACGTGCAGACGAAAACGGCAAGTATGGAAACATACGCGGCAGGCCTGATCGGGAGCACCTCAATAAACTGGGGGGAGGGGGGGGCTAAGAAGACTAAGTTTAAGAAAGGGGGGGGGGGAAAAAGGGAGGGGCAGGCGAATTCGGCGTATTTCAATCCTTAGGGTGGAAAGAAAGG
>Ga0179593_1527710_pt1 | contig 16684 bp, 25 predicted proteins | sample CZODoug2_1_08_16_FD_185931 | JGI IMG/M metagenome (GOLD analysis project Ga0179593, IMG submission 185931) | Vadose zone soil fungal communities from Angelo Coast Range Reserve, California, USA - CZODoug2_1_08_16fungal (PacBio error correction) | ecosystem: Environmental > Terrestrial > Soil >...
GGGAAGGAAGCCATTGAAATCAGGTTGGGGTGGCACATAAAGCCATGCACTTTAAAAAGACCCGTTCAAAACCGATACGAAAAAAGGAATTAAAATAGAAGGGGAGGAATTTTTGTCCTTCGGGTTAGGTTTTTGACCTTCAGCGTAAAACAAAATCGGAAGAAAAGAACCTGCTTGACCTTAACCTCAAGTGAAGTTCATAGGAAGAATGATGGGTGTCGAAAATGGCAGGAGGAAGCTTACACGCTGGGTGGATACATCCAGAGGATGGGGTATCGCCCTTAAAAAGGGAGACGTTCACCGGAGACAAATTATCCAGAAAAAGGGGGAGGCACAAATGGGAACATGAACAAAGGAAGGTGGGGGAGGGAAGAGAGAGGGAAAACATTTGACGGATGATCTACTGACCAGGAATGTTCCTTTTTTAAAATGGAAAAAGGGGGATTCCTTCAGAGGCAGGGGGGGCCAAGGAATAGGGAAGAGAAGGGGAGTAAAGGTGCAGTGGAGAGGGAAAAAGGAGTATTGCTTTGTTAGGACCCGAGGATTGGGAAAGATTAAAAAAGCGGAATCCTCGGAGGAAGTCACTCCAGATTCGCGTCGGACTGACGTAATCAGAAAAAGGGGGTAATCTTGCTTTCTCTGGAAAGAGGGGGGAAACGGGGACCGGCCTTTTAAAGGGGGGTGCTCCGTAACCGGCAGAGGGATGATAAAGGGTAGGCGATAAAAGCGCAAGGCCACCATGGAAAAGTCTCATTGCATCAGGGTAAGAAATTATGACCGAGGAGCGCAGGGAATTGTTGTGTAAGCAGAAAAAGAAAGGCTAGCCAGTACGTGCATACAAATCAGTCGCCGCTTGGAGATGCGGTAGGAGGGTGATCGGACGATGCAGGGGCGAACGAAAGAGCATGCCCAAAGGGAAGGAATAGAAGGTTACGTGATAGGGAAGAGGATAATCAAATATCTGGTCCTCCGGGTACTTCACGCCAACCGGAGGACAGAAGAAGAAAAGGAAAGAATAGTGGCGGGATGATGTAAAGTGAAGGGGAAGACAGAACACGGGGCAAGCCGGGTAAAAAATGGAAAATGGCTCATTTGCGCAAGGGAGAGGGGGGGAACGCTCGTTTTTTTAGGGAAAAAAAGGGCGACGAATCAAATAAAGGACGAGTCCAGGTCTCTACTCTCAGAGACAGAACCTAAAAACACACAAGTATTACAAAGAAGAGGACAACGCCTGTTTATCTGGTGGTGATATGCTTTTCTCGACGAAATTGTACGCCATGGAGGAGAGGGAGGGGCCAAAGGACCGAAGGCTGAGCCGTCCAAGATAGGTAGCTTAAAAAAAAAAAGGGTTTTTAACTCATACCACTGAAAAGCGTGCACCCGCAGGGCAAGGGGTGAGGCGCACCGCCCGGGTAACTGGGAAAGCGTTGGGGGGAAAAAAAGCCTTCAGGAAGACCTCAGTGTGTTCCATCAGCGTTGGAAAGAGTTTGGGACATGAAAGGGGCGGGGTCGAGACCTTTTGCTTTCCCTCGTAAAGCTTCAAAAAAGGATCAGTCCGCTCCGGCCCGGGGGGGAAGGGGGGAGATTAAACATGGAAGGTGGAATGGAAAAAGGGCCCAGCAGAGGAAGATGTCCGGAGCGAGAGGAAATTCCACTTCTTACATGAACGACCCCCGAAAAACTGCGACCGGGAGGGGTTAGGTCATACAGAAAGGGGGAAAAATAAAAGAGAATTTTTACAGATAAGAAAGGTTAGACTCTTTTGCTGAAAGGAGCTAGTGCTGGGGAAGGAAAAACCGAAGGCTCGTCAGGAAGCACTTGAAATCTAGGGGGCCAGGGGGGTGGGGGGGGGGGGGGGGGGGGGGGGGGGGGGAGGGGGAGCAATTGAGCGTGGAATAAAGATTCTAGAAAAATTCGTCGGGAGGGTCTGTACCCGAGACACGAGACGGGCCCTTAAAAAAAAGTTCAAAAAAAAAGGGAAGGAAAAATCTCTTAACATCCAGAGGGACACAATAAGGAAGGGGGGCAGCCGGGTCTCCAAAAGACAGCGCCCAGCAGTCAGACAGAGGGATAGAAAAAGGCCCCGGGGGGAATGGCGCTACAGAAAGGGGGGGAAAGAGTAATGTCAACTCCCTCACAGAGGAAATCCTCTTCATTTAAGAAGAAATGAACTTGGCCTGATCATGAAAAACTTCGTGGAAGGAAGGGAAGGGGGGAAGTAGGAGGGGGGCGCGCAAGAAACAGTTGTCAAAAGGGAGGGAGATGGTGTCGACCTGCACGCTAAAAGGAGATGCCGATACCAGCATCAGAGAAGGTGTCGGCCAGGACTGGAAAAAGTCTCATACGAAAGGGAAACGGGGGAGCAAGAAAAAACATGAAGGGGGTATCTCTCTCAAATAAAAGAAAGCATTCAAAAGAACGGCCGCTAGTTAAAGAAAAAGAGGAAGGAATACTGCATAGAACCAGAAAAAGAGTGCCCGAAATACGAAAAAAAGAAGGCAAGGTGCCATTCGAAGAAAAAAAGGTCGTGTCTATGCTCGTCATAAGGAAGAAGGTCAAATCTGGAACTGCTCAAATCATTGAACTGTGGTGGGAAATACTCCTGACACTTAGGAAATGAGACAAATCAAAGTAATACTCGCCAAGGGGCATTCAGCCTGAACAGGAAGGGCGAATTTACATGCCCGTAGAAGAGGGGCTTGAATTAATTCGGATAATAACAAGGATCATCACGGGGACAGGAGTTGGAACCAAGTACACGCTCAAAAAGGTTGGAAAAAACCCGGTTATGAGCCAGAGACCTAAAGGTGCAACACAGGGGGGAGCTGGGGCTAACCACGAGAAAATTTTTCGAGAAGGGAAGGGGAAACGATCTCCAGGATTTTCAAGCTCTTAGATGAAATGTTTTGACCGCAGCGGCGGGGAGTCGCGGCGGGCAATGGGGTTGAAATATAAAAGACAGGGGAGAGGCAAGAAGGGGCGCAAATAAGTCAAGAAGAAGACGAGAGCCTGATGAAACTCAGATTTGAGTAAAGGGACGCGGCCGACGGCCTTAAGTGTGATGGACCAGAACAAAAGGACCAAAAGAAGGGGAGATACGGGAGCAAACTAGGCAGAAAAAAAGTTGGTTATTCCTTAATTACAGCGGAAAGATCGCCCACTTACAGATACGGGAATTTTTCGGTTTTCTTCAGACTAGGGTCATAAATTAAGCAAGGGAGCCACACGGACAGCCGGGATGGAAAAAAAGTAAGTTCCGCACATGAAGGGCTAACTCCATTCCCGTTATAAGAGATCAAAAGGACGTCCCAAAAAAACGTGCGCGGAAGATACGGGGATCAAGCTTTGATTTGAAATCGAAAATTAGGTCAGGCCCCCTGCAGAAAAAACGTAACGCCAGGGGGAAAGAGGGGTAAATCCCCCTGATAGAGAAAAAAAAGGGAGAATGCAACAAATCACGAAAAAAGTATTCAAAACGGCAAGCGGACGTAAAACAACATCCGGCAAAATGCAAAAAGAGTAGGATTTTGCGGGGGAAAAAGGGTTCGCAATTCGAGGTTAACTGCCCTAAGGGGGACCAGTGGGAGGAGTTAAAAAGTTGGGACATATGTTTGGCTTGGGAACTTTGACGGAGCCGGAAATGTCTACAATCAAAGGCCTCAAAATAGAAAAAGCGGAAAAAGGATCCAATTGCGTCTCCCAAGATCACGAGAAGAAGCATCCTCCCACAAAAATTAAAATCTGCAGAAAATGGGAATTATAGTGGGGGAAGAGGTGAGGCGAAAAGAGGTGGCCACAGCAGAAATGATTAAAGGAGAGGGGGGAAGTATTCGGTCCATCCTAGTTTGAGGGAAGAAGTATTCGTCGATTCCATGACAAGTAAAGTTCTCTGCTCAACTTCATGCCGTTAAAAAAAGGATAGGGCTCTCTTCAGGAAAATGCGGCTGAACACCAAAAAAAAATGCTACCAAGATGATAATCTATATTTGGGGGGGGGAGGTTCGGTCCTGGAAGGGGGAGTACCAAGGGGGAAGGGGGGGGGGGGGGGGGGCGGACACGGGGGGCTCGGATAGAGGTGGTGGAGGGGGGGGAGGGCAATTTGGGAAAGACTTATAGGAGCAGGAGGGGGGGGGCTGACGACTAATTACCGAGAGGCGACTATTCGTGCTTAGAAAGAATATTCTCATTCGCAAAGAGGTCACAAAAAAAAGCGGTAAAAAGGGTGCCCTTCTTCTCCTGCCGACAGACAGGGGGGTGAAAGAAACTTTAATCGCGAAAAAAAAAAACCGGAGAAAAGACGGGTACGGAGCACAACGTGAAGTTCCAACCGGGCAAGACCATCCGATTAAATTGGGGAAAGGAAGGACGATGAGGACGTCAGAATTAGGAGGTTTAGAAAAGGAGGGTGACCAGCGGGTAATTTGAAGGTTGGGGGGGATCCTCTTTTCTGAAAAAAGAAAAAAAAAAGATAAGGTGCCGAAACCGTACTCAATGGGAAAGTAAACAGTAAAAAAGAAATAGGAAAAGGCTCTGAGGAAACCCCCAATTTCAAAGGAAGGGGTAGTCATGTGGAAGGTCCTTCGCTTCAATGTGAAGTCTTGGAAAAAAAAAAAACGGCCCGCTCCGTGTTCCAAGGGATTGGTTGTCCCCCCCAAACAAAAAAAAAAAAAAAAGATAATCTCCCTAGTTTTATATCGGTGAAGAATAGAGAAAATCATGGAAAAGCCATGGGGGAAAAGCATAGAGGATGTAGGAAAGAACCAGCCTAAGGCACAGAGGAAAAAAATTATGACCTCCAGGGGGAGGAAAAGGAACCTGGTCTGAGGTAAAAGGAATCGTCAAAAAGCTAAAGAAGGTTTTGGGGGAAAGGAAAAAGACGCCTAAAAACGGGAAAGATAAAGAGAGGGAAAGAGTTACGGCGCGAAATCTGAAAAGGGGGTGGGGGGGGAAAAGGGGGTGCAGCGTTCGCAAAGTCCACAAGAACCCCCGAGAAAAGGTTCAGGGCGAAAATCTCTCACACAAAAAAAAGGGAGGGGGAAAGTAGATTTTCCGCGGGGAGCAGGAAATGCAAATCGGGGGGGGAAAGCAGTGGGAGGGGGGTGAAAAAAACCCGCCAAAACGAAAGGGGGAAAAGGAATATCAAGCACCTGTTTGGACAAAGGGGGGGGGGAAAGGCCTTTCATCCGAGGTGAAACAGGGCGCTATTATAGCTGACGAAAGAAAAAGTTCCTGTGTCAGTGAAGGGTTGAATGCAGGAAAGGAACTGCTGGCTACGGGGACTTACACGCATGGGGGGGGGGAAATACGGTTTATCGCCCGGCGGTCATAGTTAGTCAGTGGGAGAAAAGATATAACCAAGTGACCACCATAAGTTGAAGGAGAAAAAGGGCCGGAACAAAAAAAAAAGGGAAAAAGCGGCTTTTAACATTTGAAAAGAGGGTATATAGGGGTCACAGGGAAAATTAAATACAAGGCAGCAAAGGGGGGGAAGATTCTCAGACGCCAGGACATCCAGACAGCAGCGGAAGAAATCAGAAATAGCGATCGGGGGGGAGCACGAAAAAAGTATTAGGGCCTACACAGAGGGGGAAAAAACAAACCTTCAAAACATCTTTAAGAAGGGAAACCCGCCCTGAATAAACCTCGGAAATATACTGACTCCTCAAAAAAGGTTAGAGATGGAAAGATGGGAAAATGACTGAAAATGCATGTGATGAGGGGGGAAGGTTGTCTCCTTAACCGAGACGGGAACTTAAAGATTCGCGATAGAAAAAGGATAACTTAACAATAGAGAAGGGGAGAAAGCATTCAGGGATGTGACCGAGAGTTTCAAAATCAGCAGGGCCAAGGGAGGGAAAATAACCCGAAGGAGCCATTAACTGGGGTGAAAAGATTCTCTCGGAGGAATTTTCACTAGAGAAGGGAGAAATAATTAACTGCCCAAAGGGGGAAAGCGGGAAAGGGGGGGATATCGAAACCCCCCACCACAAAAAAACCCCAAATATCTTGTCACCGAGACAGCCAAAAAGGAGTAAAACGGGAGCACTATGTTCATGGGGGACCTAATCAAATCGGGTAGTCCACAAAGGGGGGACAAGTGTCTCTTTCCCGTGACCGCGCTTGTGGTTTGGGGAGAAAAAAAAAAGGACCCGAATAATTAACAACGAAAAAGACCAGGAAGAGCTTCGAAAGAAAACCTTTAATTACAAGGGAGGAGCCAAAAGACGGTTTGGGGGAGTATCAGTGAGAAGAAAAGAAGCGTTCGTCTCCCATTTGTATGGGGGAATTGAAGGCCCGGCGAGCCAAGAGCGCCAAAAAAAAAGGAAACAAGCACGAATAAAAAAAAGGGGGAAAGAGAAGAACTTTCACCGGAAAAAATTTCCAAAGAAAGGACCTATGCGGATTCTTCGCGAAAGGGGGGGGACCCGAATCAAGCTAAAAGTGGGGCCATCATTCAAGAATCTGAAAGAGGTGATTTTTGCCGGGAACCTTTGAGAAGGACTCAAAAAAAAAAAAGGTGCTGAAAGAGGGCCAAGGAAAGCAAAAAGTATCTTAAGGGATTTGCCGGACGCAGGGGGCTATGACCGGAATGGCGAAAGGAATGGGTTGCCCAGCACTAAAGCAGCTAGGGAAGGCGCGGGAAGAATTGAGGAACGACCCACAAGGGAAGGAACTTCCGGCTCCTGTCCCAGTGGGGGAGGTCATTAAGGCATGGTAAAAAAGAAAGATCTTAACTGTAAGAAAAGGAAAAAGGAAAGGTCCTGCTCGGGGAGGAAAAGAAAAAGTACCCTAAGTCTGTCTTCCAAAAGAGAGGTTCCTAAGAAATGGGGGGAAGCGGCAAGCTAGCGTCATAAAAGGAGGAGGGGAGGGACTTTGCCAGATGCAACGCGGAAGAAGAAGGGGACGATTACTCATGATGTCAAAAAAGGGGAAATCGAAAAAAGAGGGGCGATCGTTCCCAGAAAGAAAAAGAAGCAAGCTCCAAACAAGAAAGGGGAACAGGGTCAGGACGGGACTGAAAGAACTTTGTTTCACACAAAAAATGGGGCGCTCCTCATTCCCTCTGGGAAGACAGGAAAAAGGGGGACGGAAGAAACAAACGCGTGCAAAAAACTGAAAAAAGTGGGGGGGGGAAACAATGAATCTTGGAGAATCAGCATGGTCCCGCGGGAAAATCATACTGTGAAATTATTATTGGTTGCTCTGAAGCGCGGAAAAAATACAGTTGTGAACGGCTGACTGTCACCTTTGATCTAGATAAAACTGATAAAAATCGGACAGTAATGGAATGGTCGTCGACTGGCGAAGGAAGATTTTATTTTCCAGGAAAAAAGGGGGAAACATGCCTCACTTCATCTTAATGGGGGTATCTCTCTCAAAAAAGATATAGAGAAAGAACTAAATTAAGGTCGCAATGGGGAACCAAAAAAGGACAATAACGAACCGGTCATTAGAGAAAGGTACGTAAAAAAATCTACCAACGTTGAGGAGAAGGGTAATCGGCATAGTCCTAAACCAGTCCGCCACATGTAGAGGGGAAGGGGGGGGAGCTCCACCAGGGCGAGAAGAAAAAAGGATGGGGACACAGGCCCGAAAAAAAAGGGGGAGAGGGATGCGGAAAGGGAAAAAGGAGAAAAGGGGTTAAGGGAAAAAAAAAGAAGACCAAGGGTGGCTGAGTTGGGGAAAGAAATGTCCCTCAAGGGGGGGAAAAAAGTATAGGCCCATATCCCGCACGTCCGGGAAGGGCAAGTGGTCTCCGGTAAGTGCCCCATTGGTCGAAGGTTCAGATTGGGGGGGGGGAATAGTAAAGGTTGGGGGGCTGTGGTTTCGATAAAAAAAGGCTTCAGAGAGGGGGGAAAAGGTCTTCTCTTTCAATCCTTGGGGGGAAAATCCCGAATAGAGAAAAAGCTCATGGAAAGGAAAGAAAAGAAGTGTTAAAGCCTTCTGTTACGGAAGGGGGGGTAAAAATCACTATCATAACGTTACTCAAAGGGAAGTATTTTTCGTTATGACAAACGAAGGGGAGGGGAAAAAGGAATTACATCGGCAAAAAACGGGGAAAATTAGCCTTACTTCAGAAGGGGGAGGGGGGATTTCAAAAAAAAGGAAAAGAAATCAGCCTGCGCAGAAACCGACAGGGGAAAAAAGACGAAAAGGTTACGCAAACCCAAAAGAGTTCATATCCAAAGAGGTGACACAAAATCGTTCTGCGCGGAGAGGGGACGAAGACTTGGAACACGGATTCCGGAAACCAGGGTAGGAGCGAACAAAAGGGTCCAAAGAGGCCCCCTGATTCATTGACAACCCGTCGGTAGAGGTCTGGAAGGCTGAAAGAAAAAGGAGGGCCGGCCAAGAAAAAAGGTTTCGGGAAGGAGGGCCATATCTATGTGACTGTCCCTGGGGGGAAAAGGGAAATGCGTGAAAAGTGGCTTTGTAGCTAGGGTGAGAGGGAAAAGATGGGAAAGGAGAATGAAAGAGCGAAAAAGAAAGAATGGCAGAGAAAAAACCTCCCACCCATATAAACAGGAAGAAAGACTGATCCTTTGTAAGGGGCATGTCTGGAGGGTAAGAGAGTGCAGTCGAAGGATGGGGGGTCAGAAGGGGTTCAAAAAAAAACCGAAAAAAAGGCGAAACGTGCAATGATATCACTGAAGGGGCGGGTAAGGCTTCACTAGGGAAAAAGATCATCCAGAACATAGTGGAGTCAGGGGGATGGTTACAAAACTGGGGGGACCAAAGGCAGGAACCAGCACTATCGCTAAAGTACGGGGGGGAAGGAAGCGTTCAATTTGGCAGAAACTGGATAGAACCGGCGGGAAGGGAGCGAAAGAAAGTGGTAACCCAGGGGAAGGGGGGAAGAACGAAGTCTACCCGGACGAAAAAGGGGAAGCGCGGGTAAGATTAACTTAAAAAACGAAAGTCCCTGGTGGGGAAGAAAGACCGTCCGGCTGCTTGGAAAACGGCCCCTCTGGCGAGCGTTTACGGAGAAAAACCCAAGTCAAAGCAATAACATGGAAAAAAGGCACAAAAATGGCCAGATCCCAGACCAGGTAGAGGGATACAGGGGACATGCATTACGTCCAGTATCTCCTAAAGGGGGGTTAGACGCGAATAGGTGTCTATTGCGATGGAAATGGGGGGGGAAGGGTGGATAGAAGGGGGAGGCTGAAAAAAGAAACGCTAAAAGCACATAAAAAGGCTACTCCCCTTATTCGGGAAAAAGAGGAGGGGGGCTGCCAGAAAGATTGCTCCTCGGAAAAATAGGGGAACTGACTTGTAACAAGTAGGAGAAGGGGAGGACTCTTGCGAAAGGGAGCGATCTTTGGATGAGAAAAAACGTCCCCTTCTCCGTTTCTTTCAAGATGAAAACTTATTGGTGTCATGAGCCCTAGTGTTATTAAAGGTCCGGATCAAAAGAGCAGTAGATGGAGGAGACACAACAAAGGGACCTGACCATCCCTAATTCCAAAAGAAGCAAATGACAAACCTCCGTAGGAAGGGGAAGAAGGGGGGGGGGGTACAGTTCAAGCAGCTATAATAGGGACAGGGAGGGGTTTTTTACTATGAACGTCTTTCAAAAAGAAGGGACCAAACAGGTGCTGAAGAGAAGGTTACTGCTCAAGGAAAGGAAGGAGTTGGAAGGGAACTGGAGAAAGGTTTTTAGAAACAGGGGGGGGAGGGAGAAGCGTTCTCCTTTAACTCTAAGGGAAAAAAACAGGAGGGAGGAGGTCCCTGGAACGCTGAAAAAAAAAAAAACTGAGACGAAAAGAATCAGGGTAACTTTGGACCTATTACGCCCAGAGGGTAAAGGTAGAAGGATAAATAGATATCTTTCAGGCAGGGGGGGGGCAAGGGAGGGGTAGGTGAAGCATCTTAAAAACAATCTTTGACTCAATTATACGGAGCGCAGAAAAGGGGGACCTGTGTCAGAGGAGAAAGTGGACGGGGGAATTGGCTGCTTGGACTCTTGTCATTAGTTGGAGGGTGACGAGGGTGTGAGAAAAACCCTGGCGGTCAGGCTGGTAAGGGTCGGGGGGGCCCGATATGAGGAAAAATAAAGGAGGATTCCATGGAGGCCTTTGGGGATAGGGAAAAAGATATTTCACCTTTTTACGGTGAAGCGAAAAGGGAATTGGTCTTGGGAAAATGAAAAGGGAGAATAGGCGAAGACAAGGGGAAAGATCTTGCATCATCACGGAAAGGAAGAGGAGAGCTGGATGGGGAGGGACGGCCCTTAATGAAATTGCTTTTTCATGCCGAAAAGGACTTCAAAAAACAATTTAAAGAGGGCAACTTCCTAGAAAACGAGATGGAGGGAGGAGAAAAATGATATGGGGGACTTCCTCAGGAACAGGTCACTCATCATTTATCGAGAGTGGAACATTAACCGGGGACCCGCAGTGGAAAATTGGTTTGGGGCTTCTCCTAACAGTTGTCTAAGACTGAAAGGCGGGCCGGTTTTCAGGAAATGATCCGGAAAAGGCGCGAGCAGCATGGTAAGGCTGAAACGCGCGGGGTCGCAGTTAAAAAAAGGGGGCCACCAAAAAAAAAGGGAGAAATTACGGGGGGCTTCGCCGAAGTGGCCGGAATCGATCTGTTCATTACCAGCCGGGGGAACTCTATAAAGTATCCAAAAGAAAAAGTCAAGGAAGGGAAGTCTCAAGGAAAACGCCTTTTGTATAAAAAGAAACACGGGCCCCCTAAACATCAACTCCAAGGTTAAGGGGGGGGGGGGGGTGGGGGGGGTGGGCGGGGGGGGGGGGTTATATCCGATCATACAAGAGAGGGGAAAAGCATTACCGTACTTTTTCAAAGCCTTTGCGCCTTCTGGGTCCGCATTTGTAAAAGAAAAGAATAATGAACCACTAGGGACACTCTCTGAAAAAGAAAGGAGGTTCCCTCCAACCTTTATTAAAGCATAAGCTCTGCAAGAAAATGGTTTGAGGATGCTTACGAGGAAAAAGCGAGTGTCGATTTCGGACTTCAAAAAAGTCACGGGCTAATCCTCCGCCAAGAAAAAAAAGAAAAACTGTCAGCAAACGACCTCATACCCTGCACTGGGTTCCCAGGACCGGAAACGGGCAAAAAAAGAAGGGAACCTAAAAGGCCGCAGTGGGACAAAGGTGGAAACCCTCCAGTCCTTCAGGGGTACCGCCGGGTTTTGTAATCCCGAGCGGGGTTGGGTTAGTGGAAAGGAGGGGAAAGGAACCTGGGGGGCAACTCTTAAAGTAAAAAAAAAAGGAATGAATCTTCCGCGCCGCCCTATGAACTTTGGGGGGGGGGGGGGGCTATGAAAATGAATTTTGGGCGGAAAATTAAGGGGGGGGAACCAGAACATGAGAAAAGGAGCAGCCTAGCCTCGAGGATCACTTACGAAAGAAAACGAACCCGCCGTCCTTCCAAGGAAAAAGTGGGGGTGTCTCCCAACCTCAGAATAGCAAGACAGGAGGAAAACTCAAGAAAGAGCGATAAAAGGGATCCGGCGGGAGGGAGTGGGGACATACCATCCTTACAAAAAGACAGTCGGCACCTTTCACAATCCAGGCTATGATGGAACAAATAGAGGGTATGAGAGAGGAGGGGGGGGGGGGACTTGATATGCACGAGAACCCTGAAAAGCGATGACGCGGAAACCTTGGAGGAGCTATTAAACAAAGTGCGAGTTCAAAGAACCGAAAGGGAGGGGAAACAGGAAATCGCAAAAGACGTTAAACGTGCGGAATAGGGGATATAAAAGGTCCCTTTTTCACAAGGGGGGTGCCTAAAAATGGCAAACCTAACCAAAAAGTTATGGCAAGAAGAAAAAGGATTTTTCCGAAGGATCATGGAAGGAAAGGCAAAAGTCCTTTCAGTCATTGTAAAAAGCAAAACTGCCATCTGGTGGTGATGAGCCACTGTCTGAGAATAAACGGTTTCACATGAGGAAAAAGCGTGGACCTCGGATAGGGAAAGCCAACGGATGGGGAACTGGCTTGCATCGTTCTCGAAACTGCCAGGTGAGAAAAAATACATGCCTACTTCATCTTATGAAGCTAATCATAAAAACAACAAAGGGGAGAAAGCATAAGCTGAAAGGGGGATTTTCCGGAAAATAAAAGAAAAGAGAGAACCTCTGTCCATGAAAGAGAATATCCCAGACGTGTGAGAGTATCGTAATAGGGAAAATGCAGGTAAAAGCCACCAGGAACGGGGAAAAAGGGGCGAAAGACCCCCCATATGCAGCTTGGACAAAGAGGGGACGAAGGCATGAACTTGACGATTGTTGCCGGACATATCAGTACGTTCAGAGAAGTCTGAATGAATCAAAACGACCACTTGAGTGCCTGAAAACAGGGGAAGGGCAAGGCTCGAAAAAGACAGGGGCCCGGTTTTAGGGACCAGATCAGCCTTCCTAAGGAAGGGAGAGAAAAGGGTTCGGATGTGAAAGGGGCAAGGGAATGTGTCGCTTTTTCGATAAAGGACCGCATGCGCATCGCACTGTGGGGTAAAGCCCCGCACGAAGCTAGAAAACGCGACAAACGAGGAAACATCAAAGATGGGAAAAAGGGCGAAGGCCTTCGGTTCCGGGGGGGGGGGGACCAGAACACGAGAAGAGCCCTCTCCTTGGAGAAGTTAAGAAGAAAAAGAAGATTGGGGGCATTCCCATTTGGAGGGTGGGAGCCATTATTACAGCAAAAACACTTGGAGCCGGAAGGACCGGCCGGGTGGCTTGGAAGTCAAAGAAAAGAAGACCCTTCCCGCACCGGTTCTAAACCGCGGGGATGGAAATTAGAAAAAGCCGGGACGGGGAAAGAATAAAAGACCAAAGGAAGAAAATCTTTCGTTCCCTTTGCGTAAATAAGGAGAAGAGGGAAGAGTAAAAACAAGCACCGGGGAAATCCAGCCGTCGGGGGGGAACAAAGAAAAGGGGTACCATAATATTTCCAAAGAAAGGATTCAGTGAACAAAGTGATTTAAAAGACGGCGGTAGAGTCTTGAGGAAACCACGAAGTCAGACGAAGAGGTTTCGCAAAAGTGTGAAGGAGAGTGAGGGAAGTGCAGGTAGGAGTTAAAAAAAATGTCGGGGCTTTGTGGAGATCGTGAAGGCTTTATCCAGCTGGAAAAGGGGGGCCTTCAATGGACAACAAAAGGGCGTACTCGACCGAGCAAGAGGTCTCAAGAAAAAATAAAAAAAAGCCTGAGCATTGGGGGAATTAAAGGGAAATGTACGCATGTCTTTCGGAGGAAAAGACCGGATGAAAGGGGAGGGTCAAATTAGGGAAAGCGAAAGTAATGAAATCTCACGGCAAGAGAGCAGGACGGTGCGTAATTCTTCAAACTCTATGGATGCCATAGTAGTGGATTGGGGGGGGGGAAAAAGGTTTGGGGAAGCCACCGCGGACCGCGGATACTTACAGGTAGGTCGTCGGGGAAGGGAAGGATAGAAAACCGTCTGCATGAACGCAAAGGGAAGATTTTGCGGCACATTAAGGGTAATTCTCGGCGGCTTCACTGAGGCCAACGAAGGGGGGGGAAGGAAAAGGTAGACCGCCTTCTAAACAGGGGGAAGGGGGGGAGACATCTATAGAGGGGAAGAGCAGAACATCTGCTAGAAAAGGTTACTGATCACCAATGGCAAGAATACATGAGGAAGGTTCCAACCCCGTGATCCAGAAAATATTAAATTGGATCAGGGATAGGGGGAAAGATGCGTATAGGTTATACCTAATCTGAAGGGGGTGGGAGCGGATAGGGAAGGGATTCCAAGAACTTTTTTTAATTTTTGGGGGGGGCTCAATGTCTGGCTGAAAACAATATCAGTGGACCAAAAGGGGAAAAGCAACATAGCCCAGTTCTTCGGACCCGATTGGGGGAAACTGCCAAATCAGGATCTGGCCGCAATCTACCAAGGGCGGGGGGGGACTTTAAGGGAATCCTGGGGGACTTCGCTTCATCCGTCAATGAAAGCGATCTCTTTGGAGGCCACGAAAAAGGGGCCTGTAAAAGGGGAAAAGAGGAAAAAGGGGTGTCAAGGAGGAATAAAGTCCCCATTAATTAATCCGGATCAAGAAATACCCATCAGTAGAGGGGGATGTAGCCACCAAAAAAGGGGAGAGGAAAAAGAAGGGAAAGTCACAAGGTAGTACACACACATCAGAACCTAATAAGTATAGAAGGTAACCTGGGGCAGGGGCATAAACGAGAGAGAAATATCTACCAGTACTATGAACTGGCCGTAAAAAACCTACCCTCCGGCGGAGGAAAGATATATAAAGGGTCGAATTACTAGGAAATCCGGCAGAAAGAGGTGGGGGTGCACTGTCAAATTACCCTTCTCATTGGGAGGGGGGTGGAAAAAGCCGGAGAAAAGCTTTTCCCGGAAAGAGACCAAGGGGTGGGGGTGGGGGTTTCCCGGGAAAGGAGTAGCCAGAATCTTTTCTAAAAATGGAACCCTGAGCATGGTACGGAGGCAACCGATGACGCAGGGGTTAGCAAGTAAAGGGGGAGGGGAAGGAAAAAGGTGGGGCCGTCGGGATTTCATCTTAAAAAAAATCGGTAAGACATCGCTATTATATCTACTCCTTAGAACTCCGCCCCGGAGGGATTTAGCAGGGCTGTGACTGGTTTCATGAGTACTAAGAGGGGGGGGGTGGGGTGGGGGAGGGGATGGTTCATTTCTTACAAGAGGGAGAAATCAAGATACTGCTGGTTTATCTGAGAGTTATTCATTGAAGAAAAGAATAGGAGAAGAAGAGGAAAATGTACACAGGAAAGGAAGCGGTCCTTAGAGGGGGGGGGGGGAGAAAAAGCCAGAGATGGATTAATCGAAGGAACCAAGAGGGGACGGGGGGAAGAGAAAGTGTGAAAGGAAATATGTCTGGAGACATCCATACTCTTTTCGTCAAGAATCCGGAGTCGATTCTGTATCAGAAAAAGGGGATGGTCAAGAACGAAGTTCAAACCAACCGGAAGGGTAGACGAAAACCTCTCGTCAACAACTCCGGGGGGGCGAGGAAAGAAGAGGGGAAGAAAGAGACTTACGGACAAATAAAGTATGCAATTTGAGGAGGGAAGGATACCTGTAAAATGGGGGGGGTGGAACCGTTACGTCTTGAAATGGGGGGATCAAAGGAACCGGAAAGAAAAAGGGGAAAGTTTCAACATCCGGAAAAGGAGAGAAAACTGATCCCTTGTCTCTTAGCAAGGGGGGGAAATCGGAAAAAATCCGGCCCTCGCGTGTCGAAGATTGCAGCAAGAAGAAAAAAAAAGTTCGGAAGGGAAAAAAAAAAATCGGAAAATCTATCGGGAGGAAGGGAGGTTTCTCTATAAGGAAAAAAAGTGAACGAAGGAAAAGGGTATATCGATACATCTAACGAGCAAAAAGAAGGGTGGGTAACAGATTCATGGACCACCATCACATCCACTATGTTGGCCTAGAAATCCATAGAAAGGGGGGGGCAGCAAGGGCACTTCGGGGAGTGCCTGGAGAACGGAAGGAATGTTTCCGCTCGTTTGTGGGAGAAAAAGTAACCAACTTCGGTTCAAGCGGACCGGAGTCCACTTGGCGTACCTTTAAGTTCCCACGGCTCAATGAGAGGAGAAACATGTGTATCTGGTGGTCGGATAGGGTCGGCTCGGGTTTCGATTTCGAAAAAGGGGAAAAGGAATAAGTGAACCAAGACGGACAGGAAATAGCGCAAGGCCACGAACATTTGTTTAAAACATACCCTGCACTCTTCCGCATGGGGGAGGAAAGATATGCCACAGCCGGGCTCGGGCAGGGAACCGGGGAAACCGAAGACCTCTAACCACTGATTTTCCAGAAGGGGCGGTGTCCCTGAAATCAGGGGGATTGTGGGGAATAAAAGGGGGTCGGACTTCAGGGGGGAAAAGTGCTTCAATACGGGAAGCCAAATATGATCCCACAGAAAAACACCTATGGGGCTATACTGGGAGGTCTTACACTGGGTGGGGAAAAGGGGGACCCAAAAAGAGAGCTGCTGAGGGAGGAGGGGAACAGTCGGGAAGAAACCGACACCTTCTCCTGTGAAGTGGGGTTGCTGTTAAAAAAGAGGGGAAAAAAAATCGAAGATTCTTTGGAAAAAGATAAGAAGATAGCGCTAAAGTATACGCTTGGCCGGCGCTCGTGCCTGCCTTACCCGAGGAAAAGGAAGAAGGCATTGAAAAGGAAGGAGGAAATCCTCAAGTCTCTGAGGAGCGTCGGGGCCGCCACGCTCTATCCCTTCTTCTGACGGTAACCCCCCAGGAGGCAGAAAGGGAAACGCATGAGGGCCCAAAAAAGGTTATCTAAAAAGAAAGGGATCAGGGAAAGAGGACCCTCTCGAGACCATACATCGCCCCCTGCCTTGAAGGAAGGGGGAGTGGATCTGGTTCTATAAACCTTTGCCCAGGGGGGAAAGGTGATGCGGCTCCTGAAAACAGCCCCGGTATATGAGAAGGAATAACTGGGGGGGAAATCGAAAAAGAGAAAGGGACCTCAAGACAGGCCTTCGTCACTCGTCAGCTGAAAAGAGGGAAATTCTTCTGTTTCTCTCTCCAACGAAGAAAAGGGGCGGGAAATTGCTTCAAACTGCACGCTTGGGGGACATCGGGAAGACAGGACCAATCAGCAAAAGAATCTGGGAAAGAAAGCGTCAAGAGGGGGTTTTCCTGCAATGAGGGAGGGGGAAAATGCCCGAACTTC
>Ga0179593_1436797_pt1 | contig 16683 bp, 14 predicted proteins | sample CZODoug2_1_08_16_FD_185931 | JGI IMG/M metagenome (GOLD analysis project Ga0179593, IMG submission 185931) | Vadose zone soil fungal communities from Angelo Coast Range Reserve, California, USA - CZODoug2_1_08_16fungal (PacBio error correction) | ecosystem: Environmental > Terrestrial > Soil >...
ATCGGGGGATTAGGGGTCGCACCTCCAAATCTCTGAGCCTGAAGCCTGTACTGCTCACGTTTCCGAAAGGAGGGTAGGTTAAAGAAGGCGTAACCAGTTTGGTGGAAGCCGGTGTACCTTTCAATAACACCGCGGGGGATCGACCAGCATCTCTACCTATTTACTTAGTTGCGGAGAGGGGGGTTTCTCCCAGCATGGAAAGGGGGGAACAGCACAGTCCTTGGGTTCAGGGTTGATGGGCCTGCTGGGGGGCAAGGGGGTTCGCGACGTCCAAGGGACGGGGGGAGAAGCTTCTGAGGATTCAGAGATACTCGAATGTTGACTTCAGGGGAAAAAGGAGTATCGCGGAGTAGACTACCGCTTCCGGGAGACCTGAAGGGAATTCCGGAAAAGAAAGAGGGGGGACCTATAAGGAAGGTCGGGGAAGGAGGTCATGTGCATAAGGGAAGGGTGCTTTGAATGTAAAGTAAGATAACCTACCGTGACCACTTTGTGTTAGTTCCGCCACTGGCGCGAAGTATGGCGGAGCGTGGCGAGAGGGAGGGATATTGAGGGCGTGAGAGGAGGTGTGGGGGAGGAAGGATCTGGCGCCGAGAGAAAGGGACCTGGGAATCTTTGGGGGAGGGAGAAAGGGGGAAAAAAGTATCGCGGACTGGAGCAAGGAAAAAGGAATACATGAAAGGGCCGTTGGCCGGGGACCGTCGGGCCATTCTTTAGAAAACGAAGGTTGGTGACGGGAAAAGAGGCCTTCAGGGGGATAGAGAAGCGCACCTGCTCCGAAAGGCTTGTGAGGACGCCACGAAGCATGGCTTCCTTCCGGATCTAGTAATTCACTTAAGCTGGAAGAGGTAAAGAAGCCGACGTGCCTTTGCACAGAATCAGAACCACCATGGGCGGCTTATAGGGAGGCGCGAAGGGGGGAGGTGTACGGAAAAAAGAAGGATCGTCAGATGGAGGACTCACGAAAGGAGTAAGCACCCGGGCTCTACCCTTTAAAAAACATAGGGTGGAGATAAGAAGAAGAGAGTGAAAGGGGGGCTTGCGGTGCGGATTGGGCAATTGAGACGACTCAGCCTCATTGATGGTCATAAGGACATCCATTCGAACTGGGAAATAGAGTCATGGAGGATAAGTAAATCTTTTGTATCTCGGGGGCATGAGCCTGGGCACGGTGCGTGCCTTTCTTAGATATCTAATTCGCGGAATTTACGAAGGGAAGGAGAAAACGATGGGGATCAAAAATAACGTCTGTCGGATACTCTGGCGACTATCTTGACGGGCCTGAAGACGGTGGGTAGGTTGCTAGCGCGTCCGAGCGTCGAGGGACGAAAAAGGCGCCAGAAGGGAACTCTCATTCCCTAGTCTAAAAAGGCCGCAACTGCGCTCGCTCGCAGTACTGCGGGAGATTCGGGGGTAGGGGACAACCAGAAGGGGGTTGATCTTAAACTGGGGGAAGCATTGAGGGGGGAATTCTTCAGACATTCGTGCGAGTATAATTCTTCCCACACGGGTGGCGCGAACTCAAGAAGAAGAGGTCCGTGTACCAGGGCATGTAAAGGGGTTCCTTGGGCCGTCCAAAAAGTAGTGGACCTTGGAGCAGAATGAACGCAACTCCCTTGGGAAGTGATGGCCGCGGGGGAGGAAGTATTTAAAGGGCGGTAGAGTGGTCAACCCTAACGACAGAATGGGGGGGGGAGTATGTTTGTGGTGCAGTGAACTCGCCCTGTCCAGTCTCTAGGAGTCCGGGGGGGAAAGGGGGGGGATTCGCGGAGGCAAAGGAAACGGTTCAATGCTGAGGTTGGGATGATTCAAAAAGGTCAGGGAATGAGTCAATCCTGGAATCCCTTATTATCTGCTGACAGAAATGGTGGCCGACGGGAAAAGAGGGCGGGGAAAGGGGGGGTGCACAAAAAAGGGGAAGGGAAGGCCAAGCACGGCAGAAGTTTTTTAGGCACCAAGGAAGGGCTAACGTATAACCTTTGGGGACTAAGAAGGGAAAAACTTGCTTCAAATTGGAAGAGAGGGGCTCGGCAAGGCGATTGGGAAAAGGCATGGAATAATTGGCGTCCGGAGGAATTACTAGGAAAAAATCTCGTTTGAAAATTTAAGGTAACCTTAAATCCTGCGAAAAGAAACCACCAGGCGTATGGTAAAAGAGCCGCTGAAAGGCGTGTATCGCTCATGGAGAAAAGAGGGTTCTAAGAGAGCTGGACCAGTTGAAAAACCAGAAAATCGCGTGTTTTCCAAAACAGAAAGGGAAGCAGGCAAAGGGGCATTGTGCTTCTTAAGCACCGCATCTCTTCCACTCCGCCGCGAAAAACGTCGGGGGGGGAAAAACCACACAACGAATGTGATTCGCCGCGTCACGTCTTTGGGGAAGGGTGACCGTTCACCTCAGTGGGAAGCTACTGTCGTTGTTAGGTGGTCAAAACTCCTCCTAAGGGACGAAGCGTACTAACGCGAAAAAAAAAAGAAAGGAAAAAGAACATCTAGAGGGGAGAGAAGATCACAACAACGAGTATGGAAAAATTAGGGGAAGCGGAACCGGGACGCCTGCGTCATTCTTCAGCGGCGGGAAAGGTGCCTTCTTCTTATCAAAGGAAAAAGGACGGTACTGGAAGACTAGATGAGAAATAACTGAACTTATTCCACAAGGAGAGAAGGTTGTTGGAAGGATGACTTATTCTTTTTTTTCTAAGACGCGGCGTTGGAGGGGGAGGGGGGATAATTTGAGCCTACTAACCTGTAAAGACCCTGGGACTGGAGGAACAGAAGGGGTCCTACGGCTTAAGTTTAAACCTTTCTGTTTCCGGGGGAAAACGGGGCTCTGACCCCGAAGGATTTAGTCATACCTAAAGGTTCATCGGCGAGCTAGAAAAACCCCTAAGCCGGTGTGGGTTGCACCGGAGTCGCCCGTCAAGGGTCGGGGGAGCTCAAAAAAATGGTTTCGATCATCCGAAGAACTTACTTCGTCAGCGGTCACATGAGGGGCCTGAAAGAAACAACGCGAGTTGAAAGCGTGAAAGGACAGGGTGAAGGCCGGCGTGAAAAACAGTTCGAAGGTCCATTCGACCGGCTTTCAACCAAGGCTCTCGGAGAAAAAGGAAAGGAAGACCCGTCAGAAGGGTCCAACGATGGTACAGAGGTCTGAACACATCTCATATAAGCATGGAGTAATAAAACCAGGACTGGATCCAGTCAGTCGGAAATAGGGAAAAATGACTTGACTAGGGTCAACATGACGCAGCACAACGGACCCACTTCTACTAAGGAGACCAGGACAGGGCGACGAGAAAACAAAGGAATTCACCGTCACGGACTTCTGCGGTGGGGGGAAAACAGAAACAACTTCACACCATCCGACCTTCGAAGGAGACAAAGAAGGTTTACAAAGGGTCCGCTTTAATTTAGTGACGTTGCTTCCACCTGGAACCCATATCGCCGTCGTGTCAATTTTAACGAGCAAGGAAAAGGAAGATTCACTGGCTGAGGGGGAGAAAAGTGTCTCGATGATGAAAAGGGTGACCGGTCTTTCGAAAGAAGAAAAAGCCATTGGCCAACGTTGAAGAGGACGGATTACCCTATAGAGATTTTACTCAAGGTCTTTGGTGAAAAAAACCCACAAATGTACGAGACCGAATATCAGGAACCTCTCATTCGTCTTAGGACGATCTTCCCTGGGGTCAAAAAACAACCATGCACGAGGTGAGTCATCTCGGTGGGAAAGAAGATTGAACTATAGGCCTGCGAGCTATGCAACACGCAGAAAATCTCGCCGTCCCCGCTGTAGATAAAACGAGAAAAATCGGATCGCTGGGGTAAGCTGAGGGGGGATGGAGTTTCTCGCAGGTGGCTTGAAAGGGGGGGCACATTAATAGCTAAGGCTCAGACTCGGAAAACCGGTAGATTCGACTGCGTGACCCTTAAGAAAGGAAACTCATTACGTGAAATAAGGGTAACTGTCAACTCGAGCAGTTCGAGGGTAATTACTTCTTAAACTCGATGATTGGTAGCAGAGAGACCAAGAGAAAGAGGAAGGAGTGTGCTCTTCAGGGCAAAAAAAAAAAACAGGCGAGGAAGCACTCTCAAGTATGGCTGAGGGCCATGGAGAGGGGCAAGTAGGGGAGACAGGTCCTCGCTAAGGACCTCTCTCGGCGTCGCCACCTTCGGAAGAGCCCTAAGGGAGGTCGAAAAGGGGGGTCTCTAATAGGCACAAAATGGTTTAACAACTGCGCGGAGGGGAGAGAATCTGAAGAAGTAGAGAGGTCCTTACTTACGTTACAGAGGGAAATGGGACTAAAAGGTAGCAGGCCATCTCCTTTCGTTCAATTTGTAGAGGGAGAGCCTTCCAAGGACCTGCCTGTCCTTCAAAGAACACGCTGTGTTAGGAGGATTTGTAATTGACGGTCAAGAGCCAAACGAAGGGGCAAGAGCGTAGAATGGGGAAATCGTCCGTCCTTAGCCCAACTAGGGGACTGTTTTACTCTTGGTCTGAAAGTCAGAAGGCGGGGAATCTCGTGGAGAGGGTCCTGTTACGGTAAAAACCTGCAACGAAAACCAGGTCTATCTCGATCACTCGGACAGCCGCGGAGAAGCCACTTTGAGCACTTGTCGGAAACGGGGGGGTCCGTATTTTCTCAGGTCTGGAGGCACAGACCCAGGAACGGAAAAGGGTAAAAGAAAATACCTGAAGACCTTTAATTTGAGAGCGGGAACGTTCGGGTTTTCTGCACATTCCACCACTGTATGTCGCTGGGGGCAGGCGAATCGGCGGAGGGGTCTACGCTTCGCTAAAATGGTGTCGAAAAAAAAAACTTAGGAGCTCTTCACACTGGCACCGAAGCCTGGAGGGCAGACACTTGGAAGAACGAAAAAAAAAAACTTGGGGCAAAAGCAGAAGACCCCCTACACCCAGGAGGGGCTTCCCGCGGGGGGGGATCAGACCCCACATAAAGTCCCGAGCCGTCACTTCAACTAAAATGTAAAGAGGTATCTCTCGAAGGGGGTAAAAAGATGCTGCAGATCTAGAACCTTTAGGAAAACAACTATTTTCGAAGTTCCCGTCACCGCCCTCTACCTTTCTGATCAGCTCAGAGGGGGGAAAAAGATCGGGACTTGGCGCGTCAGAACCAAGAACGACCTGCTATCGGGGGGGGAAAAAGCACTGTTCCTCACAACCAAACAGAGAGGAGGAGCCGCAGACGGAGAGGGGAATCGCCCGGAACAGCTCAGGAAAAAAGAGGGAACTTAATCGTCAATTGGAGAAGGGAGGGGTTAACTTCTAGCAAAAAAAAGGCTTGGCGGGGACATTATAATGGCCTCTACAACAGCGTAGAGAAAAGAAGAGCTAGGACTAGGGGGCCGGGGGCAGATTGGGGGGCGCACTCTGGCTGCACATTCCTGCTGGTGTTCTATCGCCTTTGCGTCAGTGTTCAGATAGGAATGAAGTGGTTCTCCATGCTGAAAATATGCTCTCTCCTATAAGTCGTCTAACAGCAGGATCAAAGGAATGTCGTATAAAGGGATGGTCCTCTAAAGATGTGGGGACAGAGAGGATGGTAAGGCAACCTTACCAATACGTAAGGCGTAGAAGACGGAATTGTTGAGTAGGATTTGGGGCTTGGAGAGGAAAGGGACTCGTATAAAAAGCAACTGAAAAAACCTGGTGATCCGCAAAAGGGGAACGGCTAGCTCCTTCCGATTTCGAGGGATTTATATTTCTGAGGAGGAGGGAACCTCTCAGGCCGCCGGATAATCAATTCTGTGCATCGCACTTACGTCACCTCCGTCGCTGGGATAGAGAAAAAAGGGGAGAAAGCTTCTGATACTTAAACGGACGGGTTCCGGATAACACCAATTCCAGAGGGGGAAGAACAAAAACATGCTGTGGAAAGGGGAGGCCTGCAAATATGGACCCGCTCAGCGGGAAAATGGGGGTAATACCTCTTCTAGGCACAGCGTATCAGGAAAGGGGGGACTCCGTCAAGGGGGGGGAAATCTCTACATCGGAAAAAAAAAAGGTGCGGCCCGATCGCGTGCTCCTTGGGCTTCTATCTCCTGGTTGGACCAACGGAAAGAAGGGGGGTGGCCTGCTACGTGGGTACGAAAGAACTAGGGGACTCCGGACCCGAAAGAAGATAAAAGCAAGAAAAATCCCAAGACCAGCTGCCTCAGGGGATTTCTCGAAAAATGATAGAGAAATCGCAGACCATCGGAAAAAAGGACTGGAGAAGAGTTGAGAAAGGATGACCGACGAGGTGAGCGAGAAGACCAAGACACTTTTTACGGGGAAAGGGGACCACATCTGAAGCATGACTTGGGGCTTGGAGGGGGAGGAGTCAGGTCCAAGAAGAGCAAGGGGATCAAGTTTCGAGTTCTTGCGCGCCTTATATTAAAGAGGAAAGACGTGGGGAAGTCCTTAATTGGAAAAAAAAAAAACTAGAGGGTTCCATCCAGAAGATAATCGACTCGAGTGAGATCCCAATGGGGAAAAAGATGGCCGGGGAGCAGGGGGGGAGGGTTTCCTAGAGGTAAGAGGCAGAATATCCGTCACGTCTCGAAAGGAGCTCTCAGTCGACGGAAGGAAAAACTTCCTCCAAGCCTTCGCTCGGGAGGGACTGTCTTGACCATTGGGGGGGGTCCAGGAAGTGATCTAAAACTGGTCTAACACTTTATAAACAGCTTCAGGGAACCTGGATGGCCCGTTAGGGTGGAGACGGCACACAGAACCGAAGCGAAATGGAGAAACTACTCGGAAAAAAAGTTTGGAGTTGTCCCGACCTGCCGCTCAGCCCAGTAGGCACGGGGCCCAGGGGATAGCACGGGACAGCCAAGCACCTTTGCCTTGGACCTCAGGGAAATAATAATCGAGGTGTAAAAAAGGGGCTTGTCGAAACACGCCGGGAGGGGAGTAAGCAGTGGGGGGGTTGGAAAACTCTCCTATTGCTTCTCAGAAATCCTGTCTTCAGCCGGGACCGGTGTGGGCTTAAAAGCACCCACAAAGGGGGACGAAGTTCCGATAGGGTGGTGGAACGGCGTATAAGAACTGGTCAGATACACCCATTCAGCCATGGGAGGGGAGACATGCTGGAAAAAAAGCGGTGTTTGCCGCACAAAATCGGCAGTCGGCGTGGGACTGTTGAACCTCGCAGCAGAACGGAAATGGGGGTGGAAGCCAGACGAAGGACACCTCGAAGCAGTAGAACCGGGGGCAACGATCCTATGAACCAGGGGGGAGGAACTAGAAGGGGTCTTTGGAGAGAAAAAGCAGTGTCATCCCTCTACTTTGGAAGAGAAACGTTGTGGGGGGAGAAAAGTCTTACAGAATAGAACACTCCGGGTTTATTCCGAAAAAGCCTCCCTGGCAAAGAAACACAAGGGAGAGGGGGGGAAAAAAAAGAGAGCCTCGGGTGGGTATCCTCATTGAAAACTGTGGTGGAGGCGTCTCGGTCCCGTGGGAAAACATGATACCGGGGGGGGTCCAAAATTCCTAACTGGTGCGGACGCATGCCAAAGGAATGGCAGTTTTCGGGAATTGGGCGGGTATAGTTAAGGGAGCTCCTCAATCAACAGGGAAGGATACCATCTACGTGGAACCACAAAATTCCACGCTGTGGGGTAGGTCTTTTTCTAGGTTCAAAGATGCTGGAGAAAATAGGGGGGGAGGTTGAGAGGGCCGCAGCATTACTAATTCTCGTCAACGAACGCGACAAACTTCACTAGTAATAATTTTCTCGAGAGACACAAAACTTATTATTCGTAAAAGGAGATGCCTTAAGATGGCGAGGAAACCTAAGTAGAGGGAAAGGACGGCGCCATTTCTTGCTGCGCTCGATGCACCAACTGCTGCCCTCGCGAATCTAGGGTAGACGAAACTTCGAACCCAGGACGCGGGTTCAACGAGGGCGGGAAAAATGTGTTGGGGGGGTCGCGAGGACCGGGGGGGTTTGAATCCGTAACGTGCCTTAAAAACTAAAAGGATTTTTGGCAGGCCCGTCCGAAAGGAGTTCACGTAGGGTAAGGGTGGGAAGACGTGAAAAGCGCTCTACAAACACAGCTGGATTATCTTGAAAAAGACGTTCAGACTATCGGCACTAAGACTTGTGTGTGGAGTGCAAGGGCGTCCGCCATGAGCATAAGTCGAATCAAAAAACGAGCTGTTTCTAGGGAGCACGGGAGCCCGGAGCCAAAGCTGATTCATAAAATGAGAGAACGCGACGCGCTTACGTCTTCGCAGTGTGGGTCGGGAAAAACACCGGTTCGAAGGATTCGCCGGTTAAAAGTAAAAATCACCACGTTAGGGGGAGGCTAGCTTGGGGATACCCTGAAAATCACTCTCAAAGAGGGAACTCCCAGCATCATGAAAGACAATTGATTAAGAAAAGGAATAAAAGCAGGGCTGTGGACGGTCTACTTCCTCACAAACATCGCCGTGAACTGCGTCCTGGGGGGGGGACCAGCCAAAAGGGACCCTGCGATGAGACGAATTGACATTGGTACATGAAACAAGTCCAGAAAGAAGCGGCGGGTGAAAACAGAAAAAGCGCTTCAAATACCTAGTGAAAAAAACCAAAGGTTAAGTCCAAGTGGGTTCCGTGGCCTCCAAAACTTAGTTGCAGAGGGGAATGCGTGGGGCTAACTTCAAGTGTAAAAGGGAGAACAAGCCGGTGATACGTGCGACGTGTCGGGCGAGGGCAGCGGGGAAAAAAAGCTGTAATAAAGCAGAAAGGGCCCCGGTGTCCAAGAAAAATAAGACCGGCAGTGAAAGAAAGAGGCCGAGGTTGAAACCAACCACCCTTTCACCTCCAGACCGAGAGAGATAGCTGCAAGAAGGGGGGGGAATTCTTGGCCGAGGGAATAGATTATGAATCCTAGGTGATGAGATAAGATTAAGCTAAAATGGAACTACCAGAAGATCTCAGTGGGGGTAAATCAGAAAAAGTATCCGAGAGGGGAAAGAATAGAGGTGAGGGCAGGTGATCCAAGGGGTTAGAAGTTGGTCCGGGGAGAGTCGCCGAAAAGGGGGGTAAGGGGCTCATCAAAACAAGCGCGCCCGTCAAAAAGGTGTAGGATCGAGGAACCCTACGAATCAAAAAATTTTAAGGGAAAGGCAAACTTCTAGAAAGTTGAAAGTCTAAAGGGGAGGGGCCGATTATCCTCGCCACCTGGGCTTTATAAGGCCGGACGCAAAAAAGGTCGGTGCTAAAGATGGGGTCTCCTTCCTGGCTACCGCTCAGGAGAGCGGCGGAAACGATCTCAGCTAATGGCGAACTGACCAGCATGGACCGTCCGGGCGGGGGGCGGGCAGGGCTCCTAATACTTCTTCACCGACGAAGAATCCCCTGGATCAGTTGGCAAAAACCCTTTTGATCTGAAGGGGGAAAAATCAAGGGTAAGACTGTCGGGAAGATACGACTGTTACTCTATCCGGTACCTCTCTGGAATTAACGGCCGCTTCTAAAAAGAGGAAAGACCTTCTCGGAAGTAAGGACAGGGCGTCTACTTTTCTCAATAGCTGAGCCCTAAAAACGGGGATCCTTCAGCAGTGGAAGTTGTGTCTAGAAAAATCTAACCTCCTTTTAATTGGACTTATCCAGAAGACTTGCGAGAAAAAAGAATGTCTAAAGGAATGCATAACCTTCCTCGCGGATTGCAGGGTGGAAGTTTCGAAGACAACGACGGCGAGTATCGTGAGGCGCTGGAAGGAGTACAAAAACCGGGAACTCGCCTACTCTCTCTCCTCCATCGGACTTAGGAAAGATCACATCGCCCGCAGTGGTGGTCACAGAGCTTGGGTAGCTTTTTGGGAAAAGGTTGGAAAAGAAAATCACGGGCAAGGAACCGGGGCCGGGGGGGGCAAGTACTCTTTCGGTAACCTCGGTCACGAAAGGAAACCCTGCGTCAGGAGGGGGGCCGCTTTCTCGGAAGATCACGAGTGAAAGACGGGTGTTGGGGGGGAGGATAGCGAAAATTTTTATCTAAGGCTGCAAGAAACCAGCCGGCGCTGTCTGGGTGTCTCAATAAAAGGTGACTCTAGCGAAAAAAAGTTTTCAAGCCCTTCAACGATGCTCCCACCAGAAGGGGGGATCCGCGAGGCGTGGCTCCACCCAAATAATCCCTTCAACAGGGGAAAATGTCCATGGGGGATATCCTTTTTTTTTAATTACAGGACAAACGCAAAGAGGGGGCATCAGGAAAGGGTTGTACCGCACGGCGGCAAATAAGCGCGATGAGGGACGATCTGGACGGGAGGTGCGGAAAGGGACAGGCTTATGATGAGACTATCCAGACAAAGAACAAATTATGGGAGAGGGAGGAACGAGCGTCGGGGCCTGTATAAGTCAAACCATATCTCTCGAGTGAGGCGAGCAAAGTGGGAGGGGAAGGGAGGGGGGGGGAGGGGGGGGAAACGTCTAGCAACAGGTCTTTGGACGAGGGGGATTTGGTAATATTCCAGCCCTAAGATTTATACGCCATCAGATAGTTCGCAACGGGTTTAGGTACTTCTGCCAGCGTTTCCACATTCATTGTTGGCGTTTCTCTCTTCATGGCTTCCCCGGGTCTCTCGTAAAAGGGGGAGGCCGCGAAGCAGCGCGGCTGGGGAAAGATGGAGATCCTCTTTTTAGTCGAAAGGAAAAATATTTCGCGGGGCCGCAGAGTCGAAGGGGAATCTCCTCTGACGGCGAAGGGATTAATTTGCCGGAAAAAGAAAGGTCGATGACGAGTCTGGTAATGGGCGGCACACGTAAGGGCATTTATTTTATCTGGAAACTAACCACAGAAACCTACGTAAAAAAAAGGGGTCTCGTCCACTCAACGGGGAGACTCGGTTGTCGGCTCCGGCAACGGAGGGGGGGGGCTCTTTATGGGAGGTGTAAATGAGTTCCGCCTCTCTCTCCTATATCAGGGGGAAGTCGATTGCCATCAGCTCACATTTAAGGACCATACGTCTCTTAAGGATCACGAGAAACGAAGAAACTTCAGGGGAAAACTCCTCGTAGTTGGCCAGAGAACCTGGGTCAATTAGTTAGGCACAAGTTCGGGGGGAGGGTAGGGACTCTTACCGTCTAATTGGACTAGCGGCTTCACAAGTCGACGCCTTAGCTTTGGATGGAAAAGCCTACCACTCACTTTACTACGGGAAAAGATATGAATCGATAAAAGGGGCGGAAGCCCTCCGACGTTAGAAGGGTTCCGATGAAGGGGACTCAAAAACCTGGCGTGTCGGGACAATTTGTGCGTGGGGAGAACTTGGTCGGTTGAATGACAAAATCCGGCTGGAACCGGAAAACAAAAAAAGAACACTTCAAGAAGCGCATGAAGCTCTACCAAATGGGGGAAGAAAAGAACGTTTCAAGGTCGATATCAAGCAAAACTACCATCGAGCCAATGTATAGCCGCGAGAGAGAAAAAAGGGGGAAAAGAAGACGAGAAGACGTCCAGGCCAATTTAGGAACTGCCGATAGAAATTCGGGGGGTAGCGGGTACGGATTTCCGAGCCTCTCCTGCTAAGGGGAGGAGTCTCTGAACCTGAAATCTAAATGCAGGAGGCTAAACGCAAAGACACGATAAATGAAGCCAGGAAAACTCTCAGACTCTCTTTCGGAGCAAGTAGGGGGGGAGATCCGAGGGGTCAGAGGACGTTGTAAGGAGTAGCCGATAGTAAGAAAATTACTTGGGGAACGAAAGCGCTGCACGCGGAAGGGGGGAAGACGGGTGCACCCGACTGTCGCAGAGAAAGGCGGCGGCGGGGAGAAGGAAAGGTTTTTGTCCTCTAGGGGGCTGAAAGGGGGGAGAACAGGGTCTAAAAAGAGGTATTCGAGAAATGACCTTTCGGTCCCTGGATTGGGAGAATAGGCCCAAAGAGGGGGGAAAAAAAAAAGTCTGACAAAAGTCGAAGGAAGACGACTGAGGGGTATCCTTCTGGAAGTCACCTTGAAAATTAACGCCAGGCTGCATATGGGGGGATATCACTTACCGGAAACTAGGAACTAAACGAAGGGGGGATCCTTTTCGTAGTAAGGTGAAGGCCTAGGTGGAGGGAGGGGGGGAACCCCGCCTTAGGGGGGGGTTGTAAGGAGGGGGGCGACTCAAAAGAAAGCCCTGTCCAGTGATTAGTCCAAAGGGGAAAGGGGGTTGTGTGCTTCGAGCTTCCCACAAGGAAAGGAATTTCAAGGTAATTTCGTGAGACTGGTGAAAAAACGTCATGGATGAATCCTGGTAATCCCTTATGAGAGACATTGTACTATGAGGGTAGTCCATAGGGAATCTTCGGGATGGTATCATCTGCAGAGCACCTGGTTAAAGTATGTGGAAAAAAACTCCTTCATCACTCATTAATAAAGGTGGGTGTGTTGGGGTTTGGGGGGGGGGGTTGGTTTTGGGTTGGGTGCTTTGGGGGGGAATCAGTGCTTCACCCGGAAAAGCACTACTTTTCAGAACTCCGGGAGAGGCAGTAACTCAGTGGGCGTGAAAAGCTGGGGGGGGGATCCGTCCTTCTCTGATATCGAAACCCTGGGATTTCTAAGGACTGAAGAAAGGCTCTGCAACACAAAAGGCAGGGGGGGGGGGGTGTGAAAAGCAACAAAAACCCGGGGAAAGAGGACCGGGGGGGTTAGCTACATGGAGAGGGATGGGATTCTTCTTAGACATGTCCTACGGTTGTGGGGGGGGAAAAATCCCCTTGTCCCGGAAAGGCGAGAGGGGGAACTTGTCAGGATTGGACTTCGTTCATCCAAAGGGAAAATCCGCTCGACCAGCGTCGGTCCCCACCACTAATTGGGGGTCGCGAGAACAAGGAACTGCAGCTGGGGGGAAGAAGGGGGGGATTCAGAGAGAGGGATAGAGACGAGAGGTTGGAGTTTGGAAAGTCCGATGACGACCAAAGGCGAAAACGCGCCGAAGGCGGCAAGAGCCATTCAGTACTATTTGTGAAGAATCTCGAGGAAAAAGGGGGAAAAGGGAAATTGGACCTACTTGACGATGAGAGAGGAGCGTGAGGAGGAAGATTCTCCAAATAGTCCGTCGTAGTACGAGAAAAAAGTAGCTGGGCCCTCCGAAGTCAGAAACTAACCGGCGCCCCAAGCGCCTCGTAAAGTAATGGTAGGGGGGGGGGAAGACCTACGAGGGAGAGGGGCGTCTTTTCACCTTAAAAAACTTAGGAAAAACGAACACGTAAACGTTATGACTTCTCCGGTAAAGCACTTCTACTAACTTGGTGAAGGGGGAAGGTAACCTCGCTGCGAACGCCAGGAAAATTATCTTCTACCCGAACAGTAAGCGGCGGAAGCTTCCCCTACACTTTGTGTAGGGAAGGAAGACTTGCTTACGCCGAAGGAAAGGAAAGGGTTTCTAGAGAACGAAACCGTCTCCAACAAGGCTCAAAATCGGAAATAAGCAAAGCCGAAGCCACCCTCGCTGAACAACGTCGGGACCTCCTTCTTTACCACACCAGTTGCAAGAGGAAAAGGCTGACGACGTTGGGGACGTTCAAGACTTCTTCCAAAAGTTGGCTAACTGTCAGGGCTACCCTTCCGAAAAAGAAAAATCCGATGTACTCGGAAACACCCAGAATGACAGGCAATGGGGGGGGGGGGAAAAAAAAAAAAAAAAAAAAAACACAAAAAAAAAGAAAAAAAAAAAGTAATAATCCACACGGAACAGTGGGAGAGAGATCCTTCCTCGAAAAAAGAGGGGAAAGGAAAAAGGGGTCGCTTTGTTAAGCTCAAAAAACCAAAAAGGAAACCTCGGAAGAAAACTACACACCTATTAACAATGGGCTAACTATCCAAGAAACGAATAACACTTCCGGAGGGAGGGGGGGATGGGCCACATCCTACAATCAATCGCGAAGGGAGAAGGATTTGAGGCAATAGTGAGTAGTGGGAAGAGACAAGGAACCATCCTCTCTAAGGAAAGGAAGCAAGGTGAAAAAGGATACAACTCCATCTTCGATTCAGGGCTACTTTTCCTCGGATTCCTCTTGGAAGGAAATCACCATCAAAGGGGACCAGAAAAGTTTCAAAACATTAGAAAGACCGCGGGGAACGTTGAAGAAAGTCAAGATCAACCGGGTATCACCCAACATGACTATCAAAGCCGAATGGAGCGAGAGGAGCAAGAGGGGCAAGTTGTCTTCGTCTTTCCGGCCGGAGTTGAATTAAAAACGGTCCAGCTGGTAAGAAGATCTCTTGAAACGAGCGGAAAAAGGGAAGGGAAAAAACTCTCTACGGGGAGGGCCCCGAAGCGGGGTATAATTCTAAAAAAAGAGGGAGTAGGCTCAAGCGAGGAAGAGTTGGATGGCTGGATATATCTTTGGGAGAAAAGTCCGGAAGAAAGAAAGGACTCTGCAGAAGGCAGATTCGAAACAAAGACCCACTCCTGTCTAGGGGAGCGGGAAGGAAAGAAAAACGACTTGAACAATGACAGAAAGCGAGGGCCCAGTTCGATTGGTAACGTCTTCTCCTAAAAGCCTGAGGGAGTGTCACGGCGAGAGAGGGAGGGAGTAGGTCTAGTGGGAAGGTAGTGCGATCAGGGATAATCGCTGAAAGCAGGAGGGTCCGGAGAAGGCCTCTTGCTTCGGGTCGGTGGCAAGGGGGAGGTGCGCCACGGAGAGACTGCACAACCGTCTCCGACAACAAAAAAAGGGAGATAGGAAGACCTGTTGGATACTCTCACTTGAACGAAAGCAACTTGGAAGGTGCGCTCAGAGCTTTACTCGCCTGGTAGGAGGAGCTACAGGAGGCCGCTGAGGCCGGGGGTGTGTATCGTGCCGGAATCCTCGTCTCCTGCTCTGATCGACGACATCCAGGTGTCAAGTACAAGGACCACCTAATTGTGCCGATTGTTTACTGTCCTCGGGGCCAAAAAGAGGGAAGCTAGGGAAGCCCCGCCTAGGGTAGTAGACCTGGGGAGACCTGAGATTCGTGTTTCCAGGGATGAGGGGTCAAATGAGAAGACGCTCTCTGCTGAGGGGGAGCTGGGAAAAGCATAACACTCTCAAAAAACTCGCTCGAAGCACGCGGCAAGGGGAAGACCTCACGTTCTGAGATTCTTTCTAAGGAAGGGGCTTAGGGTGACCATCGGAACCCGGGAAGCCCGACACCTCCAGACGCGGAACTCCACATGAAAGCCGGTCCCCGAGTTTCATCTTGGAACAGGGAGTGGGAACACAAAATGACACCAACTGGGTCGCCCGTCACTCAGTCTTTGACCAGAAGGGGAGATGTATCAATCATGTGGAGAAACAAGTGGTCGTTTCGAACGACCACATGAAGGGGAGGTAAAGATTCCGTAAAGTCCATCATAACGGGGAGAATCCGTTGAAGAAAAGGAGAAAAAAAAAAGACGAGAACGTTTACTCCCGACCTCTCATCCCCAGATCCACAAGGAAGGGTTGACCCTCTTCTTACGCCAAAAGAAAGAAAGCAAACATAACTTGTACCTCTAGTAATAGTGATTCTGGATATGGAAAGCGTTTTCTGTTAGTACAAAACAAGGATTCAAGAGATACTAGTTGAGCCCACGCTGCTAAAAAAAACTTGAGAATAGAGTTCGAAAGAGATCGTGTTCCTTGTTGGTTTTATGGAATCGCAAGTAGACTAGTAAGCTATCATCAAAAACAAAAAAACCAAACCAAACAGAAGATTATTACGGAAAAGAGAGAGCTCCACTAGGAGTCCTGCGAAGGAAGGTATAAGGGCAAGGAAAGGATTTTCGCCCGGTCCAAACATTTAGATCGGTGAGGCAAGTCTAGCGCGACGTTTGAAAGCCGTGAGGAGGAAAGAAACGGGATCAAAAAACAATAAGAAGGTACATAGTTCCAGGGGAAAGGAGGTTGTCGAAAGGAAGGGCAGGGAACAAAGTCCGTGGCGGAGGTCTGAAAAAACGCCAAACGTGGTCGCGCAACTCTTCCCAGGTGAGGGAAAAGTGCTCAGATGAGGGGGAAGGGGGTCCGTGAATCGACAAGCTAGGTGGTTGGGACTCCACATTATGTCTAATAAGGGAGAGCGCGTATAGTTGTAATAGTCCTCGTACGCACCAAGATCCTTTACTGCCCGGGAAAAAAATTAAAGGGATCGGGGAGCTGGGGGGTCTGTCTATCTGCGTGCGTTCTTCTTTTAGACGAAGAAACGGAGAAAAAAGGGAAACCTCCTGACGCCCCAGAAAAAGGGACGAGAAAAAGTTAGTTAGGAGACGAGCGCTGGCGGAGGGGGAGGGGCGCTTCGGTGGAGAATTAACGGGAACAGAAAAGAATCCGAGTCGCAAGGGAGATTTGGGGTCAGAATGCAGGACATCCCAGGAAGAGGGACGGAAGAAAGGAGGATAAACCGGGTTATAACTCACTCACTTTGGCCGGGAAAAGGGGAAATTCAAACGGTAGACGAAAAGGATGGGTCTTTTAATGTCGGCGCCAGAGAAGAAAAGGGGTCAAGAACGCACACGACAACGGCAGGGAAACGCTAACTGTAAGCGATCGGTAGGAAAGACTGCGGGTCAAGGGAAAGGGAATCCGAGATCAACGGATCTCCCCGGAGCTGAACGCCCGAAAATCCTTTGGGAAGGGCCACATGAGAATCCACCCGGGGAAATCAGTTAGAAAAGAAGGGGGGAGGTCGCACGGTGGGTGTGAGAAAATAAGAAAAGATAGAGTTAGCATACCAAGGAACTCTACGAGCAAATCAA
>Ga0179593_1492285_pt1 | contig 16682 bp, 20 predicted proteins | sample CZODoug2_1_08_16_FD_185931 | JGI IMG/M metagenome (GOLD analysis project Ga0179593, IMG submission 185931) | Vadose zone soil fungal communities from Angelo Coast Range Reserve, California, USA - CZODoug2_1_08_16fungal (PacBio error correction) | ecosystem: Environmental > Terrestrial > Soil >...
AGGATCCAGGAGATTGAAATATCACTACATGCTCATGCGGAATTAGTCTAATCAGAACCTAGGGAAAAAAGGGCAGGGATGTCAGCCTTTTATTAATTCGTTAGGAGGGAAGGGGAGGGGGACACAATGATCCAGGGGCCCGGTTGGAAAGCTAGAAGGGGAGATAAGTTCGGAAAAAAAAATCCGCCTACATGGTGAGATTGAAGAAAAACGAGAAGGGAGACGCATAGTGAATGCAACCCGCAAATCACTGGGGGGGGGGAAACAGGGAACAAATGTTGTCGATCCGGGGCGGAAGAAGGTGCGTTTTAGTCCCCTCGGAGAGGTCAGTGGATTTGATGGGGAGACAGGAAATTATATAGCTAAAACCATAATCCCAGAGGCAGATCCGGGCATGGCCAGGAAGGAGAATGCGTAAAACAAAAAAAAATCGCAGTGAGATACCAAGGGCGTTGAAAAATAGATGGGGGGGGATGCACGCGCAATGCAGGCACTCGCGGTTTTCAAGGACGGACAATCAGTGGGATGCCGCGGCTACAAAAAACGAGGGAAAACGCTGCCTGGGGATCGGAAACAAGGCGTCATCAATCCGTAGGCAGTACATAAGAGCACACTCAAAAAAAGGCGGGCGATACACGACACAGAACATGGGCAGAATAACCGGCAGTGAATGGGGACGCGAAGCGGGGGGGCCAAAAAAGGGAGTTACCAAAACTACGAGGTGGCTGACAAGACGAGCATGGGGTGTAAACAAGCGGGCTAGGTGAAAAACAGGGGTCCGGCGAGAAAAAAATATCAGTGCACTGAGGCCTAGGAACTCCTTTTTGGAGATCATCACGTACCTCACAAAGAGAGAGAAACCTAAGGGGCAGCCAAAATGTCGACAAAGGGAAGCGTCCAGAAGAAATTAGCTTGTTTAGGGGAAGACGTGCTCCACAGGAAAGAGGAAACGCCAGTGACTGGGAAAAACTTGGTCTGCCGAAGGGGAGGAAGGAAGACGTGGGGCGATTACGAGCCAAGTTTTCTTGACGAAAGGGCGCGGATCTGAGCTGCGAGGATCCCGGGGGTGAAGCGGTGTTTAGTAAGGGAAGGCAATAAGGGGGGGGTAGAGTCCGACAAGTATTGCTAGTCGGTGGGGGAGAGAAGGAGGTTTGGTGACAGGTAGGGAGGGACGGGGTAACGGAAGCAAAAGCAGGAACCAACGGAACAAGGTCTAAAGAGAGACTTGAAAATTATTGCGGAGAAGGCGTCAGAGAATCAAACGGGGTGTAGGGACAAAATGGACGCCGGGAGGGAAAAGAGATCTGATTCCTGGCGCGCCTGGGCAAAAAGAAAGACGGGTAAAAAAACGAGAAAAATACTAAGGTCTAGGCAAGGGGTCTGCGTGCTGGAGATGGAAGAAGGAGGAGTGTGGTGCAAATTATTCACAGAGGGGGAAAAGGAAAAAAAACTTCCCGGAGGAAGGCATTTTGGTACAACACTGGAAATGAGGGGGAACGCAGGAGGGGGAAAAGTAACGCGTTGAAATGGGGAAAAGAAGGCTGCTTTCGGGGAAGACGTATTCACGCAAACGCGAAGGACTAAGAAGCACCCAACTCCAACACGAATGCCAACAAAAAAAAAAGAGGAAGAGGGAGAATAGGGTAGGACGAACGCCACGCCTAGGAACTGTGTCGAAAAACGAGGCAAACGGGGGGGAAGGGGGTGACTAAAGGGAATCCTCAGTGAAGGGGAAGAGCAGGCATGGGGGCGACAAGACTCTCTTAAACGAATTCGCGGGCAGAAAAGTGGAAAATTAGCGTTGGGGATGTAATAAGAGAGGGAGGAAGGAGCCAGACCAGGTAGTGTCGAAGGACCGAAAAACTCAGAATTTTGAGGAACGGTGTCCGCTAAGGAAGAGGGGGTCCAGGGGCGAGAAAGGGCCTGCCAAAAGGGGAAGACCGAAAACAAAGAAAAGAAAGGGGGGGAAAAAAAAAAAAGAAAAGAAGACAAAAGGGGAAAAAATCTAGAAAGTGAGAAAAAGACATTTAAAGGCCCAAGAACACTGGGGGAGGGATAAAACGTGGAAGAAAAAAAAACTGCGCAGAGAGTGGAGCAAAAAAAACTAGGCACAAACAACGGAAGGGAGGGAGGACGAGAGGTCAGGTACTTAAAATAAATTAGAGGAGACAAAAAGCTGAAGGGGGGAGTAAGGTAGGCCACAGCGGGACAGGGCGCGAGTTGATCCCGCAAAACGGGCTGTGGCGATAAGGGGACGAAGAGGAAAGGAGACCAACATGAACAGGGGGTGATGTTCCCAAGGACCGAAACCAACAGTGACAGAGGTCGATCCGCAAGGGGGGAAAAAAGTAGAAAGTACCTGGGGCATAGACCAAGAAAAAAACTCCTAGGGAGAAAAGGGGAAGAGCACGGACGAGACGGGGTCAAGAAGACTGGACACCAACTGCACCAATCGAGATACCCGTTGCAAAAAGGAAGCCAAAACGACGGTCCAAGGGGAGAACGGATGAACCGAGCACTATGAGTGCACCGTGGGTCTTCGTTATATTCAGTACTTCGCTCTGGGAGGGGGGGGGGGGCTAGGAAATCAAGAACCCACTCTTCTTGGAAGTGACCGAACCACCGTTCGTCCGGGGGAAAACGAGATCAGAAGGATTAAAAAACAGTATCCCTTACAGCTTACCCGAAGGTAGGCCAGGGGGTCGTAAGGGGAGTCAGGTGCGTAAAAGACATCACCCACGTGGCAGATGAGGTACCTTTTCCGGGTCACCAAGTTATCGCGTGTTCAAGGACTCTGCGTCGAGAGGCACCAGGTCCTCGGCGAAGGATGAGGGGAATATGCACATGTGTGTGACGGCCGAGTCCTGAACCGCTACGTGTGGTACGGGGCGGAACGACAAAATGCGGTCTACCGATGGCCTCCCTAATGGTAGAAGGGGGAGAATAAGGCGGGTAGGAATTGTTGGGGTGTCTCGACAACCTGTTCGAAACGGGGATTGCAGGGTTAACCATAAAAGGGAGGAAAAAAAGGGTACTACAGTAGGGACAAAAAGAATATTCCACGGCCGGAAAGTTCGGCGTCGCTGTGGCATACTTACCGAGGACCTGCTTCGCCGGAAGGGCAGATTAAGAAGAACGAACGTGGGCCAACGAAAAGGGCAAAGCTCGTCTAAGTAGAAGGGAACTGTATTATTAACGTAAAAACCTAAACAGAAAAAAAAAAAAACGAATGTAAGCATAGCGACGCCGATGTTTGATCGGTGAACTGGATCAAACCCCCGGATCGGAAAGCCGCAACACAAACACGATAAAAGCCGGGCTAAGCGTGAAACAGAAACCGGCTACGAGAGGGCGTCAAGACGATCATTCGCCTTCAGAGCTGGTGTCAAACAAAAAAAGTAAGACTACTGGGGGGGTGGGGAAAACAGCGAGTGGGCACGTCATCGTGGACTGCCTTTCAGTTAACGCCGCGCGAAGCAAGTGGTCGGAAAGGAAAAAACAACGATGTTGTGGGGTCAAGGCACTCGCAACCCCACGTGCGAACAAAACCGAAAGACGCAGTTAAGTCAGGGGCGAGAGAGTGGCGGCCGAGCCGAATAGCCGCGTTTACTAACTGCCGCCGTCCCATCTCTTGTGAGGCGCGCCCTGGGTCGAAGTAGGAAGGGAAGGAAAGCATTGAATCGAGAAACGTATTGTGAGGTGATGTGCTCGAGAAATCGAGGGACAAGGGGACAGTGGTTAATACCATAGCAGGACAGAATCTTAACTCGGGGGGAGGGCGGACAGCATGAAAATAGCTCTAACGCCACGGCGGGTCCCAAGGGCCGTTGGCCCAAGAGATGAGAGTGCCGCACGTGAGTCATCAAGCCTATGGGAAACGGTAAAGGAAGAACTTTCGGGGGACAGATGAGCCGAAAAGGCATATCAAATAGCAGGGGGGAAAAAGAAAACCGAGCCGTGGGAGCACAGCCGGGCACAAGCAAAAATACCCGTCAGGAGCATTCATTTTTCTTCGGAAAAGGGACTACCCTTATTGAGAGATACGCTAAGGCCGTGGCGGGGCGTGGCCTATACCACTGGCAGCTTTGCGGTCGGGGTGAAGATCTAGCGCTAACACGCGGAAGGCTCGGGGGGGACTACCCTACTGATTGGTGAGTCCGAAGTCAAAACCATCGCAAATAAAATCGGTGGGCTACCGTGGGTACTAAAAGCGCCCGGGTGAACTACACGAAACATAAGCTCGGTTAGACAAGTGGCCGCGGCGGTAGAATAAACTTTTTGACGGGGCCCAAGGTCCTCTGATTAAATGGAGGGGGTGTGAGGGCGAATCTAAAACGAACCGCATGGGTAAAAATTCGGATCTTCAGGTTGGGTTAACAAAAGTTTCGAGCCGAGCAAGGAAACAATCAGGTCGCTACACGGTAAAAAAGTTTTGGGGGCAGGAGCGAAACGTACACTTTGAGCGTTTGCATAAGGAATAAGAACAGAGTCACAAAACCGGACGATGGGCGCTCGCCAGAAAGGAGGAGAGGGGAGCTGGAGGGAACATAAATAGGCCGGCGAAGCATGCCAGCATATTAGAGATCATCCAAATGGACTACAGAAAACTGAAAAGGTTGGAGCAGTTGTGCGACACCCCAGGTAAAAAGATTCGAACATAGAAGCCTCGACTACATTCTCTGTGGTTCTCACTGAAAATTGTTATCTGTGGGGGGCTGAGCGGAAGGGGGGTGGGACCAGGGAAAACTGGGAAGATGATCAAGACATAGGGTGGCATGTTAATTAGGGACGAGAATGGAAGGGGATATTGGTGTCAACCAAGGGGGAAATAATCTAAAAATGTAAAGGTGTTGAATCCAGACGCTGGTCATGCCTCAAGGAAGCACAAGAAAATAGAACGTCCAGCAAAGCAAGCCGTACCAGAAAAGACAGATATAGGAGGGGGGGTGGGGGGACTTGCCAGGTTGAATGAGATTAAGTAGAAGCGAGGCTCGTAATCATAAAGAATTGGCTAGCGGACGCAGTAATAAGGGACTGGAAACAGCAATCAAGCTGCTCGTAGTCCCGGTGCAGAGGGTAAAAGGACTCAGGAGAGGGCACAGGAAAGAAGGAGACCGGGTACCAGGACATCACCAGGTCTCATTACGAAATACGGTCTATGACGTTCGAGTAAGCAAGGGAAGGAGACGAAAAATCCGAGGTTGGGGTGGTTAGGGGGGGGGAAAGTTTGGTGGTGTTTGAGAGGGTTAATTGGTAAGTGTTAAATTGGGAAATTTAAAATAATGAAATATGGTTTTTTATTGGAAAGAGGAGTGTAAATTGATAAAAATATTAATAAATATAAAAAAAGGAAAAAAAAGGGATAGAAAAATTGGTGTAAATGGGGAGGATAGGGTGTAAGGTGGGTTGGTTGTGTTTAAGCAACCAAGGCAACAACAACACAGCCGCCCGGCCGGGTCCCGGCCGCGCCCAAAAACACCCGAAACCCCCCCCACGCACCCCCGCAGTGACCCAAACAGCCGCGGCAAAAGCAAAACGCACCACCCGACAATGGAAACAACAACAAACCCCGGAAAACCGGACAGAAACCCCCCGGGAGAACAAAACAAAGCAACCCAAACAAAAACCCAGAACGGCCCACGGCACAAAGGCCAAAAAGACCCCCGCATACCGCGAGCGCCCAACACCAGCAACCCCGCCCCCCCACAAACCAGAAATAAACTGACCGGGCACGCACCCAAAGGCGCCGCGCAGCCGGAGCCCCCAACCCAACAAACAAACCAGTGGGACCAGGCACGCCGCCGCAAGGGCCCCCGAACACCCCGCCCAACACACCGACAACACCGACGCCAACCCAAGGGCGGGAGCCGGGGGGAAACCGCCCCGGGCCCCCCGGGCGAAACAAGGAGTAACAAATCCCCCGAGGGGGAAAAACCACCGCCAGAACAGGTAGACCCGAAAAAAAACCCCCGCTAGACAAAAAGCGACCCCCCCCACCCCCAAAAAAGAACCCCCCCCCGGCCCCCCCAAGACCCACCCCCCACCAAGGCAAACCACAACCACAACCGCGGTCGGACACGGGGAAAAGGGTTGCACCCCCCCCAACCACACACCACCACCCCGGGGAGACATGCGAGAGATACCGAGAGTCGCATAAAAAAGAGAGGGGAGAGGGGGGCCAGAACAAAAAAAGAAAAACCAACGGTGCAGGGCGGGGGGAAATACTGGAAGAAAGAAAGGAGGATGAAGACGGAACGAGAAACCTTGTGCAAAAGAGGGAAGGGGGAGGAGGTGGTAAGGACGGATGCAAAGGGAGAATAACAAAACGGGGGGATCAGGAGGCAAGAATCTAAATGGTTTATAGCCGGCCGGCCAGAAGGTGGGGCAAAAAAAAAAAAAGGGAACTCTACCATAGTAACAATGCCAGAAATGAAAAGCAAAAGAGGGCAGGTAACCGAAAAAAAGATAAAAACTCAGGTAACAGAAACAAAGGGAAGTGCCCTCTGTGAGGGAAACGCTGGAAAAAATACTGAGAAAAATAAAAAAAGAGGAAAAGGAGGGATGACCGTGGGTACAAGGGTAACAGTGTGCAAAGGGGAAAAAAAATAAGAAAAGGGTGGAAAAGGGGGGGGGGGTCGGGGGACTTGGGGGGAAGGTGGGGGCTTAACATGGTCATAAAACAACCTGGAACAAAGGAAAGGAGAATTTATGGGGGGATGACAATTCGCAAAAAGCTTAACATACGCAGTAAAACCAGAGGGAGAACGGGGGTGGGGGGAAGTGGAGGATGCAAAAAGGAAGGGCGCTCCCGGTAACGGAAAGGTTTCGGACTCATAAAGGGAGGAACTCGGATAAATTCGAACAGATAGGACTTGCAGAACAAAAAAATCGAAGGGTGAGACTGGTGTGCAAACGAGGTGAGTTGGAAAAGCATCAAATGGAGGCTCCACAAAAAGTAAGAGAACTGGAGCAAAGAACTCAGGGGAGACAATCAAAAAAGGGCTTCACAAAGGCAAAGGGGGCAACTGAGTTGAATAGAACGAAGAAAGAATGTCAGGAAAACCCGTGGCAGGGGTAAATGGGTTATGAAAGTTGGGAATATTCCAGTGCTCGGTGAGGGTGTAGAAGACTAGGAAGGAATTAAAAACGCTACAGGAAGGGAAACTCTGGGTCCTTTACAGGAGGGGGGGGACCGTCTTGAGGAAATCGAAAGGACCAAATCGACTGCAACAAAGAGGCAATGTTACCCCGTGTACGGAAGAAAAAAATATGCGAAGGAAGAAAAGCATGGGAAGGGGGGGCGCTGAGGCCAAAAGATGGGAGGGGCATACATTGTCGACAGTAACGTCGGAGGAAGGGGGGAGTTAGCCAGTCGTAAAAGCGCCCGAGGACCCGCAAGGACGCAGGGCAAATGAGTCTGAAACGCAGGAGCATGTTTCAGAAAAGGGCGGCTGGAAGTGGGGGGATTGTCACTTTGATCGAAGGGACTTATGGAAAAACGACCATGGAGAGTCGAAGCGACCGCACAAGATAAAACAAAGCTGGAAGATTGAGAGAGGGTACCTTTCGTTCGTAGCTGATGTGGAAAAATGAAGGGGCTGGGCAACGCGAGGGGGGGGTCTTCTAAAAAGAGGAAGAGAAGAACCGCGAAGCGAGGGGCTGGTCAAGAAGGGAAGAGCAGTCAAAAAAAAAAAGTTGTGATTAGGAATACAGTCATCTTCGAAAAAACAGGACAAAAGAGTAACCTGTGAACGCTTAACTTCTGGAACTCGTCGAAAGGGGAGGAAAAACGCATCGCTTCCCAAAAAGAAAAAAAAAGAACGGGGAAAAGAAGGGAGAAAAAAAAAGACGAAATGCAACCGGGCACTCATCTAGGAGGGACAAAAAGGGCCACGGGCTCATAGGAAGGGAAGAGGGACCTAATTCAAAAGGGGAGAGGAATGCTCTCGTGAGACATACACCAAAATTTCAACTCTCGAACTTAAGGTGTCCTCAAAGAACAGGGGAAGCGAATCAAATAAAGGTGGGACGGGTGAGAGACGAAAAAAAGCGAATGGTGGGCCGGGGTGAAGAGACGCAGGAGAGTGGAAGACAGTCAGCAACAAAGGAGATTAACATGCACGAAGAGAACAATTAAAAACCGTTAATATAATTACTCAGCAGTCAAGGCGGGGGGGAAGGTCGTGCAAGGAGGTTGAAGGGGGGGAGGGCTGGGGGCTCGGAAGTATGTGCAAACAAAGGGAGATAGGACTAAGGAAAAGAGGGAACATAGGGAAAGGGGGTTCAGGATTGGCAATCAGTTGAGGAACCATCAAGAGGGTCTAGATTCTAAATAGCAGGAGAGGGGAGGGCAAACAATGTAAATGGTTACTAAGGGAAGGTAAGTAAAGAGACTGAAAAGAAAAAGAAACGTTATTATAAGGTAAGTGAGATACATTTTGTAGGGGGGAAGGCGACTTATAGTGGGAGAAACAATAATTCATTGGGAGGGGTGAAACGGTGCAGATCGGGGGGAGAAAAAAAAAAAAGAGAAGAGGGGAAGAGCACAAGCAAAGCAATCAGCGTAAGACCGCTCAGAAGGGAGTGGGGACACAGAAAAAAAATCAGGCAACCGTTAGAGGGGAATAGAGAAAGGGAGTAAAAAAGGGGACCAATTCTTGAAAAAGTAAGCACTAACTCACAAAAAAAAACGGCCTTCAGGTAAGGGGGAGTTCGGGGCAAAATGCATCACTTTTTAAAGGAACGAGAAGCAAGAAGAAAACCATATGTCTGAAAAGGCTAGTAAACTAGGTGTGAAAGATAAAAAGAGGAGGTAAGAAGGGCAAAAAGGAACAAGCGATCTTCTTAAGAGACATAGAGCGGAAAGGGAGCTTGCTCAGTGTGAACTTTCAAGAAAGGGGGGGGGGAAGGGGAAAGATTCCTGAAAGAAGGAGCTTGGCTAATAAAAGAGGGATGCGAGGGCAAAAGGGAGGGGAAAAAAAAAAAAAAAAAAAAAAGAGGGAAAAGGAGATCATAGCTGTACGCCACTCAATAGAAAGGGGAAAAGGCGGTGCAAGAGGAGAGGGAAGTAAAGAGGGAAACGAATGGAGACAAGCAGAAAAAGGAAAAAAAAAAAAGGGGGGGGGGGGCAGGGGGGGGAAAAGAAAAATCGAAGTCGGCAGATGACGAAGGAAGTGATAAATGTCAAGAGGGGATCGTAAAGCACTAAAGTTGACAAAAAAAAGGGGAACAAAAAGAGATGGTAAGAAAGGTCGCCGACGTAAGGTAGGAGTAGGAAGGAACTCCGATGCAGGGGGAGGGTTGCTTTCCATACGAAAAGAGGGTAAGCGAGAAGGGGAGGGGGCAAGAGCCAAAAAAAAAAACCAGGGGAAACGAAAACAAAAGGTCGTAAAGGAAGGAAGTGAAGTCAGGGGGTCAAGGGGCAAGGTCGGATGAAGGGGGGAATAGGGGTGGGACTTCGGATCAGGGGGGGGGAAAAATCGGGGGACTCGAAGGGGAAAAACTTAGTCGGGAGTGTAAACCACAGAAGTCTAAAGGAGAATACTATCGGCGAGTTGGGTCAGAGGGGGGGGGAAATGGGACATGAGTCGATGCCACACTATGAGCAGAATATCTAAAGGGAAAGAAAACAACGGCACCTAGGGGGACTTCACCAGGGGGGTGACAAGACTGACCGGGGGGAGGAAGATGGCAAGGGAATTCACTAATCGGGTCCCATACAGGAACTGGAGGTATAGCGGCAACGAAAGTGGAGAAGCCATGTCATTTCAAAACGCTTAAACTCTTTCTTACAGGGCTCCCAAACAGATAAGGGACGGGGGAAGAGGGAGTTCGTCAAAAAAGTGGAGTCAGTCCTTGCTCAGAAAGGTTGTCTCAGCAGGGCAGTCAAAGAGCGGTTTTGTCAAAAGGCAGAGGAACTGAACGGGGGGAAAGGACATGCGGGGGGGCTCAGGAGGAGGGAAGGAGGAAAATGCTTCAGAGATGGAGAACTTTCACGTCCTCCTAATGGGGGGGGGGCAGGGAGAGGGCGTTCAGTACAACGTCATGTGTTGTGACCCCTCAAATGCTGGGGAAAAGTGTGCATGAACTCGGGAGATTTCGGCTCCAGAAAAAGGGAAACTTTACGAAGAACGAAAAATGCTCCTGGTAACCCAAGGATCGTCCTACACGGAGTCGGGGTAAATGCGGGGGTTCAAACCAGGCATTAACTGACACATCTCGTCTGGGAATAGGAAGGTTCTAAAAATAGACTGCGGACTTGGAGGGAGAGACAGGGTACAGAAGAAGTTATCAGGGAAAACGCGGATGGGGGTGAGGGATGATGGGGGGAAATGGGGTATAAACCGATGTAGTAAAAGTCGGAAGGCATAGTACACAATGGACTTTGACATAGACTTGAGTTCTCTAACAAGTTAGACTAATTCAAAGTCACTAAGGGACTGCCGGCAGGGTGGCAGATCTCAGGGGGGGGAAGAGTAGGGGGGGTAAGGAAAAATGCTTTGCTATCCTCTCAGGAAAGACCTCATGAAAGATTGTGAAGAGCAAACGCGGTGAAAGTACTGTGAATGACTTAGGTAGAAGAGGGATTCGAGGGGATGCGTAAGGTCAAAATAACGGGGGAGAACCTAGGAATACGGTCGCTCTCATAGAGGGGAAAAGGGGGGAATTGTTGACAATCAGGGTTAGCCAGAACATTTTAGAAAGATAGAAAAAAGGTACATAGGAAAGGGTTTGACGGGGAGAGGGGAAGAACATGGAAGTACCAGGTGAACGGTCTAGGAGCAGGAGTCACGGACCAGACACGAAGAACAAGATGCAACCGCAGGGGAGCGGCAAAAAACAGGGATAGGGATGGGGGGGGGAAAGATGGAGGAGGGAGGGAAAAAGAATGTGAAGAATAAAGAAAGAGGAGAGGGTCTCGGCACAATGGGGTGTCGCTTGAGAGGAGAGGGGAATTACTAAGGCTGGAAAATTACCTAAAATACAGGGAATGAAGCTGGTACATTCACAGATTCGGGGGGAGTTCGTTAAACTCATTAGAATAACTAGACATCTGGCGGTCATCTTGCAGTACGGGGTCGAGCTTGGTCCCTGACGGAAGGAGAAGATTAATGGGGTGTTGTTATACTAAGGTACGTATTGTGTGTTTTGGCACCTGAATGTTCACGTAATGGACCGAATTCAGGCCGACTGGCGGGGGATATCGAGGAGAAAAAAAAAGGGGTCTTCTTGCTGACAGGGGACCAGAAAAGTGCCAGTGAAGGACACATGTGGTCCTTCTCGGGGGGACAGGAAAAAGAGGTAGGAAGAAAAAAAAGCAAGCTAGTCTTTTTCGAGGAAACCAAAGGAGGATTGGAGGGTAGTCGGGAGGGCGTAATGGGGAAAGGTGTATGCAACCCACCGGTTAAAGAAGGGGAGGAAAGGTGTTTAACGGGTTCGTCCTTCGGAGGAAAACGGGGTAGCACTCGAAGGAAAAAGAACCACAAGCATGGGGAGGAGAAATGGGGATACCGGCCTTGTCTGAAAAAATCAAAGTCGACAAAGAAAGAAAGGAGGATCCCGCCGTTATACTGCAGAAAAAGGGAGGGACCAGTAGAGGACCTTTGGATAAACGTCTGGTTAAGGGAAAACAACCTGCGACTAAATTTGGGGACGCGGGAAAAAGGTGGGAATCCAAAATCGAAATTTAAGGGAGTATTCTATCGCTGAAGAGGCGTTTTAATGGAAGACCCAAGCTGCGGGCATGGGAGGGGGTAATCGACCCTTGCGAAAAAAAAAGGGGCCGGAGGCTAAACAAACAACACGCTGACCAGTTACGTCAAATTGTCGGCGGGGGAGGAGAAGGAGACTAACGGCCTGGGCGAAAGGGCTGGAGGTGTCGGGCGCTGTCACAGCTTTGTTAAGGAGCTGCCCGTTTAAGAACTATTGTTATGCTGGAAAGTCCTTCAAGGGGACGATACAGAGGGGGGGGGGTGGAGCGCGACAGACAGGGTTCAGGCCTTCGGACCGGGTTCAAATGGGGAGGGGGGGATGCGCTCAATGCATGTTACCTGTGTGGTGGATTTTAGTAGCAGTAATCGGGCGGGTACCGGGAGATGGCGGCAGTAAGGAGGGTCCCAGGTGTTGGTGCAAGGGGGGTAGCAAGGGAGAGGAGTGTTGGCGGGGGACGATCAATGAAAACAAAGCGGAGGGGATAAGAAAGGGAGCCAAGGGAAATGGTGTGAACGCCGAGCGGAGGGACTGAAACATCGGAAGGACGAAAAAAAGGGAAGACGCACAAACGAGAGGGAAAGACAAAGGTCCTTGGCCGTCTGTTAAGGGTGGCAAAGGTCCGCTGAGCGTGAAAAAACGAGATTCGAGACGGAAAGGGGGAGGAAAAAAAGGCAAGAACCCAAGAGAGCAAAAATCTGGTTTGGCAGTCTGGTGAAACAGTAGATAAAGGAAAACAATAAAAGGGAAAAAAAAAGACGTGCTACGCCCGCATTGCTGGGGGGGGAAGGAAAACGAAAGGACGAATCGCAACAAAGAGAACGGGAGCCTACCTTCATAAAACAGGGGAGGAGAACGGGCAGGAAACTCTCCGAAGAGGCGGGGGGGAGAAAAGCATCAGGCGAAGATGTTGAAGCGGGGGGGGGTGGTAATGTTCCCCCTAGGTGGGGGGGGGAGGGGGTTCCGTTCAAGGGGGGAATCAGGGGGGGGGTGAAAGGGGCGTGACCACGACGGTTGTGGGGGAAAAGGGGGGGGGCCATGTCGCTATCTCTGGGAACCCCGCTTGAATTGGAAAGAAAAAGAAGTTGGGTGTCTAAAAGTGGAGGGGGGGTCTACGCATGACCCCATGACGGGTGGGGGGGGGGTAAAGATTGGTCGCAAAAAAAATAAAGTGGCGGAAAAAAAAAGGAAGAGGCTTTGTTTATGGGCCGGAATATCTAAGAGAGGAGAGGACGCCAAAGGGGGGACGAGCAAATGGGAAAAGAGGGGCCACCGAGTATGAGGTAATCATGACAATAACGTAACCGGGTGGAAAGGTGATTCTACAACGCTTTCAGAGCGGGAATTGTCGCACGGGGAAAAGGTCGATCTACTTGGGGGTGGGGAGAAAGATGGTGGTTTGTTGGCTGAGCTCTTTGATAAGGGGGATGAAAGCTGCTCCAAGACATGCTGCATTGGGGGGCAAGCGTAAGAAAGCGTGCGCGAGTTGGTCGGACCCAAAAAAAAACAACAAGGAAGGACGAAGGAAAATTGCTAGTACTCTAAAGACTCATAAGGGGGGGAAAAAAATTCGCCGGCAGCGAATAATCGCCCTGCCATGAGGAAGCGGTGTAAGAGTAGAGTTTTTCATTGAACACGGCGTGGGCGGGTGAATGGAGGGGTAAAATAAGTCAAAATAGCGAAAAAAAGAAATCCGTGGGCGGGGACGGAAAAACGAATTCCCTATAAAGGGAGAAAAGGGCTGTGAGGCAAGACTGCGTTGGATGCATGGTAGTCAAAGAACTAAACAAACATCCGATCAAGAGCGGGAGTGCGATTCTAGAACACAAATGCAAGCGCGGGGTCAACAGGGTTTCGCCGTGAGATAGAACAGGGAGATGATCAAATCTCTGCAAAAGGGCTCGAAGATCTCTTCGGCAAAGTGAGAAGACACAGGTCACTTCATCTGCTAGAGGGGATCAGAGGTACAAAAAGCTTAGGCAAAGAAACGCGGAAGTAGGCGTAAATCGAGGAGCAGAGAAAGCTGAAAAAAAAATTGGCCGGAACTGCCGAGGTCAATGGGGGAAAACGAGCAAGGTAGAAAGGGCGTGGTGATTGCGGGTCCGATCCGAATGAAAGTGCAAGGAGGACTGAACTCGGGGTCTGAGGGGGAATTCAGGGCCGATAGAGTGTACAGGGAAGGGACTGGTACGTCTTGTAAGACAAAGGGCGTCGATTGATAGTCAGGCGGATGCCCTTTCACACCTCGGCGGCCTGAAGGCTGTGCAGGGAGGTATTTCGTCCGATTTCGCAGGGGAAGAGTCGGTAGCCTAACGGACAGTGTCTGGGGTACCAAGTCACGACCTCGTCGACTCGCAAGAGGTGAAGACAGCGAGGCAGCTCGCAATAAAAAGTGGAGGGTGGACAAACGTAGGAACCGCAGAAGAGGGATGGGAACAAAAAAAGAGGGAAATGGGGCAAAGATCTTTCGAGGCGGCACGCGACAGGGGAGCACTACTCATTGAGAAAAAATGGCAAAAAGAACGGGATTGAAGTGGACGAAATGGGCAGAAGGAGGAAAGCTTTACCACAGGGAGGGAGGAATACAGACAGGAAAAGGTGGTGTCGTGGCCTCCTACGGAAGGCAAAGAAAAAGCAACTGAGCGCAATGAGGTGCAGGAATAGAAAATAAAGTCGTGAAAAATGACGCTGAATAAAAAAAGGGAAGAAACAGGAAAAGGTTCACCAGTGTTAAGATTTTTCAAAGGGGACAATATTTCACAAAAATGGACAGTGGCGCTTGACTCGGCGGAAAAGGCACTCAAAATGTAGATAAGTGGTGTCTGGGGGGGGGGAGGGGGGGGGAAAGAAAACCAAGTGCACGCGGTCAAACGGGGAGCGTGAAAGGGGAAATGCAATTGCGCGTAATCTGAATGAAAGGGGGGACATCTCAATGTGAACCAGGGCTAGGCTCACTGTGCGAGTGCAAAGCCGCTGAGCTCGGCTTAGCTGCGGGTGTATCGTACTCTCTAGGGGGGGAGGCGCACGGCGTGAGGGGCATGGTCTATCTACATCGGAGGCGGGGGAGAGTGGGGGACCTGGGTAGATGTCAGGGTGCCCACTATCACGCGGTTCGGAAAACTTTAAAGGGACCGGGACACAAAAAAAACATATGGAACGTTCGTTCACGCAAATTAGAGAAGTGGAGGGGCGAAGCAGGCGCAGGGGTTGATGGAAAGTATGGGAAAGGGGTTCTTGGACTACGCAGAAGCCGTCCGGGAGGCACTGGCCGACTCCGGCAGGGGGAAAGGCGTGGCATCGACAGGTCGGGGGGGCGGTTGGCGAAAGTCTCAAGGGAAAAGGCGTATCGAGCAACTATGCGGGGGGGACCCAGCGACGGGGACGCGGGTCAATGAAGCAGCGTCACTGCTCTTTAAAAGAGAAGATGAACGGCATCAGACGTCAAACACCATCTCACGAAAGGAGGTAAAATAGATAGGGTGGAAACGAATAGAGCTAGAAAGGGGGGGGGGGGGGGGGGGGGGGGGGGGGGGGGGGGGGGGGGGGGGGGGGGGGGGGGGGGGGGGGGGGGGGGGGGGGGGGGGGGGGGGGAAGAGGGGGGGGGGAAGGGGGGGGGGGTTCTGTGGTGGGGGGGGTTGAATGAACGACGCAGGCGGGGAAAATCGTCGCCCCAGAGGAGAAATAGCGTTGCAACAAATAACGCGCATAGGGAACCGAAAAAAAAAAAGTCGAACAAACAAGAAAATATGCAAGGTGAGAGCTAGGAAGAAGCGGTGGTCTTCTGGCCCTACGGCTTAATGGAGGGGGAGGGGACAGCATGAGTTTAAATATATACACAGGGAAAAATTTCAACTGACAAGAAATCAAGCCGCGGGGGACAGGCAGGTGGGCAGACGACGTTCATTCGGTGCACTTTGATAGGGGGTTCAATGACGGCGGGCGAGCGGAGATCACGGAGGTCTAGGTGTGTAAGGATTACGAAGGAAGGGAAAAGAAAGGGAGGTGTTAAGTGTTCATCTGGGACAGGACGCGTACAGAAGTCACGGGGAAGCGGGCACAGTCGTCACATAAAAGAAGTCCGAGGTTGGGGATCAGAGTGAAGAGTGGAGCTCGGAATTCTTTAGGAATATAGGGGTCGAGGAAAATCGATTCAGCACCCGTCATAAAGAAGCACAGAATGTAGGGGGGGACAAGGTTAAACAAAAGGGAGGCGGCAGGGAGCCATCTCCGACGGAGAGCACGATATGCTGAATTCAATAGGATGAATTATCTGGTGTGACGCTGCGGGAGGAGAGGGCCGGCAAGGGAAGGGTATTTGGTCTTACTTGAAAGGAGAGGGGAGGATAAGTTTATGCGGGATGGACGGCCAGCGGTAGGTCAATAAGCAAAGCAGATACGAAGGGGGGTCAAGGCTTGGAATAAAAAGAAATGGGCTGTGAATCGTTCTAAGCTAATGGGCTGGGGATGGCGGATACAATTCTCCTGGACGGGGGGCCGAGGCGGAACGCTACTCGTTCCTTCTGCAGCAAGGATCAGAGACAATACTGAGGATGGGCAAGTCAGGGCAATCCACGTCCATGGGGAAAGAAGTCAAAACCGGCCATGTCTAGTTATGGGAAAAAAGATATCACACAACATGAAAAAAAAGCAGTTTAGCGACAAAGCATGCCCGCGTGAACGGATAAAAACAAGAGAACCAGCAAGGAACACCGAGGACTGCCGATGTGATCGCGAAAACGGTGGAGCAAGCCGCTGAGCAGCGACGAGGTCATGACTCCGAGGCGGCACTGCGGGGTGTCTAGGCATCGAAAACTTTCAAGGGGAGCCTGAGATAGCGAGAGGAAAGAGGGAAAGGAAAAAAACAGTTCACTCTTTGTTGACAGTAGACCACGGAATCGACCACAAGTTGACTCGCCTGGCTCACGCCACGTGCTGGGGGAAGGAGATTTAGGTCAAGGACAACCCTTCTGGAA
>Ga0179593_1621327_pt1 | contig 16682 bp, 28 predicted proteins | sample CZODoug2_1_08_16_FD_185931 | JGI IMG/M metagenome (GOLD analysis project Ga0179593, IMG submission 185931) | Vadose zone soil fungal communities from Angelo Coast Range Reserve, California, USA - CZODoug2_1_08_16fungal (PacBio error correction) | ecosystem: Environmental > Terrestrial > Soil >...
AAAAGGAAAAGGGGGGGAAAAAAAAAGGTCCGGGACCAGAAAGGGAAGGGAAGGGGCGAAAACTCCACTCGTTCCAATTTCATTGACCGTGAAAAAAAAGAGGGAAGGACCCATGTGTGGTTCAAAAGAGAGGGGGAGAAGTACTTGCCCTCTTGTGGTGAAAAAAATAGAAGAAAGGAGTGCGACCATTTTCCAGTCAAGAGACACGTCTTCGACTCGGAAGAAAGGGGGAGAAAAGAGACTACAACCTTCAGTACCGGAAAGGGAGGGATTCTACCGTTTTTTGTGTTGCATTTTGGGGGGGGGGAAAAGGAAGGGGCCGATCCGCCGGAAACCAAAAAGGAAAAGGGAGAAGGATTGAAAGTGAGTTTCCCTGTGCATTTTTCCACGTGGAAAAAAAAACGAGGGGGAAAGAAGAAGAGGAGAGGCCCGATCATTCTTGAGCCCGAGGAGAGAGGGAAAGACGAGGCCTGTAGAGGAAACGGAAAAGGAGGGAAAGGTCCAAGGCGCTAGCCCATAATACTCTGAAGAGGGGGGAAGTCTGTCTGATTTTGAGAAGGGGGAAAGGGGATGCTGACGCACCGTGAGTATAGAAAAAAAGGGAGGGTCCAATTGTCCTACTTGTATATCAGCAGGGACCAAGAAAAAGGGAAAGGATAAAGAAAAGTCGAAGAGCTCGGCCTCTTAGGGGGGGGAAAAAAGGTGGGGAGGAAAGAAGAACATCTCTATGATTCCCTCCTCGTGGGGAAAAAAAGGAAGGAAAAAGGAACCACGTCATAGCGAGCGAAAAAAAGAAGGGGGATCTCTGAGACGCGAAGAAAGGGGGGGAGAAAAGTGGTGACAAGGAGCACATCATTCTCCCATTCCATTCACCATGGTAGTAAAAGGGGGGGAAAGGCATGCCGTCCATGCAAGGGAAAGAAAAAGGGAGGCCCGTTCCTAGACCTGGTTTTGTCGTTGGCTCAAAGTGGGGGGGGAAAAAGGAAAGAGGGAATTATCCGCGAACCTCTCGCCGAGAAAGAGGGAGAAAGTTATTGTTCACAAAACCCAAAAAAGGGGGGGGGAAAAAAAAGGGGAAGTACCAAAACCCGTTATTTCGCACTTCGTCCAAGAGAGGGAAGAAAAAAGAGGAAAAAATATTTCCGCGGCGGTGCGCAAAAGAGAAAAGGGATCCATATCTTCCATCCTGACGTCGCCAGGGAGGGAAAGAAATAGAAAAAAAAAAGGGAAGGAAAATATCCGCGATCTCGTGTGGGAAAGGAAGGGGGAGAAGAGGCGCGAGCCGGCCTTCCTGGCCCAGACGCTCGAGAAAAAAAAGAGAGAAAAAAAAGGGGGAGAGCGCTCCTTTATCCGCATAAAAGGAGGGAGGGTGGAAATGTCACTCTAGACTCCGGCGTTGGGGACAAGGAAAGGGGAGGAAGGGAAAGGGATCAGTCTCGATTATCCTCCGGGGGAGAAAAAAAGAGGACCTACCTCTGTTCACAACTCCAAGTATCTTACTACTGGCCCTGTCTGTGAAAGGTGTGGAGAAGAAAAAAGTTTGACGTATGACGGCCTTCAAAAAAAAGAAAAAAGGGGGGAGAAGTCGAGCTATTGCCCTCCACCTTGGTCTACGGCAAAGGTGGAAAAGAAGGTGCCGCACGCTGCTCGAAATCCATGAAAAAAAAGGAATTTGTCCTCTCCGCATCCGCACATTGTAACAGAAAAGGGGGAAAAAAGAAAGCAAGAAAGGAGAAAAAGAGGGAACAGCCTGGCCGCTTACGACGTCGGAGAGGGGTAAAGGGGAGGGAAATCTGCTTCTCTACTTTTTCTTCCAATATCGAGGCGGAGGAAGAAAAAAGGGGAGAAGGAGAAAAAGAAAGGGCACCTTCATGCCCGGCTGATGCTGAGAGGGTAAAAAAAGGGGGAAAATTCGGCCGCAATCTGGCTTCGATCCTGATGATTTTCACGGGGGGGGAAAGGAGGAAAAGGGGGGGGAAAAGAACCGTTCCACCCGACTTTACTATGCCAAGAGAGGGGAGAGGGAGGGAGTTTTCGCCTCATCGTCGCTTCCCGCGACGAAAAAAGGAAGAAAGAAAGGAAGAGAGGGTTTCTTTAGGGAAGATAGAAAGAAAAAGAAAAGGGGGGAGAAAAAAGAGAGCTGTGTCGACCCAATGTTCCTGCGAAAAGGGGAAGAAAAAAAAGCAGGCGATTAAACTTAAGAAAGAAAGGGTTTGCTATTAATCCTCATTATTGTTCGCAGGGGAAAAAAAAAAAAAGGCCGTCTGGGCCAGAGGCCATCGGAGGAGGAAGAAGGAAGAGAGCTGGCTGCTTTATTTCCCTCCGCCGCTCTGGGAGAAGTAGATGAAAGGAATTACACGGGGATTAGGAGAAAGAATTAGCCGATAGAGGGAAGGGGAATAACGAGGGCGTGATAAGGGGGCAAGGTGGGAGGGTAGGCAGCAGGTAGGGGTGGGGAAGGTGGTAGAGATTTGGAGGAGGAGCTAAAAGAAGAGTAAGGGGTGTAGAAATGTGGTCGGAGTTTACGCTGGGGAATGACGAGGGGAGCTGGGGGAGGGTCATCGGGAGTGGAGGAGGAAGAGTTGGGCAATAGTGAATCGGAGGGGGAGGGACAGGGATGAGGCGGAGGAGAAAGGGTGAGGGGCAAGGAAAGTAGGGGGAGATACAGGGGGTAAAGAGAGAAGGCTCTTTTGTTGGGCACAGCATGCTGTGGCGCCGTGCTGGCTCTGCTAGAAGGAAGGGAGGAAAAAAAAGAAGAGGGGGAGGCCAGGACGCATGGCTTCTGTTCCAAAGAGGGGGGAAAAGGAGAGAGAGAGGGGAGGGGGCATTTATCTCCTTGTGGCCCATTTTTTATTGCATATCAGGAGGGGAAAAAAGGGGAAAAAAAGAGAGAGAGTTGTTGGCGACGGTCGGCCATCGGAAAAGAAAAAAAAAAGAGGAGAGAGAGAAAACAACAACAACTAGGAGCTGAAGAGATAGATCCCAAGCGTAAAAAAAAAAAAAAAGAAGAGAAAGAGCAGAGTGATGCCGCGGGCCTAGGCCATTATCAAAAAGGGGGAAAAAGAGAAGGGCATAAAAACTTGTGTCCACCGGATATAATGCCCCCCAGAACGGAGGAAAGAGAAAAAAAAAAAGAAAAAGAGGGAAGAGAAGAGGAGAAGGAAGAATAGGGTCTGCTCCTCGGATTCTCTTGTTATTAATCCCAGGACAGGAGGAAGAAAGAAAGGAAAGATGTTCCCCCGAAAGCAGCAGGGGGGGAAGAAAAGAAGGAAAAGAGAGGCGGTATGTACCGCGTCCAGTCCTCGGGGAAAAAAAAAAAGGAAGAAGGAGCAGGCTGATTCTGCTACAAGAAGAGAAAAAAAGGGGGAAAGAGCCATTTCCTGTAATCTCCTTGATCCTGGGAAAAGGGGAGGGAAAAAGGGAAAAGGGTTCGCCAGCTAATTTCTTAGGAAGGAAGAGAAAAAAAAAAAAGACGCCCCTTCCATTCTCATCATGAGGGTGGAAAAAAAAGGAAAGGAACCTCGATGCGTGACTAAAACGAAAAACCGAAGCGTGTAGACTTTTTCCTACTTCGTAAAGGTAGGGGGGGGGGAAAAGGGAAAGAGGGGGGAAAAAAGAAAACTGAAGACCATTTCCACGTTGGACCCGGGGGGAAAGAGAGGGGGAAGCCAGATTTCGGCCGAATTCGCTGCCCGGGAAAGAAAAAGGGAAGGACGGGCATGAGGTAACACGGGGAAAAAAGGAAAAAGAGGAAGAGAATCTTCTCCTCCGCTCGATCTTTGGGCCGCAAAGGAAAAGGGGAAAACGCCAAACTGATGGAGGAAGCAGTGCCTCGTTCCATCTGTAAAGCGTGTACAGAAAAACGGGGAAAAAGAAAAGGGGGGGGGGGGGGAAGCTCGGTCTGTTTAACCTTGGAAAGGGGTCGTCCAAATTCCGTTGGCGACGTAAAAGGGGAGGGGAAAAAAAAAGGGAGAAGCCGACCATCAGGACTCAAAAAAGAGAAAAAAAGGGAGGGAATAGCTCTATTCCTCCCCATTTTCGTATGCCGTGGGTGAAAGGAGAAGAGAAGAAGAAAGAGGCGATAGCCAAACGGAAAAAAAAAAAAAAAGAGGGGGGAGAAGGGGAGGTTGTGCCCTCGTCTTGCAGCTTCTCCGCATCCACCACGGGAGAAAAGAAAAAAAAAGAGGGGATTGCGAGTGGCCGGGAAAAGGGGAGGGGGGAACCACGCCTAGCGTCTCTCTTGCCCTTTTAAAAAAAGGAAAAAAGAGGGGAAAGAGCGGTTGGTTCGGGAAGTACAGGGGGAAAAAGAGAAAGGGAAACGAAGGCGCTCTCACATTTGTCAGCCACCGGACGCGACCGGAAAGAGGAGAGAAGGGGAGAGAAAGAGAAGGGAGGGAGGGCCGAAAAGGCGACGTCCGGAGAAGAAGGGAAAGAAAAACTGTGGCCACGCCTCGGAAATTCTTGTCCTGGATTGGCCGAAGAAAAAGTAGGGAAGGGAAGGGAAAAGAAAAGGGGGGGTACATGATCGCCGCCCACTTTAAAGAAAAAAAGAACGTCTCATCCTCGCATTTCTCTTCTATCTGTGGAAGGGGGGGGAAAAGAAGGAGGGAAGAAACTGCGTGGGTTAAAAAGAGAAACTGAGAAAAAAAAAAAAAGAACGGTCTCGTGAAAGAGGAAAAAATGGCCGTCATTAAGGTTCCCAAAGAAAAAGAAGGGGGGAAAGAAATGGACCGAACCCTGGTTCCTGGGAAGGGAGAAAAGAACAAACACTTTGAAGCCAAGGGGGGGGGGAAGGCTTTCTTCTGTCGGCCCCCATGGGAGAAAAAAAAGGGGGAGCGGCGCTCGGACTTGGAAAAATCGTCTCGGCCGTGGGGAGGAAAAAAGAGGAAGGGCGGGCCGCCTAAGCTTGGGGAGGAGGGAGCAACTGATCTCGAGCTCGACGAAGCGGAAGAGAAAAGGAGAAAGGAAGATCTCAAGACAGGGGAGGGAGGGGGAAAGATGCTAACCGGTCGAAAGGAGACGTCACGGGGCGAAAAGGGAGTCATCATCCGCTTCCATCATCTCTGAGAAAGGGGGGGGGGGAAAAGACGCAACGGAAGAAAGAAGAAAGGGGAGGGGGGAAGAGAGAAAGGGGACCCTTATTTACGTCAGTACTTTGGCCTAGCGGAAAGGAGGGAAAAGAGGAAAGGGGGGAAAGCGCGATCCGGGTCTTGACGAAATTATCGGGGGAAAAAGGGGATGCCTTTCTCGCTCGGCAGAGAAAAGAGGGGAGAGAAAAAGAAACGTCATTTCAAGGGAGAGGAGGGGGAAAGGTTTTTGTGTTTACCGGCGGATCGCATACCCGAAAGGAAGGGAAAAAAAAAAGCACCTAAAACCCGATAGAATCATGAACAATCATAGAAAGTGGAGGGGGGGAGCGCGAGGGTTAAAAATGTGCGGGGGGGGGAAAAAAGGGAAGAAGAGGGCGTCTAATACTTGAGCGAAAACGAGTGGAAAAAGGGGGAAGAGAAAGGGGGAAGTACCACGAGGGCCATTATGAAAAAGAGGGGGGGGGAAGGAAGAGGGACACACATGGGCGGTTTCGCTGGCCATCGTCTGGGGGGGGGGAAAAGGAAAGGGGCAAGCTCGTTGGGATTTTCAGGGGGAAAAAGGGGGGAATGGGCCGCATCCGCGCATCCAAATTGGCTGTTATCTAGAGAAAAAAAAAAAAAGGAGGGGAGAAAAAAGTTTTTGTGCGCGACTGTCCAAAAAAAAAGGAAAGAAAGGAGAAAAAAAAGCCACTCGGCCAAGGGCAGGTGAAAGGGGCGGGGGGGGAAAAAAAAAGGGGGAAAAGACCATTTATGGACAGACAGAGAGAGAGGGGGGACTAGTGTAAAAATTCCACGTTCTTGCCGGCTACCAGAGAAGGGAAAAGGAGGGGTGCGCTCACGTCAGCTCTGCAGAGAAAAAAAGGGGGAAAAAGAAAGGGGGAAACCTCGCTCTACACCCTTCTCTTGACCCAACCCGGGCTGCTTGGAGGGAGGAGAGGGGGAAGGGGGGAGGGGAAAGAAACCGCTCGGTCTTCGGCCAAAAAGGAAAAAAGGAAAAAGGCTCTCAATTGAAATGAATTTTCCTGTACGATGGGGAAAAGGGGAAAAAAAAGAAGTAAAAAAGGAAAACTTCCCTAACAGGAAGGAAAAGAAAGGAAAGGAGAGGGAGAATTTCTCTCTTCCCTACTAGGCCCTAAGAAAGGAAAAAAAGCCGTCACTTAACAAGGTCCCAATCGAAAAAAAAGAGAGGGGGAAGAAGGGAGGGGAAATTGCCCTCTGTCGAGTTTGGAGAGGAAGGGGAAAAATGAGGAGGAACCGTGACCGTCGTTCGCAAGGACTACGTGGGGGAGAGAAGAAAAGGGGAGCTTTATATCTGCCCTACGAGGTCGAAGAGCTCGGCCGCTTCGTTGAAAGGAAAGAGGGAAAAAAAAGACTCGAGGAGGCCAGCCTCGGGGGGGGGGGGAAAAAAGCCTGCGGCGCTTTGTTAACAAAGAAGGAGAAAAAAGAGAAGAACAGGGGGACTTTCTGCTGGAAGAAGAAAAGGGAAAAGACAACAAAGTGTCTCAAATTGTTGACGAGAAGAATCGCCAGGCCAGAACCAGTGGAGGAAAAGGAAGGAAAAACAGAAGTGGGTTCCCTTCATGTCCTGCCATGTCGCTGGAAAAAGAAAGGGGGGGGGAGGTCTCAATTTGTGAAAAAAAAGGGAAAAAAAAAGAAACAGGAGAATTATCCTGCTCCGCTCGCCGAGCGAAGGAGAGGAAGGGGAAAGGTGGGAAAAGGGGAGGCTTCGATCATGTACCCCCGGGAAAAAGGAGGAAAAGGAGAAAGAACCCAGTACGTTTGCCTCTTCTTCCAATCCCGGAAAAAAAGGGGAAGAAGGGAGAGGGAAGCTGCTCCATGATCTTAAAAAAAAAAAGGGGAAAGGAAAAAGGACCTCAAGCATGTTTTCATCATTCAACGAATGATCCGCCTATCTAGAAAGAAGGGAAGAAGAGAAGAAAAGGAAAAAAGGGAAGGACCAAACTCCCAACCAAGAAAGAAAGAAAGAGAAGGAAGGGGGAGGAACGCTCCTTTACCGGCCCTGCAGAGCGCTTGATCTTGTGGAAAGGGGGGAAGAGAAAAAAGGGGGGGAGGGAAGAAATCACGACTCCGGTAAAAGAGAGAAGAAGTGGTTTGTGTCATTCTTATCCTTGAGCAAGAAGGGGAAAAAGAAAAGGCCCTGGCTGTGAAGGGGGGGGGGGAGAAAAGCGCCTCATTTACCATTTACAACGAAAGGAGGGTATGACGGATCCTCACCAACCATGGAAAAGAAAAGAAGAGATAGAAAAAAAAACAAACCAAAAATTTCCCCGCCACCTTGGTAGAGGTGAAAGGGGGAAAATAGGGGGGGGGTGAAGGGAAAACTGCTCGCCATCCTGTACAGAAAGGAAGGGGAAGGCTCCCATCCCAAGTGGGACAGAAAAAGAGAAGAGGCAAGGTTTCTCGGGTTGGAAGGAGGAAAAGCCTTTCCCGCTTACTGACGGGGAAGGACGCGATCGAGAGCGAATTTCTCCCACCCTATCTAGCTTCGTTCTCCGCTGCTAAGGGAAGGAGAAAAAAAGGAGAAAGTGTTCCCCCTTCAATGACAGGAGGAAGAGGGAGAGGGTGTAACCTTTTTCCCGGCAGCGAATTCGAAAGGGGAGAGGGAAGGGGGGAAAGGGGGGCAAGCGTGGAACGGTCGTAGAAAAGAGAGAAGAGTTAAACCGTTCCACCCGAATGGGAGGAGGGAAGGGGAAAAGGGGGGGGGGGGGGCCCCCCAGGGGGGGGGGGGGAGGGCCGCATCTGATCTTGCCCTCGACTACCGTCGGCAGGGGAGGGGGGGGGAGAAGGGAACGGCGGCTGGTTAGTTCTGAGGGAGGAAAGGAGGAGAGTTTCTAACACAATTTCCGTGCTCCCGGCCTGGGAAAAAGAAGGAGGGAAAGAAGGGACTATCCGTGTTGGCGATGCCCTAAGAAAAGGAGGAAGCTGATCTTGCGTCCGGCTTCCTTCGGGCCCAGCGTTGGAGAGAGGGGAGAAAGAAGGCTTCTGCTGGATTTAACCTCCAAAAAGAAAGAGGAGGTGGTTGTTTCAATCATTTCTTTGGCGCCGCTGAAAAGGGGGGAGAGGAGAAGGGAGGGAAAGGAAAAAGAGGGGGAGCGAGTCGGCAGGACCAGTCTCGTGAAAGAGAAAAAAGGGGGAGAGAAGTGCTTCTCCTCGCTTGCTTGGGCAATTTATCTCTGGGGGGGAAAAGGGGGGGGAAAGGGGGAGAGGGTCCGCGGCCCTCGCATCAATCCTGATTAAAGAGGGGGGAAAAAAAGGGGAGAAAGCGTAACGCTTTCATTTGCGATCGTATCTCTCATAAAAAAAAAAAGGAGGAAGAAAGAGGGAGAAGAAATCGGCACCATGAGAACGTTCCGAGGGGAGGAAGGAAAGGACAAAAAAAGGAAGAAGGGAAACGCTCAGCATCTGCATGCCGAGGTTCCTCGACCAGGGAAAAAAGGGGGGGGGAAAGCGCTATATGCAATAAAATGGGGGGGGGGGGGAAAAAAGGAAAAGAAAAAGGAAACGCATTCCCTCTATTATAATCAAGTGCGAGCCAAAGCAGCAAAAAAGGAAAAAGAAGAGAAGCCTCGGGGGTGTCCTCTTAGCGAAGGAGCGAGGAAAAGCCATCATCGTCTCCCAACCGCAATTCTGTGAAAAAAAAAGAAGGACGGCGAGGAAATCCAGCAGAAAAACTCTCAGGAAGAAAGGCTCCACTTCCTCTATTCTAAAACGCTGGGCCAACGGGAAGAAGAGAAAAGAAAGGGAGAAAACAGCGAAAACAACGGCAATAAGGCCAAGTGTGGCAGAAAGGAAGGGTAAGGGGGAAAACTGGTCCATTTAGTTTTCCCAGGCCGGGAGGAAAAAGGAAAGAATAAGCCTAACGACCAAAAAAAAAGAGCATCATTCCTTTTCCAAGACCCACGAAGAGGGAGGAAGAAGAGAAAGCCACCAGAAGCGTGGAGAAGGGGGAAGAGGGAGAAAAAAGTCGGGTGGACGGTCCTTCACGCTGTGAAAGGAAAAAGGGGGGGGGAAAGAAAGAAAAGAAAAAAGAAGAAGGGACGAATCCATATTGCGGCAGAGAGGAAGGGAAAACGTTACACCAACCAGCATGAAGCCGGAGGGAGGGAAAAAATGGCTGTTCGGAGGGAAAAAAAGACGCGAGTACACTTCTCCGCCTCGCGATCTTGGCCGCAGTAAAGGTAGAAGAAAGAGGAAAAGTACTCCTTCAGTCCGAGAAAAAAGGGAGGGTAAAAGAAGGATAAAAGTCATCTCTATGTGGATCTCGGTCTGGGGGGAAAAGGGGAGAAGGGAGAAAGTACATTAGGGTCTAACACGCGGGGGAGGGGGGGGGAAAGAATAAACCTAGGAAAGAAAAAAAAAAGAGAAGAAAAAAAAAGGTTTCTTGTCAATATCTCGACTTCCGAAAAAAGGGGAGGTCATTCTTTTGTTAATGATCCTTCATACGCAAAAGGAAGGAAAAAAGGGGGGGGGAGAGGAGAGACCAAACTCCGCCATGCCAGGAAGAATGTGGGAGTGGGGGCCATCGCTTCCTCTTCTCTCATCCACCAAAAGGAAAAAAAAGAAAGGAGGGATGTGTGAATGCGGGCCGCACGTTGTGCGAAAACGCCGTCTTCTCTCTTTCCTTTTTCCCACCGAGCAATCTCCCTAAAGGGAAATAAAAGGAGCGCTCTTCCCTTCTTCGTTGGTTGAGGGGGAGAATAAGAGGGGGGAAGGAAGAGAGGGCCAGTCCGTCCGGCCGGGGGAGGAAAAAAGGGAAGAAAAAAGACCTTACCTTCACCAGTCTAGATCGTCGGATCATTAGGGAAGGGGGAGGGGGAAAGGGAGGGATTTTTTGCCGAAAGAAGACTTTCCTTCTGTGACTATATGGAGAAGGGGGAAAAAGAAAAGGAACGCCGCTAAAGGGGGGGGGAAGAAGGAATGGGAAGAAGAGCACTTCCTTTATTCCTTCGCCTTGAAAGGAAGGAAGAAGAGAGGCTCTCCTCCTTGTTAACACAGGGGGGAAAAAACAAATCGCCCTTTCTCATACTCTCAGTTCATTTCGAGTCGTGAAGGGGAGGAAGGATGTTCTCGACGATGCTTGGGAAAAGGAGGGAAAAGAGAAAAAAAAAAAAAAGTTCTCTTGCTTCCCCGGGCTGCATGGGGGGAAAAAAAGGAGGGCCCCCATCGTATTGAAGAAAGAGGGGGGATAAGACCCTTTTTCCTTTCCTTTTCGAACTGCTGTGGCGAAAAGGAAGAGAAAAAGGGGGGGGGAGGGCAATGGCTTGCGTCGCTTCGAAAAAGAAAAAGGGAAGGTTAGTATCGTGCGTCTCTGAAGGGGAAAGAGAAAAAAGTGCGGCCGTTCAAAAAAGGGAGGGGGAGGGCCCGCCTCGTATCTGTTCTTTGGGGGGGGAAAAGAGAAGAGAGATTCGACCATCTTGATGCAGAGAAGGAAAAAAGGGACGGAGTGCCATATTGATAACACTTCGACCGGAGGGAAAGAAAAGGAGGAAGAAGAATCTCCAGCTCTCTGCGAAGTGAAAAAAAAAAAGAAGAAAAAGCGGCACTTCAATCTCCGTCCGAGTCCTTTTGTCTGGGCAGAAAGGGAAGGGGGAGAGGAAGGGAGGGGACGCGCAAGAAGGGGGGAGGGAAAGCGAACTCGCGATCCGGGCGTTGAGTATGATCGAAAAAGAGGGGGGAGCCGAGAAGGGGGCTCGCCAATCTGTTTTCCCACCGTGGAAAAAGGGGAAAAAAAAGAGGGAAAAAGGGGAAAAAAAGAAGGAGGGAAATGGTTTTGGTTTAGCGCGGCTCTAGAAAAAAAAGGGTATCTCCCCTCCTCTCAACCCAAATGCACCAAAACCAAGAGAGGAAAGAAAAAGAAGGAAAAAAAGGGGTAGCGCGAGGGTGCGATGGAGGGGATGAAAAAAGAGGAAGAGTCGAAGCCTTTTCATCTCAAACGAATTGTAAAAGGTCGAGGGAGAAGGAGGAAGAAGAAAGGCGGAAGTTAGAAATCAGGAGAAAAAAAGGGGGAGTGTCGCGGCAGCTCTTTGTTGAGAACAACGGAAAAGGAAGGGGGGGAAGGGAAGGGGAGGAAGGAGGACTGGGCCTGGGCAGGAAAAAGGGGCCGCGCCTCAAAACATTGGCTGTTATCTCGAGAAAAAAAAAAAAGAAAAAAAAAGGGTGAGTGCGGGCTGAATTTCCGGAAAAAGAAAAGGAAGGCCAGGCGAAAACCCGCCCCACACGCCGTGCAAGGGCAAGGGGAAAGGGGGAAGAAGGAAAAGCGAACCGCCCTGTGGGTACAAAAGAGGGAAGGAAGGGCAAAGTGTAGACAATCTCCACTAGCTTGCCTGCTACCCCCCTCCAAAGGGGAAGGGGAAAGAAGATTCGACGCGGCAGACGGTGTGGACCCTCCATGGGGAAAAAGAAAGAAAAAAAAAAGGGAGGGAAAGAGAAACGGGCTTGCTGTTTCATGATTCTATCGGGTTTTGGGGGGGGGGAGGGGGGGAAGAGACGGTCTGGCGATCCAACCCGCTAAACAAAAGGAAAAAAGGAGGAAAAATGACGAGAAATTGAATTAATTTTCCCGGTGTGGAGAAAAAGGAGGGGCCGAGCCGGGCGGCGAGAAGGAAAAAGAAAGAGGAGAGAAATTACTTCAACGCCCCGTATCGCGATTTCGCTCTTACGACGAGGAAAGAAGAGAAGGAGAGGGAAGAAAAAGGAGGGCCCAGACAAGACTCGGACGGAGGGGAAGTGCAGAGGGGAGGGGGAGAAAGGGAGAAGAAAGATGCTTTGATCGGCTGCTGACGCACCTGGGCTAGCGGGAAAAGAAAGAAGGGGGGGATCTGGACAAGCAGCAATTTGGAAGGGGGGGGAAGAGGAAATAGCGATGTTCTCCGCTCTCGTCCGCTTCGGTGGAGAAAAAAGGGGGGGGGCGCCAGAAGAACAAGAGGGGGAAAAAGAGGGGTGCTATCCCACTTCCTCTTCTCTTTGATTAACACGGAAAGGAGAGAGAAGAGAGGGAAAGGATGCTTGAAGACTCGCTAAAGGGAAAAGGGACCCAACAAAGGGCCTCAAAATTTTGTTTTGACACGTGAGGAAAAAAAATAAAGGAAAAAGGGTCGGTCCTAGGTCAGAGAAAAAAAAAAAAAGGAAAGAAAGAAGAAGGGGCCGCTACCGGTTTTGGACGTTTTCAGAGGGGGGGGGAAAAAGGGAGGGAAAGCAGGAATACCTTTCTCATTATCCGCTGCCCGCTCGCCAGGAAAGAAAAGGAGAGGGGAGGAAAAGGGGGGAAAAAGGAGGCGCGATCATGTACCCCCAAGTTATTAAAAGGACCAAGTAGAAGTCTCCATACTTGCTCTTGCTGCCAATCCTGCCCCGAAAAGGAAAGGGAGGAAAAATAGGAAGAAAAGAGAGGCCAGCCGGACTCGCAATTTCGGAAAAGAGAAGAAGTGGAAGAATGCAACTAATTATCCTCGTATCTCGATGTTCCGGTCCGCGTCCGGGTCTGACCCAAAGAGGGAAGAGGAAAAAAGGAGAAAAAGAGATGAAACCGAACCAACGCCGCCGGGCGAGCGCTCTTCACAGCCTTCAGAGAAGGGAAGGGGGGGGGGGTGGAAAGGGACGCGAGACTCGTGCGTGTTTTCATCAAACGTTGTGCGGAAAAGAAAAAAAGGACCGAGGATGTCCGCCGTGTGGAGGCGGATACGCTGTCACCGCTTGCACAACTTAAAAAAGAAGAAGGGGGGGGGGGGGGAGCGACTCGCCTCATGGACAATGGAAAGAAAGGGGGAAGGACGGATCCTTCACTCACGCATGACCGCACCTGGGGAAAAAAAGGGGAGAGGGGGGTGCCCTGCTGACGTAATTTTGTCGGAAAGAGGGGACGGCACGTCTTCTCGCCATCCTTATCGGAAAAAAGGGGAAAAGAAGCAGGGGAACGACCGAGATACCGAAGGAAGGAAGTCTTGTACACTCTTTACAGCCTGGCCCGCGGGAAGGGGGAGGAAGGGGGGGGAGTGAGCGGAATCTGCTACGAATACGGGGGGGGAGGACAAGATCTATCTTTCTTATAAATTCTCCGGAAGGGGGAGGGGACAGACATTCCCGTGTCCAAAGGGAGAACGCTTCATGCTTGTCTCTGGTGTACCGGGAAAAGATGGAAAAAAGAGGGATTCGATCCTGTCATGGACAAAGGGAAAGCCGTGGAACATGGTCTTCAGTTTCTATCACAAGGAAAAGGGAAAAAAGAGGGACAAATCTACCGCTGCAGGGTGGAGGAGGGGGGGGGGAAAATAGAGCTGCCTCTACTACCTTCTGCTGGTCTTTAACAGAGGGAGGAGGAAAAGAGGGGAAGTAGAGAGAGACCTTCGAGCGGCTAAAAAAAGAAGGAAAAGAAGGGGGAACCTACATGACCTGTTTCCCATTATCAATTCTTTACCCGGCCATGGAAGAAGGGAGAAGAAAGGGAAAAGGGAGGCCCGTTCTTCCGTCTGTGCAAGTGCTTTGGGGAAAAGGGGTAAAAGTGGAAGAGGTAAATACCTCATTAGATTTTCTGCTGGATTTCCTCAGAAGAGAAAGGAGAAAAAGGGAGGGGAGGTGTGCGCCTCTTGATGCTGGCTAGAAAAGGGGAAAATACACAACAACCCCCCCCCCCCCCAGGGGGAGAAGTAGAAGGGGAAGAGCCCCCCCCCCTACAAAAAAAAAAAAAACAACCCCCCCCCACCCCCCCAAAAAAAAAAGACCACCCCCCTCCCCCCCCCCCCCCCCCCAAAAAAAAAAAGAGATAAAAAAGGGTCCCCCCCCCTCGCTCGATCCTAGAAGAGGAAAGGGCAGAAGGTGGAAAGACGCATTTCTTCTCTTTCCCCTCGTGCTGCTTGGGGGGAAGAGGGGGGGAAGGAAGAGGAGAAGGGGGCCATTTTTATTTCAAATCGAGCGGGGGAGAAGGGGGGAAGACTGGTCTATTCCCTCTTCAGCACTCTTCTGAGAGGGGGGGAAAAGGGAAAGGAAAAAGCGGATAAAAACAACAACGGAGGAGATAAAAGATAATAGCCCGAGAGGGAAAAGAAAAGAAAAAAAAGTAAAGGGAGAACCGTCTCCAAAACTCGCATCCAGTTTGCCAGGGCCTCGAAAAAAAAGAGAAAGGGGAAAATAAAAATGGGGCCACAAAGGAGGAACGCAATCCCTCTATTATAAGCAATTCGAGCCACAGCACAAAGCGGGAAAGAAAGAAGGGGAGAAAAAAGAGTTAGGGATACGAGGAGCAGGGATGCAAGGCGTCGGAGCAATCCATCATCTTCCGCCACCAGGAGGAAAAAGAAGGGGAGTCTTAGTAAATCCAGCACAAGAAGCGGAGATGAGGGGAAAGGGAACTCTTTCCACTTCCCTCTATGCGAAAAAGGAGGGAAAAAGGAAAAAAAGAAATGTATGAAGGAGACATCAGATGATCTCGCCAAAACTAAAGAGGGGGGAAGGGTATCGCCTTTATTCGTTTGCATCTGTCATGTAGGGAAAAGGGCAAGGAAGGGGGGGAAGACAGCTCGAGGTCTGCTCAGAGAAAAAAAGAAGACGGCAATGCTCATCATTGCTTCAGACCAGAGAAAAAGAAAGGGGAAGAGAGATGCGGCAAACGACGCCACCAGAAAAAAGGGGGAGATGGGGCCTACTTCTTAAAGTAATTCTGGTGGAACGGTAGGAAAAAAAAGAAAAAAAGGTGAAACGTGCCCCGTAAAATCATCAGGATCTAATGCAAGAGGAGAAAAGTCGAGGGGGCCTTTTAAAATGTACACAAGAGAAAAGAAAGGGGGAAAAAAGGGAAATTCTCTGCAATATTTAGAAAAATCGGCAGGAGAAAGGGAGACAGACCAGCTCGATCTTTGGCCGCCCAGGTGGAAGAAAAGAAAGGGAAGACGCATCCGCGGCCAGGGGGGTGGAAAGGGGGAAAAGCACCAGAAAGGAAGGGAGAAGAAGGAGGGGAAAAATGTGCGGATGGGAGGAGGGAGAAAATTCTTGTGCGACGTACGAGGAAAGAACGCGTAGCCGACCAAGAAAGGTCCCCCAGGTCCGAGAAAAAAGGGGGGAAAAGAAAAGGATCCCCAGGTAAGGTCAGGAGGGAAAGGAGACGCATAACGCAACCGTTGCATTTGTACATTGGAAAGTCAGTAAAAAAAGGAAATCAACAGCCATGTCCTTAGTACGAGGAAAAGGAAAGGAGAGAATCCACCAAGTCGCAGAAGGAAATGGCTCCCGTCGTCTTTTGAAATTGGGGCCGCAAAAGGGAGGGGAAAAAAAGGAGAGGAGTGCCCTTTCCACAAGCTAACAAAGAGAAAGGGAAAGGGAAAGAGCGCTCGCCCGCTGCTTTTGGTTTCGGGTCAGAAAATACTGGGTGAGGAGGAGAGAAAGGAAAAAGAAAGGGGGAAGGAAAAAAAAACCCCCCAACCCCCGGAAAAAAAGGAAAAGGGAAAGCATCGAGATCGCGGAGATGAGGGGGGAGGGAAAGGGGGAGGGGGAAGAAGAAGAGAGACGTCGTCTTGGACGATATGGCAGGGGAAGAAAGGGTGGGAAAACCAGCGGAAATGGCTTTTCGTCTTTATTGCCTGCATACAACGTCCTGATAGAGGAGGGGGTAAAAGGATCGGACGTCCCAAAAAAAAAAAAATAAGGGGAAAAAAGAAAAAGGTAGACAACCCTCCCGGCGCAGACTGCCAGTTCCATCGGAGAGGGAAAAAAGGAAGAAAGGAGGGCCCTAACTTCTTTGTTTTCCAAAAAAATGGAGACCGACGACAACCTTCTCTTCCTGGCGGCCTGGAGAGAGAAGAGGGCACACCACGTCGGGACTAGAAAGAAGAAAATGGGGCCTTGCCTTTTCGACTGCTGTGCGAAGAGGGGGAAGGAAAAGGGGGGGAGTCATTGAGGAGGCGAGTCTACAGCTAATTTTCCATTCGTAGCGGAAAAAAAGAGAGAAGAAAGGAGGGGACAGGTGGGTCTGGCACACGCTGCGCGGAAGAAAAAAGAAGGGAAGAGTGATCTTTCTCACCCTCTCTCGAGCGAAGGAAGGAGAAGATCGCAAGCTAAAATGCTTCTTGGCAAAGGGGGATATGAAACACGGTTTCTGACCTTTGCAAAGAAGGGAGATAGGAAAGGTGCGTTCACTCCATACGCAAAAAAGAGAGGGTAGACCTTATCACCCTCCTCCACTGCACTGAAAGAGAAGAAAAAGAGGGAAAGGGAAGGGGGGACTTTGTCATGAAAGGAAAGGAAGAGACGATACTTCGTACTCTCAGGGCAAGAGGGGAAGGAGAAAAAGAGGGGGGGAGAAAGTAGAATCCGGTCTTTGAAGTAATATAGTTCCAGGGGAGGGTGAGCTGGCTCTAAGAGGAAAAAGCGGTTTTCCACCTGGAAAAAAGAGGAAGAAAAGAATTTCAATTTCGAGCATGGTCATTCGGGGAAAAGGGGGGAGAGACAACGGAGAGGGGGAGGCGACCCTCCGCTAAACCAAATCAACCAAAACCCGATAGAATCATGAACAAAAGAAAGGGAGGGAAAAAAAAAGGGGGGTGTGCACATGGTCGGAGTTCCAACAAGAGAGGCTACGGAAGA
>Ga0179593_1625403_pt1 | contig 16682 bp, 23 predicted proteins | sample CZODoug2_1_08_16_FD_185931 | JGI IMG/M metagenome (GOLD analysis project Ga0179593, IMG submission 185931) | Vadose zone soil fungal communities from Angelo Coast Range Reserve, California, USA - CZODoug2_1_08_16fungal (PacBio error correction) | ecosystem: Environmental > Terrestrial > Soil >...
CCTTTTACCTCTTCCGCGTCGTCGAGAAAAAAAAAGAAAGAGGAAAGGGGGGAAAAACGCTCCAGTTCTCTCGCCGGGGTCGGTTTAGGGGTCTCCGCCGTCCGCGCAACGGGGGCGGTGCCCCTCCCTTTCTCTTCCTTCTCTTCTATTATCGCATCCTGAGAGGAAGAGGGGGAGAAAAAGAGGGAGGAAGGGGGGAGATGGCGCGCCGCTTCGCCCTGAAGGTGCTGCCGTTCGGCGGCCATCCACCCACCCAATCAGATCCATCCCCCCCCCGCTTCAAGAACGGTCCCTGGCGGAAGAAAAAAGGAAAAAGGAGGAGGGAGGGGGGGAGAAATCATGTGCTTCCACTCTACGCCCTGCAGTTGCGAGGCCGGACGCTCGCGGCCGTTCTTCCGCCGACTGCGCAACTCCCGGGCGGCGGCCCAGGGAAAAGGAAAAGGGGGAAGAAAGGAACGCGCCTCGTTCCCCGCCCGCCGTGCGCCCCGTCCGAGAAACCTGACCCGATCGCTCGGGGGGTTGCCTACGATCGTTCGCCCGCCACCCGGCCTGGAAGGGAGAAAAAAAAAGGGGGACGAAAAAAGGAGAATCGTTGCACCGTGACTCAAGCCGGAACCTGATCCTCGCAAACGGCAACCTCTGGGTCTCCGATTCGGACTCGTCCTCCTTCTCAACGACTCCGACCTAAAAGGAAAAAAGGAAAGGAGAACGGAAGAAAAGAGCATCTCCTCTGCCGCCGCGGTGCGGTGGACCACCGCCCGACGTCGACGGCGTCACCCTCTACGATACTGAGGACGCTCGTTCCGGCTTTCGCCGGCGACGACGGCAGGAACTGCGAAGGAGAGGGGGAAAAAGGGAAGGAAAAAAGGGAGGGGACGGGACGATTGGGAGACTATCGTCCTCAAGAGATGGACAGAAACCTCCTACCGCTACGCCTCGGCGAAGGAACTGTCCTACGACTTTGCGGCGCTTCCGAGGAGAAAAAAAAAAAAGAAGGGAAAAACGCCCCCGCTGGTCGCGGCTTCCCCGCCGGGCGACGGCTGCGGCGGCGGCGTCGTGCTTTCTTCCTCGTCTGGGGCTGGCGGCCGGAGGAGGGAAAAAAAAAAGGGGGAAAGCGGCCGGCAGGAGTGCTCGCCGTGGACATGTTCCTACAACCAATGTGGACGAGCGCTGTATCCCTGACAACCGCCCTCTAACCGCTCTCACATTAATTCTCACGACCCCTGCGCGGAAAGAAGAAAGAAAAAGAAGGAAGAACTGGCGCTGGAATTCGGTCGGGCCGGCAGAGGGTCGGCGACGTGTCTCTTCTGCTCTTCTAGCTTGAACCGGGCCGAGGGCGCCTAAGAAGAGGAAGAAGAAGTAGGTATGCGCCGAGCACCCCTACCTGGCCGAGGGGAGAGGAAAAAGGTTGCCTTCTGCCTTATCCCACCGCGGATACCGAAAAAAAAAAAAAAGAAGGGAGTGAACGCCGGGCCGCTACCTGTTCGCCTGCTTGGCCGAACCGATGCCAGAAGAAAAGAAGACCAAAGGCCTGGCCGGGTGCGGCACGAACCTGGTACTTACTCTCAAATCGCTGGCCGTGTGGGGGGAGGAGGAAAAAAAAAAGGGAGAGGAACAGCCGCCGTGTGGAATACCTCCACGACCTTGCCGCGGCCACAACAAAAAGGGGGAAAAAGGAGCTCGGAAGGCCTTCTTCCCTATTGCCGTTTAGGCGCTCGGCGTTCCTATAAACTCTATCTCTCTCAAACACAACACGGAAAAAAAAAAAAAGAAGAAAAAAAGAGCAGCCGGGCGGCGCGAAAGCATCAGGTGACGCTGGTTGAGTGGGGGGGAAGAGAAAAGGTCGGAGGTATTCCCCACTCTGTCTGTTCTACGTTCACCCTCTCCTCCGCCCATCGCCCCGAAGCGGTTAAAAAAGGGAGGGGGGGAAAAAGGGGAGGGGGGACGCACCGGCCAGGCCTTCTCTGTAGGAGGGTTCGACGGTAACGAGGGAGGGCCAACTGTCGCGGCCCGCTCTTTAACTCTCCCTCTTCTTCCCGCGAGCCGGCCCGAGAGAAGGAAAAAGGAGGGAAAAGGCGCGCCCCTCGCCCGGTCTGGTTCTCTGCCCGAATAAAGAAGGGGGAAGGGAGAGGAGGGAACGTAGGCTCCTCGGCCGTTCCAGCTCGCCGAGCCTCAGCGAAAACGCAGCAGAAGAAAGAAAGGAAAGAACCGACTTCCAGGCGCCAGTTCGGGCCTTCCCTCGTTCTCAGCTCCGTCGAGAACTCCTCTAGAAGTGCAGAAGGAGGGAGAAGGGAGGGGGGAGGGGGGGTCGGAGCAGCCATCGCTCGTCCACCTTGTGTAAGGGAAAGACAAGAGATCCACTCTTCCTGGCCTCTTTCCTCTTCTACGTCGAGATGGGAAAAAGGAGAAGGCCTCCAGCCCCTACCTATTACTACCGTCCGCGGAAAGAAGGGGAAGAAAAGTATCTCCCGCTTTTTCTCCTCTACCCGCGAGGGAGGGGGAAAAAGGGGAGAAGAGGGAGGGAAGAAGTCTGTCGGCCAGTTCCTTCGCCTATGGCGTAGCGTTCGGCGGGGGGAGGGGAAGCTCTTTTTTACTATCTTCTCCAACTCGACCGCAAAAAGAAAGGGGGAGGAGGGAGGAGCTCTCGTCGTAGACGATCCCTCCGGAGCAGTTCCTGCGGTAGGAGAAGGAAAAAAAGAAAGCGGGTCGTAGATGTGACGCCCATTCGTATACGTCGGTGCAGGGGGGGGGGGAAAAAGGAAAGGGGAGAATGCTCGGGGCTGACGTGCTGCGGTGCCGAGAAGGGAGAAGGAAGGGCATCGGAGTTCGTTGTCGCAGGCGGACGAGTCCGACATCGAGAAAAAAGAAGAAGGAGGAACGGTCCGGTGCACTACGTCGAATGGTGGGGGAGGGAAAAGCAAAATCGGGCCGCCTGCCGCCGAGCACGGCCGAGGGAGAGGAAAAGTAGAAAGGGAGGGAAAAAAACCGAGCGAGCTGTCCGTGCCGCCTCGGACGGGGGAGAAAGAGAAGAAGAGGCCTCGGCCGTGCTGCCATTGTGACTGCCAGGGAGGAAAGAGGAAGAAAGGGGAGGAGGTGTCGGCTACGACGTCCCGCGAGCGGAAAAGAGGGGGGAACTGGATGGCGTAGTAGTGGACGCCCTTCTCTCAACCGTACAGAGAAAAAAGGAAGAGGGGGGGGGGGGGGGTGCAAAGCTGGGGCGAAGAAGGGAAGAGGGGAGGGGGAAGCGAAAAAATCTGCTTTGGTTGCATGGCCCCGCTAACGGCAGAAAAAGGAAAAGGATAAGGGAAGAGGGAAAACCATGCCTCCCGGCCGACCTAGAGGAGAAAGGGAGAAAAGGGCCTCGCACTGTCGTTCACAAAAAAGAAAAAAAAAAAAAAAAAGGACGGGAAACAAGGCGAGCTCTGGAGCGCGTTGAACAGTTCCCGCGCAGGTCGGGAGGGAGGGGGGAAGGTAAGAGACGGACGCGTCCGATTCCACCGTATCGCTATAAAAAAAAAAAAGGAAGGGAAGGGGAGAAAGAGGCCGCGTCTTCCTCGACCACCCTAACACTCCGACGAACCGCGCGAACTGTGAAAGGGCCAGAAGAAAAAGAAAAAAAAAAGGCGTTCGGTCCGCCGCCGGTCCCGCGCGCGGGGGCGGGCCAAAAGGGGGGAGAAGGGGAAGAGAGGAAGAGGAAGGGGGGGAGGAATGTGCGTGTTCCTACTATGGCCGAGTCATGGGTCCGCTCGCGCAGAGGAAAAAGACAGGAGCTTCGTCCATTCACCCCAAGCACGATCCAGCGAGGAAAAGAGGAAAAAAAAGAAAAAAAAAAAAAAAAAGAGGGCCTGTGTTCGCTTTCTTTTGAGAGCAGAGGGGAAAAAGACGAGGCAGTTCATCGAGGGCCGGACGCTCGCGGGAAGGAGGGAAAGGGGGGGGGGGGGAGGAAGCCCCTTACTCCTATTACGTCCCCTGGAAGGGAAAAAAAAGACCAAAAACGTCTCTTGCCCCTCCCGCCGGTCGCCCCGGAAGGAGGAAAAAAAAAAGGAAGGAAGGAGAGGGAGCACGCCTACCCTTCCCCTCTTTCCTGCCCGCGGCCGTTCTCTTCTTCCCAGTCGCCGACCGAGGGGAAAGGAAAAGGGAAAGGAAAGTAAAGAAGGCCAACCTTATCCTCTACTACCCCTTCAACCTCTGTGTCTCAGAATTCGGGGGGAGAAACCAGTCGCAACTACTCGCTACCTTACCTGGAAAGGGAAGAGAGAAGAGGAAGACAAAGAGCAGGAGATCGTCCTCCTCTTTTCTTTTTACCACCGCACCGACGTCTACGGAAGGGGGAGGAAAAGAAAAAAGGTCGATCCTCGTTCGCGGCGACGACCGGAAGGAAAGAGAAAGAAAAAGAGACGGCGACAACCGGGCGTGCCGTCGATTTTTGAGTACGATCTGCCTCATGCATGCAAGGAACCAAGAAGAAAGAAAAAAAACGTCGAACTGGCCGACTACCTTTCTGCTCTTCCTCGACTACAAGCAGGTGGAAGGAAAGCTCACGTTTAACACTCCCTCCTCTTCGCTTGCTCCAACGAAGGGAGGAGGGTAGGGTGAAGGGCGTTCTTCCTCTTCTTGGTCTTGCTGCTTGCGGTAAGAAAGAAAAAAAAAAAGCCGGCAGCGTGGCTCTCCTTGTACATTCCTACACCAGGTGGACCAGGAAAAAAGTGGAAACCGCCCTCTAACCGCTCTATCATGAATCCTCACAGGAAAAAAGAAGAGGAAAAAAAAAGAAAAGAGGGCAGGGACCGAAACTGGCGCTTGAATCGTTCTTTCCTGTCAGCGCGTCGGCAAAGGTGAGGGAGAAATACAACCGAGGTCCCCCGCCTACCCTCCGGCCCGTAAGAGGGAGGAGGGAGGAAAAAAAAAAAGAGGGGCGCGAACGGTTTGTTCCTTCCTCCTGGCCACCGCGGCGAACCTGAAGGGAGGAAAAAAAGAGGAACCTAGGAGATTTACCGCGCGGGCCGCGACCTTTTAGAAAGGGAAAGAAAAGAAAAAAGGGAAGGTGCGGACGAACATGGGACCTGCGCTTCACGCTGGGCCTTTGGCGGAGGCCGAAGTAGGAAAAGAGAAAATGGAAACGTCGACATACCTCCTTGTGGAATACCGGAAAAAAAGAAAAAAAGGGGAAAAAAAAAAGGAGATCGCCGCCGGCCGCTGCCGAGTCTTGGATGGCGCTCGCCGGCCGAGAACGATAGCGAGAGCAAAAAAGAAGATCAGGGATCGGCCCCGGCCGAGCCCTCCCCGGCCTCGAAAAAAAAAAAAAGAAAAAAGGGCCAAGGGTCGTGGCGGTATTCAACCACTGCGGTCTGTTAGAAGGGGAAAAAAGAAAAAAACGCCAAAGGGTCCGCTTCGCCTCCGCCAAACGGCCGCAGCATTGAAGCGTCATTCCAGGGAGAAAAAGGGAAAAAGGGGGGAGGACGGGAACTTTCTTCCAAGCCTTCTGAACAGTTCGAGGAAAGAGAGAAAAAGCGAAAGAAGCAGGAAGGGTCTCCGCGGTGCTTCAGGGAAAAAACACCGTTCGGCGCCCCCTCTGCCCCGTTCGGGGTGCCTCGGCCGCAGAAAAAAAAAAAAGGGGAACTCGGCCCGGTCCAGCTCGCCGATCCGCGCGACAAACGTCGAAGAGAAAAAAAAAAAAGAATCAAGCGCCAGTTCGGCCTTCGCCTCGTTCTCGGCCGCGAGAACTCCTCGTAGAGCGGAAAAAAAAAAAAAGGAAAAGGGGGAAGGAGGTTCGAGGTGCGGTTTTTTCGGAGCAGCCGCGATCGGAAACGCGGGCCACGTCGAGCCCCGCCTGCCGGCCGCGGAAAGGAGAGAAAAGGCAAGCGAAGTCCGCCAGCCCCACGACTATTACTACCGCCGCAAGAAACCGCTCGCCCGCGGTGGGCGGAAAAAAGAAAGCGGCGGCTTTTTCACAAGCGTCCGCGGAGGAAAGGATAGGAGGGGATCGTCGGCCAGTTCTTGCGAGGCGGAAAGAAAAAAGAAGGGAAAAAAAGGGAGGACGATCTCCTCCACTCGACCGGCAAAAAGGAAAAAGAGGAGGCTCGTCGTAGACTATCCGCCGGATCAGTTCCTGCCGTAGTCGAGGGGAGAAGGAAGGGGGACGCCCAGGCCGATACTTCTTTTCGTGTGGTCAACAGCAAGAACCGGCTGACTTAGCGGGCGGTGCCGACAGGAAAGGAAAAAAAAAAAGAGAAGGCGGCCTATTCCAAAAAAGAGGAGAAAAGAGTCGAGAGGATTCATGTTGGCCGGCTGACGGAAAGGGAAGAAGAAGGGGGGCGTACCCAGTCTCTTCCCCCTTTTCTGCCGCCGGGAAAGAAAAAAAAAAAACGGTCGGCGTGCGAACGATCCGTCGGCAACCCCCAGAAGAAAAAAAAAAAAAAAAAAAAAAGAAAAGAAAAAGAAGGCAGCGGGCGCGGGTCCGGCCATTTTGACTCAGGGCGTCCCTCGGCGGGAAGGGGGGAAGGGGGAAGAAAGAAGGCGACGACGGCGCGAGCGTCCGGACCTCGATAACTGCAGAAAAGGGAAAAAAAAAAAAAAAAAAGGGAGGATGTTTTGGTGTGTTGCATCCTTTGCGCCGCCAAGGGGGGAAGAATGCGAAATCTGCTTGGGTGCATGGCCGCCGCGAACGAAAAAAAAAGAAGGGCCGGGGAACGCTGCGAAATCGACAACAAAAGAAAAAGGGCGCCCCTGCCGACCCCTCGCGCAGGGAGGAAGAAAGAAGCGCACGGTCTTGGCACCGCCCACCGCGCGAAAAAAAAAAAAAAAAAAAAGGAAGATGGAGCGCGGGGAACAGTTCTCTCAGGTCTTCTTCGTGTTGCGGGGGGGGGAGGAGGAAAAATATCTAAGGAAAAACAACAACCACCGGAGGATGAGTAAAGATATAGACCGGTGACCCGGCAGAGAGGGAAAAAAAAAAAAAGAAAAGAAAGGGTTCCCCGCGCTCCAGGCCTCTCCTTTTCGTTTCGGGAGCCAGGCAGGGGAAAAAAAATGGAACGCTCGCGATTATCGATCTGCGGAGGGAGGAAGAAAAAAAAGAGAAAAAAAGGGGCGCTGCATTCATCTCCGTCGTCGCCTGAAAGGTAAGTAATGCACCCCCACATTATCCGAGAGGGGAAAAAAAAAGGAACAAAGCCAACTCGTGCGGTGTTCGCTTTCCGTTTTCGATCATGCGTCCAAAAAAAAAAGGAAAGGAAACGCTCGCGGCCGTCGTCGCCGAACTGCGCACGGAGAAAAAAAAAAAAAGAAGGGCCGTCACCCTGTCCTACCCTGCCCCGCGGCCTCGTGAAAAGAAAAAAGAAAAAAAAACTGATCGGGGTGTTGCCGAAGGAGAGGGAGGAGATTCAAAAAAAAGCGCCTGTGCTCGGCGTCCAGGAGGGGAAGGAAAAAAAAGGGGAGAAAAAAAGGTTCGACGTCGTGCACCTTGACGTAATCCGGGAAAAAAGGAAGAACGTCAACCTTGGGTCGCCATTCGGACTCGTAAAAGAAAAAAAGAAAAAAGGGACCGCGAACTGCCTCGGCACCGCCCGAGAGGAAGAAAAAGAAAAAAAACGGTGGGGAAAAACCAACCGACGTTCTACGTCCTGGCGGCACCCTCTACGGAACAAAAAAAAGGAAGGAGAAAAGAAGGAACTGCTCCGGCTGATCTTCTAACGACTAGTCCGCGCCCGCAAGGAAGAGAAAAAAAGGGGGAAGTTGGAGAGCGTCCTCAAGGCGATGGCCAAAAAAAAAAAAGAGGGGGCGAAGGAACTGGCCTACGACTTCGTCGCTTCTCGCCGAAAAAAGAAGGGAAGAAACGCCACCGACGCTCGTTGGAACACGGGAAAAGGTGGTTTAGAAAAATGCCTTGCGATTCGGCGCGGCGAGAAAAAGGGAAAAAGAGGAGGTGGGCTGTCTTCCTTCCTTTTCAACTTGCCCTCAAAAGAGAAGGAGGAAGCTGCTCGCCTGTGGACATGGCCCACAAAAGGAAAAGAGAAGGAAAAGCACCTCGAACCGCTCGAACATTAATTCCTCCCGACTCCCTGCAATGATAGGGGGGGGGGAAGGGAGGAAAAGGGTGGAAGAAGAACTTTCGCTGGAGTCGGGGAGAAAAAAAAAAAAAACGTCCCCCCCCCCCCCAAAAAAACCACCCCCCCCCCCCCCCCAAAAAAAGGCCCCCCCCCCCCCCCCCCACCAAAAAACACCCCCCCCCCCCGCACAAAAAAGAAAGCCCCCCCCCCCCCGCGTAGGAAAAAGTGGAGGGTGCTGACGTGCTAGGGACTCATAAGAATAGGAAAGAAAGAAGGAAAAAAAAAGATGGAAAAAGAAACTTTCCTATTTCTCTAACTTTTTCCTTCTTCCTATCCACCGAGGAGAAAGGAAGAAAACCGGGGTAAAGGAGATCCCCGAGTATATTTACCGCGAGGGCCGCGAAAGAAAGAGAAAAAAAAAAAAAAAAAAAAAAAAAAAAAAAAAAAAAGAAAAAAACCGCCCCCTCGCCCCCCCAAAAAACCCAAAAAAAAAAAAAGGGAGTTCGAAAACCCTCCTACCGCGACGGCCTGGCCGGGTGCGGAAAAGGAAAAGAAGGGGAAAGGGGGGGGGGGAGAGGGCCGAAGCGTAACATCGTCTGGCCTATCGGTCTGCTTTAGCTTTTTAACTTCCTAACATACCGCCGTGGGGAAGGAAAAAAACTAACAAAAAATGCTGCTCGCCGCCGTCGGCTTCCCGAGCCGGGAGCGCTCGGCAGGGGGAAAAGGGGAGAGGAAAAGAGAAGAGATAGAAGTTTCTTCTCTGGTCAGGAAGAAAGAAAGAAAAAAGAGGAAATCTTGGGAAGGCGGCCATGTCGTGGCCGGTATTCCACACGGCCTGGGAGGGGGGGAAAAAAGCAAGGAAAAAGAGAGCCCGCCGCTGTTCCTCTTCTTCTCCGCCACCTGCCGCAAGAGGGAAAGAGGAGGAAAAGGAATCAAGAAGAGGTTTCGACGGGACGTCGAAAGCACGGAAAAAGAGGAGGGAAAGAGACGTACCTCATCCTCGCTTCCGCTATCCGGCGTGCGTCCGAGGGAAAGGGAAAAATCCCAAGGACGCTCCCTCGCCCGGTCGGGGTGCTAGGCAAGAAGAAAAAAAGGAAAGGGAAAGAAGAACTGCAGGACACGTCTCCGCCTGGCGGCAAGGAGTCGGAACACTGCCAGTTCGGGCCAGGAAAAGAAGAAAGGAGAAGAAAAATCCCCCCCCCCTTCTTAGAAAGGAAAGGAAGGTTCGAGGTGCGTTTTGTCGGAGGCAGAAAAGAAGGAGAAAGGAAAAGCTAGCCACGCCTTCCTTCTCTTGCCTAGGAGAAGAACCGGCGCCAGCGCCCAAGAAAAAGCGCGCCGTATCTCCCTTCTGTTGGCGCCGGAAAAGGGAGAGGGGGAAGGCGGAGAGGCTTGGTCGTCGAGGAAAAAGAAAAAAAGGGAGGAGGGAGGCGGGGTTTTTCTTGGCCATCTCCTGAGGACATCGTAGAAAAAGAAAGGAGAGTTGGCCGGAGAGAAAAGGGAAAAAAAGAGAAACGGAAGCAGTTCCTGCCGGTCGTCGCCGTCGAACGCCGGCTAAGAAGGGAAGAAACCCAAAGGGGAAAGACGTCGGTTCGGTTGTACAAAGAAAAAGAAGAGGGGGGAGGAGTATCGGTCGGTGCCGAGCAGTTCTCCGTTACCAGGTGACGGGGGAAAAAGGAAAGTCCGAAAATCGGCGACCAAGAGGGGGGAAAAGAGAAAAGGGGGGACGCTTTTACGTCACTGTTCCCGAACGGGAAAAAGCGAAGAAGCCTTTACGAAGAGCACAAAAGCGCGCTGTCAATATTCCTGTTCTTCGTGCTAACGATCCGTAAAGGAAAAAAAACCCAAGGAGCGTCCGGGCCGCCTCGGAAGGGCAAAGAGAGGAAAGGAGGAGGGGAAGGGAAAGGGCTTCCTCTCGTCCTTTCCTGCCGCAAAGAGGGGAAGATCTAGAAGGACCTCGCATGAACTTCATTCTTAGTATGGACGACAGGCTTCCGCAACAAAAAAAGAGGGGGGGGGGGGGAAGATGGGCTTCCGCCAGTTCTCGTTCAGTGGGAAAGGGGGGGAAGGACCGCTAACGCAGCACAGGCGGGAGAAAAAAAGGAGAAAAGAGTCTACACTCCATTCCGCCCCGGCCGACCTCGGCAGAGAGGAAGAGGAAGAAAAAAAACAAGGACCGGCGGAGGAACCGAAAAAAAAAAAAAAGGGGGAAAAAGTTCGCGCAGTCTCTTCGTTTCCTTTTTTTTCGAGGAGGAAAGGGGGGAAGATGAACGATTATATATAAAAAAAAAAAGGAAGTGAAAGAAAAGTCCGTCCTCGACCACCCGAACACGCGACGACGAGAAAGAAAAAAAGAGAAAGGTTCGGGTCGCCGCCGGTCCCGCGAGAATGGGGGAAAAAAGGGAGAGAAAAGGAGGAGGACCGGCGGCATGGTCTTTGTTCTACTCGTCGTACTGCTCATGTGTCGGCTGCAGGAAAAAAGAAAAAAATTAGACACCCAGCATATCCAGCGCGTAAAGACGAGGAAAAAAAAAAAAAAGAGGGGGGTGAAGGGGGAGATGGTAGGGTGCGATCAGGTGCGTCCCCTACTACGTCCCATTCAGTTCATCTGAGGGCAGGGAAAAAAGAGGAAAAAAACTTCAGAGCGGCGGCCCCGACCCGAGGAAGAAAAAGGAAGGGAAGGCCCGCTTCCCTTTCCCCGCCCTCCTTTCTCCCCTTCGAAGGAAAAAAAAAAAAGAGGGAGAAGATTGAAAAACACTCCTACCGGCATCGGGAAAAGGGAGGAGTTCTCTTCTTCCATTCTTCCTACGCTCTGAGTACGACCAAAGGGAAAGAAGGGCCGGAAAGAAGGATCCTCGACGACCACGGCAAAGAGGAAAAAGGACAAAGGCGCAACACTCCGTACCTTACCTTACCGTGGAAAAAAAAAGAAACAAATCAGCCCCGAGCAGAGAGAGGAAAAAAAAAAAGAAGACCTACGGTCTGGGCTTCCCCTCTACTAAACTGCTGACGCAGCGGGGAGAGGAAAAAAACTGACGGCGGATCGTCTACGACGAACGCAAAGGAAATCCGGGACGGGGGAAGGAACCCGAAAGCTTACGCCTCGTCGAAGGAACGGGAAAAGAATGAAAAAAAAGAGAGATTTGCCCTCCTTCCTACGCTCGTGGAACACGCCCGCCGCTGGGAGAGAAAGGGAGAGGGCGGGTCGGCGGGCAAGAAAAAAGTCGTGTTTCTGGCGGCCTCGCGGTGCAACTGGGAAAAGAAGAAAAAAACCAAAGCATGGCCGTGGGCTGAGAAGAAAAGAGGGGGGAGGGGAGCCGACAACCGCACTCGAACCTGCTCGAACATTATTCTCACCAGAAGAAAGAAGGGAAAAAACGAGCAAGCCGGCCCGAACTGGCGCTGAAGGCGGAGGAAGGGAAAAAAAAAGGGGAGGAGAGGAGAGAGGAAAGGGCCTGATGCGCCTACTCCCTCTGCCCTCGATCTGCTCCGAGGGGAAAAAGAAAAGAAACGAAGGGCCGTCCGCCTGAGCCAATCCGAGGGAGAAAGCAGGGAAAAAAGGAAAGGGAAAAGGGCTCTGGCCGCTACCTTTTCTCCTGCTTTGCCGACTCTTTCCCGTCCGAACCCCCCTACCGGGAAAGGAAAAAGAAAGAAATTCGAAAGGTTGGCGGAAGGCCGAAGAGGACAATCGGGAGGAGAAAAAAAAAGAAGGGGTAAGACCGCCACTACCTTGCCTCTTCCCCCACTAACCACGTCACCTGCTGCTCGCAGGAAGGAAAGGAAAAAAAAAAAAAAAAAAAATCCGAAAAAAAAAAAACAACGGAGGTAGGGAGGGAAAGAGAGGGATAGAGGGGAAAAAAAAAAGAAAAGAAGAGAAGGCCGTCCGTCTTCGAGCAGCATGTGAACCTTTTTCTTTGGGCCGCGGCCATGGGAGGGGAGGGGGGGAAAAAAAAAAAAAAATCCAAAGACCGATCGCCCGACGCGTTTAAAGAGGCTCCGAAAAAAAAAAAGGAAAGGGGGGAGGGCCGCCCCGCCAGTCCTTCCGCGCGTATGGTTCGGACGGGACTCGTCGGAAAAGAGAGAAAAACTCTTGAAACCTCTCAGCACGAGGAAGGGAGGAAAAGGAGAGGGGGGAGGAAGGGAGCCGCTGTTCTCATGCCGACTTCCACCCTTTCGCGCCCCTCGGCCAGGAGGGGAAGAAAAAAGGCCGAGGGAAAAAGCGGCCCGGTCCAAGCCATCGCAGAACGAAAAAGAAAAAGACTCTCTTGTCCAGGAAAAAAAAGGAAAAAAAAAAGTTCTAATCTCTCATGACTAATAGGAGGAAAAAAAAGGAAAAAAATAAATTCGAGTTGCGTTTTTGTAGAGAAGAAAAAAAGAAAGGGAAAGAAGCCACTCCTTCCTTCCCTCTGGCCTCTTCGAAGTAGGGAAAAGGAGGCCAGTTGCACCTGCGAAGGAAAAAAAAGGAAGAAGCCTCCTCCTCGCCTATCTCCAAAAAAAAGAAAAAAGAAAAAAAAAAAAAAAAGTCGGCGTGTTAAAGAGAGGAGGAAAGGGAGGAGAAGAGAAGAAAGTAGTCGTCCATTTCTTCCCTATTCGTATCGTTTCTGCGGGTTTCTTTGCAAGGGGAAGGGGAAAAAAGCACGCCCTGTTGAAGAAGGAGAGGAGGGGGAGGAAAAAGGAAGGAAGAAGGTCGTCTCCATTCTAACTCCTTCTCTAGCTTCATCATTTAGGGTGGGGGAGGGACTGGGTCCACCGCACCGCAGGAGGAAGAGAAGAGGAGAGAGGGCGTTTCCGCTCATTTCTCCTTACAGTGTCAGTCGTTAGTAAGGGGGGGAGACGAAAAAGGGTTTGCGTGGGAGAGAAAGGAAAAGGGAAAGAAGTCTAACTTTTTTTCTTACTCCAAAGAAGGAGGGAAGAAAGGAAAGTAGCGGCAAGAGTCCGGGAGAGGGAGAAAAAAAAAAGAAAGAGGGTTCCTTTCCTGCCTTCGGACGGGCGAGAAATGCAAAAAGAGGCCGCGTTCACGGGGCAGAAAGGAGAAAAAAAAAGAAGAGGAGGGAAGGGGCCTTCTCCCTTCTAACTCTTGCGAGGGGGAAAAAGAAAGGGGACCTAGTGAACGCTGGAGAAGGATGAAAAAAGAAAGGGAGGAAAAAGGGGGAAAAGATGTGGTTTTTTTCCGCTGGGCGGAAAGGAAAGAAAAAAGGGATGGAGGGGGGCAGGGCAAAAAAAGGAAGGGCGACGCGGCGCTGCAAGCGACAAAAAAGCCAACGGAAGAACGCCGGATGAGAAAGAAGAAAAACTCACAGGCAAGACCGGGGGGGGGCAAGAGAGGGGAAGTCTTCTTACCCGAACCGACCCGGCGAAAAGAAAAGAAATTCGCGCAGGGAAGGAGGGGGGGGGGGGGGGGTCGCGGACGACGCGGCAGGGGGAGAAAAAAAAAAAAACAACGGAAGGAGGAGAAAGAGAGAGAAAGAAAGGGGAAGAGTAGTCGCTACCACCCTAACACTCCTACTACAATAGAAAAGGGAAAAAAGAAAAAGATAAGCCGGTTGAAAAGGTAAGCCTTTTTTCTTTTTCCCCTCCAGGAAAAAATCTATATCTCATAATGAGAAGGAGGAATTTTCTCCTTTTCTTGGGAAAAGAAAAAAAAACTAAGGGCGTCTCCCTTCATGTGCTGAGGAAAAAAAAAAGAAAAAAAAGTATCCATTCTCTTCAAGAACTAGGCCCTGCGGAAGGGGGAGAAGAAAAAAAATCGGGAAGGTGTTCTGCTGGAGGGTTAGAAAAAAAGGAAGGGGCCATCTATGTTCCTTAACTCTCTCTGCGTCGTAGAAAAGGAAAAGAAAAAGTCGAAGGGCCCGGACGCCGAAGGAACACAGACATTCCTACCCTTCCCTCTCCTCTTTCCCCGCCCGAAGGGAGAAGACGAAGGACCCGCTCCTAGGGGGGGGAAGGGGAAAAAAAAGAAAAAGACAAGATTTCTGCTCCTCTTCCTTTCTCGGAGAAGAGACTCAAAAAAATTTCGACTTCGTGAAAAGGGAAAGAAAAAGGAAAGAAGAGGAAAAAACACGGCAACCTCTGTTCGCCTATTTCGTACTCGTCCTCCTGAGAAAAAAGAAAAGGAAATCCCGAAAGAGAGCGGCCGCCGCGGTGCGGTGACCACCACGACGTCTACGGGACAGGAGAAAAAAGAAAAGATCCGGGAAGGAGAAGGAGGAAGAAAAAAGGGGAGGGGAAAGAAGAAAGAAAAGCGCCCCGCCGCTCCTGCTCAACCGGTCGGTTCCGTTCGAGTTGGAGAACGATAAAAGAAAAAAAAAAAAAAAAAATTAAAAAAAGGAAGACTTGCGGCGCATGCCGAGAAAAAAGAAGGAGAAGGAAAGAAAAGCTGTCGCGTGTCGCACCGCGGCATCGGCGGAAAAAAAAAAAAAAAAAAAAAAAGAGGGGCTGGCGGAAGGAAGGGGGGGAAAAAAAAAGGGGGGGGAAAGGAGGAAGCAGCGTGTCTCTCCTTTTACATTGCCTACAACAAGGGGGAAAAAAGAGGAGAACAAAAGAGAACCTCGAGAAGAAGGAAGAAAAAAAGAGGGAAAGAGAAGAGGCGCGAGAACGAGGTCCTGCCCGCACTTTCTCTTGAAGTTCGTAGAGGAAAGGGAAAAAGGCTGAAGAACTGGACCTGGCAGGAGGAGAAGAAGAAGAAAAAAAAACCAAGGAAGGAAAAAGAAAGGGCCCTATTTTCTCTAACTTTTGGAAGGGGAAAAAAAAAAAAAAGAGTCGGCCGCTCGCTGAATCCGAGATAGGAAGAGAAAAAGGGGGGGAAGAAGAAGGAAAGGACCTAACCCTCCTACCTCTAACTTCCTTGCCTTGTGCGGCACGAACAGGGAGGGGGGAAAAGAGGAAGAAAAAAAAAAAAAAGCTTAGAAGGCTGCTTGGCGGTGAACGTCGGAAAAAAGAAAAGAAGAAAAAAAAAGAACAAGGGTAAAATGGAGGATCGCCCTCCTCCTTCTGGCCCTATTCCTTTTATGCGCTCTTCCGGGCCGAGAAAAAGAGAGAGAGAGAAAAAAGGTGTTTCGAAAAAGGAAAGCACAAGCCTCGGGAAGAAGGGAAGGAAGACGGAAGAAAGAGGGAAAGAAGGGGGGAAAAAAAGAGGATGTTCTACTTTCACCCTCTCCATCATCCCTATCGCCCGACGTGTGAAGGAAAAAAAAAAAAAGGGCTTGCCGAACACCCGGCCAGGCGTAGGCGGGAGAGGGGGGGGAGGAAAAAAAAAAAAAAAAGGTAGAGGAAAGAGGAGGTAACTCTCCTCTGCTTCCGCTAGCCGGCTCTCGTCCGCAGGGGTCGAAAGGGAAAAAAAAGAAGAATCAATCGGGCCAGGGGAGGGTGATAAAGAGAAGGGGGGAAGAAGGAGTTTCTCCCTCTGCCCTTTCCATCTCGAAAGAAAAAATTAGAAAAAGCCAGGCAAAAAAAAAAGAAAATAGGGGCTACCAAAAAAGAGAGGGACGCAGTGCTTCTGGAGGGAATTCAGGTCGGGAAAAATTGTCGGAGAAGCCAAGCGCTCTTGCCCTTTTTTTCTTCCATTTCCCACTGCTGAGAAAAAGTAAAAAAAAAGAAAGAGCCCGAAAACGTCGCGCTGGAGGGACAGGGGAAAAAAAAGAAAAAAAGAACGAAGGAACGACCTCCTCCTGCCTCCTCCGGAAAAACTCCAGATGTGGCTCCGCGACAAGAGGAGGGGGAGAAAGGGAGGGGAAAGGAGCAGGCTTTTCTTCCTATCATCTCCGCCATTAGGAAAAGGAAAATTCGAAGGTAGCGGGGTTCTTGGAAAGAGAAGGGGGGGGAAAATAGGAAGAAACCACGTTTTTCTCCTTGTCTCTGCTTTTCTCTGCTCGTCCGTAAAAGAAAAAAAAAGGGTCTCCGGAAAAAACGCGGCTAGAAAGGAGGGGACTCCCATTCCTTATACTTAGTCTGTGAGGGGGGGGAAAAAAAAAAACGCCCTTCTCGGGGGCTGACGTAGCGAAAGAAGGGGACAGGGCAGTCGAGTCGTGAAAAGAAAAGGAACCCCTAAAATGGGTCGTCTCGGATCGGTGGGGGAAGGAGGGGAAAAAGGGAAAATGGTGGGGCTTACTCCTCTCTTCTTCCGCCTGGAAGAAAAAAAAGGGGGAAGGGGAGGAAAGAGGAAAGAGAGGAAGAAGAAGGGAGGAAACCCCCCGATCGAGCGTTTCCGGGCCGCCTCGGACGGGGAAAAGGGAGGAAAAAGGGAAGGGGAAAGGTGAAGAAGGAGGAAAGAAAAAGGAGAAGGGGGAGCAGTCGGCTACTACGGCCTCTAAGCTTCCGTCCCTCGATGAACTGAAGGAGGGAAAAAAGAAACAAAAAGAAGTGTTGGTGTGGGGAAGAGGGTCCATTTCCTTGGGGAGCTGGTCTGCTTGGGGGGAAGAAAAAAAAAAGTAAGGGAGGAACTCTTCTCTTCAGCTACACCCTGAAAAGGAGGGAAAGGCCGCCCAGAAGAAAGAGGGGGAGAAAGGGATACATAATCTCCTATCATGCCGCTCACGGAGGAAGAAAAAAAAATCAACTCTTCGGCCGGAAAAAGAAAAGAAAGGGGAGAGAGGGGTAACATTTCTCTCATTTCTTCTTCTTTTGAAAAAAAACCGGGAGAGG
>Ga0179593_1377603_pt1 | contig 16681 bp, 28 predicted proteins | sample CZODoug2_1_08_16_FD_185931 | JGI IMG/M metagenome (GOLD analysis project Ga0179593, IMG submission 185931) | Vadose zone soil fungal communities from Angelo Coast Range Reserve, California, USA - CZODoug2_1_08_16fungal (PacBio error correction) | ecosystem: Environmental > Terrestrial > Soil >...
GTGGTGGGGGAGCCTTTTTGAGCCTTGGGTGAGGGGGGGCCCCATGGGGGGGGGGATGGGCCGGGGGGAGAAAGAGATCCGGGGTTTTGTGGGAAACTGAGACCCCAACGCACGAGAGGCCCAAAGAATAAAAAAGTGGAATTCTTATAGCATGTGGACCTCCTCAAATAAGAGGAAAAAAATGAACCAACAGAAAAAAAACACGACCTGACGAACAGGGGAGGGAAAAACCTTCGAATGTTCCAGTTTCGGAAACACAGTATTGACGACCCTGCTCTAATAAAAACGGGCAGCCGGAAAACCCACAGTCACAAAAAAATTCCGGGGTGGAACTGCCGATCCTGGCGGTCCAGATGTTCAAAAAATACGTCCCTCGGGGGGAAACTTTTAACTAGCAAAAAGAAAAAGCTATGTTGGAACGAGGCGCCGGCTGGGCAGGGAAAAAAAAAAGGTTTATGACGAAACCCTTGGGAGGAAACGGGAAAAGGCGCAGACGATAAAAGACCCCCGAATGATCAAAGAAAGAAAACACTAATTTTGGGGTGGGCACCTACAAAAGTATCCGAATCGGGATCTTCCCGTAAACTAAGGCGAAAACAAAATCATAAGATGAGCCAAGTCGCGTGATACAAAGCCACCTCAAAAAATAAAATAGGGGTGTGCGTACGCTATATTAAAGGGGGGGGGGGGAAAAGACTGTAACCGCTAAGACAAAGAAAGAACCTCGTAAGAAAAAAAGGGGCCAATAAAGCCGGGGGGTTGATTGGGGGGAGGCCGTTGGCTATTCGAAAGCAATTTTAAGGAGTGGGAACTAAAGCGGGTGGGTCCTTATCCTTAACGCCCTGTTGTCAATGGGACAACAAGTCCTAAAGTCGAAGTCCCACCTCGGAAGAGGGGCTTCCCCGAAAGGCCCTAGGGGGATCCTTTTGAAAGGGGAGAAAAAGTTAGTTAAAAGCAGCCTACTTCTTCCGAAGCTTAACGGAAAAAAAAGTGGGTTTCCTCAGAGAGCCCGGGTAAAGGACTGATCTCACGGCAGGCGATTGGTGTTCTACGATTTTGCGACGGGTGTGCAAACAGCCCGATCAGCGACAGAAGACCGCCCTTGGCAGGTGGGGTGTTTGGGCGGGGACATCCTCAAAACCCGGCTACAAGCAGAAGGGCCTCACACCCATAAAAAACCCTTGAACTCACGTTACACTGTCATTTCAAAGGAAGGCATTTCTCTCCGCGTACCGCAGGGGGGGGCCGACCGTGGAGGGCATAAAAACTAATCTGATGGAAGAGAGGGGTGATGTATCATAGGGGGACGATGGTTTGAAAAACGCAAAATGATTTAGAGGGGCGCCTCGTGTTTCCACAAGGAAGTTGGTTTGTTCAACAGCGATGCCGGCTGAGGGGAGAGGGAAAAAAAGTCATCGAAGGAAGGCTCGATCAGCATGAGGAGACGCGGTTTGGTCTTAAACGAAAAACGAAATGGGAAACTTGGTCCATTAAAACACTACCAGCGAACGATTCAGGGAGGTTCCCACGTTGGGGCAAACCCGCACAAAAAGCAATTTCGGAAAAAGCCCCAGGACGAATTCAGGGTTAGGGGGTGGAAGTTGGGGGGTCGTCCTCGTGTGTGCAGGAGGACGATCTACAAAAAGAAGGCCGAAATTGGGGAAATGGGAAAAAAGGGGGTGGTGGGGGGGCACCTTGGGGTCATTCCTCAGACGCGTATTGGGAAGGAAAAGGGCAGCGAGCCCGATTCCTCGAAATAGGGTGGGACTGGTGGGGGTAAAAATCCGATGACCGGGACGCGCCCCGAAAGACGTGAAAAGAAGGCTGTTCAGGGTCCAACGCCATACGGCTGGAGGCAGAAAAAACACCAAACCTAGCCTCAAGGAAGTTGTCGTGCAGACATGGCAGGCTAAAAACAACATTCAGAAAAAGGGAGCAATCTTCTGGCTGGGAGGGGGGGGGGGTTTAAAACATTGGGGAAGACCGCAATCACTAGACTTCTGCACGGGAGGGGGGGGGGGACAAAAATCAGTCAAAACATTGTGGCATTGGAAAAAAAGGGGGTGGGTGGTTGGACAAAGATTGGGGGGCCTTTTTCCTTGGTTGGGAAGGAAAACGGATCGTTGGTAACACCCTTCAAAGGGTGAAAAGGGGACTGGGTGTAAGAAAAAAACTGCCCAACTGGAGTTTAACCGGGATGTCATAGTTCCAAAACAGATCCATCGAAAAAGAAAAACACAGCAGGAGGTCTAAATAGGAGGTCGCGGCCAACAGGGAAAGTCAGCAAACGAGTGGAGAAGATCAAGAACGGGAAAAGGTAGCTCACCTTGTGGTCGTACAGAAGGGTTCGCGAAGATTTTTTTACAACGAAGCTGACTTGTCAAAAGGAAATCAGACCTAGCCCCCTACGCATTAATATCACGGGACGTGGAGACCGGGTTAGGAAAAACGAAATGAAAGGCACATGAGGAAAGGGGGGGGGAAATCTCTCGCCTGTGCCAGGGGGTGACCAGAAAGGGCATGGTATGTATCGCAGTACCCCACTTCCCGTGGGAGCCCCCTCAACGACTTGGGGGGGAGCACACGTTTGGTTTTCTGGAACACTGGAACACTCGAAAGCAGCATACGGGAATTGGGGAGGGGTTCCGAAAGAGGAATATAAGGACAAGGACCCAAGGCCGTGAGAGGATCAGCTTCTTTGGTTGTGATCAGCAAACGAAGAGATCAATTTCGTTACATGTGGTTTGTGGCCGGCAGAGACTTTGTTTGAAAAAAAAATCACTTTTTGAGGGACGCCCCGCTCAGCCACAGAAGGGGTCACCGTTGGGAATCCTTAAGGTCCGACAGAAGGGACTGGGGGTGGGATCACACACTCGGGGGGATGTATCAGTGTGCGCCCAAAGAGGCAATAAATCCCGGATAGAAAAGAACAACGAAGAAGCTTTCACGATTGTGGGGGGAGGGCATGAGCATCCTCCCCCTCAAAGAGATAGAAGAGACCTCAAATTTTTCCATTCAGGTTGTGGGGAAACACAGACAAAAAAAGGCGAGAGGTGTTCAACACTGGGGGAGGATGGTCGAATGAAGGAGACCAACTCGGGTTCTAAGAATCGACCCAAACCGTCCGTAAAACCAGTTCCACATCCAAAGAGAAAAAAAAGGTCAAAAGTGTGGAGCATGGTCAGGTCAGACGCAGCCGAAGGCCAAAACCACCGGGGGGGGGGAGGGGGGGGGGGGGGCGTCGGGGGGGGGGGGCAGTGTGGGGGGAGGGGGGGGGGGCGTGTGGCGGCGGGGGGGGGAGGGGGGGGGGGGGGAGGACGAGTCGGGGGGGGGGGGGGGGGGGGGGGGGGGGGGGGGGGGGGGGGGGGGGGGGGGGGGGGGTGGGTGGGGGGGGGGGGGGGGGGGGGGGGGGGGAGGGGTGGAATGGGGGGGGGGGGGGGGGGGGGGGGGGGGGGGGGGGGGGGGGGGGGGCGGGGGCGCGCGGGGGGGGTGGGGTGGGGGGCTGGGGGGGGGGGGCGGGGGGGGGGGGGGGGGGGGGGGGGGGGGGGGTGGGGGGGGGGGGGGGGGGGGGGGGGGGGGGGGGGTACACGCTAAAGGGGGGGGGGGCCTTTACTGGCTGGACGGTCGGGGGGAGGGGGGTCGGGGAGACGGGGGGCGGGGGGGGGGGGGGGGGGGGGGGGGGGCGTTCGGGGGGAGGGGAAGGGGGGGTGGAGGGCGTCGGGGGTGGGTGTGAGGGTGGGGGGCGCAGGGGGGGTGGGGGGGGGGGGGGGGGAGGGGGGGGGGGGTGTAAGTACCAGGCTGGGGGGGGGAGGGGGGAGGGGGGGGGGGGGGGTCCCTGACAAGAGTACAGGCGGGTGGGACGGGGGGGGGGGGGGGGGGGGGGGGGGAGGGGGGAGGGGGGGGGACAAGGGACGGGGGAACGGAAAAGTGAAGGAAGGAGGCCAGGAACCAAGGCGTACGAAGGATTAGGAATCACATCAGAACTGTGGGCGTCACCCCGGTGCGCGCCCCAGAAAAGGAAGGGGGAGGGAAGAAAGAAGGAGAGGGTGTGAGTCAGAGGAGGGTTGGGAGGGGGAGAGGGGGGGGGGGAGAGGAGGGGGGGGGGGAAGGGAAAAGGGGGTGGTAGGAAACGGAGAAAGGGGAAAGCCGAAGGGGTGGGGGGGGCAGAAAGGAAAGGAAAGGGGGGAGGAAGAGGAGGGGGGGAGGGTAGAGAGAACGGGGAAAGAAAGGGAGGGGGGGGTGAAAGAAGGAGAAGGGTGACAGACGGGAGGAAAAAAGTGCAAAGGGGGGGCGGGGGTATGGAGGGAGGAGTTGGTGTGGAGGGGAAGGGGGGGAAACGGGGGGGGGAGATAGGACGGGGGGGGAGAGGGTTAGGGGGGGGGGGGGGGGGAAAAGGAAAAAAGAATGCCGGGGGGTGGGGGAAAGGGGTAGACGGGGGGGGGAAAGAGGGGGAAGGAGTGAGGGGGGGAGGGGGGATGGGGAGGGCGGGGGGCGGGACGGGGTAGGAATGAGTAAGGAGGAGGGAGAGAGGGGGGGGGGGGGTGGGGGGTGGGAGCGGGCCGGCGAAGAGTACATGGGGCGGGGGGCAGATGGGGGGGGGGCCGCGGGGGGGGTGAGAGGACTGGAGGAAACAAAGGGAGAGGGGAGGGGAAGGGGGTGAAGGAGGGGAGGGGCGAGAGGGGGCGGGAAAGGCGTGGGGTATACGGGTGGAGGGGGGTATGGGGGGAGAAAGAAAGGGAGAGAGAAAGAAGGAGGGAAAAGGCAGGAGGAGGCAAGGAGAAGAGGGGAATATAGGTAGGGGAATAGTAGAGGTGAGGGGAAAGCGGGGGGGAGGAAAAAAGGGGAGGGGGTACGACGAGAAGAGAAAAGGGGGGGAGACGAGCATAGGAGGGGGGGAAGAGGAGGAGGGGGGGGAGGGGGGGGAGGGCGAGAGGGGGTATAGAAGGCGAGGGGAGTGGGAGGGGTGAAAGGGGGGAAGGGAAAGGTAGAGGAGGACGGAAGGGGGGGGGAAGGGGGGAGAGGGGGATAAGAAAGGGGGAGGGTGAGAAAAGGGAGAGGGGAGAACGGGGGGGAGGGAAGAAATGGGAGGAGGAGGGGAGCGGGAGGGTGCGGGAAGAGGAGTTGGGGGGACGGAGGTTGACGGGTGGGGGGGGGAGAGGGGGGGGGGGGGTGTGGGGGGGGGCGGGGGAGGGGGGGAGGGAGGGAGAAAAGGGGAGAGCATGGGTGGGAGGAGGGGCGGGGTGGGGGGTAGGGAGGGGGGGGGGTACACGAAGAGAGATGGAAAAACAATTGCCATCCAGCAGACCAAGGGCGACAGAAGACAGGGTTTGTTGACGGAGGACATAAGGGGGGCGGCACAGGGTCCAAAAGTCGGTGGTAGAAGAAGGCAAAGGAAAGAAGCGGTGGAGACTTTTGGCAAAAAAATAACTGGGCACAAAAAGGTCTCAAAAAAGCTAAAAAAACAGGTCACAAGAAAGAGATTTAGCGGTCGGGCGTAGCGGAACAGGGGAGATTAGCACTACGGAGATCGAGGGAAAGGACAACGCATACAAAAAAAACCACAGAAAGAAGCGCCAGCAAGGCCGGACTGGTGGAAACCCCAGGGGACTACGACCGGTGTCGCTTCAGCCCGAGTTTCCCTAAGACACCAAGTCTCGGTGTCATCCAGAATAGTCGAAAAAACAACACACAAAGAAAGGATGATGAAAAGAGGATAGAGGTTATACATACTGACTGGGAATATGTCAACCTCTTATCGGCCGAAGAAAGTCTACTCAAGTGTAAACCATAAGGGGACATCAGTAGGGGCAGCAGATGTGTTGGCTTTTGAACACAGTTGGAACAGCTCAAGAGGAAGATCGTTGGGGGGTCCCAAAAAGGACTGGATAGCATAGACGATGTCCTATCCTAAAGATCAGCTTAGGTCACATGAAAGGGGGTGCTTTTTTAGCGGAGGGGGGGAACACGGGGAAGGTTCCAAAAACGGACGACACTCTTCAGCTTTCCCATTAGGAATTCGTAAAAGGAGAAACTTGGTTAATGGGGCCAAAAGAAAGGGAAAACCCCGTGTAACACCTGAAAAAAAGTAAAATCAGCAGCACAATGAGGGAACGGGAAAGTTTGTAGCCAATCTGAAGGGGAAGGGGTTAGGTTAGAGGGTAGTACTCAAAGGAAGGATGCGACAACGGTGCCAACATCAAGATGGATCCGAAAAGAGTAAAACAGGAGGGAAAGCGCGAGAACAGGCGGAATTATCCACTTGCGCCCGCATAGGATTATAAGAAATGAGATGAACAAAAAAACGTGGCGCAAAAAACGTCATCTTCCGGGCGCACGCTTTACACCAGGGTGCGGGTGGGGGGGGTTTGCCAGTGACGGAGAGGCGGGACTGGGAAACCGGAAAACTCTCAAACTGGGGGGGAAAAGAAAGGGGGGAGGGGGGGTTGGACGTTCCTCCTGGGGGACAGAATTGGGGAAAAAGAACTTAAAAGAAGCATTCCTAAATGACAGCAGTTGAAAACACTCTCCCTCAAGCTTGGATTGAGGGAAGGGGAGACAAGGGTTAGAGGAGGGGGGAGAGAGAAGAGGAGGGGGGGGAAGGGAGATAGGAGGGGGGGGGAAAAGGGAGAGGAAAGAGGTGACAGGAGGAAGAAGGTGGAGGAAGAGGGGATAAAAAAAAAAGGGAGGGGGAAAGGAGGAGGATAATGAGGGGGGGGAAGGGGGAAACGAGAGGGAGGGAGGGGGAAAGAACGGGAAAGAAAGGGTGAAATGGGGGGAGGGGGAAGGAGTGGGAGAAAGATGTGGAGTGGAGAAAGGGGTGGGTGGAAGGGAAGGAGGTAGAGGGGGGGGAGGCAAAGGGAGAGGGGACGGTGGGGAGAGAAAGGAGGTGGGGGAGGGATGAGAAAGGGGAGGACGGGGGGGGGGCGAGGGTGGAGGAGCAGGGAGGGTAGAAGAAGAGGGGTGTAGAGAGAGGGGAAGGGGTGAAGGAGAGGAGGGGGGGTGAGAAGGCAAAACAGGAAAAAAGGGAGCGAGGGTGATAAATTAGGGGGGTGTAGATAAGGGGAGAGAGGGAAAGGGTGGGGGGAGAAGGAGGGAGAGGTAGGAGAGAAAAAACAAGGGGGGATGGAAGAAAAGGCTGACGAGAGAGAGGGGGCAAGGGTGGAGGGGGGGGGGAGAGAAAGAAGGAAAAGGCGGGAATGAGGGGATGTCGGAGGAGGAGAGGGGGGGAAGGAATGTGGAAGAAGGGGGGCGGGGAAAGGAGGAAATGGAGGGAGGAAAAGGGAGAAAAAGGGGATGGGGGGGGGGGGGGACGGGAAAAAAAAGGGGGGGGGGGAAAAAAGAGAGGGGAAAAAGAGAGGGCGGGGGAGGGGAGAGAGGGGTACGGGGTGGGGGGAGGGGTAAATGGAAGCGGGGAGAGAGGCAGAAGAGAAGGGGGGGAAGCAGGGAGAAGAGGAGAAGGAGAAAGGGGGTAGGTGAGAGGGGGGGGGGGGGGAGTAAGTATAGGAAAAATAGTAGAAGGGGGGGGGAGGGGGAGGAGAGGAAGAAGGGGTGGCGAAAGGAAATAGAGAGGTGGAGAGTGAAAGAAGGAGAGAGAGGAAGGCTAGATGGGGAAGAAAATGAGGAATAAACGAGAAGGGAAACGGAAGGATGTAGGGAAGGGGAACGGGGGGCAGAGGGTGGGAGTAAAGTGAAAAGAACGGGGGGAGGTGGGAGGGTGTAAAGGGGATGGGAGGGTGAGGGGAAAAGGGGGGGGGTAGGGGATGGAGGAAGACAAAGGGAGGGGGGAGGAGAGGGGGGGAGCGAATGTGGCGCTAAGATACAAAGGGGGGGGGGTAGAAAGCGGAGGGAGGGCAGTAAGGAGGGGGGGGGAAGGGGGAGGATGTGGAAGGAGTAGGCGTGCGATAAGAGGATTGGGAGGGGGGGGAGGAGCGGAGAGGGGAGGGGGGGAGAGGGGATATGGTTTTCAAAAGAAAGGGAACTGGTCCAACCTGTTCGTCTTCGAGACTCTTTAGGGACATCTCCTGGGATCAGGCATCCCACCCCATCTAAAATATAGGAGGGACGTCCGAAACCGTCTGAGGGGAAATTGTAAACCAAAAGGCAAAAGACGGGAGGGAAAAACTCCCCTGAACCTAGTGGAGTAAAAGAAGGCACAGAAGCCGTCGGTATCTCGGGGTCTAATTCTTTTAGACAAAAAGCACACTGAACAGCCTTCAAACATCAGAAGAAGGGGGGGGGACGTCTTACGTGACCATAAACCCTCAGAATCGTGATCATACAGAAAAAAGGGTTGGCACAATCGCGAGAGTTTCTGACATAGGAAAGAACTCACTCTGTTTAGAATGGAAGAAAAAAATTCCGAACAAAAAAAACGGTGGCAGGGGAGCAACTGCGGCGGGTTTTGAATAAAATAAACAAAAACAGGAATCCACGAAAAGGGGGGGGAAAGGTCCGAGAGATGGGGGAAAAAAAAAACCACTACATGGGGAGGTTTTCTACATGTGCGTCGAAAAGGGGGGAAAAAGGAAGGGTCCTCTGGGTTTGGGGGTGGTGTGGTTGTGGGTGTCCCAAAAGCTATCAGTGTCCATAAAGAAGATAACAGATCGCGTAAAAATCGGAACTCAACTTTTCAGAACCCGGGAGCTAGTAAGGGGCAGGAAGAGACTGGAAGTTCCATGGGGTTTCCTCCAGGGGGGGAAGGGAGGAGAATAGGGCTTTGTTTTAGTTGTCCTATGGGGGGGGAGGGGGGGGGAGAATCGTACTATCAACGGTTCGAAGAAAAAGGGGGGGCATGGTTGTAAAAAAAAGGAAGAGGTTGTACACGATCTGTGTTTGATGCAATAAAAAAAAGGGAAAAAAAAAAAGTGGGAACCAAACTCACCAGGGTCCCAAGGGTTGGGAAAATGTTTGTCCCAACCCTCCAAAAGCGAAAGGAGGTTAAAATTAGGCACAATGGGAAACCACCAAAAAGGGCCGAGCCCGTCTCGAGAAAGTGGGGGGATAAAGACCAGTTAAAAAAAGAAGGATAAGGAGGGGGAAAAGGGAATCCTCCGTAAGGTGGTTGGACTTTCCCAGAACGAAAGGGAAGTCGGGCGGGGGAAGAAAGCCATTTCCAGAGTGTTCCCACTATCACAAAACTACAAAGAAAAAGAGGAATAAGAGAGATCACTCTAACTACGAACGATCGTCGTGGGGCAGAACAAGGGGAAAGCGAAAAAGTTGGGCCAAACAATTGGTACCGGTCGGGTGGCAAAAAGGATAGACCATCATTCAAAACCGAACTGCACAAAAAAAAGGGAAAGTAAAAAAGGTCTTAAATTTGAGTGTACAAGAGAAACTGGGGTTTTGAAACTGGCCTACTCGAGAGAAGAGGGGGGGGGGAGGGAAACCAGGACCAGAAATGGGTTCAGTTTACAAAACAAGTGGGTAGGAAAAAACTGACGATCGATGTGAAGGCAGGAGCTCAGGGGGGGTAAAAAAGAACACTAAAGGACGGGAGAAATTTTGGGAAAAAAAGAGGTGGTAACAGAGGCAATTAACTAAAGGGGGGGGAAAAATACCCATTCAATCTTAAAAATGAATTCTTGGGACACAAAAATTCGTCGGATCACCCCCCGGGAGGAAAAAGAAAAAGAAGTAAGTAAAATGTCTCGTCAAATTTCCAAGAAACTGGTAAGTGAGTTGGAGGGGGTGCACCTCTGGTAGCCTTTTAGGAGAAGGGGAACAAAAGACAAAAAGCCACTTGAAGTGCTGGAAGTTTAGCACTGATAAGGATGTCAAAGTAGAAGTCGCGAAACTAGAAGAGCAGATGGGGGAAATTTCCCATTGGGGTTTTTACCCGGGGGCTTCATCACGGTGAAGGGGAAAAAACTTGTCCGGGTTCTCAGGCGGGAAATAGCCTCAGTTTCCAATACACGGGTTGCAAACCCTACAAAAGGAGCAAAGCTGGCCCGCAAAGGCTCCTCGAGGGGAAACGGAGAAAAATGGTGGCTGCAGGAAGAACCTTCTGAAAGGACAAGCATTCCGCTGGTAGGGGAACATAAGAAAAAGAAGGGGGGTGTCACGTGAATTAGGCACGACCGCACGGATGCCCTCAAAAAACAGGTAGAGGTTGGGCCAGCTGTTTAAGAGGAGGTCTGGGCCCTTAAGAGGATAGGGGGGGGGAAAAAAGTGGTGGCATGGGTGTGCGGCGCTGTGAAAGCAACAAAGAAGTTCAAGGGGGCTGGTTGGAGGCTTTGGCCTAACGGAAACTGGGGGGGGGGGAACGGGAAAGGGGAGTGCATTGTTTGGGGTTTTTTGACAGCAGGAAGGTTTGGAAAGGAAAAGATCAGGAGGGAGGGAGGGCAAAACCGAGGGGGCGGCGGCAGGGGAAAGAATGGGAGTTTCAGAGGGGAGACCTGGGGAGTTGCCAGGGGGGGGATCAGATCGAGCCAAATGAATGAGGACGTTAGCCCATATCGGGGGGGGGAGGGAAGAGGTAAGGGTCCCGAGAAATTAAAGGTAGAAAAAACAAGCACTGCAAAACGAAAAGAAATCAAGCACCACGATTTTGGTGAAAAAAGGGGGGGGGGAAACGGCTTTGCAAAAAAAGTTTGTGGGAGAGAGACAAGGGAAAAGGCGTGTACTCAATGGACGTAGTAAGGGTTGGGGGGGACCGCAGATGCAGGGGGAAGTCGGGTGGGGGGTGAAGGGGGGGAACTCATCTTTTGCGAGCAAAACAGGCTATAGAAAAAAAAAGAAAGTGAAGGAGGGGGAGGAAGACATCAAGTCTTTTCTCAGGAACAGAAAAAAGGAAGGGTCGCACAGCAAAACCCTACCCAAGGCCCGAAAAAAAGGGGAGGTCAAAAACAAAAAAAAAAAAACAAAACCATCGATTCAACAAAAGAAAAAACAGGGAAGGGAGGGAGGAAAATATATATAAGGGTGGGTGGTGGTTGAAGAGGGAGGGTTAGGTAGATGTTCTGTAGGTTTTTCTGGCGAAATGAGGTTTTGGGGGGTGGGGGGGGAAAAAAAAGGGAGACACACGAGCACTGAGGATATCAATAGAAAGAAAAAAAGGGATTCCAGAGCTGCCTTTAAAAACGGCATAGTAAAAAAAACAAGGAAACCCTGAAAGAAATCTTCATCTGCTGACAAAACAAGTCACCTGGGTCCCTTCTGGAAACAAAAAACACACGATTTGGCCGCCCGGACTAATCACAAAGGGGGGGGGGGAACAGGGGGGAAAAGGGCAACAATGCAAGGTATGCGATCGGGGGGCGGGGGGGGACGAGGTTGAATAAAATAATACTGTGTACACAGGAAGGGAAGATGCAAAAACCAAGCTAGTTGGGGGGAGGGGAAGGGTCACCACGAAGGAAGTGGCCGTGATTTGAATCGGGGACAACCCCTTTCAAAAAAGCCATGTAGGAGAGATAAAGGGAAAACGAATGATCCGACTACGCCAAAAAAAGGGGGTGGGACCTACATTTCATATAAAGAAAGAGGTCCTGGAAAAACGGGTAATGGGCAAAAGAAAAAACAAAAAATGAGAAAAAAAGAGAATCCAAGAAGTCTGCCCAAAAGGTCACTTAGGCAAAAGCAAATCCAGGGAAGATGGTGGGTTGCTTACGACGAAAGGGAACATTTTAAACGCCGAAATATGGGAAACCAGCAAGAAGCGTAAAATCTTCAAAATACCGAATGAAGGGTGGGTAGGGAAAGGCCACTGGGGGCTTAATTGGTCAAAATTTGGGAGAAAACATAAGAGGAAAGGACTAGCCTAAGCGGGGGGGGGTCTGAGGACGGAAAAAAAACAGTGGGAGGAGGGAAATCTAGGTAAGATTCTGCCGAGAAACGTCAGGGAAGAAAAAAAGAAGGTTTAGTTGCAAAAAGGGTGATGTGAAAGGGTTAAAAAAAAAAAGAAAATTCAATAAAAAAAAGAAGGGAAAAGGTCCGGGTCACAGAATGAAAGGAAAGAAGGGAGAAATATTGACTATAACTATCACTCCCTTCCCTGGAAAACGATTAAAAAAAAAAATAAAGGGAGAAAGTTGTCACAACTCAGAAATCGATCATCCGTACAAAGAACCCACCTGGGAAATTTTCTTTGGGAGGGGTCAATCTAGATCAAAACCTTAGAAAAGAGGGGGCCCAAAAACCGAACTTCACTTCAGGGGAAAAAGGGAAGGAAGGGGGAGAAAGCATTTCGAGAAAAAGAGAGCACGTGTCTACGAGGAGCAGAAACGAAAAAAAAGGGAATGGAAAAGGGTTGCGGGGAAGAGGGCTTGGATTTTTTCACAAAGGAAATAAGGGAAAGGGCTTGGGACCACCGTACTTGGTCAAACGATTTCCAGAAAGGGGAGGGGGAGACTAAAAAGATCGAAGAATAAAAGAGAGAAGAATTATGACCTGACGAAGGGTGAATGAAACGAAAATTGACGGTGGTCCTGTTCTAAAATAAATCTTTCCCGGAAGCGGGGGAGTTCTCCCGTTAACCAGACACGATCAGTGTAAAACAGAACCTGTACTAATGAATTGATGTTGCAGGGGGGGGGGGGGAAATGTCAGTCTCGTTGGGGGCATTATTAGAAGAGGAGAAACCACGACTCAAATAATGGGAAATTGTTTAGTTTGGGGGGTGTTTGGTTGACTGTTGAGCCCTGAGGGGGGAGAACTCTTAGGGAAAACGCAAACGAGCCGGAGGAAGTCCTTCCGAAATAGGGTGAAGAAATGGGGATAGGTCCAACATTGCCGCGCTAATATGCACTACTTCACGTCGGTCTGTCATGGGCCTTAACCAAACAAGAAAGGGAGGATATCCTCAAAAAAAAAAAAAAGAACTGATTGTGGGGCGTGATACGTAAAGGGTCCTTCTTTTCCCTTGAAGAAGCGTGAAGTCGCCTAAGAAGTTGGGGGGGGTTTCCTCCCAGGCTCCCCTGAAGTAAGAAAGATCGGACGGGAGGGGGTGAAAAAAAAGAGGGACAAAACAAAAAGTGGGAATTGGTTTGTGGGGAAAACATTTTTGCATGGTTCCCCAGTGGAAAAACACCCAAATCGGACAAAAAAGGATTTTTGGAACCAAGAAAACTGTAGGGTACCGATAGTCAGAGTCCCCACAAGAAAAAAAAACACTAACATAAACGCATCCACAATTCGAATGAAAGTCAGACGTAAAAAAAGGGAAAAGGATAATTACGGAGCGTCCAAGGGGAAGTCAGCTCGGAAGCACAAAAACGAAACGGGGGAGAAGAGAGACGGGGGGGGGGTACTAAACCGGGGGGGTCCCGAAGAAAGTGTTAAAGGGGATGTTTTTGTAAGTACTTAACGCCTGGCAATTGACGGCTGGAAAGTCCCCCAGCACAAACGTCCAATGGAAAAAAAAAGTTCATGGGGAATCACGGTTTCTAAAATAATGAAAAAAGGCACAAAAATGGTGAGGGGGGAAAAGGAAAAGGAGATTGGACTGTGCACACGGTGGGGTTCTTGAAGGAAGGGTTTCTGGGCTAGAAACAGGGGAAGGCCCAGTTTCGAAACCCAAAACGTAAAACAAACAGCAGGTTTGGGGTCGAAGTTTTTCGGAACGACGAACACAAAATGAAAAAGGGAATGGGCAGAGTGTAAAAAAGATGAAGGACGGAAAAAAATCACTGGAGGAGACGATTATTGAGGGGGTCACCTTCCCAGAAAGAAAGGAAATTGTGCGTTCTTCACGTTTTGGGGGGTGAAAAAAGCAATATAAAGTGGGGGAAGTCAGCACTTTAAACGCCCACTAGCCAACAAAAAAAAAAAAATTCGCTGGGGGGACTGTGGGAAGAAAGAGGGGAACGGGGAGGGGTTGTCGGAAGCGTGGTAATTTCATAAATTGAACAAAGGGGGGGAGCCTGAGGGACCACTTCGAACGAAATAGTTAGCTGGGTTTTATTAATGAGCCATTAAAGCAAGCTCAATATAAGAACGAAACAAAGGGGCCATGTTCAGGGGTGTTTTGCCACAAAGGACAACTCTGGTCGTGAAGAGGTGTGCCTAGGGAGTATGACAGGAGGAGAGGCTTCGAAATAACGGAAAGTATGCCGGCGCCAGGAAACAGGCACCTCTACGGGGTACCAAAAGGGGAAGAGGGACGGTCATACGAATCTCTCTCCAAGGGAAAAAAAAAAAGCCCTGTGATCGGGTCTCAGTGACGTAAATAGACTGCCGCCAAAAAGGTGGCATCTCCTGGTGTTTCTAAAAAAGGAAAAGGAGAGGCGAAAGGAACACTGGAACCCGAAATGTTCTGAAAAGAAAAAGGGGAAATCGTCCCCGCCACGTGGGGGATGAGAGCATGACATTTAGAACAGTGAGCTCAAGGCATGGATAAGAGAGAAGGGTCACAGAATATCGATGGGACATAATGTAAAAAAAAAAGTTAGGCGATCAGGTTTGTGGAAGGGGAGGGGACCCCCCCCCAGAAATGGAGGACAGTAAAACCCAGAAAAAGGAAACAAAAGAAAGGGGTGTGGTTCAGGGGAAAGGGAAAAACTAAGCCATATACTCTTTAGACGTTTGCAATAAAAAGTGGGGGAAAAAGGGTAGCTACCAAAAGACTAAGTTCAGTCTCGTATCTTATCGGTAACAGGGGACAAGATACCCTTAAAGTTGGGAGGGAGTGCCGATAAAAAAGCTGTAAAGGGAAAGAAAAGCCAACCAAATCAGGGCGCCCTATCTTCAGGGAATGGGGGGGGGAAGTGGAGTGACCTGGTAGCCTATACTAGTTCCAATATCCAGGAAAACTGATGGAAGAATCGAGTCAAAAAAAAAAAAAACAACAACCTGATGGGGAGAGGAAAATATATAGATGAAAAAAGAAAGAAGGGAGAGGGAAAAAAACGAGAGCAAAAGCCGGCCGGTCTCTGAAGTGTTAACCCAATCCAAAACCAAGGAAAAAGGGGTAGGGGTCAGGGCTGGGAGTGTGCTGTGGGAGCTTTTAAAAGAGGAACTCAATATCCAAGGCTAGAAGAGGTCCTTTATTGCTCAAAAAAAAACCCGAAGAGACAAGACACGGGGGGGTGTCCCCTGCTGCAGAGGTAGACTTTGGGGGGGGGGGAAAAAAAAAAGCGGAGTTGCAACCGGGAAAGGTTCAACGTCCCGAAAAAAAGGCACCAGAGGGCTTTGTACCCAGGAGGAAAAAAAAAATAAATGGGGTGTCCATGCGCACCGCCAGGACCGCAATAAAGGGGGGAACAAACGTAGAGAAGACAAAACAGTGGGGAGCGTGGATTTTGTCCCAAGAAAGGGATCTTCCCGGGAGCAAAAGGATACATAAAAAGGGAGCCTCCCCAAATTGGGGAGCCAGGTCTAGGTGGATCAAGTAATATTACCTTGCAAGGAAAAAAAAAAAGCTCACACCAATGAGTAAGTATCCTACGACGCTCCTGAGGGGGGAAAAAAAGGAGGGCAAAAGTGGGCGCCACAATCGGCTGCGCAACTGCTGACAAAGGGGGAAGGGGGGTGTTTTTTGTGAAGGAGAGCTGAAGGATGACAGGGGGAAACGAGAGAAAGCGTTTGAAAAACTAAAAGAGAGGGGGGGACTGTTCCTGCCTGGGGGTGGTGTCCGTAGTTCGAAAAAGATAGAAAAGGTTCAGAAGACTACAGGGCAACATCACGAAAGAAAGAACCACTTTGTGGGGACCATTGTGGGACAAAAAAAAAGGAAGGGGAAAAAGGTGAGGTCGGTGAGAAAGAATTTAACGCTGGGGAGGGGCATCGGGATACATGGGGGGGGCAGAACAAAAAGACAAAAAAAACATATATACTGGGGGGACACGCACGGCAAAGGCCCTTAATGGGAAAAGGGGGAACAATTTCCAACACCGGGGCTAACATCAAAACGAAGAAGAAAAAAAAAGGGGGGGCCCAGAGGGATTACCCCAAGTATACAAGCGACGTCTTTGGAGGGGGAAGCGGAGGAAAAGTCTGGGTAAAGCAAACCAAAAGTCCAGGGGGTAAGGTCAAACCATCAACGAAAGGGTGTGCATAGTAGGGGTTGAGAACTCAACAAAAAGACGTGAGCAAAAGCAGAGGGGGGGGCAAGTCCCGAGCAAGTGTGGTATGGACAAGAAGGCCAGGGATCAGTTTTGGAGAGTACAGAAAACTTCGAAAAACAGGCCGTGGAGGTGGCGCCACTCAAGATGTCCCCCCTCAAGGAAAAAACGGAACTTCCGCAGGCACAGTCGAGAGAAGGGGAAAAAAAAACAAAACATACTACATGGAAAGTGTTGTACATTGGCGTAACAAAACCCACGGTCAAGAAAAAAAAGGGGGATGGCCTCTGGCATTGAGCCGGGGAGAGGAAAGGATGAAAAAAGGAACAAAGAGGACAGGGGAACTGTTTGAGGGGGAAACCAACAAAAAAAGGGGATGAAAGGTTTGATGACTCGCGGAAGTCCCTGTGGAAAAGGACGGTGGTTAATAGGAGGAAAAGTCTGACTGTTTGCGGGGGGGGGGGGGGGGGTTCTAGGGATATGGGGGGGGAAAAACTCTGACTAAATCAAGGTTAAAGACCTTTCGTTAGCAAAGACAGCAAAGGGGTGGAAAAGTAATAGTTGGCCAGAGAAAAGAAAAAAAAAACGAAAGGTCCCAGAAATCACGTAAAAATTTGTGGAAGGATTGTGGGGAACCCCCTCCCGACCAAAGAAGGGGGGTTAAAAAAAAAGGAGGAAGG
>Ga0179593_1592629_pt1 | contig 16681 bp, 22 predicted proteins | sample CZODoug2_1_08_16_FD_185931 | JGI IMG/M metagenome (GOLD analysis project Ga0179593, IMG submission 185931) | Vadose zone soil fungal communities from Angelo Coast Range Reserve, California, USA - CZODoug2_1_08_16fungal (PacBio error correction) | ecosystem: Environmental > Terrestrial > Soil >...
TTTCCTGAAAAATCGAAGTCAGGCGTTGTAAAGAAAGAGAAGACGCAACCCAACTTTTTGGGGGACAAGATGGTTGGAGGTTCCCCGTGGTCCAAGCTTCTTTGAGGGGAGGGGGAAACTGTGCAGCCGCTAGGGGGAAGAGGTCAAGGAACATCCGTAGGATGGTTTTTTGGAAGGGCATGAAAAAGCGGACATGGAAGGAAGGGGAGCTTGATACGGGGAAGGAACATTGAAGGAGATAACGCAACCCATCCTCCGGAGGGAGGGGAAGAAGAACATTCTAACCCTTGAAAGAAAGTTAGGACTTTTAAAAGGGGATTGATGTGAAAGGAAAATCTCCTAAAGTCCGGGAGAACAACTCGGCTATATTTGGGATCTTAACGCCGAGGAACCCAAACTTAAAGAGTCGCTTATACGCACAGCTATCTCTGAAGGGAAAAAGAAGAAAAATCTAGGTAGAATTCTACGTTTTGCAGAGGCAGGGCGGAACTGTTTCTCGGAAAGGGAGTAACGACAAATCTGATGGAAAAGGGAAATCACATCTCCCTAGAAGTCCCAGGTCAGAGAAAGAAGCTCTACGGGCGACTCCAGGAGTCCGAAAGAAGGAGAGTCCTCCCCCTCCTAAAGAAGGTCGGAAGAGGTCTCCAGGGAGAAAAAGGGGGGGGGGGTCTTTGCGGGGGGCAATAATCGCAATAACGAAGAAAAAAAAATTTCCTTCAGCTAGAAAAATCACCTAAGGGGGCCGACTGCCTGAGGAACAAAGCCTCGGCCGACCTCGATGCCAAGTTGGTTTGGAAAGAATCTCAACACAGGGAAGGAGGGGGAGGAAAAAGGAAATCGAATGCTAACGAAGGAGAAGACGCTGAGGATGGGGGGAGGGAGATCGCGAAGTGAAGAAAAAAAAGAGTGATTCTCGACCTGAAGGGGGGAAGTGGAAGGGCGATGCATTGGAGAAAAGATGAACACGGCAACTCCGGAGGAAGAAGGATGAACATGTTATCGGGAGGCGGGGGGGAAAAGACTATTTATTACAAATAAAAGAAAGATGGAGGGGAAGTTGACTTTGAGGGCTGTCTCCGAAGAGGGGAAAAAGCCGCGTTATATGTTGAGGGGGGAGTCGGTTCATCGGGACCCCGCGACCGCGAGAGGGGAGTCTATTATCGACGAAAAGGAACTCAGGGTGCTTAAAAAGATAAGACCAGATTGGGGGGGGCTCCCTCCGGAAAAAAAGGGAAGAAAGGGGGGGGAAGTTATCTGGAGGAGTTGTGGGGTATACACACATAATCTGGAGTTTCGTTAAAGGAATAAAATCGCCAGAAGCACCGTTCTAAATGACCAGGAAAAGGGGGGCAAAGTTCGGGGCGATGTAGATGCTGGAGGAAGTGTTCGCAGGGCCAGGGAAAGGGGGAAAGGGGGGATTTAGGGGGTAGAAGATCCTTCGAACCTAAAGACGTTCCCATTTCCAGAAAGAGTTGAAGAAAGAGGAAAAAAACATCAATAAGTAATGGATGGCTATTCACTTTGGGAAGAGGGGAGAAGGGTCACCTCCAAAAAAGGGGGCAGAAAAGATCGAAAGTTGTTCTGGAAAGGTCTCTTACCCTTCCATAGCTGTGATGCTCCTCCTTCAAAAATCACATCATCGTCATTCTAGTGGACTGGGAGAAGGGGGTGGCTTCCCTTAAGAGGGGGGGGCCATAAGGGGGTAGGAAAAGCTAATGAGAACCTCCATAACACAAATCCATGGGACGATTTTGCCAAAAAAGTGTGAGCATCTACTGAGCGGGAAGGTACTTTTGTAAAGGACCTAGGGTGTGGTTGGGGACTTACTTCTCTTCTTCTTGAAAGAAAGGAGGAAGGAAAGCACAGAAGCAAGCAGTCCGGGAATCGAATCATTCTGTGAAGAGGGGGTAGGGGAGGCAGGCGCCGCTTGGAGTTAGGGGGAAAAAATTTCCTCCTCAACGGGGGGGAGGAAAGAAAGTCTAGAGGACGCGTCAGTCCAAGGAGAAAAGAGCGGTCTAAAGGTCCTAAAGGCCACAGGTCAGGTGACCATACTCGAGGAAGGGGGAAAAGACCGCCTGAGAGGAAAATGAATAATTTGTCTTAGGAAGAGAAAAGTCGGTTCTGAAAAACCAGGAGAGGTATGTCTTAAAGTAATCAGAAGGGAAATCATTCGTGGGAGTCAGAGAGGCTAGAACACCAAGTGTGTCCTTCGGAAAGTTTGGCGCCCAGCACGAAAAAAGAGGAGGCTGTAATCACTGGAAAGGCGAATAGCAAGCATCTTGCCGAAAAAAAAAGCATCCAGGGATGGGTTCTCCAGGGAAGGGGAAATCGCTCCTGAAAAACGAAAAAGATCGATGCTCAACGGAAGATATCTTGACAGGGGATCTCTCAGTAAAGGTGCTCGGTGGAGGGGGGAAGGCGGACTCGAACCGTGCTCTGTGTGACCCAAGAATGACCCATCAGGAGAGGGTCTTCCTTTGCTAAAACCGAGGTGCGGGGGGGGAAGACAATCATTCCAGGGAACCATCACCGAGGTGGTTTCACAAAGGGAAACACCATTCCATCTCAAAGGAAGGAGGAAAAAATAGAGATAAAAGACCGGTGGAAAAAAAAAGAGGGTGAGCTTTGGACGGCTGTGACAGACAACACTTGAATGGGGGGGAGGGAGAATGCCTTCAGGTCTCGGCAGGAGGAGCAATCCGAAAGGATGGTCAGGCGTTGCGGGAAAGAGTGCTCCGAACAGGAGTGGCAGGGCCGTCCAAAAAGGGGGGGGAGCAAAAAAAAATGTAAGGCCTCGAACCTGAGCAAAAAAGCTATTACGGGGCGCCAGACACTAATCGTTTGCGAGCGTAATCTAAACCGAAGGGAAAAGAGAAAGTTCCTGGATGCGGGGGGTTTGCGAGAAAAAGCGGCCGGGTGAAGATGAGAAAGTAAAGAAACACAGCGCAAGCTGAGGGGAAAAGAGCAATGCGTGAGAAGGGGGAAGGGGGGAAACAGGGTTCTCGACAGGGAAAAATAAATGCTTCCGAAAAAAAAGAAAAAACGCACCGCCTGAATCAGAGACGACTCCCTATACGGCGAACCGGGGGTCCCGAAAGGGGGGCGCTTCCATAATTACAAAGAAGAAAGGACGTGTCAGCATTATTGAAAGGGACGGGAGAGCCGAGGAGGGTTTCATGATAGATCCTTTGGGGGAAAGGACGCAGGAAGACCGCGCGATCGAAAAGGGAAAGGCCCATCTTCCCTATCGGAAAAAAGGGAAACTTTGAAAGAGGGAGTGGGCAAAAGAAATAAATCTCTACCTTGAGGGGTGAAGAGGCGAGGAGACATCATGAGGAAAAGGGGACCTACTCCGAAAGGCGAAAAGAGTCTTTTCTCATACAAAAGAAAAGGGAAGGTCGTAAAACCACGGAAAAAAAAAGCCTATTTAAACTGGCGTACGAAAATGTTCAACAGGAATATGATCAAATGGGGCAGATAAGGGTTCTCAACCATGGGGGGAGGGGGGGAGAAAAAATAGGGGGGGATGGGGTTTGGGCGTTTGGGGGGGAGCCGGACTACCAGGGGGCCATAAGATAAAAGGCAACACGATTCCATCAACTAGAAATCTGTTGGACCGGAGTCGGCAACAAAGAGGACAATTCTTGGGTCCATCGAAGAAAGGGGGGGGAAAAAAAAATTTTGGGGACAACAGCTGGTTCGTCAGGGGAGGCAAGCTTCTTTGAGGGAATGGGAAAGCGAAAAAAATTGAAGATCAGAAGAAAAGAATTTGATGTGGGGTCAGAGGTCCCGATAATCGGACATGAAAGTAGTTCCGCTCGGGTAGGACTGGCCTACCAGTGAAACAGGAAGGGAAGCACTGTCGACCAAGTCTCGAAGTTGAGCAAGAAGAAAAGTCAAAAGGGGATCCGGGAGAAATGGCGCACGGTGAGGGGGAAGAAGCGGCGGATTCTCCTAAAGGGGAGGGAAAACCCTTTAAAAAGGGGGGGTCGAAAAAGCTAACAAACGAAAAAGAAGAGAAAACTTCCCTCTCAGGGGAGACACAGCTCCCTCGAAAAAAAAGGGGGGGAGCATCAAAAAGCGGAGCGTAGAGGGGGGCGGGAGAGCGGAAGGGTCACCTTCGATGAAAAAAAGGAAGGGGGCACCTTCCTCACATCTAAAAGGGACTTCCCGAGAAGCAACGCCGAGAAAAAAGGACAAGCAAAAAGAAAGATTAGAGGGTGGTGGGTTGGGGCTCGGGAGGATCGTCCGCAGAAAAAGAAAGATAAAAAAAAAAAAAGACCCCTTCGCGGTAAAGAGGGGGAGGAAACCGGCGTTGAGGCGGCAATTATGCAAAGAAAAGAAAACGTCCATTTCCTGCAAGCGAGAAAGCACGAGGGGCACCATTCGCGGGGCCAGCCAGCCACTCCATAAAGAGACTTATCTTAGTGCCAAGTTGGGGGAAAGGAAGAAAAGCTCAACAACCACAACTTAGAGGGGAAGAGATCGAAAAACTTGGAAGAAAACGATACGTGGGAAGGTGACAGCAAAAGTTTGTCCCCGCCGAAAGGTCCCGACCTAAGAGAAAAGGCTAATTGACGGATTCCGTGTGGAGATCATTAGAGGACACGCAACTCCTGGTCACGAAAGAGCTAAGTGAGAAGAGGAAAGGGGGGAAAGGGGGCTGAGGATAAGTAAATTACAAGACCGTTCGGAAAGGGAGGTTCTGGGAGGCGGTCCTGGGAAAGAAGAAGGCACTTTGAGGCACGAGGGAGGGGGAGGGAAGGGGAACGCTGTGTGGGGATAAATCGAGTTGGAAACGAACAGTACGCGAGCAAAAAACCGTCGAATTAGCTGAAAAGAGAATTGGTACACTTGGGGGGGCGTGGTCTCCCACGGCCCAAAAAGGGAGTTCCTTTTTGGGAAAAGGAGTTTTGTGGATCTAACCGTGCACCCTACACGACACGCAAGCTTTAGGATAAGAAGGAATCTCCCTTCACCTCAAGTCGAAAAAGAAGGATCAAGGTTACTGTAGTTTCTACTGGGAACGACCGACGATCCTTGGTTCGAAGAATTCTAAAGTTTCAGGAGAAAGCGACCCTCGTCTCAACGGACCATGTTCCGGTAAGAAAAAAGGGAAAAGCCATGAAAAGGAAAGACGATGGGGTGGGGCTATTCACCGCAAGTCAACCTCCAGAAAGAAAATTGGGAAGAAAAAAATAATCCTTAATAACCATTAAGTGGGACTTTGGGAGGGTTCTGGCCTTTATGAGTGAATTGTCCTTCCTATCTTTAAGAAGAAGACTTCAACAAAGACCTTCATCATCTTAAGTATAGGTATGGTGGTTCTGCCCCTTGGGAAAGAAAGTTTCCACTCAAATTAAAAGGAGGAAAGTCCTGAAGAAAAAACACCAATGAAAGGACTCTGCCTATCGTATGATTAAGCTCTTACGGGAGGAACATCTCGCGAGACGTTTTTGGGGAAAGGCCCTAGGCTTTAAAAAGGTCGTGTTACGCGACTTCTTCAGGAGAGGGTACCATTTTTCTCAAGGAAAAATAAGCATTCCAGGTCGGGTAGGGCGTAAAGTCTCAAAAGGCAGGTGTCGTGCTCCGATCAGTGGAGGAGGGAGTTCGCTCTGGAAAAAGAAAAAGGACTTTCCGGGTCTCGGGCAATAAGAAGGGAAAGTAGGTTAATATGGGTGACAAGGATGTCTCATGGCTCGAAGGACGTCCTGCGCTTCAAAACAGCTGGTTCAAAAAAATGAACACATACGAGGGAGGGGAAAAAGTCAATCCATACCAACAACAGCTGACAGGAAAGAGCAGAAGCTTTTTCATTCAGAAAACCTCGTGTAAAAACTGGGGGCGAAATAGTTATTTCCTTAAAGGAGAAAAATGGCGCAGAATCTCAGCCAAAGGAGGGGGCTTGCGATAAAAATCGGTGTAATGAGGAAACTTCACGCTGGAAAAGTGCCAGCTGGCGCTGAAAAAAAGGAGCTTTTCGGGGAGGGGGGAAAGCAGCGGAAAAAAAAAAGAAATGCCTCACAGGACCGTGGATTTCTCCAGGCAAGCCACAGAACATCGCGGTAGTTCTGGAGCAAAAAAAGAAAAAGAGCTTCCGTTGCTCATGGGGGGCCAGTACACGGGAGAGGTTTTGGGAACGCCACTGCTCCTTGGGGAAAAAAAAAAAGGAAGGGCCGCAACGCCTGACAAAAAAAAAGGAAGGAGGGGTTCTTGAGGAAAACGCCCGCGGGAAGGCATTTGTGGGTTGTTGGGGGGGGGGGGGGGTTTGGGGGGGGGGTGGGGGGGGGGGGGGGAGGGGGGTTGGGGGGGGGTTTTTGTGGGGGGTTGGGGGTGTTCTTGGCCGCGCAAAGGCAGGGAGAACCCGAATAAAAAAAAAAGAACTAAAAAGTTTTACAACGGAGGGGCCGCTCACAAAAGAGAAGAAACTGGAGGGAAAATAGAGAGATTGGGGGGGGGAAGAAGAAAAGTGGAAAACCCACCTCTGGAAGGGTAGTCGAGTTTTAAAAAAAAAGGGGGCGCTGCCAAAGGCCGAAAGGTCGCGGGCGGGTCAGGAGAAAAAGCAACAGGAAAACGACTGGGTCAGGAGTTGCGGCCGGGAGGGAAAAAAAAGGAGCAGGTGGCGCGTGAAAGACAACCAAACAAAAGAACAGTGTAAGGAAAGACTCGACTTAGAAAAAATGAGGTTGCGCGCAAGAAGGGTCGTTTCTCAGGGAGGAAAAGGCCGTGCCTGCGAAAAAAAAAAAAAAAAACAAGATCCAGGGGGGCTTGGAACGGCGGCCAGCGGAAAAAAAAAATGACCGTCCTTGGAAAAAGACGGGGGAAACACGAAAACCGCCCAACGGAAAAGAGGGGAAAGAGTCAACTGCGTTAGGAAGAAAGGGAAAAAAATCGCTGTGGAGGAGCGTTCACCAAGCTGGCGAGAGAATTCTCCGCTGCCCGCAGAAAGTACTGGGACGAATACCTCGACGAAAAAACGTTAAACCGCCAACAAAGGGGAAGGCCCAAAGAATCTCTTCAGTGTCAGCAGGAAGGCGGTCTGTGAGAAGGGGACATATGGTTCATTCTCGATCCTTGGGGAACAAAAAAGGAAGCTCCGGCCGTAGACCGCGCGAAAAGGATTGGCCAGACGAGGAAAAAAGAGAAATATCGACTGATTGCCGCGGGGAAGAGAAAGTCCTTGAGGGATACTGCCGAGCACTTATCTCGCCGGAGAAAAAGCAGGAAAAAAACGAGACATACGCCTTACTACAGGGGGGGGGGGAGGGAGGTCATAAAGGAAACAAGTTCAAGAAGAAGTAAGAGAAAAAACACGACCTCCGTAAGAGAGAAGCAAAACAAAAAATTTTCAACCGGAAGGGGGGGAGAAATTTGAGGGGGAAAAAGAGCTAAGAAACTGGTTGTTCTGGAGGACAGTCTTCGCCTCAGAACGGGGGGGGGTGGGGCCATATTACCCAAGGTCAGCCCCCCAATTGACGGAAAGAGAGGATGACGCCTAGTCAGTAGGGAGAAGGGCAAGGAGTGGGCAGAAAGGACGACAACCAATTTGCACGCTGGGCCTTTCAGATTTCTGCAAAAAAGAAGGAAGAGGGGGGGTGACCCTAAAAACCAAAAAATTGAATGCAAAAGGCGCGACAGCCCGTATAATGGGGGGGGTCAAGGAGGACCAATTGTCGGACATGCCAAGATGGAAAACGTGTATACAGTGCTAAAAAAAGGGAAACTGAAAGGAGGGGGCACAATTCTCGCAGGGGGGGTTTCACAGCAAGAAAGTACGATCCTTTAGCAGGCCTTTTAGGGGGGAGGATTGGGACGATGAACGGAGAACCTCAAGCGGGGACGGCGAGGTGTGTCTACGGGCCGGAAAGAAAAAAAAAGAAGGAAGAGTAATCCCCAAAAAAGAGTCACTGGGAAAGGGGACGGGATACCACATCGCACACGAGAGGGGAAAAAAGTGGGAATGGCATATAAGAAAGTCGCGTTTGCAGAAAAAGAGAAAAAAAGGGGGCGCGAAGCTTTGTCAAAAGGAAAAGGACAAAGAAAACGGGGAAGGAAAAAATCTCCCTCGGCGGGGATTACCCTTCAGTCTTCGGAAATTTCCACACTCCATGAGTCCGAACGAGGGGGGAAACGTCCGCTCCCATCCTCAGCAAAAGGGGGAAGAGGCTCCCTTAAAGAAAAGAAGTACCTGCTGTGCGAGCCTTGTCCATGAAATAACTAAATCCTTCCAATCGGACAGTAGGAGACACGAGTTCGTTAGAAAAAAAGGGACAACGGACCTGGAAGAAAAAAGATCCTCGCCGCTCGAGTGAAGCCTTCGATGGGAAAAGGTGGAATAAGGATCTCAACAAAAACAACAAAGAGGAGGAAATACTATATATCTAAAAGAAAGAGGAGGGGAGAAAGTCTAGGAAAGGTGAGTTTCTGGCCGGAAGTAAGTGACGGGACGAAGGTTAGAAAGAGTGAGAGACCTTAATTCTGCAGAGGGACGGATGGGGGGGGCGATAATTAGGGAAAAAAAAAAAAGTCTGGACACGCAAAAACTACAGAAGCAGGGGGAGAATATGCAAGGGTAGTGTGCTGTTATTTAGCAAGGAGGGGAAAAAGCCGTTCGGAAGGGGGAAGTTCTGGGGGGGGAAAGGCGAGGCGTTTGCTGTGCGTCAAAGCCGCTGGAGTGTGGGGGGGGAGGGGAGAAGCGTCTCGACTTGCACCCCGCGGGAACCTTAACTCCCAGACGCATGACGAAACGTATCAGACAAGGGAAGGAGGGCGGCTTGCACGAGAGGGAGGGGGGATCTGTAAGGGAAAAAAAATGCAAATGATGAGGGAAGGGGGGGGGGGATCTCTGCGGAGAAGCAACCGGAAACCGTAGAAACAAGGAAAAGAGTTGCCGCGAAGGGGGAGGAGAATCCAGCCTCTACACACAATAATCATCCAACGAAAAGACGGCTCCGAAGTTTGAAGTAATGGATGGGAGGCTGCGAAAGAAAAGGGGTCGCAGGGAAGGACAAAGTTTCAGGAAAAAAAGAGGAATTCTCCACCAAGGCACGACGGGCACGAAAGATTATCGGGACGGGAAGGAAAGCCAGGAAAAGGGGAAAAATACGGAAAGGCGGTCTTGCTATTAAGGAGCGGCTGCAAGGAAAAAAGCAAAAAAAGAAACCTGAAAAAAGAGGGACGGTGTCGGTGTAAAGGGGGGGGGGTATGGACTGACCACATTGCCGGCAGAGCTGGCGGAACCGGAACAAACCTGTGGTTTCTGGGAACTCGTGGGGGGGGGGGGACCCGTGGTCAGGGGGGAAAGCAAAGGGAGCGAAGTCCGCAAAAAAAGACACCCAATGCTTGAGAAGAGGACAAAACCTCACTTGGGGAAGAAGTCGGTTGGAGGGGAGGGGCTGAGGAAGGTCCCTAGAGGATTAGGGGGAGGGAGGGGTGGGACTGATTGAATGGTACCATTCTGTAGGAGAAAGCTATGACAAAAGGAAGGGGGATCGTAGGTCCTCGAATCATGCGGGGTGCCTATCAGTGCGCGGAAAGGGAAAGCTTGGATTTCTGAAGGAAAGGGGAGAAAAGGGTCGCTGGGCAAGCAGTCGGGGGAGATTTTCCAGGAGTATGCGCGTAGGGTCTACTCCTGCGCTGGCAAAAGGAGGGGTTCCACCCATTATCGATAATGGGGAGAGGGGGCGGGGAGAGTAAAAAAAAAAAACCCTGCCCGCATGCTGACAAAAAGCCGGCAGTCTTTGGAGCTAAAAGAGGTTCTTGGGCGGGAAAAGCGGTTGTTTCTCCTTCGAAAGAAAGGGGGAAAGTCCGGAAGCGCTTAGAATCTTCAGAAAGGGGGGAACTGCTATAAAAAGAAAGCGAATAGTACTTTTCACACAGGGGGGAGAGGGAGAAGCACTAACAAAGGGAGCACTGGGGAGGGGGGGAAATCTATCAAGCCGGGTGAGATGCCATCCTTAGACAGGACGGTGGATTTCTCCATTCCTTAGTTGAGGAGGGGAAAGGCCACTATCTCTGTAGGGGATTCAATCATAGAGCTGAAGTTGCTCAGGTGTTGGACTGTGGTGCTTCTTTTTTTGGGGAAAGGGAAGATAAACAGGGACAACCATGGGGGTTCTTCCTTCGAAAAAGAAGGGAGAGGGCCCCTTACCCATCATTCTTCTGCCGGGAAGAGGACCTTGAATGGAAAAAAAAAAAACAGCCCGCTACCGAAAAAGTCAGGGGCATCTCCAAGCATGAAAAATAAGGAAGGTCCACTCTGACCTATGTGTTGGACAGAAGGGGGAAGAACCCCATCTCTCTCACCAACAAAAAAAGAGAAGAGGGAGATATGGGGGAAAAGGGAAGCCGTGTGGAAAACCACCTCTTGTGCCGTTAGGAGTTTCTCAACCCTGGAGGAGGGCTGCAATGCCTCAGTCGGGGAGGGGTCGAGGAAGATAAACGCGAGGGACTGCTGTTCAGGCAGATCTTTCTCGAACCAGCCATTTGAGGAGCAGGAAACCGATCCACATTGTACTTCTGAAGGAAGAGATAAGGATTACAGGTTTGCGGGAAAAATACCTCTTATTCAGGGGAGAAGGGATTTAAGGAAAAAGTCCTGGCGAGCCAATATAACTGTCCATTGGGGGGAGAACTTCTTCGGAGGGCCATCCAAGGCAGGGGGAAAAAAAGTCGAAACTCTCCAGTGATGGCTCCAGCTGTACGGGGAAAACGGTGAATCCCTCTACTGAAGGAAACAAAAGAGGGGGGGGAGCAGTTCACCAGCAAAAGAAGGATTGACTCAGAATGATCCAAATGACGGTAGGGTTACGAATACCGACGGTGCCTGAGAGACGAGTTGTAGCGCTTAAAAAGGAAGACTTCCGGCTCTTCAGGGGAAAAGAAGTTCAGGACGGGGAAAAAGGGAAAAGCTCACCTCCGCCGAGTCATGTGTGAGGAGAGGATCCTTTTTTTGACAAAAGACGCAAGGCAGGAAGACCGCTCGCAGCTCCTGGAAAAAAAAAGACCATCGACTGATTGCCCGCGACAAAGGAAGGAAGGGAAGGGAGTTGCGAAAAATTGCCGCATGAGAGGGGGCGCCGAGAAAACCACCCTAAAGACCTGTGCAGGCTGAGGGGTCATAGGATCATACAGAACTGGTAAAGGAAAAAATAAGCAGGAAAACGACTTCCGGTAAGCGGAAGGAAAACGTCCTCATCAAAAAAGCGTATATGCTCAAAGTGGGGGGGGGGGGGAAAATCGCTAAGGGGCAGCAAGTTCGTTAAAGTCGCCGTCCCTACCAAGAGTGCCCTCCTCTGAAAAGTGGGAAGAACCCCCAACAAAACTATACTTCCGAGGGGAAAAACGGCCTCTGGGCGTGAAAGTAGCCTCACGCTAGGAAAAGTCTTTTGGGGGAATCCAGGAAAAGGACCGCCACAGTGCCAACAGCTGGGATTCAGTATTGACAGGAAAAAAAAAAAGTCTTTTCTTCTGGGAAGGGAGCCTAGAAAAGAAAGACTACGCGAGACAGGGGATGTGGTGGGAAAATTCAGCCCCTTCCAAGAAATGGCCCCGTCGTGAGAATTTAGAAAAAAAAACTACCAGTGAAACTGGGAAGAGCCAGCCCTGCGAACCAAGATAGGTTTACAGCAGCACATCGAACAGGAAAAGGGGGAGCCGTAAAAGGTTCGCGGGGGAAATTATGTTCAAAAGGCATCGCCCGCTTGCTTCTCACAAAGAAAAAACGATATTTTTTTAGACGAAATAACACCCACCAAACTTCCCTCACCAGGGGGCGGCGGGAGACAAAAGAAGCAAATTCAAGCAGGGCAAATCAGGGGGAAGAGGAGATAAATTCGCGGAGGAGCACCGGCATACTGTGACAAAACTTCGCTGGAAAAAAAAGGGGAAAACTTCCTCACATCGATGAACAAGGGCTAAGCCACTCACTAGAAGATTGCACAGCAACTCCAGTCTAAAAAGGGGGGGGACAGTAAAATTCGAAAAAAGGAAAAAGACCCTCTAAGGGCCGGCCCTCTTCTCCACAGAATAACGGGGGAGTAGTTTTCCTCCGTTGCGCAAAGGAATAACACTTAATCGCTGGGAAGGGCATCATCAGGTAAAGGAAATAGGGATTCACCTTCAAGAGGCCTTCATGCCAGCAAAAGGCCTTAACAAACTTCTTAGCACGTAGGGTCCAATTTGTAGGGGGGGAAGACTCGAACGGAGTAGGAGGAAAAAAGAGGAGAGAACACTTGGAAATCGCAGGCACGAGCGAGGATGGAGTGGCTGGCAATGAAAGGGGAAAGAAAGGGGAATCCCGACCTCGGGGAAGAGACCTGATGGAAAAGGGGACGTGATTCCGTGGGGAGGAAAGAGGCGAGAACGCGCGCCGTCCTCCCAGAGCGAAGGGTAAGAGCCGACAAGGGGGAGGGCGGAGGATGAAGGGACGATTGTGACAAAAGGGCGTCCTCCTGGAGGTTAAAAGTTAGTCGCCGCATGCCCGGGAAAAGGGGGAGGCGGGAGATGGGAAAGAAGCTTTGGCGTAAAGGAAGGTGACCAAGGGGAAGAAGCTTACCGGGGGGCGCAGCTCTCTGCCAAACCGGGGAGGGGGGCAAACGAAGGAAAACTCGAGTGCTGCAGGAAGGGTTGCTAGCTAGGGGGAGCTAACCGAACACAATTATGATGGAAGGTGGGGATAAATGAGTCTTTTTTAGAAGAAAAAACACAGAAGGGCCTCGTTGCGGAACAAGCTTGATGAGAAACAGGAATCATCCCCGTAAAAAAAGGGGAACCGGCTAACGGGAAAAAGGAATAAGGTTCGACTGTTCAAAGAGGAGGAAAGGAAGGCGAGACGGGCGGGACGGAAGTTTTCCTGAGCGGGGCAAAGTCGGGAAGAGGCTACCAAAGGAACCGACTGTTCCCATGGAAGGGTATCGGGACTAACCAAATAGGTCAACCACATCAAGAGGGAGGTTCTTCGCTTATTTGGGGGTGAGAGAAGGGAGTCGGACGCCCGGGTAAAAAAAGTCGTGGGGTTGCAAAATCCGGGAAGAAAAAACTTTTCGGTTGGCACAAAGGGGGGGGGGGGACGCTGAAAAGAAAGGAGGCAGAGTCTTGCTGGCCTCCGGGACCCGGGATCAAGCGTAAGGGAAAGGCTTTAAAAACAGGGGGGGAACCGGGGGGCCACTCAAAGGGGGTAGACGGCGAAGTCCGACAAAAAACAATCGTTATCTCCAGAAGGAGATTTTGACCCAAAAAGAGGAATTTGAGAAGAAGGTCTGAACTCTCAGGCGGAGGTAAGGGGGTCCTTTCGGGAGGGGAAAAGGGAGGTGGTAGTGGTTTACGGAAGGCTGAATTTAACTCTTATTACAAGTGCTTGTATGAAACCGCTATGCCAGAAGAAAAAAGGGACGTAGGAAGAAGGCTGTTCTCCGAAAATAGCATTTGCGGGGACGGGGGCGCGCGTGGATGGAGGGTCAAGGGGGAAAAAGACTTTCTCCTCAACTGTGGAGGGCATAGATTGCCTGCGTCTGTCCAATGCAGAGACGTTCTACTTCCTGGAGGAAACAGAGGTTTGAACCGAAAAGAATACTCGACGCGGTGAGATGCAAGCCGCCGAAATAAGGACATATAACGGCAGAGGGGGAGTCTGGAAGCGCTCCAGGGAAAGGGAAAAAAGGTTTCGAAGGGAAAAGGAAAGAAGTATACAGGCAGGTTCAGGCGGGCGGAAGAAAAGTCTTCATCCAGCTGGTGGAAAGGATAACGAAGCGCTTTGGGAGGGGAAAAACGAGGACTTTTCAGAAGTTGCTTCTAGCAGAGGGAGTCCCTTGGAGCGTGTTGGAGGGAGATCAATCCGGTGGCAAGAGATCATGCGATGCCTCAATTGAGTGGCCATTTCATTTCGGTTGAGAAAGCCTGATGCAACTAAAGTGATGGGGCAAAAAGTATCAAAACTTTGCTCAGTGTGGCACTGTTTTCTCGTGGGGGGGAAGCTCACTCTCAAAACTGCTACGGTCTGCGCAAGAGGGGGGAGCAAAGGAGGCATGCGGCGCGTGATTCTCCGAAGGACGCATCGAAAAGAAAAAAAAAGGAGTCATTGGCAGCGAAAAGGACAGGGTTGATAAAAGAGACAACGTTTTTCCACAACGGAGTGCGGATCAAGCGCTCTCAACAAAAGGGGGGGAAATAGAAGTTGATCGCACTCCGGGGAAAAGAGGTGAGCTGTGGGGGATCAAGTACTTCTTGAAAGGGGGCCACTTAAGCGCTCGATTCCAAAGGGACTAAGAAAAAAGGACTCTGCGGGTCAGGCGTGGCTTTCCCGGTCTTGAAGCCTCCCCGAGTCATAAAAAAAGGTGTAACGTTTATCTTTCCGTCGGGCGAAGATCCCAAGGGCCTTCGCTTCTAAAGGATAAATCTCCACGTCCTTACGAGGGCCGATTTCGGGCCTACCCAGGAGGTTCTCAAATGCTGGAGGGAACTCCTTAAGAAAAAGGACCTGAAAGGGATGTTGAAGGCAAAGGCTTCAAAGCCCTGTGAAAATCTCTTAGAAACGCTAAAGGGTTCCAGAGGGAGGAATGGAAAAGGGGAAACTGGGGGAAGTAAGCAAATGGCTTGTTTTCTCAGGGGGAGTTTCAAGGGATGGAAAAAAAGTCTCCAAGCCTGAATCAGACGGGGATAAACTAAAAGAACGGGGGGCCACCCGAAGAAAATAAGAAGTTTAAGGGGTGCCAGAAAGGATGCAACGCAGAGGGGTCATCAGGAAAAAGGAAGGGGAAAAAAATGGTCTTGTCACCAGTTATTCTCGAATAAGGGGGGAACCCAAAGGGGTTGAATCTTCGAAGCCTCGCTCATAGCTAACGGCTTGCCCATCGCCATCTTCACAGATAGGAGGGGGGATTTCCAGAGAAGGGGGGGGATAAATTCCTTGAGTGAAGAATCCATCTACAAAATCAGGATCGCGCAGGGGGGGGGGAAAAGCATTATTCTATACCGAAAAAAGGGAACTGGCAGGGTCATATCGGTGCCTAAGGAAACGGGTACTCAAGAAGGTATGGGAGGAACCACTACCTACAAAGGAAAGGAGGGAACTTGGTAAAAGGGTGGGGGCCAGTATGAAAGATTAAAAGGGAAAAAAAGGGTGGGAGAAGGGGGAGGGGAAGAGGAAAGGGGAGGGACGGAGCTGGGATTTTAACGGGGGGATTCGAATTGGTTGTGAGTCCACAAAGTATTGGGTCAGGCAAGAAGGAGACACGCAAGGGGAGTGGGTGGGGGCACGGAAAGAGGGGGGGGGAGGAAGCGTAACGTTGTGAGAGAGGAAGGAGTCTCTCTGAAGGGGGAGTGTTGGGGGGAAATCGCTCAAGGCGAGGTCAACGCCTGGGGGGGGATTGGGGGAAGGACTTCGCCGTCCCCCCTCAGGGTGGCCATACTATTACCAAAGAAAAACCAAGAAAGCAAAAAGGACTTCCGATTAGGGGACGCTGGGATGTCCTCCAGCTCGGCCGTCACGAAAAAGTAAAAGGAAAAAACCACTTTTGAACGAATTCCAGTGATCAGGTTGGCAAGGAGTGCTGGCGGAAAAGGGGGCCTCCGCTCCCAAAGGGAGGGCAATAACTACTTCCTTATGGGATTTTTTTCCATGAAGGAGCCCGATAAGACATGGCAAGAGAGTGTACGACTAGCTGAGACTTTTAAAAAGAACCGGGAAAAAATCTCCCTGCCCTGCGGAAACAAGTCTCGTGTGGGGAAGCAGCACCGTCTGAAAGAAAAAAAAGAAAAGGAAAGGGAAAAAGATGGCTTTCTACCGGTGCTTTTCCAAGGAGAGGGGCCTGGTTCTCCTCAAGGGGGGACCGTAAAAAGGTTTTTTTTAAGGGCCTTCTACATACGAAAGGGGAAGGGCTCACAAGACCAGGAGGAACTTCTTGGGCTACCACCGCTCCCCTCTCTACAAGAAAAAAAAAGTAGAGTTCCGGGAGGGATGAAAACGTTTGCTATTCCGGAGTTCTCGACATCGGGGAGAAAATCATTTCACCTTCCTCACATCATCAAGAGGAGGGGGTCCCTGGGCAGGGCAACGCTCTACTCTTGCAAAAAAGAAACCGGTCCGACAGACGTCCGTCCTCATCCACTCTAACCTTTTCGGACAGGAACTCTCCCTTCGCGGGAGGGGAAAGGGGGGGGGCGGTGGGTAAAAGAAAGAAATGATCGCAATACGAAGACAATTTGAAGGGGGGCAGAAGAGAAAAACATCTGGATTCACCTTCGCGACGGGAAGAGCCAGCCACTCCATCCTCTGAAAAAAAGTCGTGTCCAGGAAAAAGAAAGGGGGTGTTTCTATCTCGAAAAGGAAAAAAAACAACGAGGAAGGAGGAAAAAAAAGTGAAAAGTCTAAGAATTCGGACGGCAGAAGGGAGGGGGGCTGGCCTGAATGTCATCTCGAAGGAAAAAAAGAGGGGGAGGATCGACCAGGGGGGAGGAAGTGGACGGATTCCGTTTATTGCACAACAGCGGACCGCAACGCCGGTTTTATTCCGTACAATGTTAGAAAAGGGAGGAGGGGAGCGGACGTATTACTTACAAATCCAGGGAAAAGGAGAGGGAGTTTCTGGCAAGAGGAGGGGAGGTTCCCGCATTCACGGGAAGAGGCACGGGAGATGTGGAGTCGATGGGGCTCATCTCATTTGACATCCGCTTCGCGGTACGC
>Ga0179593_1304320_pt1 | contig 16680 bp, 17 predicted proteins | sample CZODoug2_1_08_16_FD_185931 | JGI IMG/M metagenome (GOLD analysis project Ga0179593, IMG submission 185931) | Vadose zone soil fungal communities from Angelo Coast Range Reserve, California, USA - CZODoug2_1_08_16fungal (PacBio error correction) | ecosystem: Environmental > Terrestrial > Soil >...
TGGCAAAAAGGGGCGAAAAAAAACGCTAGAAAGTAAGCAATAAGAGGGAACCACCGAAGAGGACTCCTTCCCCGGCAACCCAGAGGGTAAAGAATAACGAGACCGCTACCTATGTTTGAACGAACGTGATTTGGCAAACTTAAAGGGGTTATTACATCGATGCTGCAGATCGCCCGGGAAAACGTACGGGAAAAAGAAAAACGAACGCATCCTCAATCACTTCAAAAAAAAAAACAAAAAAAAACAGAAAAGCAACGCCTGAAGCTCCTTGAGAAGTGCAACGAAATCCGATCGGGATCGGAAGTGGAACGTCACTCCCCGGCGCACAGGCGACATAAGGGGGGGGAGAGTCAGAAAAATCAACGACCGCGCACATCGTCGGAGGGTAAAATAAACAAAGAGGAGGGGGGTTTCGGCCCCCAGATAGTTTCACAGCCGTGCTGGGGGAATCTTCGGATCCATGAAATTGTATCAGAAAGGAGAATCACCGGAAGGCAGCAGAAGGGAGGGAGGGCAAAAACTGGATCTGGGTGTTTTTGGTGATTGAGGATTTGGGGGCATTTGGGACGGAAGGGTCGGATTGGCCGGCTGCCTACACTCCGTGACTAAGGCTCTACGCATGGCACGGACCTTTCATATAAGGAATGGGGGAGTATAATATAAGGGGAAGAGAAAGGTCATGAAAAAAAAAGCGATAATGCCGAGTGATGGGGGAAGTGTGCGGGGGTCCGGGGCTGTATTGAAGTAGGCCTCTTGACGACGGTTGGGTGGGGAGGGAGGTCAGCCGGGGAGGTGATCAAAGGGGGGAAAAAGGGGAAACCGCTGGTGTGCGTGGGAGGGAGAAACACTCTAAGGTGGCCATGAAGAACCGCCGAACGAAGGGATCCAAGTGGAGGTCAAAAGTCGACCATCTCATATTGTCGCTGCCTAATTTAAAATGAGCCTTCCGCGAAGCCAACAGGGGGCAAGGAAAATCGTCCGATACGCTGGAGGGATCGAGGCCAGAAAGAGAGGACGAAGGAGGAAGTTAGTTCTTCCGCTGCCCTTCAAGCGAAAGAAGGAAATGCAAAAAGGTCAGGGACGGGGTCTACCTTGAACACCCACCGCCGAGCAGGTAAAATACGAAAGGGAAACCAGGAAACCCAAACCGGTCTGGACAGTTGGCACGTTGCAAGAGTGGTCGAAAGTGGGAACGCTATAGCTTAAAACCCAATATGCGAGTGATATGGAGGGGGAAAGGGGAAGTAGGTTGGTTATTCCAGGTAGTAAGACTCCGCCGGAATACTGTAACACCCACCAAAAGAACGAACTGGAAACGGTTCGGTGGATCGCACGAAAATCTGAAGGAGGTCCCAGAAAGAAGGAGGCACACTTCGACGGGTCACCCCTAATAACGGTGTAGTAAGGAAAAGAAAGAAAAAAGAGGAGCGACGGAAGAGTTGGGGGCAGGGTCTGAGGCGTCACATGATGCTTCAGGCCGAGATGAGAGAGCTATCGGAACCGGACCAGACAAGGCAAACCTGGAAACACGAACGAACAAACGAGTGGAAGGGCGAAAGCAACAACTTGTATAAAACCCTAAGGACCAATGTGCGCATTGGCTATGGAAGTAAAAGGGGGCCCCTAGGCATATGGGGAAAATGTGGACTCAAGAAACGATCTTGGGGGGGAGTTATAAGCAATGGCAAGGGGGAAGTCGAGACGTCCCGATTAGCAAGAAGTGGAGGGATGCGCGGAAAGGATCGAAGAAAGAGGATGAAAGGAGGTACGTAGAATCAAGACGTAAAACCCGCTCCTCCCACGAACAAACCGGATAACCGTTTCATGAAGAATGCAATTGGACCTACACTAAAGATCGGCGAGCAGGTCAGGGAAAGGGGAAAGAACGGATCGGAGGGCGGATTCACGATGCATAATTGAATCGTCTTTTTTCCTGCCTACATTGAGGATGCCACTGAATCCCGGAAGAGGTGGGGAGGGGGCAGAACTTGGAGGCCGGAATGAAAAAAAAGTTCATCTCACCGACCATTAACGCGAGCAGACCCAATTTGGGAAAAAAAGAAGAGAAGTCTACCAAATACTGGGACTAGTTTCGAGGGCCACAAGTGTTTCAGAAAAACTCGGCAGAATGAGAAGAAAAGTCTTTCAAAAGATAAGAAACACCCTATGCAGGCAGAGGCTTAAAACGGGTTCGGCGGTTCCACGGGCACGAAAGGGATTAAGATGGGGAATCGGCAATATGGGAAAAAGACAGATTGGACGGTAAGACAAACTAAAAAGCAAGCGCAGAGACTGGTCAGAAAAAATGCCGTCCACCAACGAAGCGAGCAAACAACAACAAACGGAGATGGCTGGGGAAAAGGGAGGATCTAGCCGCACGCCATCTGGTTCAAGAGCGGCGGGGGAGGCGACAAAGAAGAAGATCAGAATTGGACCATCTGTGTACGCACGTCCCATTCTCAAAGGGGAACGGAAAAAAAAAAAAACGTGGTCCAGTGAGACGGAAAAAAAAAATTTTTTGTGAGGCAGACGAGCACGATGAACGGAAGAAAAGAGGGGGGGGGAGGACCTGGTTGCCCTCAGGGAAGGAACACTCCGCTGGATTAAGGGTGGGACCGGAAGGGAAAAACGACGGAGGAATGCTCGGTGAGCAGGACAAAAGTTTATAGACCGGAAATCCAACCAGAGAATGAGGCTGGACGGTGACCGTGGCAGAAAGAATTTTTTCCCGCGGCAGTGCACCAACAACAGAAAGATGAAGGATCGATGAGAAAAAAAAAGAAACCCAGCGTAGCTGACCGAGAACGTTCGCACTCAAGAGAGGGGCTCCCACCCGCCATGGAAAACGTTAGCAAGGTGTCTAGGGGGGAAGATACACGGGAACTTCGAAAGGGAGAGGCTCGAGGATAATCGGAGTCGGGGCAGAAAAAAGAACATGGGAAAAACTCCTGGGTCCGGGAATACAGGGAATCCCATTCAAGTGCTTATTCCCAGAGCGTAGTGAATCACACTGTTAATCCAGCATACGAGGGGGGGAAAAGGAAGGGTTTACAAGAGCCCTAGCACATGGGAGGGATATCAGAAGAAGGGTGACGGCGAAACAATGGATGCTGTCTCAGGCCATTGGTGGAGGGGGGGAAGGTGGGGTTCAAGTGGTTGCTGTCGGCCGGGAAGAAGGTCAAAGACAATGTGAGGCATCGGATAACGCAGCCGAAAAAAAAACCAAACAAAAAAAACCCCCCAATACCGTTTGAAGAAACACGGAGAGGAGAGTGAGCAGGATTTCTCTCCAAAACTACCGTCTAGTTCCTCAGGGACAGAACCAAGGACGAAGGAAGAATACAAAAAAGAAAGTCATAACAGCAAATAAAACCAAGGGGGGAATAAGATAGTATCCATACGGGGTAGCCGATAAGAGCGGAACGGACTCAACAGAAATAAACAAAAGTACCCAGGACCCAAAGATTCGATCAAGACTCCAGAGTGGGGGAGGGTAAGCGCTATAGAGGGCAAATTCGACACGAAACTCCCCCCGTCGCTTTCCTCCAACGGTCCTCCGGTGCCTTGGGGGGAAAAAAAGGGGAAGGGATGGGAGTGGAGTGGGGGGCGTGTTCAGGAGGCAATTTCCGGAATCACGGTTTGCTAAGTTCCGCGGTGTCAGGAGGAAAGAGGGGAGAGCCCGAACTTCCTAGAAGGAGATATTTCGATGCCTCGAACGTTCAAACGGCTCCACCAGCGTGGGGTTCCCGAGACATAAAGGCCAAGGTAAAAAAAAGGAAGGGGAGAGAAAAAAAAGCGAGAAAGGCGAATATTAGGGGTAAAACATTTTGCATCTACACAAGCAGAGTGAGGCAGGTGAGAAATTTGCACAAGACGTCGACGTTTACGCATTCCCCCTGGAGGGAACCCAAAAGAAGAAAGACTGAAACAGTCGACTTCTTTTCCTGTATAAAGGGAACGGCCGAACTGACAGGGGGGGGGGGGGGGGGGGGGGGGTGGGTCAGCTCTAATCGACGGCGAAAGGAATTCAGAATGGTATCCCATATTTATAACGGAAAAAGTGAACCGGAATCATCGGGGCATCAAGTAGAGAAAGGAGTAAGGAGTGTCGGGGCAGCGGGGCAATCAGGAAAGAATCAAATGAGCCCATCAGATGCAACTTTTTTCGAAAATAATCAAGGGCCACCGACGAAGGGAGAGCGTAAGGGAGAAGGAGAAGTCATGGGATAAGGACGTAGAAAAGACAAGGAAAAGGGGACGTAAAAAAGAGGGATGTGGTGCCTGCGAATGCCCATTATTCAAAAACATAATTCCGTTGAAATGATACGAGAAGGAGAGCAAAGGGAGCTGGCAAAGGGGGGAGGACGTCCAGCAAGGAATCCGATAAAACCGTCGATTGAACGTGATCAAATTGAAAGAGAGTCCGGTATGAGGGGTAAGAGGGAAGATGAAGTTGACGAGGCACGTCTCTCTAGAGGGAAATGAATCCTCGATTCACTCTTTTGATGGTTTTCGGAAAAAAGGAGCCGTCGAAAAAGGGGAGCGGGGAGGGGAGAAGAACAAAAACGGCACACGGACGCGTCGTCTTTTAAATCCGTAGCGAAGACAGCAGGGGGCCGAAATAAAAGAGAGCAGAAAAAACAACAAAGGAGGAGGAGTAAAAGAGGGGGAAAAAAAGAGGTCGTCCACTAGCTGATCGCCCTCCTTCAGAAAGAACAGAGCGGACTGACCCAGCGCGGGAAAAAGGGAAAAGAACCCGGGAAAAGCGCAAGTAACTAAGAGGTTGAAAAAAACCGCAAGCCCACGGAATGGGTCGTGAGAAAGCGAGGAGGCAGAGAGCAATGAAAAAAGGACTCTACTTGGTACACTCTACCCAGCCCTTGCTGTGATCAACCCGCAGACCGGCAAAACCCAGCATGAAACAAGAAAACGGGGAGCACATGCCGATCGGGATCGGAAGGATGGAAGTAAACTCACCTTCCCCCCTCCCCGGGGGACATCGAGTAGATGTAGAGACCATAGCAACGAAACCTAAAGAAAAAAGGTATTCAAATTAGTAGAAAGAGCAAAGAAGGGGAGCGTGCACTTTCTCCCCCCATGTTTCTAAGGGGGAGGATAAGAAAAAAAAAGGAAAGAAAGGAAAAGGGGGGCTCAAAAAATAAAAGAAGTCAAAAGGAGGGCGAAAAGACTCTGGGCCAGCTGGAGTCTGGGGACAAAAAAAGGGGGCTGATCGAGGAATTTGTTGACTCATTTTTCAAAGCCTATGCCTGCTGGACAAACTCCGGACGAACTGTGAGAAGGAGATAACTTAATAAATGGCGGCACTGGGCAGTCTTCACAACAATGATGCAGGGGAAGGAAAGGTCTGAAGACCGTTCCAGCCCGTAAGAAGAAGCTGAAAACATGTAGGGCTTGGGGGAGGGGGGGCCCCAGGGGAATCTGTAAGGGGGGAAAAAGAAGGGACTCTATGCATACGAGGTAAAAACGAGCAGCAGGGCCGCCGGGGGGGAATAATGGTAGCTGTAAGACAATACTTCAGGGGGAAAAGGGCACCGACCGTCCGTTATGTTGCAGGCAAAAGAAAAAAAGAGAAAATCGCAAGAAAGACGTAGAAGAAAAACGCTTCACGCCAGCAGGGAAGGGGGGGGAAGCTCATCGGAACGCGGAAAAAAATGGAGTGCCGGGGCACGTTCAGGCAATAGAAAAGCTTCAAATGGAGGAGGACGGTTTAAAAAAAAAAAGGAAAAAAAGAAATCCACGCAAAAAAGGGGATCGCACGTGCGCGTGCGGCGAAGCGCAAAAGGGGAAACAGGCCCCCGAAAGGGGAAACCCCAGGAAAACGGCGAGGAAAAAGGGGAGAAGACGGTGCGATGGGGAGGTCCGCCTTACCTAGCGCGGGCCAACAAGAAAGAAATAGGGGGATGGCGAAAGGGATGGGGTGAGGCATTTATGGCGAGGCTGCCGCGACGGGATACGGGGGGGCGGCGACACGAGTCTGGGAACTAACCTGAGGTTCGAAGAAAAGCCTGGTGGGGACAAGGGGGAACCTCCATCAGCTATCACTTTGAACAGAAGGGGGTCTGTGGCTGTGCCTACTATACTTGAGGGAGGAGCAGCACACGCAAACTACGCGCTCTCAAGGGGAGGAATGGGGGAAAGAAGGAAGGAGTGAGGCAGATTCTGCCATTCCCAGTGGCATGGAAGGAAGACACTGAACCAAAACCTCAAAGTGTAAAAAGCAACGATAACCTAAGTGGACAGTCTAAAAAAGCTCCTGAGCCACAGTCTGCGATAGAAACAGGGTCGAGGGGGATGGGCCGAAAAATTGGCACTACGGGCAAGCTGCAGGATCAACGAAATGGGTGAGGGTAAAGAAGTAACCAAATGGCTGTAACTACGGAACCCGATTTCTCCGCAGTGTGGGAAGAGAAGCAGTGAGAAAAAAGAAGCCCCGCAAACGATCAGAGGAAAAGCAAGCTCCCATAGGCCAGAACTAAAAAGAACAACCGGCAGACAAGGGAAAGCGCAGGCCCCTTCCTCAAGCCAATCAGGAGGGGGCGCAAGGTCGAAGGAAGCGAAGGAAATGAGGTAAGGGGGAAGACGGACCGCTGCCAGGTGCGATTTTAAAAACAAAAAATGAAAGCGGGAAATTGGGAAATGACATCCCAGCGAAAACGAAGCCAGACTGAGCGGTTTCTGGGGCCGAACGGGGCGCGGAAAGGCCAGAAGGGCTACAGAAACGACATTCCCGCGACAGACACCGAAAGTACAGAGGACCACGCGCTCCCAAGGAAAAGAGGGGGTCATCGAGGGAAAGTGAAAAGCAACAACTCACTAAAAAAACGATCTTTGCGCGGCTCGCCGTAGACCAAAAAAAAACCCGAGAAGGCAGGGAAAATGGTACCTCTCGGTGTTCTTCTTTTCAAAAAAGGGAACGGACCTGTAATGTTCGTAAGAAGCGCAAATGGGACCAGAATGATCAGATTCGTCTCAGATTATCAAGATGTGTCGGTCAAGACTGGGCCGCGTGGGAAGAAAACACAGGGAGTCGAGAAACAACAACAAACGGAGATGGGAGGTAAAAATATATATTTTGGCGGCCGTGCCACGCGAAAAGTCCTTGAAGATCATTCTCGGCTTTCATCCGTAAATAGGGGGTAAAAGGCAAGGGCCATCGGGGAAGGAGCGCAATAGAACTCACGGCTGGAAGGATTACAAAACCAGCGTGGAGGAAAGGAGGCCCTCAGGTTGGTATCTGGAGAAATCAGCACTCTTGTATATCGTCACTGAATAACCACTTTGTAACTCAGGAAAACAGACGTCCGCCGTGCGTGGTTGGAAAAGGGCAGTGACTTCGGGTCGGCTCACGGGGAGAAGATTGGGGAGAAGGTGATCTAACTCTCTGGAAGAATCCGCCGCGCAAGTTTCGGGCCACCTCCACCGCAAGGAAGGGTTAAAAAAGAAGCCGGGGGGGTGAAGCCATGTTCCGGCGGGTAAGGGTCCAGGAAAAGAGATACGCCCTCGTGGGGGGGAGAGAATGCATCGAACGTAGGAATCTCCCTCAGCGCCAGCACTGACGGAGAAGGAAATGCGCAAAAAAAAGGGAAGTCGAGAAGGTCCCCATAGGCCTCGGGCGACTGGGAAAAGGTAGGTGTCAGGGTGAGGGAGAGGATCCACTCAATCAGACGGGGAGCCGCGTGAGTATCAGTCTATATCTTTATCATCTAGAAGGCGCGGGGGTATACAAGGCCGCGCGGAAAAAGAAAGGAAAAGTAGGAACTAGAAGTCCATTCACATGGAGAAAAAAAACCCAATAGGGAGAAAATAAAAACGGTTAAAAAGACAGAGGCACAGAGGGAAACTAAGGGGGAAATGACATATAAGCTGATACACAGGGAATCCGACGAAAAGTGTCGGGCGAAAAGGGGAAGGGGGAAAAATGGGGAAGTGGATCGGAGGTGTTTCACCAGGTGAGAAATTGGCGGGGACAGGAGAGCGAAGTCAGGACCCACTTTTGGGAAAGGCACTAGACCGATCTACCAAAATAGAGGGGCAAGCAAGAAAAGGGGAGCAAGGTGACGAAGCCGACGACAAAAGTTCAGAAAGCATACCGGTAGTGTGCAAGCGGAGGGGAAGGAAAGCGAACAGGAGTCCAGAGAATCAGACCTTTATATAAAAAATTCTAATAAAAGCCGTACGAGAAAGAAAAATGCATAAACACCTAAAAAAAAAGAGGCGAGAGAGAAACCAGAGTTGGCGGTGAAGAGGCGAATAGCGAAAGGGGCCACAAAATCCCACGACCCACCAGGGTCGGCCGCAACTGGTCCTCGCGGGTGCTACTTTCCGGACATTCAAGTGGGAGGGAGGGCGTTGGGGGGGAGTCGAGGAAACGTGGCAGGAGAAAAGGGGGTCGTGCGGCCGGCGAATCCCTCACGTTCCGCAGACATGGCGATGTCCGGACGCGAAGTGCGGCAACAACACCATCGGTTTTCGATACTAAGCCCGTCCCAAGTAAGCCTCTGAGGGGAGCGGAAGGGGGGGCAAGGATACAAAGGGAAAGATGGAGGGGGAGTTTTGTGCAGACGAACAAAGGGATACACGGAAGAAGGACTTTAGAGCAACGACTAGAGTGCGTTAAGCATACCAAATTCCAATTCGCCACGCTTCTTCATCCGGGGGCATTACCTCGAGAGCTCATTCTCACTTCTCCGTTCGGGATTTCACTCCGGGTGGAGAGATAGGGGGGGGTCCGGGCCGTATCGCCAGGGAAGGGAGGATAGGACTCGCGGGGGGATGACGGGAGGTGAGGCGGGGGGCCTACTGGGGGCTTGACTAGCGACTAGGAGGCTGGTTTGGGAACAGGCAACAACCAGTCAAAACCTGGGGAAATCCAAGGGAGAGGGCTACAGATAGGGAGCATCAAGGAAGGTAAGTGAAGAAGAGTCGGAAATTTTCGTCCGGAGGGACGAGGAAGCCTATACAGCACAACCCAAAGACTCAGAGTCAAGAAATGTGGGAAGACCACTGGCCAAGAAAAGAAAGGCAAAGAAGTTTCATCGAAAAGGAGAAATGGTGCCATGGTAATTATTATCAAATAACATTGGGAAACTAGGGGGAACAAAAACCACGATGTTAGAGCTGAGGAGAAGAAAAGGAAAAGCGTTATGGGCGGTCGTCGGTAAGTATGAGAGACATAGAGAAAAGGTCGCTTGCGAGGGAATGACAAAATCATTACGAGAAAGGAACTGGATGCAGGAAGAAGGGATTCTTCATTCGTTGTGTCTCGCACAACCTCTTCAGTTAGAGGGGGGAACAAACGGAGAAGAAGAAGAATGTCAGACCGAGAATTTCAACATTCCTTATGTTGGATTGTGGAGGGGTCAAGAAAAGTAAAAAGATTTAGTAAACCGGGGAAGAGAGGACAACGGCGGCAGCGCTCACTTTATAGCATAGGCGCGATAGCTCGTTGAAAATCTCAAGAGAGAGAAAAAAAAAAACAAGAAAGAGGGAGAGGATGGAATGTAAACTGTCTCCTGAAAAGCCTCAAGGAGGATGCACCCCGAGAGAGGCAGCATGTTCCAGGCAGAGAACGTCGAGGATAATCCGGATCGGTACTAAACCAGGGGACTCTCATTGCCGCCCTCCACTACGGAAATGGTTCGTGAAAGGAGAGGAGGATGAAAAAGAGGGCGAGAAAAGCACAAAGGGGACGCAACGCCCGCAGAAAGGCAACGCCTGCCAAGAAGAATTGAGACTTCATCCTATCTTGTCGCAAGTAGGAACGCCCTTCTCAAGAGACAAGAGGGAGGGAGAAGAGCAAAAAGAAGGGCGCCATAACTTCTTGAATCAAAAAATGTAGAAGAAAGAACACCCAGAAGATCCCCCCGAAGAGTGCAATCCTTTTTAATGATAGCTTCAGTATCCATGGACAATTCAGCATCATCATCTGACGGTATACGCGCCGAGCGTAGGAAAGGATCAGGGGGGAGAAACTTTTGCTGATAGGAGGGGTTTGCAGAGGAGAATGTCTCGGATTGAAATGATAAGACAATCCAAGGAGAAACTGGAATCAAGGCGGAAGGGGCCACTTACCGAGGTGATTCAATTCACTGGCGGTCATGATAAGGGGAGGACAGTCTGAAAAAAGGGGGAAGACAATTGCTGATGTAGGGAAGGTGGGCATATTAGGTCATAGAGGATAGAGGGCAGCCTCTTAATACATCAAGAGGGGACTCCAGACACTGAGATGTAACCCAAATCGACGTCGGCAAATAGCAAAAGGAAGAAGCCGGGGAAATGGAGACCAAAGGCGAAAAAGATTCAGAGGAAAAGATTTAGCCTGAAGTGGAAGATCCGCCGAGCGCTTATTGGGAGACTCCGAGTCTGAGGAATAGGTTTGCGCACGTCGAGGCATCGGCACGAGAAAGAAGAGGAAAGGAGATTTTCACAGCACACATCACGCAACAGAAAAGAAAAGGTGCTCTCCAACAAAAAACGACTCAAAGGGGAACATGCAGAAAGGGCAACCACAAGACCAGCGAGGACCAGTTAGCATCTCCGTTTCTGAGTTTTATGTGTTTGTCATTTGTCCGAGAAGAGATGTGGAGCGCTTCACCTCCCAATGGGATCTAAGAGGGGACGGGTTACCGGTAGTAGGGGGATTCTCATTTAGTTCTATGAACTTCCCCTCGGTAGTCGAAAACGATAGGGAGAGGAAAAGGAAAGGGTGCCGCTTGGCAACTCTCAGGGAGTAAGAAAACCGGGCTTTCCAAAGGGGGGGTCTGTCGCACATGCCTATAGAACAGGGTATTCTGATCGCACTCAGGGGGAGAAAGCGCGCTCTGGCAACAAAAGAATAGGGGGCAAGCCGAAAGGGCGCATTATGCTGAATTCACATGAACAGTGACTAGGAGGACATGAGAAATACACTCGGGCAAGACCTTGTGAACCTCAAAAGAGACAAAGAAAGGGGAGGAGAAAAGCAGAAATTTCGGGATATCTGAAACCTGGGCGCTGGAGGGTAAAGGGTCTTAAAACACATAGAAATTGCACTATTGCAATCTTGAAATAAGTTTTGAATCTAAAGAAAAGATAGGGGGGGGGGGAAGGGGATAAGGAATGGCATGGGACTGAGAGAAGGGGTAAAGAAGTGAAGAAGAGCAATTGGATGGAGGGTTGAGTTGATCTACGAGGCCAGACGCCTCGGCCGATCCGACGAAGCGAAAACAGGTGAGTGGATCTCACTACACAGGGTGCAGAACAGGGGGAAAAGCATTGCCTGGGGGGCAGGAAGCTAAAAATCTCGGCAGGCTCAAGATTCTCTTTAAAGGGACTGGCTGGGAAAGTTTGTCGGGATCATCTCCGCTGAATGAATGTGCAAGGGGGGAATATGAGGCATTTCACCGGGACAAAGGAAAATTGAAGGAAAAGCGACCACGGACGCAAAGGAATAAAAGAAGGGAGCGGGGGATGGAATAAATTTCTCTTTCTATCAGCCATCTCATCTCCCGAGCCGTGTCTAAGGGAGGACCCCGACATAACCACGGAAAAAGGAGAAAACAAAGAACTAGAAGTGTGAATCATGGGGCACACCAATTGGTTCATCAAAAACGAGTCGTCCGCCTAAATACGTGATCATAAATTTCTAACCAACCAAGAAGTCAGGCGATAGACGGCTAGTGTGAAAAAAAGTAAGAGGCACTCCTTGAGTGGATCTTAAAGGACGTACACTAAAGTGGAAAATACGGGGGTACCAGATTTAACGGTCTCCTCTTAAGAAACAGGACTTCAATTAATCCTGACGGGGGCCTGAACGAACCACAGAGAAGGAAAAACAACAAAGGATGATGAGTTGTGTGGGGCCTGCACGGCCGTCCTTTAGAAAAAATCAGCATCACGGCGTGAGGGCCTAGTCTAAAGAACGATCATATTTGAAAGAGTGAAAAAGATGTACCCGAAGGAGGGGAATCCAGGAACTGTGAAGGGAAAAGAAACTAGCTTGCCCGGATGAGATTATCCGGGGTTGGGGGTCTATCTAATACTATCACTTTTCTCTCGACGCGTTGATGAAAACTGTGGAAAGATTCCACGATTGCAGTCAAGGGGGTCAAAGCACGGTGAAACGAGAAGATTTCGAGCATGTGCTCGGTGACGGAAGAAAAGGAGAGAGAGAGGCTGCATTTCGCAACAACCCGGAGCCAGTCGACATGGAAAGTGGCATCAAGCCATTCCCTAGTGCCCCTTCAACGCGAAGAAAAAATAAGGGGAAATAAAGGGGAAAATGAGACGAATCCCAATCAAGAGTAGGAAAGACGGAACAGAAAGCGTGCGGGGGAGAAGGGAGGAGACCCCATCTCAGTCCTTGGCCGGTTCTGCAATTGGGGGGTATCTGGAGAAGGCCCTAGGAGTGGAGCTCGCTAGAGACTCGAACGTCGGAAGGAGGAGAAAATGCGCAGCATACCAGGAAAAAGGGCACTCTGGAACGAAACTTCTCGAATCAAAAGACAGTGCTAAGAAAAAGAAGAATAGGGGAGAGAAAAATGGAATCCAGCCTGAACTAGGAGGGCAAAAAAATTCCTAAAGAGCGACACAGGGGAAGGCACAAGATGTTACCATTGGTAGGCTTCAAACACTGGGGGGGTATGAGGGGGGCGTTTGCCAAAAAAGGGGGACGCTTGTCAGGGTCCTGCCGAGAGGCAAAGTACACGAAACAAGGGAGCTAAAAATCCGGAAACAGAAGGGCTGAAACCAATACGAGGCCGCGAGCGAGAGTGAGCAAGGGGCTGGCGGCAGAAAGAAAAGAAGGTTCGAGAAGAGAAAAAAAAAAAGGAAAGAGAATTCCTTAATGGTCGAAAGCTCTACTGAGGAACAGCGAAAAGTGGAAATAAAACGAAAGTCGAAGCAAAATAGACTTGGTATCAGTATACCACGCCTCTGCCTAAGTCTCATAAAAACTCTTACTCCAGGTAAAAGAATTAGGAGACTGCATTGTGCTGGGTCGCTTAGCTTAGGAGGGGACACAACCCAAGCGAAACCGGGTCGATGCCGGGGCCACACTGGTGAATCGCGGGTCCGTTTTTTTTCCCTTTCTTCTTGGGGGGGTGGGGGGGGGGGGGGGGGGGGGGGTGGGGGGTCAAAGTCGATTGGAGGAGGTCAAAACGGGGGGGGGGGGGGGGGGGGGGGTGGGTTGGGGGGTGGGGGTGGGTGGTTGTCAAAAGTGAGGAGAGATAGGAAGGAGAACCTAAAAAAAACTATCTATTGAATAAAGACGATCACGAAACTAAGTACGCCCCGGACCAGGAAGAGAGCTGGACAGAAAAAATGGGGTCTCATTCCTTTCGGAAGATGAATGTCGCTGGGTTGCATCTAAAAGGATCAAAGGCAGGGGAAAGCTGTGAGAATGCAAGTCTTGGCGTTACAATACAAGGGAGAAAGGACGCCGGCAGGAGACCCAGGCATGGACCGCGAAGCAGAGTGCTACAGTCCTTTGCCTGAGTGAACGAACCTGGGGGAACGCACATCAAGCAGAGGAGAGAAAACTTGACGGACATGTCTCATCCATCAAGAGGGGGATCAGAAGGGAAACATTGGGCCCGAAAGGCGGGGATAAAGAGGGAGAAAGGGCCTTCCAGACGGAGGTAGGGGAAAATCAGTCCATCCGCAGGCCTCACCCAAATCCTCATATCAGCGGTTGTTCACGTACCAGAGCCAGCACAAAAGGAACGAAAGAAAATCAGGGATTCAGTGAAGCTGAGGGAGGTGAGGGGGGGATTAGATAAATCAGGGAGGAAATAGCTGGGGAGCCGACACGCTCGGGGGCTGTTTAGCTCTCTGCCCGAAGAGGATTTCGGTAGTCGTGAGGGGGCTCGAAGAGAAGAATTACGGGCCGTTGGAGTGACGAACAGATCCGAGAATAGGATGCCGAGAAGGAGCGTGACAAGGCAGTTTCAACGGTCACGTCGCGTGGATTTCATAGGAGGCTGACGTTCAGGTGAACCCGTAGCGCGAGGAAGGGAGAGGAAGAGGGTCACGAAACGGCCAGTACTTGTTTGAGGTGTTGGAAAATCTGCAAAACGGAGTTCCACGGTGAGGATAGAACGCAGTGGCTCGCAGGACAACAGGGCTAGAAGGCTCTTCATGAGCACGGAGGAGGCGGCGATCTCGTCTTGGCCGACACGCGACAATTCTCTCCAAAAAAAAGAAAAAAAAGGGGAAAGAAAGAATATTGAGCGTGTTAAACGACCCAGACAGTCTAGCAGGGGAAACTCCTACTGAGATAAAAAGAGAACGGGCAGCATTTTGTAAAGAAACTGAGGGGGAGGTGAGGAAGCGGTCCTACCTATTGGTGCGTAAAACTGAGCAGATTGCCGAAAAAATAAAGAAAGGAGTGGGAAGAAGTCAATCATCGGAGTAACGGGGGGTGACAATCGAAGCAGCAAAAAGCCGATGTTGCACTCAAAAACGACCTCCCTGGAAGCAAACCTCACGCCTTGCTACGGAATCACGGAAAAGAGGATGACTGGGAAACTCCCCCAAGACCAACCGACATGAAAGGGGATGGAGATCCAGAAAAGAAGCAGGGTCGTTGAAGAAGGTGAAGAACCATAAGATTCTAACATCAGTCTCTTTTTGTTCCTCCCAATCAGATTGAAAAATAATGGAGGGAAGAAGGGAAACAGTGGCCGCCTTGCATACAGATTGGGGAATAAGGAATAAATCGGCAGGGGGCCAACATGGGCATATGGTGACAACGGGGTCTGGGTAAAATGGGAATTTGGATTTGCGGCCGGTATCGTATTGCGCTGGAGGGCCGAATAAAGAAAAAAGATAAAAGAGGTAGCAAGGACGGAAGTGAATGAGGAAATTCTTTCAGGATGAATTCAATGAATGGGCGGGGGGATGAGACAGGGTCTTCAAGTTAAGAACTTCGAAGATTCATCTTTTAGTGGTCCAGGGAGGGAAACTATTGAGGAGAAAGGAAATTCTACTATAAGGAGAGGGGAATCCAGGCAAGTAGAAAAATCAGGGTGGGCGGCCAGGTTAATCACCTTTCCTCACATTCGGTGGACATGCTCACAGGAAGAAAATGAAGTTGGACTGGAGGGAAAAAAAACTAAACAAAGAAGCATACGACGGAAAGGGATAAGAGATCCCAAGTACATCTCCTGCTTGTAATCCATAAATCATCAATAGGGAAAAAGGGGGGTGGAATTAATAGAGTCATCTTATATCGCAGAGGAAAAGGGCGGAAGGGGGGACCAGACCAAGAGAACCTAACGCAATACCGTGAATGAGACAATTGCTCGACATGGACGAAAAAAAAAAGGACACGCTCAAAAGGGCCAAAAGTCCGAGAAAATGCAAGGGCGAGACCAGTTGGCGGCAGCGAAGTTTCGTCGGTGGGTCGCCTGGGCCTTCAAAAACCCATATGGGAGAGGAAGATGGAGGAAAAACAGGTATGGTGGGTTAGTTGAGCGGGAGATGAAAGGGAACCTCAAATTATACAGAGAACACAAAATCTCTGAAGAGGAGGTAAATCAAAGGGATAAAAGCAAATCTCGGTCCAAGAAAAAGATCTCATCAAACTGTACGTCTGTCCAGCGCTGGACCATAGGGGGTAGAAAAAAAGACTAAAACGAACGTGATAGGCAGATACTCAGCAGCGCACGCGATTGGGGCCAGCTAGGAGCAGTAATCAAAAAGAGGCTGAAGTCCATTGGCTGAAGGACTTCGATCGACAGAAAAAATACACACCTTTTTACGAGCCGAAAAACTAAGTGCAAGAAAAAAGAAGAAAACTTTTCAATACGGTGAAGGGGGATCCCTGGTGTCGGCCCTAGGGATAGAGAATAGGAAACCACATTTGTACTATGCAGCTGGATCATGGGGAAGCGACCAAGAAAAAGAGCGGGGGGGTGTGTAGGTCGGATCACAGGACGGGAGGACCCGAGAATATTCGACGATCATGGGCCGGGATGAGCCAGTATAGTACTACTATCGATCACTCGGTAGCCGATCCTGCCTAGATCCCCAAAAAGAAGGGGAAAGTTGTCTACTCAATGAAGAACACAATGGAAAAAAGGGGGACCGGACTGACAATGGGGAGAATTCCACTCACAGAATCTCTTCTTTGCATATCGTCCGCTTAATCAAATGCAGCGGAGGGAAAGGGGGATAAGAGGGGCAGGGTCATTATGTCTAGGTCGATACGAGGGAAATATAAAATAAATTCGGGAACATGGAGCTGGCGCGGCCCACGTAAAACAACCATAAGTATTTTTTCTGTGTTCAAGGACGGTCTATCTCCAGCGTAGGGGAGGAAAAAAAACCGGGAGCCATTCAAGGAGAATGATCAAAAGACAGGAATCTGAAGAACGAGAAAAAAGACTTTCTACAGTTCTCGTGGTCCACCAAAATTGGTGGGACAGTAAAAAAGCGCGATATGCTACAATCGGTGAGAGAGGAGGATAACCAACAACCGAGAAAAAAAAAAAAAAAAAAACCCACCCCCCGAGTCAGGCAGCAATAAAGCGCAAAAGAGGGGGGGAAAGGTCCGAAACAAGGAAATTGATAAATCGGGAGAATGAGCATCGGAAAGAGTTAACCTCCTAGGCCCATTTTATCTCGGAAATGCACGAAAGAATCAGGAACCTCGTGCCGTCCCGACAAAAAATATCCGAG
>Ga0179593_1473155_pt1 | contig 16680 bp, 14 predicted proteins | sample CZODoug2_1_08_16_FD_185931 | JGI IMG/M metagenome (GOLD analysis project Ga0179593, IMG submission 185931) | Vadose zone soil fungal communities from Angelo Coast Range Reserve, California, USA - CZODoug2_1_08_16fungal (PacBio error correction) | ecosystem: Environmental > Terrestrial > Soil >...
TCGTCGTTGTAGAGGCCTACTGGAGAATAAGATATGAAAACGCCCAAGTGGCTCGGGAACTTCAATTACTTTGGATTCGCACCCAAATCTAACGAAACAGCATCTAACTCGGCTCTGAAAATTCCCAACGGCAAACCCAGGAGCTGCAGGAAGGTAATTTAGGGGCTATCGTAACCTTTGTCGGGGAAAAGGAGAGGGGGGGGGGGGGGGAGGGGGGGTGGGGGCCTTTAGGTGACGGAATATGACTGCGGATAAGCTCATGGAGGGGTTAACGGCCTGGCCCTCGACGAACCACTTGCCAGAGCAGGCTCGATAAGCCGGCGATTAGCAGGGTAGTGGAGGTCCGCAGAAGAGGGACCCTATCATAAAGGCCTGGACGTCGGAATATATCTATGAAAAGGATATAAGCCCGGTCATTCAAGTTAATTAAGGGCTGGACATTCTCAAAGCTACATGCAAGGAAAGGGATACCAAGAAGATCCAATGAGGGGAAGCTGAAGGGAGAAGAGGTCCATAAGAAAGAGGAGAAAAATCCAATCCGCCAATCACAGTCCATAGGGGTGGGAGGGTGACCATGTTACTGAACAAGAAAAAAAGGAAACCGCACAATCTTCTCCTACAATCGGGCACCGCAGGACGAGAATTAAAGGGAGGAAGCCAATCGGGGGGGGGGAGTCCTTATCGTCTCATTTACACTATTGAAAGGAAGGTAACGGAATAAGAAAGTGTTCTACCTCGAAGCATCGGAAGTATGGCGGGGGGGGAGGGGGGAGCAAGGGTCCGTTCAGTCTTATTCGGGTTACGGAACTTACTCCTGTGCGCCACGCAAAAAGGAAAAGAAGATCACAAAAAAAAAAAACACTGAGGATGAAATATGAAAGAAAGAGGGAGAGTCTATTCTGGTCACCGTCGGATTCATACCATGACGCCCTACAAGACATCTTCATTCGCCTCATCAACATAATAAAGGAGCTGCAGAGGGGTTCGACCAAGACGTGGTACTACCTGGAACAGGGACAGTCATTAAGGAGGGAAATAGTAAGAGCCATAAGGATCACACGAGGGGGACTAAGAGCTCGCCAAAACCTCACTTCTTCAAGAGGGGCATATAGGGGGGATCTGCGAAGAGGAGGCAGGGCAAGCGGCTTCTGGACCTGGAGAAAGAGGATAGAAGCGCGATTTTGGCAGAGCTCGAAAGAAGGGGGGGGGATCTCGTTCTTCAGGGGGGGGGGGGAGATCAAATGGCTCGCGATTTCTAAAAGAGATATTTTTCAAAGATCGGAGAAATTGGCCTTGAAAACGGCAGTGTCGACCTGGGGGCCGGGAGAAAAGACGGATGAATAAGCAACCTTCCAAGGGGAGGAAAACTACCGGCGGTAGCTATCGGAAGAAGACCGGAGGCACGACCTTCTATGATCAGGAACCAAACGAAGGATGCTGAATACCACTACGGGCATTCTTCAACTGTAGAAGAAAATCTGAAGGCCGCAGGGCTTTAGGCCAGAGTCAAGGAAAAAAGCCGACGCCGTCTATCAGACTAAAGAAAATAGGTTAAGTGAAGCCAGGTGTCGCCTGTTTAATTACATCACAACAGACGTGGGCAAAGAGAAAAAAGGCAGCTGCCGGGTTGGCCCTGTCTGACATTGGCCAACCGGAGGAAGGAGATGCTTTCTAGGGTCGGTATAAGCCCGAAGGTCAAATTTTGGAAGACCTGGGGGTAAAGGAGCACAGGAGGAGGGCATCAAGCTCGGGCGGCGTTTCGCTGATCTCTGTGAAGCCGACCAATAAGGGCTGATTGAATATCCAGAAACGCGTTCTGACCAATCGTTCTTTGCGGCGCCGATCTTGCTCGGCCAATCTTAGCAGGCCTGGCAAGGGAACCGTTAGTGAGTACACCGCACTAAAAGAGAGGTCAACCGAGGGACCGACAGAATGAGGACCGGGTCTGTGTGAAAGGGGGAAAGTTCCCGGAGAGCGATACGAAAAGAAAAAACGCAGTTCAGACGATTTCGTGTTTGAGAACCGCGCGTCAAAATCACTTGGAAGAAGTCGGTCTAACGGGTCTGCCGGGACAGAGGGGGGGGCGCCCTCTGGGACCTGTCGTTTTTCGTTTCTTCAACCTCAGGCTACGAGAGTACTCCTACGCTGCTGCTCGCTTGCGGCGCATGACTCCTGTAGAGGGGAGACTACATTTCTTTTGCAAATAGAAAAAGAGGTTCGACTATACACGTGCTGCAGCGGTATTCCTTATCAGAAAGGCCTGGGAAACTTTGGTTCAGGGATCAATGGCGCAGAAAACAGGGCTCTCTGTTATCCTGTTAGAACACTAAACCGAAAACCAGATAATGGAATATAATGGGAGGGGGTCAGCTTGATTAGAAAAATTGGTGCCTTGGCAATTACACTTAGTCTGGAGGGAAGGTGAAGTGGTGGCGATCGTCAATCATTCTTTCTGGATTCGGGCCTTATCGCCTAAGGACATAAAAGAAGAAGTTGTTCTTCCCGTATGAAAGACCATCCAGAAAAGGGGCAAAATCTTCTCCGAGGAGGTGGGGGTGCTGTGTTGATGATAAAGGAAGACAAGAATTCAGAGGCACCCCATTATTATGAAGTGAGTATCACTTGGTGTCCGGGAGATAAACCGATCAAGAGCGAGTCCAAATAAATGGCAAGATTGATTTGCAAAACATCGATTTTTAGATAGGATGTATCTTTGGAGCATTGCTTTAAGACTTGGGAGGATAATAAAACACGGGGCAGCTCTAAGCTGAAAACGAGAAAGGTTCATTGCTCCGCCAAAACGAGCAAAAAAAGTCTTAATCTAGCCCTTAACAACACATCACGAGCGGCCTGTTAGGGGTTGTGGGTAAGAGGAAGCAGAAGGAAGGAGACAGGGGATCGAATTGAAAAGGTTTTCGGGGTGATTCTGTTGGAAAGAAAAGCTGTTGAAACGATTCGGCAGGAGGCCCCGTGGGGGCAAAACAAAATTTGAGGAAGCAGCGCGATCATTAAAGGAGTTCCACCCAAGCAGGGATGGGATATCCAGAAAAGGGGGGAGCAGCCACGAAATTCTATCGTCCGAAAGAACACGACATCCCCCTCTCGAAGGCGCCGCATAGCGTCATTGGGGGAGCGAAAAGGGGGGGTTCACGGGCGACAGTCCGTAAGGATAGCGCCTCTAAAAAACGGACTCTAAGAAAGATAGACAAAACCCACCGAGCAATACACTCGAGGATAAAAAGAGACGATCCGGTAACTGATGCGGGAGTAGGGGAGGGGAAAGGCGCTGAAAATGCCCCGAGCTTTGGGGAATTATATTAGGAATTCATATGAATAGTCGCAAAGTGGGGTACCGGGGTTCTTAAAAAAAACATGTTCGAACCGATGGTCATATGAGGGGAGGGAAAAGGGGCGCTAATAAGGCGGAGACACACACGCATTTTCTGTGAGAGTTCTAATAAGAAACTAAAGTCAGCGTAACGGGAACTCTGGCGTTATTAACGAAAAAAAACGTTGGGCCTGGAGGTAATTGAGAGAAAAAGGTCAAAATTAGCTTAGGAAGCTAACCGCACCCTAAATTCAATCCACAACTGGCCGGGAGAATAAGAAATCTCATCCTCCGAATGAATACTAAAGTATGCAACCACATAATAATAAAGAAGGGGAATGAAGACGGGAACATTACCACGAGTCTAGGGAACTCCGGAAAGTCGGAATAGAGTAATACCCGTAAAGACATGGCGCCTCATTTACCTCTGGGAGAAATTGGGGGGCATCAATGTAAACCCACAGCAGGAAGTAAACTTTCGAACATCCCGGAAAAACCCAATCCAGTATTCCTACAATTAAAAAATCGGCTCAAAAAGGGGAGGCAAGTAAAACTTATACAGGCAAAAGACCAAGGAGTCCGGGGCGCAAAGATCCATGATCTTTTTCGTGGGGATTCAAGCGGGTCCACACTAGGATGATCGAGAGAAACGAAGCCACCTGAAGAGATGAAAGGTCTTTAACTAACGAGTAAAAGGAACGGGGGACTCGCCAAGGGAGTGGGGGCCATTTTTACTCATAGTGTCACTAGATCAAAAACAAAAGTCGTGGGCTGAATCCAGCGTAGTATCAGAAAGCAACGGAAAGAAGAAATTCTCTCAAAAAAACTCTTCTTAAAGGAGAAAGAAATGAAAAAAAAGGGGACGATGAACGCTTCTTCAGGGGGACAGGGGGTAACCTTTGTCAAGACAACGCACGGTCTTTTATCGAGTGTCCCAAACCTAGCGGAAAACGGGTCACAACCTCACCAAAAGGGAAAATCATATCACGCGGAGGGGGCCCGGCGACTCTAAACGGCGGTTAGCAACAATCCTCGAGGAACACCCAATCCAATCAAGGACATCAACCGATGGGGTCTATATCATGTTGAAATGGAGAAAGGGCGTCCGAGCAAAGCACCTATACAGAGCCATGACAGCCGGGTGGGCGAGATTCAGCACGTCTCGCACAAAATGTTATAAGTTACCGACTAGAGTCCTCCAGCAAAAAAGGGGGAGCCGGATTGACCGATTTATGTAATCTTCAAAACGCAGTTCTCCTGGATCGACCTGGGTTTACCTGGAATAACAAGTTACGGAACCGGGGAGGTGGCATTCCCATGTGCCTACTAGGTTGGAACATGTTAATTATAGGTCTAGGGACGGACAAAAAAAAGGGGCTGGACGATTAAAAATGGAAGGCTTGAAGGGGGGATTTGACGCCTGAATTAAGACTATTCACAAACTCTGGAAGGGAGTGTCGAGTACTGGGGACGTGGTTAACTTTGTTACGATCCTAACTCAAGGCAAATGGACCAGCTGTACCGGCGGCAGCAGGGGCACTGGCTTGCGAAGAAGAAATCGCCAGCCCGTCTGATCCTATTCGGCGCGACGGACAGGCATTTAGCACGAATAGACGGGCGGTCTTAAAGGCCTGTTATGAGTGATACCCTACTCACAAGGTTTGCCTTTCCCCTTTGGGGGGGAGTCCCAACTCTAGAATATTGAAAAAATTGGAAAAAAAAGGGGCTTCCTGAGCGGACGGCCGGGTCCCGAGAGAGTGTCTGGGCGAGAGCTCTTCTACGGCTTATTGAGAATAATTGAAAGGGTCCACCGATTAAAAATAAAAGAATGGGCGAGTCTATAGGCGCAGCGGAGTGAATATCAAAAGGAAGTTGCGGAGCTCCGATTGGATCTGGAAGAACCGCTAATTGGACAATACCATGATAAGTGAGAGGACCCGAAGGCACGGGGGAAGGGATATCAAAATGGTCACGCCCCGCTGGGATTGGATCTGGGTGTTAGCCAACAAATTTCAAGCAAGAAAACCAAAAGGAAAGTAGGCAGTTCCAGACAGGGAGGAGCTTCAATCACCCGTTGGGTCATGCCCTTAAATGAGGATTTTTATAGCGTTCTTGACGTCAGTTCGCTGGCGAAAATCCGTAGTGGGGGGGTTGAGCAGACAAACCGTTATTGAAAAGCAAAAGAAACAGAAGAAAAATTACCAAATCTGGGAGGGGTCCAGTAGAGATGCCTTTCTCCGTAGGGAGCTTGAGTGATAGGAAAGCAAAACTTCCTATATGCTGCGAGGGTGTCAGGTCTTGAAGACAAGAAAGTCTAGATGGGGAAATGCATCAAAGACGAAAGTCAATTGGGGATGTGGAGGGTGGGCACTAATAGCGAACCCTTCAGGACGAGAAAGACACCGAAAAATCTAACTCTAAACAAGGATTGAGAAAAAAGCCAACGAAAAATGGGAAATCAGGCTGGGGGCCACCCAGATCCGAGGATCATGGTGTTCCAGTGAAGGAAGTTGTTCGCAGATGAACGAGCGCAAAAGCTGAGTGGGGAGAAATCGAAATCGGAACAGGAAGAGCTGACAAATGATAGGAACCTAAAGGGACCATCTGAAGAAAGCGGAAGGATCGCTGCCGCCTAGAGGTTAAGGAGTAGGCAGAAGTGCTCCTAAGAATTAGAAAAATGTCTATAGGTGCAAGATATCTAACCCAGCGTACTTCAAATAAAGTCCTTCCCGGTCTGGAAATCTCTGACAAGGGAGGCTTAGGGATGACGAGAGAATTCGCCTCGGTCAGTGGAGGAAACGCGTCGTGGCAATATTCACATATAGGGATCGGACTCTTCTGATGCGCGTAAGAAGGCGGTCTGAGCGAGTAAAAAAAGGACTGACTGTCACGCAAGGGATACGGACTCAATCGGGAAAGTTGTGTGGTGGAGGAGGGGAGGAGAGCAGACGAAAATCGGGGAGTTGCGAGGGACCAAAAGGATAACGGAGTGTAGGATGCTAAAAAATACCTCTACTCTAACCACGTCATAAAAGGTAAACAGATAGACTGGGGTCCAAGGCGATACATTTGCGAAAAGGGCAATGTGGAGAACGGACTTCGGCCAAGAGAGAAGGAGCGTGGGAGTCCCTGGACCCCGAATTCTGAAGGGGAATCTCATCATCCTATCCATGGGAGGGTCTGGGCCATCCGATGAAAACCTCGCGAAAGGAGTTACTGAGGGTCAACAGAAAGAGATGCCTAATCGAAATCCGTCTTTGGGATCTCCCTTGAAAAGGGCTTTGAATCCTGAATCCGCCCGCTGACTATCATCGGTGCTTCAAAAAGAGGAGAGGGCTTGGGAGGAAGTATTAGGACCGTGCAAACCCTATATAGGAAGGGGGTTAGTAAGGTTACATCACTAGAAAAGACCTCCGACTCATTCCGATAAGACCGCCAGTTCTCCTAGAAGAGACGGGCGGAAAAAGCGGGTAGTACATTTTGAAAAACTGCGGGACATGAAACCTTTCCCGGTCAGAGAAAAGGAGGGGTCTCGAGAGCGACGTTATTGATGGGTATAGCAGGGGGGGAGATGTCGTGTAGATTACACGTCACGTCTACCAAGAAAAGGCAAATCAAGGGGCAACAACAAAAAATTAGGGAGGAGGAAAAAAAGAGAGAGGAAAATTCCTGTCTGGAGATGCAGTGGAAAGAACAGCTGCTTAAGGAGACGCCTCAAACTAGCTGACCTTCAAATCTATCACGCCATAACGGAAGGAGAGCGTAACCCTTTGAAAAAGGACGGGGAAGGGTCCTTAAGATCTCATTGAAGGCGACCCATCAGTGCTAGGTGGCCTAAAAGCCGTCAGAACAAGGGACTGCTTCAGATCGGGGGGACTGAAAGGGGAGGCGTGAGTGCGGCGGAGGGGGCCGCTTATCAAGGGGGCAGCGGGCACTGACATCGCCGGGGGAGGGCTGATTGGACAACGTAATGAGAGAGAGAAAGGTACTTCGGGGGGAGCGAAATTTATACCGCGGGCGAAAGGGCCCGCAGGGTCGGCTTCATAATAGCGCCACCCAAAAAACAAACCTTAGGTCCATCATCGTATCGAGGATGAACCAAAAGAAGTGGAAGTTAAGCAGGGAGATTATAACGCAAGGATGCTACATGCAAACCTAAGAGAAAGGAGTAAGCAGTGGGGCCTTCGAGGCCCGACCTAAGAAGAAATAAGGAAGACAATCTATCGACTGAAGAAGACTGTTAAGGAAAGAAAGCGTTCAAAATCAACATGACGATCTAAACATATTGAAAAGGCATAGAAACTTTTGGGGGCATGTAGTCTGCGATTGGGCGTAGGGAGGGGTCTCTGGCGGTCGACTATCCCGAAAATTTGAAACAGGCGCAGATAAGAGAGGAAAAATGAGCGGCAGATCCAACGTCGATTTTCTGAGGCAAGCGAAGGCCGCAACCAATTTACGAGGATGGAAAGCACTTAGCGGAGGTCCAATAGGGTTAGGGCAGGGGGAAGAAAGAGAATCGAGAGGCAACTCCGTTGCGGTTTCTCTAGAAAAGAATCGGCGAAGAAGAAGTTTCGACCGAAGTCTCCAATAAGGACTGAAAAGAGGGGTCACTTCCGAGAGCGGTCACACCCCCTAAACGAAACGATTTAGTTGGGTGAAAAGCTGGGGCTAAAAGTTTGACGAGGGCGTTAGAAACAGAGAGAAGGGAAAGAAAATGTCAGACTTACTTCGGGCGAATACGGCAGGGGAATACTATAGATGCGTACAGGAGGACAAGGCAGGATGCTTATACAGCCTTTAAAAGGCCAACTCAGAGCGGTCGATCGGAGGAAAGCCAATTCAAGAAAGAAGAAGCTCGGACTCTCAGGAAGATGGGCCAAAAAGAGAACGCCGCTTCACTAGAGGTGCGGGAAACGACACACAAAAAAAATAACTTGAAATAGGGGGATGGGCGCGTCAATCCTGACCGAGGAACAAAAGGGATCTTTAGCCAAAAAAAAAAAGTGTCGGAGGGGCGTCTTGCGAAAGGGAAGCATTGCTTCAGTCGGTTCAGAAACAAGGAGAAAAGGAAAAAAAACGACCATATGTCAGGAGGAGGGGATCTCCATGTAAAAAAAAGAAAGGGATAGAAAGCGACTGTTGTCTGAGGAAGCAGTCATCTAAAGCTCATACACAAGAGAATGAGTCCATGACTAAAAGGGTCACTGCTGCCTCAATCGAACGGAACTGTACACGGCAACTACCGTTGGAAGCAAAAAAGATGGGGGGCCTGTTGGTTCAGGGTGGAGAAACGGGTCAGGGTCTCGAGGGGAGGCCCAAAGAAACAAGACACGGATGGTGAGAGTGTATGTGCAATGTCACTTGCTAGTCCTCAAGAAGAAGCTTGCAACGGCCCTTCGACAGGAAGAAAACACATAAAGGGATTCGGGCTTTCTTATCCGATCACGGCCGCCTAAGGCTCGGGAGGCTGGGGGTTTTGAATGCCCGATTTGGCGCGGAGCCACCGCGGGCTCAAATTCCATCCACGATCAAGACCTAAAAGTGTCCGCCAGGGGGAGACTCGGGAAGGGACGTGGCGTCGCGAGAGAAATGTATTGCCCCTCCCTTCACGGGTTGACTTGGCAGATCCCCAGCAAGAAAAGAACACGAACCGACGGGGTTGTAAAACAGAAAGAGACACCGCTAAATTTAGCCGAGAAAGGGAAGCCTCCGCTCATACGGTCGAGAAAAAGAATTTGATAAGGAAATAAGCAGTAGCATCGGCTCCGATAAAAAGCATCTTCCTCCGATCGATTGAAGAAAGGGCTGCTCCATCTCGCATTCCCAGGGAAATCGTTAAGACTTCAGAGGTATTGAAATCCCGATGCCCAATGCCCCTTCTGGGGATTAGAGGAAGGATCTGCGTTATATGCATGAAAAGCACAGATATGTCTCCGCATGGGGAGGTGTGTCAAAGAGGTGACAATGGAAAGAGTTAGGTTCTGGTTGGAGGAGGAAAGATGCGTCGCCCACGCAGGGCCTGGTTATGGAGGGATAGGACGACAGAATTCCAAAGTACTTCAAGGAAAAAAAGAGGATTAGAGGCATTTCTTGAACTGGACGATACACCGATACAACCGGCAAAGGTACTGTAGAAGGATTTCTACAAGGGGGTTCCTTCTGAGGGGCCAGAAAGACGGAGCGACTTCAAAACACGGACCGTTAAGAATACTGAGCATGACGAAAAATAGGGGCGGCCGACGAACGACATTAGGACGACATGAAAGCACCCCTCGACGATAAACATGGGGACTGACCGAACAGGTCTTTTAAATCAGAGTATTGGACCAAATTCTAAGTTAAGGTCCAAAGAAGAGATGGGCGGGCGAAGACTTGTTTAATTACTAAGGGACAACACGGACGAACCTCGTGCGTCCCCTCGCCTACGTAAAAAAGATGGCACGCGAGGATTACAAGAGAAAAAACCAGTCTCCTTCTCGGAGGGCTCAGGTGGAAGAATAAAGGACAGCCAGGTAGGGGAAGAATGGCAACATCGAATTACTTAAAGGGTATGGGGCTTCTGTTTCAACCCCGCGGCGGGATGGAAATTAAAGAAGAAAGAAAAACGAGAGTAAAAACGAGAGGCCTGATGAACCAGAGGGCGGTCTCGTTCAACACTGGAAAGGGGGTGGACCAAGGGGGGACGCAGTGTCTTTGGTTCAAAACCGAGTACCTAAATCAAAAGGGGGCTGCAAAAGCCAGTCTCCATACTCGAATTAAGCTAATTAATTAATCTCTCATCACAACCAAAGAGGAGGATAAAAAGGGGGGCTTGAGATGGCTGAACCAGGCGGCTTGACTCGGCCGGCGAGTTTAGGGCAGACACCGGTTGATACGAGGCCGAATCTGTACAGGGAAACAACTCAACCTTGGTCTCTTCAGGGAAAGAGAGGATAGAATCGACGTAACCTCGCACTATAGAAGGGTGCGAGAATTAACGAAACGAAATGGTGGACGATAAAGCCAGCACGATGGGGGGACTAGGATATTTGAAGCAGTTTGAAGGGGGACTCAGGAATATCAGGGAAGCCGGTTTGCATCTCACAAAAGGGGGGGGAGGAGGCTACTTTAATGGGGGTAAAACAAAATATGGAACAAAAATTCGGTAGGTGTGTAGTGAGTAATCTGCCTGAATAAAAAAGAGAAACCATAAGGAGGGACATGCGACCCGCCTTTTTTGTAAAGGGGGGAGCTGATATGACAAGAGTTGCTTCGTCAAACACGCTGGTCGTGATGGAGGAATTCTTCGGAGGGGACGGTGGAAGAATACGGTAGCGGAGGCATTACCTACGCCTAGGGAGCGTAAAAGTCGTTAGTACAGGACGCAGGAGCGCCTGTATGGGAATAAGAGAGGCCAGGGCCTGGCAGGTCACGAGGAACTTTGAAAGAGCTTATCGGGTGGCTCGTCCGGAAAAGTCATAAAAGTCTAACGCGTATGCTGGGCCTGCGGCTTCTTATGATGTCGTTTCGGCCCGTCCCCTGGAGCGGGGGAGGCTAGTCTGGTGAGGAACTGTAGACATCCACCGACAGTGTCAGGGGGGAGAATATGGTCGACAAGGAAATGGCGGGGCGAAAGCGATTTGAGCTCCCAAAAATAAACGATCCTGATAGGTTACGCAAAAACCGAAAGGGTTTGGCCTTTGAAATGGGCGGGATTCCGAAACAGAGAAAGACTATTCACGATTCTCGATCCTAATTGGACCGCAGCCGTGGGGGGGGGTGGGGACAACCGCTTTCGACTGTGAGCGGGAGAGGGAAGAGATACTTCTACTGATTTTCTGGAGGCTGTTGGCCGCCACATTTTCAAATGTAATGGATTCGCGTAAGATAATGGGGGAGGGGAGCAGTAGATCACCATCGAGTTGCGAAGAGTCGCTTTGGAAAGATGAGAGAGAATCCTCTGAAGGGGGGGAGGGTAAACGAAGAAAAAGAATTGAGGAAATATCACTGAGCCCCATGACCAAGTAAAAAACGCAGGTAGGATTGTCTTAAACAGCGTTGGATACTAGGAAAAACAGACAACAAAAGAAAAAGAAACTGCGAAAGAAAGGCGTCTCAGAAAAGTCTAAGAGCTAACATCAGGACGCGCGACCCTTTACTGTTTCGGGGGGGGTCTTAAGGGCCGGAGAGTAAGCGTGGATTTGGAGAAGGGGTGATGGAGAGAAAGTCACATCACTATATCCTCAAAAGCTGGGAAAGATAGGGATTCAAGATGAAACAGACAAGAAGGACCCCGGAAGCCGATCGACCTGGCAAAATCAGGGTGAGAAAGGAAAGTCCTGTAGAAAAAAAAAAGCCGTAAGAAAATTATTAAAGGACCAGCTTCGCCTGGAAGGTCCTGACCCGGCATGGAAGGGGGGTTAATAGGCATGCTTGGGGAGAGTTCAGAAAAAAAAGAAAAAAGGCACTGAGATAGACGAATTCGGAAATAGAATGGGAATTTTTTAGATGATGGAGGAAGAATGCACATGCAAACGCCGGAGGGCATGCTCCGCCCATAGAACTACAAGGGAAAAAGGGCAAAGGGGGGGAAAAGCAATTTTGTTTTGGTGTGTGTTAAACGCGAGGTCCCGCAAAGAATGGTTAACAATTATCTTATTTGTGTCCGTGTAGACCAAACAGACATGGACGGAAAAAGAAGACCGGTGAGACAGTCCTGAAAAGGGAACTTGGGGGGAGAAGGAAGTCTTCTAAAAAAAAATCGGCTCGTAAGGAGAAAAAAAAGTAATGGAAACGAAGGGATGTCCTTCAGACTCAACGAAAGGGGAGAAGCCTGGAATGCAATCGAGCAATCTATAGGACGTAGAGAGGGTGCGCCAAAGACATTGTGCCCATGCGCACATTAGGCCTATTTCGCATTCTCAAATTGAAGAAGTAGAACAATTTAGGAGAAAAACTTCACGGGGCCAACCAATAAGGAGGCTACGAGGGGAGGGAGTGCAAGGGATCGCTAGATGAGTTACTGGGTATCATTGCAAAAATTAATTGTTCTAAAGCCCCATGGATGAATAGTAGATTAGTGCAGACAATATCACTTCTTGGAAAGGAGGAGAAATACGAAAGACGAAATCCTTAATCCCTCCCTCCATAATAGGGTAGAAAAGCGAAGAACGATAAGTCAGAGGGACCTGCTTAAAGAGTCTCCATCGAAGTAAGCGCTGGCGCTAATCTACATGTTTCGATATAAAAGGGGAAAAATAAAAAATGGGGGTCTAGTACGAGAAAACGATGGCTGCACAGAGGTCAATGCGAATAAAGGGCCAAAAGGAAACGTAGGAAAGTGTGACAGATCGGGATCACATTCATGGGTTCTGTAACGGGAAACCGGGATGAAGGCCGATGACGTAAGTAGATAGAAGCTAGAAGAGGTAATAAGCCGGAGAAAATGCGGCCGGCGCTTGTCGCTAATCCGCCTTTGAAAAGGGGATGCTCGGGGGCTTGGTTTTAAAACAAGCCAGAGGGCAACTACTAATCAATTTCAGAAAGATCAAGGTAGAGATCCGATCGACAGACTAGGGGGGATCCCAGGGAAAGGTCTGGGGAGAGAAAGTACTAAAAGAAAGAAAGCAACCGGTATTGCCTGACTCTCAAAAGTGGAGGAAGGAGAAAAAAGCGAGGAGAAAAAATCTACTAAAAGGGAGAAAAGAAAAGCCTCCAAAAAACGAGCTTTGGGACGCTGGTCAGGGAGTGATTCCTGCCCTCCCCGAAGAAAGATGAGAGCACGTCCCGTCGCCGGCCTACCCAAAGAGCAAAGAGGAAGGTTCTTATGAGGAATAAATAGGGACAAGCGGGATAATTATTACGCAAAATTACCTTTCGATCTTCATAATGTAAAGTCCGACCTCGGGAGAGGAAAAATCAGAAAATCAAGTTATTTTATTATTATAAGTGATGTCGGGAGACGCAGGAAAAGAAGGTTGAAGGGGGACATTAAGATAGAAAGAAGAGTATCCAAAAAAAAAAAGCAGGAAAAGAGAGAGATGAGGGAATCTCTCTTACCGGGACAACAGGAAGCATAAGTCAATAGCCTAACTCTCTACTTAAAGTCATCTATCTAACACCGAGAAGAGATCTCTGGGGGCTACCCCTCTGGAGGCAGGGAACAGGGAAGGATCTAGAGAAAGGGTCATTGAGCAGACAGTATCCCGATTGAATAAAAAGGGGAGATCCACGCATAAGAAGGGAGGCTTTGCATATCTGGGAAAGTCCCGATGGAGAGGTAAAGCTTGTCAGAAATTATCTTGAAAAAAAGCTTCAATGGGAAACTCACATAGACTAGCTCGGTTCTTGAGAGTTGAAACTTTCAAAAGACTGGCGAAAAGAGCGATTCCACAAAAAAATAATTATAACTTGTAAAAAGGAAGAGGAAGGTAGCCGTAGGGTATAATTTAAGTCAGAATGACTTTAGAGACCACTGGTGTCAGGTAGATAGGACTCTCCTTCAACCAAACCTGAGAATTGCATGGCTTGCAATACTCACGAAATGACAGAAGTTAAACATTATCTAACCCAAAGAGAAGGAAATTTGGTCGGACTACAAGGAAAAACGCCGCGATCTACGAAGGAGAAGGAGATTTTAGGCATAAAATAGGGGGGAATGTGAAAGGAAAACATTAAGAAGGCAAAAACTTGAAAGGAATGACTGGGAATGGGGGGGACCTCTCTCATGGGGGGAAGGGGGAAGTGGCGTAAAGAAAGGTGGTGCTTGGGGGTCGGTCGAGAACGTCCCATGATGCCAGAACGCTGAAAAGGGGAAAAAGGTACGGTCAAGCACGCAGGAGTGAGGGAGTTTCGCAGCTAGGAACTCATGATGAAATGGGAAGAAAACGGCTGCGAAAAAAAATCTCGGGCAAATTTCCAGCAATGGGATAGGGCTTGCGCCGCCTTTCCAATACAGGAAAGAGGTCTAAAAGGAAAGAGGAAAGATATCAAAGGGTAGACATAAGGCCAGCATGAATGCAACCTTTTAAAGGAAAAAACTAAAGAGACTTCTCTCATACTAATACAGGAGCCCGAAAGGGAGGTAGAGGTACCTCGAGTGAAAGGAACCACGTTTCGGATGAGATCGGGACTAAAAAGTTCAAAATTGGAGGGTAGCGGGAAAGAGGGGCGCGGAGTACGATCGGGACGGGGAGCGCTTTCAAGGTCGCAGCTCAGACCGGTAGGAGTAAGGGACTTCGCATCGGAGCCATAGTGGAGTACGGCAGCATCGTTCTTGGAGCTGCTCGGGTGGAAAGAAAAAGAGCAAAACGTATTAGAGATATCAGGGCGAAACACCGAAGCTGAGGAAAATCGCCGTTCTGAGAAAAAAAAAGGGGAAACACCCATCCAGATAAGAGGGGAAAATAAGAAGGGAGGTCTCAAAGAGGTCTTAAAGGTAAAATTGGGTGAGTTCGGTAGTGACTGAATAAGCTGGTAAGCTCACGCAGGCTTTTCTTCATGATCAGGAGCTGGCCTCCCGCTAGAAAGGACAATTAAAATATGTAGAACTCATGTCCCTCACCAAGAAAGGGTAAGATAGAAGGAGAGGTGCTGTTCTACTTGGAAAAAACATCAAAAAATATTACATCCCAGCAGAAAGGATGCATTCAGATCACTGCGAAAAGGTCCTCGAAAACAGAGAATACTAACTTGAATAGAACACGGCAAATAGGGGAAGTTACAAAGAAACGAGTCGCAGGCTAACTAGAAAAATATTGTCATCCTTGTATTCATATCACGGGAGAGAAATAAAACTGCCAGAAGTCACTGTATGTTCTATCGACTGGAGGAGGGGGGGTATAGAGGGGGGAAAGTTTTCCGGAGAAACTCAACAAGAAGGGCTCCATAACTTAAAGAAAAAAGACCACATACGGTATTTGAGAAGTATGAGTGGTGTGGAAAACCGGAGGAAAAAAAGGTGCCGAAAAAAAGGCTTCTCGTGGGAGGGGGTTTTCTGGTGAACATCATGGGGGGCGAAGGCTCACTATGGGGGGGGTAAAAAAAAGGGCCAACTAGCAAGCCTACAAGTAGTCGACCCTGGGGAGAAGCGACCTTCGCTCCAAAAAGGTAGGGGGGCCTGAAGGGATGAAAATCCCTTCAGCTTATCAATATCAGTCGACGAGAGGTGAGGGAACGCGCTGGGATGCTCAAGTCATCATATCCCCCGACAAGGACCGATCGCCGAACAAAAAAAGCGCGCATCAGGCAGTTCTTGACGAAAAAAAGTAATAAATAATGCCGGTAACAATCGCCTAGAGGGGGGGGGGCCTCAAAGAAAAATCGGATGGACCAAAAAATGGAGAATACTCGATCATTAGAAGGCAATAGGGTAAGAGTGTAAAAATGTCCCCAGAAAAGGAAAAAACGGAGGATCTTGTTCCTGGAGGGTAAGTCTGGGAGATCGTCAGACTGGAGACGTGCAACTAAGGAAGAGCCCCCAAGATTGGTATAAAAAATTGGCACACTTTCTGAAAGGGTATTGGGGGGAGCTCGAGGGAGTGAGTCTCCCAATTTTCCGGATGGCGTCAGGAAAAACACAATAAAAGGAAGGGAGGAAGCTGAACAAGAATCCTCGAGGATGGCCCGTGAGGGACTGAAACAGACGACGGACATACGTGGGCGAGAGAGTCAAAAAAAGTTTAACAGGGCTTCAAATTACAAAACCAATGCACGATAAAAAAAGAAACAAACAAAAGAATTTAAGAAGACCTCATTTTCAGGGAAGGGGATCCGCCGCGTCAATATCTGCAGGTTTCGAACTCCGTACGGAAAGAAAAAAGACGGGACATCAAGACGCCGTACACTGAGACGCACATAGGGGTCACGACAGGGAGGGGGAAAATCATCTTAACTGGTCAGAAAGGAAACAAAGGGGCGTCAGGGCCAGCGATCTTCTTGGGGAGGGAAGACTTATGGCAAGGAGATTACTCAAGACTGACACTCCCAAGTAAAGAGGGGAGGGAATAGCCGACGGAAAGATCACCTTAGTGCCAGACTTCCTGTCCTCTAGCAAACAACAGGTCAAGGGGGAGATGGGTAGTAAGGGCGGTGGGAGTACAAATCATAAAGTCAAAAAAAGGCTACATATCGGAAGAGAGCTTGGCTTGGGAGGAAGGTCTGACACGACAGAGGGAATGTTGTGGGGATCGTCGACTGAAATTAAAGGGGAGAGATGTCTCGGGCCTCTAATAAAAAATAGACGGGTAAGGAGGCAGTAGCTCAAAAGGGGGGAAGGTGGTTAACATGGGGAAGCGGTCTTTTTGACATCGAGTAAAAACCAAGGTTGAGGGTGCAAAGAAGACTGAGGAATAAGAAGAGGCAGCATAAGGGGG
>Ga0179593_1368269_pt1 | contig 16679 bp, 30 predicted proteins | sample CZODoug2_1_08_16_FD_185931 | JGI IMG/M metagenome (GOLD analysis project Ga0179593, IMG submission 185931) | Vadose zone soil fungal communities from Angelo Coast Range Reserve, California, USA - CZODoug2_1_08_16fungal (PacBio error correction) | ecosystem: Environmental > Terrestrial > Soil >...
GGGGACAACACTTGAGTTGTATGAGGGAAAAAAATCAGCGTTGTTACTGGGGAAGGATGAAATGTCTCCGCACGAGGCAACCATTTATACCCTGGGACGACCACCACTGGGTACCGCGAGTTGTGGACGCAATCCGCAGAGGCGCAAGGGAAAACCGAGGATCCCTGTTGTGTCATTATTGAGGTACGTTCACGCCAGAAAAACAATGCGCCTTGAGCCGGGAAGGGAGAAATTCGGAGAGAGGGAATAGATGTTCGACGATCTCGGATGGGCGGGATCTGAGCCAGAGGAACTTTGCAAACTGCAAAGGCAATCAAAGTAAAGGAGGCCACAGCAATGCAATGTAGGGCTCCTAGAAACAAGTGCTGGAAAAGGAGGAGAAAACTTGCCGGGATTGGTGAGGCTAAAGGGAAAACAGCGAACTCTTCTATGGGGGGAACAAGGCAGAGCAACAGAACCACAGCAGCACATGTGGTTGCATATCTCGCGAAAACAGCGATTGAAAAAAAAAGGCTCGCTCTCTGAACCTACAACAAAAACGCATCTTCTTGACCACTTTGCCACCAGGAGAGTAACAAGAAAAAAAACAGCAGAGTCAAAACCAAATAAGAGCCTCGCGACAATGTAAAAAGTATTACCCAAAAAAAGACCAAGACGAACGGAACAAATGGGAGGGGGAGTGTAGAGGGAGAAAAGAATCCTCATTTCATGGTTTGTGTGGAAATGCTCATAAAGAGGGGGGGAGACATTAGGAAGGGGGGGTGCTACCCACGGCCCTCATGGAAAGAATGCTCTCATCAAGAGAGTTCAGCTCCTTGGAAAAAAAAAGGGAAAGCTTGACGGAATCAAGGAGGAAAATCGTTGAAGAAAGATGAGGTTGCATGAACTGGAGCGGGGAGAAACAGGTAAGGGTCAAGGAGACCGCGAAAACGACTTTATCACATAGATACTTGAAAGAGCCAAAAGGGCAAAAACGCCGGGCACGCTCGAAGAGGAGGAGGGGAAGATCGAAAGAAAAAAAAAAGCCAAAAGATAAACGGGAGAATACATGTGAACGTGCACCGGGGGGGGAGCTTCCGGGACGCAAACAAGCATCGGAGAGGACACCGGATCGTCGTCAAGAGCAAAGAATACGATTCCCAATAAAGAAAGGAAAGAACCAACGTAAGTTCTAGGGAAAGAAGAGGAAAGAATTGGTCATGATAGTCGCACAGACAAGTGCAGGGAGAAAAAGGTCTTTCAAGATGCCATTTTGACAAGAAAAGAAAACCGATTAGGGGGCCGAAACTACTCGACGAAATGACAAAAAAGATACTACCCAAAGAAAGAAGGGGGGGAGACATGTTCAGAAGCAAGGGCAAAGGAAAAATAAAGACTATTCCAGGGATCTCTCTCAACAAAGTATTAGAAAAGGATCCCCGAGAAATTGTCGTTAATAACTCGAACGGGGGCGAAGAGCCACAATTGGGGGCTTTGGGGTAGTGAGAGAGGGGGGAAGGGAGGAGAGCTGGGGAGGGTGTAAATTCGGCTGTCAGTCATCGGGGTTTAAATTTTGGGCAATTCGGGCGGAACCCGCGCAAAGGTGGATTGTCCCGAAGTAACGCAACAATTAAAACTTAGGCGAAACACTAAGGGGGGGAAGTGTCTTTGGGGGGAACATCGGGGTTTTCGGGGGGGGATAACCTAGACTGGTGCAAGGCAGATCAGGGTTTTTGAGGACGGCCTAAAACGTAAAGAAAGGGCCCAGAAGGGTTTCGGATCGGGGGGGGAGGGTTGTTTTATGGAGACAAGGGAGTCACGACTCTGGTGGAAGAAGAATGCCCAGGAGGGGGTGATTCAAATAGGGGGGAGATTAGACGCTCCGATTAATGTCCAAGCGGGGTTCGCGGGGACTAAACCTGGGTTGGGAAAGGGTAAGGGGGGACCTCCCCGACAGGGGGGCAGGACACATTTCAGCTTGTCAAGGATTGCGAAGGTAGATCTTTCACTTCAGTAAACGAAAAGGGGAATCCCTGCGGATTGAGAGCATACGTCTCAAATGAAGGAAGTGACGAGAAAAAGGACGACCCGGGCTACCAGGGGAGGGATAAACAAGGGTCACACATCAATCATGTTGGAGGAGGAGATTCGGGAAAAAAAGCTAACACACTCATGGTGGCCGTCGTCTTGGTCCGTGTTGTGACCTGCTTAGGGGGAGGAGGGAGCGACTCTCTGGTATGTTCCGGAGAGTAGTGGTGTTAGGTTGTTCAAACAAGGGCTCCGGTAAAAATGTGGCAGCATATCATAGTGCGGGGGTTTGTAGGGTCCGATCTCGCGGTGAGGAAAAAGGTGTGGTTACTCGAAGAATATCAACCGAGGGGGGGGGACGCTCAGGATTTTTGGGACGGCTCTTCCGGGGCATCGCCAATCAAAACGGGCGCGGTTCCCTTGTAGGAGAACAACAACGAAAATGCCGCGCAGGGGATAAGTACTTTTCTGAACAGCACGATAAAGGGAGAAGTCATCCCTTGCCGCTGGGACTGAGGGAAGTAAGAATCAATTGCCGGGCAGGGAATCGATGCCTATGTAGAAGAATAACAGCAATCGGAGCATATTCCAAAAGAACCAGAAAGATAGCCCCTTAAATTGATACATGCATATGGCGATAGGCGAACTGGGGGGGAAAAACGTTCCGTGAAGGCGACCAAGTGCTGACCAACCCAGGCAAGTAGGGGTCCTGGGGAGTGTGAGAGAAGGGGATGCGCAAAACAGGGCGCGAACAAAGTGGGCTTAGTACCTGTTAATAAAGGGAGTTGCTAGTGTTTACTGAGACTTTCGGTAAATCAAAACTAGATTCCGAATGGGAACATCAAGGGGGGAAAATGGTTTCAAACAAGGTGTGGCTTTGCCTGACAGCGGCTTTCCCAGTCTGGGAGGTTTATTAAAAAGGAGGGGGGGGAAAAAAAAGGAAAGAAGAGGGGGGGGACTAATTAACCAAAAGTAAAAAGAAACATCAAGGCCGACGAACCGAGGGAGACAAATTGGAATCGTCCTTACGGAGATCACGAATCGAGAAATCAGGATTGGGATATGGAAGAAATTCAACTCCACCTGCAAGCATAGAGAAAGTCCGAAAACATGCGGGTTTACGACGCTGGAAGGACGTTATAATAATGGAACCGCGAAAAAAATACCCACACAAATCGAAATGGAAGACAGAATTGATTGGGAAACCGAAAAAAAGGGGATAGAAACCGAGCGGATAAAGGATAAACCATGGCTCACTTTATCGGACGGGGGAGAATCGGGGAACACTCAGCGGAAGAAAATCACAAGAACACCAGTGCAACGAAAAGTGAAGACGAAAGAGGAAAATGAAGATCCGCCGGGTGACCCTGGGAACATGGAAATGAATGCAAGGCAAACATCCTTATCACGGCTGCAGGGAAAAAGGTCTTTTATTGGTGGTACAGGGGACGAACAGGGGGGGATCACCGAAGCGGAAGCTAGCGCGGTTGGGTGCGGTGTAAAGGCCGGAAAAAGAAACGTCGATAACAGTAGCCGCCAGGCAAAGACAAGGGGATACAAGATTTCGCCTGGCAACCGGGAAGGATTAATTCCCGTGAAGTCAAAACGATTGGGGAAAACGGAATATAACTCCGTATAACCCCAAATCAATTTCGAATTGAAAAAACGAAAAAAAAAGGAAAGAATCTATCGCAAAGAATGTCCTGAAGCAGAATTACTCCCCAGCCGCCAGTTTATAGAAAGTAGAGAAAACAGGAAGCTAAGGAGGCCGCAAGTTGGGTGCCGGACAAGGAAAAAAACCAACTACCGGTTAGGAGGCGTAATCGTGTCAGCCAAAAGCAGGGAGAGGAACAAAGCCAGAACGAGGGGGAAGGACAAGCAAGAGAGGAGGGAGGACTGTTGATGAAAGAGATGGGTGGAAGAAACGGGGCGGGAACTAGGGGTGGGGGGGCACTAAGCCCTTCACCCTGTGATGTCCTTTCCGGAAGGTAAAAGATTACGCAGGGTTGTTAGGGGGGGGAAAACAGATTCTTGGAAGAGACAGATGCGAACTCTCACAAACACAACGAGAGGGAAGACGCAGATGATCAGAATAGACTCAAAAAACATACCACCAAAGAGGGCGAGGCGGACCGAAAGAATTACGGGAGTTTTTCAAGCGAGTCCAAAGACCCTAAAACAAAAAGAGGAGGTTCAAGCCGAATCACAGAGCGGGGAGAGGGTACTCCGGCAGTTAGGAATTGAAGAGGTGAGAGGACATGTGGGGGAATCACCGATTTGGTGCCCCGACTCAAGAACCGGATGGTGGTGGTGCTGTGCGGATGAGGGGAAATTGCGTTAAAAAAGAACGCGGTTTATTGGGTGTATAAACGTAAGATAAACCTGGCGGGGCTGGGGGGGGGGAGTACCTGAAGGCGCAAAAGAAAGTTGGGGGGGGGGCCGATACCATGATAAAAGGGTTGGAAAGGGTTGACATTCGAAATTGGAGTGGAGGATGGGGATACGGGAATAGTAATGTCGTTCTGACCCAATTCGGGGGGAATTCACACTGACCGGGGGCAAACTATTTTTTTCCCTTCCCGAAAAATCGTGGCGGGCGCGGGATGAAGCGCGACTGGGTACTCGCAGCTTCCAATTCACCAAGAAAAAGGGAACTCGACTCCGCTTCGGGGAACCTCCTGGGGGAATCAAACAAAAATAAAAGTAATCATTTTCTCACTGCAGAGTGAGAAGGAATGTTGGGCATCACCTTTGGGAACGTGAAAAGGTCACCCGTAAGGGGATAAGTGATCATAATCTCGAGAATGTTGAGGGGGGAAAGGGGGGGGGTTCTGCCACGATGAGTTTTTCTATGGAGCCGGAAAAATAAATCACATGGTATCCTGATCAAGCGGTCTAGGTGTCTTGAAATGGAAACAGGAGGGCAATCAAATGTCGTTGCTTCTATGGGTGGGTATTGGTCGGGACTGGGGGGGACAACAAAAAAAAAAGAAGAGGACAAAAGGGGGGACAGCTTCGGAGGACATGATTGGGAATGAGAGGGAAGGGGGTAGGGAGTCGCTAAATAAAATTAAAACTAAATTTATGATTGAGGAACGGAGAGGGATGGGGGGGGGAAAGTGCACCACGGAAAAGTTGTCTGAATAAGTGTTTTCGGCTTCTTGCGGTTCTTTTTCCGTTGTGAAGTGAGGGTCAACGTTTCATTCTTTGAGGTAACTTCACGCTTGGAAAAACAGACGGGAGAAGAAAGGAGCCTCGAAGAACCAACTGATGTTTGGAAAAGAAGCTTTTCACAAGTTGATTTGGCTGAGGGGAACCTGTGGGAAGGAAGATGACAATTCTAATAAAAAAAAGGCACTAAACTGAAAGTATCAGCCCACGTTTTGCAGAAACACGGGGTGAGGATCCAAAGATCACGGCGCAAGGGAAAACCGATGAAAGGGTAACATCAAATATTTGCTGAGGGGATATACACGCCGAAAAACAGGTGAGGGAAGAAGGATCTGCATGGGAAAAACAAGGAGGGTTGGGAGAGAGTTGGGAGGTCTCTATGAGCGTGGGACAGGATAGGAGGATATCGCTCGGCCACCTGCCGTAAATCAGGGAGTATCCAGGCCCTCATGAGCAAGGTAGGTGTTTAAAGAGAGGGGCGGACAGCAAAGTAGAGAATGCAGAGGGGGGAAAAAGTTTTGAATTCCAGGGAAAACTGAAAAGCGTCGTTGGGGAGAAAGGCAAAAACATCGAACCGAACAAAGCGGAGAGCGGCCGTTGCAAGGAGCGAAAAACGATGGCCATACAAGGAGTCAGAGCTACGAGAAAAAAAAAAAAAGCGGCAGTAGAGTTGACCAACATTTTGCCACCTATGGAACAAACAAAAAAAGCAGAAGTCAGCCGATTAACAAAAAGAGATCTTCGTCGGAAGAAAAATTCCAAAATACGACCGCAAAAAAAAAAAAAAAAAACCATAAAACTGGCAATGATGAAGGGTGTTGAGGAGTTGACCGAAAGAAATACTCAATTCATTAAAAAATGATTTTGGGAAAGGGTCAACCTAAAAAGAAGGACCCGGGTAGTAAGGGGAGCCCCTGCATTCATGGACAAAAGGCCGGAAAGCCGCAAAGGGTTGAAAAATTTCAAAGGAAGGAAAGGAATGAATTGAAAGTTGCATACATGCGCATAGGGGGGACGCCGAAGCAACTGTTTCCTCCTGCAAACTGGACTCGGGGGGGAGGAGACTTAAGGGAAACACCGGGAGAAAAGGGAAAAGTAATTGCGAACATAAGGTAGGAGCTTGATCCAGAAGAATCAAAACGGGGGACTCTTCGCAAAGGTGCGGAGAAAGCTGAATGAAGAGAAAAAAACAAAGCCAGACACTGGAGAGAGACATTGCAAGGGGGGAGAAGGGCACTATACGGCCGCAAAAACAAAAAAGAGAGATTTCACCAGGATGAAGAGGGTCGTGAAGAAAAGAAAGCAGGGCACAAAAAAATCACAAAGGAACCACGGATTTCCTCGACAAGAAAAGAGGCAATGGGGGAAAACTTAAAAGATAGTCAAATACGGGCGGCAGAACCTGGCCTCGTTACAGCAGCCAAGGAACGTGGGAATAAAATAACAAGGATAAAAAGAGAGAACTAAGAGAGGAGAGGGTACAAATCAGAAAAGAAAAAACAAGGGTGGTGACATCATGGCGGTTTCAGCCAATTCTATTAAATGAAATGTCAGGGAATTCTCTCAAAAAACAAACACCGTAGTGATGAAAAAAAGGGAAGGGGGGGCCAAACTGTTCATTTACTACGGGGGATGAATTATTCACACAAGTTGGGAAAGTTGGGGGGGGTAGTGATCGAGTTGGAAGGAGAGTCTTGGAGTTTTGTCTTCGGTTCCAGCATCGGTGGGGGAGTCATGTTGGGGGAAAAAGGTCCTTGGAGCGGGGAAAAACTCTGGCCAGGTTCTTGAGAAATTGTCTTGAAAAGAAAGGAATTCGTGGAAGCCGTCGTCCATGAACCCATTACGGGTGGCAATTTTGTGTGGTGCTATCGTTTTTAGTTTGCGATGGAAGGTCCTAAGGGGGGGAATGTGCCAAAACAAAAAAAAGGGGGCACAGATGGGGGGCGTGGGTTTTTGACTGACGGGCCGCCCGTCTAAAAAGAAGGCCTATGTATAACTCACCTTTATCGTGTTGGATTGTTGTGGATGGGGCTCAGGAACAAGTAACAGCATCCCGTGACTGAGGGAGGGGCCACGGCTGGGATGTCGATGATGGCTCTTAAAGATACTCATATAGGCAAGTAGGACGGTGTTGTCTGAAACTCCGCCCTCCCAAGGTTACCCTTATGTTGAGTGGAAAGGGAAAGTTGGACGCAACAGCCTGAAAAGGAAAAGGTATACCGCATATGTCATTTTTCCAAAGCCGAGCAAAGAAGGAAAAGTGCGGGGGGGATCAGGGCCCGTCTGGAGAAGTGGGAGCATAACCTAAAAGGCGACCATCGGGGAGGATACCATGGAAGAAAAACGGGTGACACGGAGGAGATTCTGCGCTCCCACACTTTAACAAAGAAGGGTGTGTCCAAAAAGCAGCTTGGTCTTTTAGGACGTAGGTGTGGGGGATTCGCAGAAGAGAGCGTAGGTTGAGCGTTAGAAGGGCGGCTTGGGTGGTTGTGTGGGAAGGAGTCCGGAAGGGAGAAGGATATCACTAACTTGCACGTTTGGGGGGTTGTTTTTTCAGCTAGAGGCAGGGAGATGGGAAACGCAGGTGTTTGCTCGAAGGGATAGGACAACGGAAACAAGGGGCCTGGTTTTCTGGGCTATGCCTTTGCAAAGTCTCAAAAACATCGAGGGGGTCAATGGAATACGGGCTCCTTTGAAAAAAAAGAAGCGGAAAGGAGAAAGACTTTTTCTGACACAGCACGAAGAAGGAAGACGAACCCATGGAAAACTGTGAGGAGGAGAAATAGGAAAAGGGACGGCAGGTGGGGAATCGGGGGGGGAAGAGAGTTCCGATCAAAGCAATAGATCCAGGTCCCAAAGGAAAGAGAATCGATCCCTTACCGGGATACAGGGAAGAGGGCGGAAGGAGCACTGTTGGGGGACAAGGGGGTGATAACGGTAGCAAAAAGAGGAACTCAAACAATGCTCAAGTACCTGGGAAGTGAGGCTGATCAAAAACTGTAGTGCGCACCTTATGGGAAAAGTGGGATTAGTACCCTATGGGGGGGGCGTGCCGATGTTTATGGAGAAATTCAGAGGGGAGTCCACACAAACCCCGGAAGGGATGGGGGGTGTAAGAATGGCAACAATCAAATTTCAGTTTTGATAGGAACCCATCAAATTGGTGTTCCCTGAAGCGGCTAGTGAGGACCCAGTCTGTTTACGGTTTAAGGAAAGGAAAAATAACGAAAAGAAGAAAGTGAAAAAAAATGAAAAAACAGAAAAAAGAAAACATCAGGGAACTCCAAAAGAGGAGTTTAGAAAAACAAAGTTTGATCGGGTCTCGCTCAAAGATCAGGGGGGGAGAGTCAATCATCAGCTTTTCCGATTTGAAGCGACGCCTCCCACCTTGCCCAATCTCAGGTCCTCCCGAAAATTTCAGGGAAAAAGAATAGAGCAGTTGATCATACTGAACCAAGCGGAAAAAAAAAATCCCAAAACACTCGTGGAGGAAACAGAAGTGATTGCACCGGACTGGCATTGGAAAGCACAGAAGCTCAGAAGGGAACCATGAAGGACTTAGGACAGTGGGGAAATGTCGAAAAAAAAGCTAAAAATCAGCGGAAGAAACTCACCATGTCAACCCGAAGCGAAAGGTAAGCACTGTCTAGTTCTAAAGTGAAAATGAATCAAAAGGGAAAGTCCAACATCCTTCTCAAAGCAGAAAAAGATCTTCGGGGAGGGGGGGTTTCGAAGGGGGCCGAAAAGGAGGGGCTAACGAAGCGAGATAGAGTTGGGGGCAGATTGGGAAAAAGGAATTATAGAAGCTACGAAGGAAAGAACGATCGGCTACAACGGTTGGGAGAATGCCGGTTAAAAGGAAAAGAGGACAGGAAAACCGATTGGGTACAAAGAAAGGGAAACAGATAGCTCAAAAAAAGAAAAAACATCAATGGAGGAATGGAAAACGGAAAAAAAAAAACTATAGAGATCGCCAAGAAAGGGATGCGCAGGTCCGTATTACTACCCAGCAGAAAGGGGGGATCCTGAGCAAAAGGAGAAAAGGCCAATCAACTTAGTTCCGAAGGGTTTGGGAAGGAAGTGAACGACAGACCAAAACACCCTCTGTTCTTGGCGGGGGAAATCGGGGAAAGGACAAAGCCGAGAGGGAATGAAAAAAACTAAGGCTTTAGGAAGGTTCTTTCTTGTATGCAACGCTGGGGGGGGGTGGCCTGGGGAGGGGAAACTTGCAACATGAAAAAAGCCCATCACCAGGGAGGATGTCAATCATCGCACAGTATACGCATGTTTGGGGTAAAATGGTTGGGAGATTCTATTGGGAAGAGCATCTTCATCTCGATCACAAAAAAAGGATTAGTACTATAAAGTGAAAGCGGACAAGAAAAGGAGAAAACAAATACCACTGAGAATCGGTTTCGATGAGGACAGAAAACATGGGAATGGCTTTCAGTAAGAGGTCCACGCCCAAATAAAACGCGAGAAAAACAAAAAAAAAGACAGAATCCCGCTCTTTCCTTCCTCAAGCAGGGAAAGGAAGTGCAAGGTCAGCGACGGATTTCTGACACCGTTTTTAACACCAAAGCGAAAAAAAGGAGGGTGTTGGAGGGGATGAGGGCAAGGGTGGGGGCGGACAAACTTGCTGACAAAACCGGGGGAAAAGGGTCAGATAAAGGTCGTAAAACTGGCGTCGGGGTGGGGATTAATTAATGCCTTGCGCAAAGAAATAGGGGGGAGAGGGTAGATCATAAGGTTTTTCGGGTTTCCATTCGATGTGGATGCGGAAAGGGATACGGAGAGAGTATTGGGCGGTGTAAAAGGCCGGTTTGGAAAAAAAAAAGGGGAAGATTGTTTCCGGTAGGGGAGAAAGGAGTGAATAGCGGTCCTGGCAAGCGCGAAAAGTACGCCAGGAATTCCCAATCGGCAAAACCAAAAGAACTCACTATCTCCGCTGCGGTGAAAAGACTCGGCAGGGGAGAAAACAGAAAGATCTTTTCGCCTTCAAGGGGGGGGTCAGGAATTGGGAAAATGTTCAAAGAAGGGTGGCAACAAGACTGGGAGATGGGATCATAATTGAGCGCAAGGGTGGGTCGTTTACTGGGGGGGTCGAAACATGGTCGGGCAGCGACATGAAGCAAATTCCTAATAGCATGGTATTGACCGTAGCAGGGGAGCTCGTGTGAATTGACCGCAGGGAAACGGGGGCAATAATCTCAACTTGCGAGGGGGTGGGGATGGGAGGAGCGGGTTCCATAGCACATGAAATATCTCCAGAGGCGGACGACTGAAATACGGAGCGATGGGGAAAGGTGGGGTAGCGGAGAGGAAAGAAAAAAAGGGGATTGACGATTCATGAGCGAGAAGCGAAGGCCCCGAAAAGTTGGGGGGCATAAAGATGGGTGAGCTAGGTGAGTATTTTTTCAAATTGGAAAAAGGGTGTCAGTTGCCGTTCGGCTCTGATTTTCGGGGATAAAGGTCACGCTTAACCTTAAACAGACGGGAGAGACACCGAGAGATAGGAAGGGAAAGGAAACAAAACGGATTGGGGGGTTCAGTAAAATCAACTGGGCACAACGTGAGTTGGGGAAGGAAGAGAAATGTTTGTTGATGAAGAGAGGGTCGCCGAAAAAAAAAGAGGAAAGAAAAAAGGGATACCGTCATCAGCCACAGTGGTGTTCCACAGCAAAGGGGAAAAATCAGAGAACGGCGAAGGAAACCGTTTCATGTTGGGGGGGGACAGCATAGGGGAATGGATAAGTTAGACATCCGTGGTGGAAACAAAAAAGTGGCGCCAGTCGACGCGGAGAAAGGGGAGGTACTAAGAGGGAATAGGGAAGTGACGACTAGATTAGGGGGATCTTGAGACAATAGGAATAGATGGCCCTCCGGGGCAAGGATTGGGAGGAGAACTCATCATGTCAAAGGAGTTGATGCTTAATTATCTGACGGGTCAAAAAAAAACCAAGAAAGGGATAACTTAACGGATGTTAAAAAGTTGAAAGTTCAGAGTAACAGAGGAGAAGTGGGGGCGGTACCAAAGTGCACAATAACAAAGCATACTGGGAGAAGTCGGGGAAGACAGAGAAAAAAACAGCAGTTTCAAATATTCCTGAAAGCTGACCCTACAAAAAAAAAAAGTAAAGTTAAAATGAGGGGAGACGGGGGGCAAACATAGAAAAGAAGCATGGAGCCCGATACATACAAGAGTCTGAGTAGAAAAGAATTCCAACCGGTAAGGTGACCGAAAAAAAAAAAGAAAGAAGAAAAAGAGGATGGTTAATTTTCGGATTTCCAGCCATAATAGAACAGTCATTGAAATGGAAATGCAAGGGGTATCAAAGAAACAAAATTGGGAGGCCCGGTGAGGGACCGGTTATATCCCACGGCCTTACCTTCAGAAAGAAAGGAGAGAAAGACGAGGGGAAATATATTATACGAGAGGAGTGAAATGACATGATAATTACAGACGGGGGAAAGGAAAGAGAAGTGGTGCTTGACACAATGGAACGCGGGGAGGATTGGGGGGCACAAAAGTGGAAAAAAAAGGGAGGGAGAACATACTGTATTAGGGAGGAAAAAATCAAGTCAAAGCAGGGGCACGCTGAAAAAGAGGAGGCAAAAACAGAAAAAAGCAAACAAGAAAAATAGAAACAGAAGATGGGCCTTGGTGCGTAGGAACACAGCAGAAAGAGAAGGGGAAAACTCGGGGGACGTTCCATCGGCAAAGAAAAGAAAACGATAGTCACCACAATCCAAAGTACACCACGTAAGGGGGAAATGGACCGCTAAAGTGGAAGGAAGGGAGGTACAAAAAAAAAAAAAAGGGAGGGCAAAGAAACCGGCCGCGTTTCCGCGTCGCAAAGAACTTGTACAAACCGATGATGGGCCGACGAGAACTAAAGAGAGACGAATTGACAAAGCGATCAGAAAAACAAAAGAACCGGGGTGCATCATGGGTATTCATCCAGTTCAAGGAAAGTCAAAAAGACAGAAAGGAAGTGTAAGATATATAAAAAACAAAGGGGGAGGAGAGAAGAGCAGTCCCCTGACTATTGGTCAGGGGTTCACTCGCTGGTCTGAAGCAAATGAGCCGGAGGGAAGAGAGGAGTTTGTCAAAAGGGAGGTCGAGGAATGTGTCAAAGTAAATTGAAGGAATAAACATCGTTGTTTCAGGTGAGTGAAAAGTGACATGGCGAAAGGACCAGCGCAAAGGATGGGAAGCCAAGGGTATGCGCTTAAATGAAAAAGAGGGGGGGAAAAAGTCTGCCACGAGTTAGTGGGGGTCTTTTGGCTAATCGTATTGGAAGTTTGGAGGAACGACGATCCTAGCTTGGGCAAATCCGCGGCGGTTTGGTTTGGGGCAGAAGGTACCCTTCTCACCAAGGGGCAAGGGACTATGTATTGACCCGTGATGGTGGGGGGACTTTGTTGGGTAGGGGCTCAATACTGAGCAAGAAGAAGCTTTCTGAATCGTTCAAAGGCGTGGTTGGTGGACAGAGAAGGGGATCGGAAAGGGAGAAGCAAGGGATGTAGGGAAAGTACGGTTTTTCGCGGGGCTCCAAACGTGTTTTGCCAGAAAAATGTGAGGGGATCAAGCGCAAAAAAGTGGAATAAACATTAAGCTGAAAAGGAAAAATTGAGAAAATGGGGACCGCAATCGTTCCTTCATTTGGAAAAGCAAGGGCGAGAGAAAGGCGGATTGAAATGGATCAGAGGGAAGGAGACGTGGGTAGCTACCCTGACGAACCAAGGCTCCTCGGGTACACTGAAGGGCAAAATAAATCATTTCACTGAAGGAGAAATTCTGGCGGAGAGAGAAATTACCCTATAATGGTGCAGGTAACTTCGGGGGGAGGGTTGGACACGGGAATAATGGTGGGGAACGTCGCGAGAAAGAGGTGTTGGGGGGTTAGAACTGCTTTGGGGGTGAAGGTTGTTCGCTTCGGGCAAATGTGGTCAGAAAAAGGAAATTCCGTTGGGGGGGAGGGGCAGATCAGAAAGGCGGATTGTATTGAGCGGGTTTTTCTCGAAGGGCAAGAATATTTCGCTCCTGCTTTTGGTTATGGGGAGCATTTTGGCGAGAAAAAGAAAAAAGAGGTTCAGGGTTCAATGGGAGCAGCCACCCACTTTTAAGCATAGGAGAAGGGGGTGGTAAAAGGTTGACAAAGGGCACTAGGAGGGAGCAAACCTATCATTTCCGCTAAGGAAAGACGGGGGGCCAAGCTATGCCATGGATCCAAGCATCTAGAGGAAAGGTCCACTAATACAGATATCCATTCCTTAATAGGAAAGGGGATGAAAGGGAAAAGGGGGGAGATAGGAGAATTTTTGGGTACCCTTAAAGGATAAAGTTATGAGGGAAAACAAACATTCGGAAATATCCGGTTACACTGAGACGTGATAGAAATGGGGGAGGGGAGAAAAACTCGAAAAAGGGGGCTGAGAAAAGGTATGAAATGGACGGTGCCTCTGTTTGCCGGAGAAGGTCAATACTGAAGAGGACCACAGGAAAAGGAAGAAAAGGACCAACTAAAGTGGAAAAAGAAAAGTGATTTGTTGGACCCAATCAAAGTTTTGGCTGGGGGAACACTGTCCAAGGACAGGGGGGACCGGGGGTTAAGCTTAATACTGAAAAGTTAAAAGGAGGAAAAACTTCAAAAAGAAAAAAGATGCAAGCAGACAAAACCGCTTTAGACAAGTTTGAGGCAGGGGTGCCTTTCGCTCCTCGATTAATCGTCCGGCAGAAGGGCGAGAATCCACCTTTACCCTCCGCTAGGGGTCCATCCCGACCATTCAGTACAAAAGGGGGGAGGAAGAATGCTTTTATCTAATGGGAACCAGACTACCCACCTCAGAAAAGAGGCTCGCAGGGGGTGGCAAAAGAAAGGGGGGGATTTAAAAAGAAACAAGGAGAGAAGGAAAGGGAAGAAAGAGGAGACTTAGAAGGGGGATAGGTTCTAATCTAAAACTCAAAGGGCAAAAGCCAGTGCAACTAAACAACGGGGAAGGAGAAGATTATGATCACGAGAACTCGGCCTGTGCCAAGGAATCACATGGAAGGAAGGAAAAAAGCCTTCCCAGCTCAGGAAAAAAGATGCATTTAGGTTTAGGACCGGGTTCCGAAGGGAGGTGGGCAGCAGAGAAGCGCTTTGGTGGATGGCTTTGGAGTGCAAGTCTAGCCAGGAGAGATGAGACCTGGGAGACGCAAAGGAAGGTGGAGGGAAAAGGGGTAAAAAAAGCCCAGATTCCCGTGATTCAAGCCGGGGGAAAGAAAAGGACAATATATCGCCTTATCCAAGAAAATACAATTGAGGGGAAAAAGGAAAACTGAAAAACTACTGGGGTTAGAATCAGGAGAAATAGTGAGAGGAGGAAAGGGAACCAGCACGCAATTGAAGAGAAGGGGGAGGCACAAACTCTTAAGGGAAAAGAATTTGTCCGGCGTGGACGCAGCAAAAGAACAAAATACGTTTCTTTCTGCGGGTCAAAAAATACAGGTTCCCGAAAAAAAAAGTCAAAGTCGAAAAGAGTCGGGGCCGGCCTAACGGAGTTGGAAATCGGGAAAATGATGGCTGTGATGCCCGGAGAGGGGGGGGGTTTACGCTTAGGTGGAAAAATATTTTGCACAGGAAAAGAAAGGAACCAGGGGGGGGCTTTTCAATCATGGTCACTCATGAGGGGGTGGGGAGACATTTTTGACGGAGATCTGCGGGGTCGGTCAAGCCAAAAAAAAGGGAGGGAGGAGAAGGGAATAGCAGATTAACTGCCAATAAGGTTCTCAAAAATACCAAACGTTCGATGAGGGGATACAAGAAAAGGTTGGGCTGGTTGGTCATGGGAAGAAAAAGGCACGGCCCCGGCCAAAAACCAAATAAGCGGGCAGCAAACCAAGAAGAGACCGCCTTGGGGGGCAAGAAACGCGAAAGTGTTAAGGGAAGGGGGACTGACGGAGGGTTTTGTGAAAACAAGAAGAAAGAAACCTAGTGTTCGGTGTGCGTTCCTGGTGCCGGACAAAAAACGGGCCGGGAAAGAAAAAAGGGCTAGGGGGTAATAACAGGTCGATAAACCGGGCGGGGGGAATCGAAGGGGGGGCGAGGGTTTGGGGAGAGGGATAAGGGAAGTGGGGCTTGGAAAGGAGAATTGGTTCCGAGAGAAGGGTGTCGTTCGCCCGAAGAATTGAAGGGAAGGGGGGGGGAAACGATTCAAGAGGGGCCAGGCGAGGAGGAGAAGTGAATGAAGGAGCGACTTTAACGAGGAAGGGTTCAAGACAATAAAAAATCAAGAGGCTCAAGGGGCTTCGAAAACTAACTGTCCGAAAAGGGGAGGGAAAAAACATTATATTTTTCTCAAGCAAACAGCGGGAAAGGAAAATGGTGGAAAAGTAGGGAAATTGTGCTTAACGGGGGAAAATTAAAAGGGCTAAAGATATCTGGAGGAGTCAAAGGGGGGTTCAGGGTGAAAAACTGGTGAGGTGATGACCCGCTTAGTTGTCGAGGAGAGGAAGGAACAATGGCATGGAAAAGGGGGAAGGCAAAGAGGAGGGCTCGTGGCTGAAATACCCATGCAAGGGAACAATCAGCGGGCGAGAAAGCTGAGAGGGTGGGGAGGGTGGAGGGCGCTGGTGGTCCATCTAATGATCAAAACGTATAGGAAAAAGTCGAAACGATTAGGATGGCCAGTGGACGAGGGGGGGGAACTGGGGGGAAGGACGGGGGGAAAAAAAAGAGGAAAAATAGATTCCTGGGGGAGAGGGTCGAAAAACAGATCAAAACTTGTGGAGTAAAGAAGGTTTCGTCGGGCTTAGGGGGGCTGTGTTGTATGTGGGGGATTTGTAAGGGTTCACTTTATCAATCATATCTAAGGATTAAACGGGAAAACTACCCCGAAGCGGGAGATCAGGGAAACCAAAATTGAGGGTCATTCAAAATAAGAGGTGGACACGTTGGTGGGGGGGGCGGAGGAGAGAGGGGGGGGGGACTAGATAATGGGATCCGGAAAAAACAAACACCATTTATCAAAATTTTATCCCCCACTTTTGAGACGACGGACGCAAAATCCGCCGACAAGGGGGCAGCGACAATGTTGGGGCACTCATATGGTTGGCTGGGAAAGTACAACCCAGGGGAAAATTACGCCTAAAGACGGCCATGTAAAGCGTGTAAAAAAAGAGGAAGGTTAGGGGATATGCTCGAAAGTGGGGCTGGGAGCATACGGATGGAAAAAGGACGGCAATCAGAGTATTGACAGAATCAGCAGCGGGGACAGGGGAGGGGGATGGGAGGAAGTCGAAGGGCTGGTAAAAGTAGAGATGGAACGCGTTTTTGGAGCCGAGGAAGTCGAAGCCGGGGCGAAGTGGCGACTGCAAGAACCAGAACAAGGTCGTTTGGAAGGAGGAGGAAGAAAAACCAGGTTCAAATAAACATGCCTGCGAGAGAGGAAAGAAAAACAAAAAGCGGCAAGTGGTGGAGGAGTTGAAACAAAAGGGGGAAGTCACCAAGAAAAAG
>Ga0179593_1700807_pt1 | contig 16679 bp, 23 predicted proteins | sample CZODoug2_1_08_16_FD_185931 | JGI IMG/M metagenome (GOLD analysis project Ga0179593, IMG submission 185931) | Vadose zone soil fungal communities from Angelo Coast Range Reserve, California, USA - CZODoug2_1_08_16fungal (PacBio error correction) | ecosystem: Environmental > Terrestrial > Soil >...
GGAATGCAAAGTTCAAAAAGAACAAAAAAACGGGGGGCTGCACGTAAGAATCGCCCGACGCCTGATTTCCAAGTCAGGAAATGCTTGCCAACACGGCTGAGAGGGGGGAAAAAGTTGGCCGCCCTACTGGATGCCTTATCGGGGGAGGGGGAAAGAGGAGAAGAGTAAAGACTATAAAGAAAGGCGCGATTGGAAAAACAAATGAGTTGCACCATCCTTCGGTGATTTTTTGTTGGGGCCCGGTCACCGCCGGCCCGTTTGCAACAAGATTTCAGAAGGGGGGGAAAAGAACAACAGCGCCTTGGCTCTGGAGTGTCCTGAATGGGGGAAAAATCCGGAGAGCGCACATTACGGGGGGGAGGTAAGGGGGCTCGCTATCACTGAGGGGCTAGAGGAGGGAAAAAGGGCCAAATAGCAAGATAAGGAAAAAAGGGCCTGAAATCTATTTCGCGAATTTTCCAGAGGTCTTCTGCGGAGCCGGGACTTGAGGCGCATCCATATAGGATGAACAGGCACGAAAAGAAGAACGTTCCTTCAATTGCCACCACCGCTTCAAGTAAGAGTGAAGTTCGCTTGCGGGCACGGGGGAAAAGGGCGCCCGTAGAAAGGGAAATAGAACCGCAATATTCGGCATTCGAAGAGGGGACCCCTACTCCTCGTTCTCGAAGGAACTAAGCCATCGCCGGGGGAAGACAGCACATGAAGGGGAAGGGAACTCGAGCGTCTTGTTTCGGGGCGAATTGACCCGTCTCTTCGGAGAGAAAGGGGAACCAGCCCAGAAGGGTTGGGGCGCAGAAGAAGAGAGCCCCGTCCTCCGGCAAGCGTTGAGTACGATGGCAAGGAAGGAGACTGGAAAGCTATCTGCGCAGGGAGAGGGGAAATGAAGGGAGAAGAGAGGAAAAGGAAGGAGAAATCAAATAGCAAAACCGCAACCGCATCCAGGGGAGGGATGAGGTGCCTGCCGACCAGATTAAAGAGAAGAGTACATCGAGATCATCCGAAGAGAAAGAAGAGAGAGAGGGACGAAAAGAAAAAAGAAATAAGGCATCATTATATCGATCACTCTAGGGGAAAAAATTATGGCAGGTTTTACAAGACGCGGGGGAGTTGAAAGTGAAGAAAATGAACATTGGGTCCAGAAAGGGGGGAAAAAGAAAAAAAAGAAAGGAGTGAGCCCGCGGCAAAGGACGTCGGTTTCCCCTATGAGGTGAAGCAGAAACGTCGACGTACATCCGCGCCAAAAAGAGGGGGAAAAATGGGAAAAAAAGGCAAACTAAATTTGGGGCAAGGGGACGCTATGAATCTCTGCAGGAAAAAAAGGTTAAGGCAGGCTGATCGGATCGAAGCAGTGATTCGGCAAGGAACGGGCGACTCTCATCGGTGATTTAGAGCCCCCAGCTCCATCAAAAAAAGAAGGAAAGTGACCCGTACTCGAAAGGTCCATATAGAAAGAAGTCTTTTTTGTCCCTACGAGCGGATGACAAGTCTCTAAGAGGAAAGGCCGCGCGGAAATACCTTCAAAGAGTCAACAAGATCAAAATACGGGAGTATTATTAAAAGAGAGAGATCTTGCCTTTGATTTCCTTGGAAAAAAAAAAGCCGGCGCGCGAGAGCTCTCAAGAGAAAAGGGAAGCTCGTAAAAAAAAGGGGCCGCGTCGCCGCGTATAGGGCCTACCGCATCGCAGTCGGGGGGAAGCTTCGCGCCTTTTTGACTTGGGGAAGGGGGGGGATCTCGAAAGGAGGAAAAGGAGAAGTATGGTCACGGGCCCTATAGACCAGGGAAGGCGACGTCGCGAGCGAAGCATTCGTATTTCATATGGGTGGAATTGGACGCAAGAGACAGCCAACAAACGTGTTGATCTAGCGATGATGGGCTATAATAGTGGAGGCTCATATGCTCCTTCAAAGACAAGAGCTCAAGAGCGTTAAAGCCTCCCTCTCATTCTTCGCAGAAACAGAGTATGCCTGCTTCTTCGCATCAGCCGTAAAAGGGGAGGAGGTCCTCTAATGTCCAAGGGACTCCACTGGATAAGGGTAGCATCCTTTCCGAGCTTTTGGGTTCGAAGTAAATCCTTGGAGAAAAGAGGAAACCGAAGGCATCGGAGAGGGGAATAAAGGGGAAGGTGCTCTCGTGAGCAAGCGAGAGGAAAGAGTTCAAATTTCTTCAATGAAGGGAAGTACAAGATGGAAAAGGGCCTGGACGAATTAATAGAGTTCAAAAGGAAGGACGGAACGCACGCTTCAATCTCAGGGAGCAGAGACCCAGTCGCAATTGGCTTCACAGAGGAGGAGAGGTGGAACTCACACCGGAAAAGGGGGAGGGTCTGGTCTGCATTCACAGAAAAAGGACCTTTCGATACCGTATGCGTTTTCCTGGGGGAGAGCTGACTTTCTCGGCAGGGAGAGAGACCAACCTAAGGGACAGGGAAGGTAAAGCCCTTTCTCAGTAGTAAAGGGGGCCATCGCTACTCAAAGAAGAAAGGTGCCGGGGCCGGGGCCGAGCTCAAATGGGCGAGCAAAAAAGAAGAATGCGGGGGGCTGGTTCCGCCGCAAACACGACAGACTGTCAATTCGCCGTTACGTCAGGCAGGGGGAGTGGGGGGGAACGCTGATGGCGGCGATGGGGTTGGGAGGTGGGTTTGGGGGGGGGGGGGGGTTGTGTTTTTTTGGGGGGGCTCGAAAAGGTCCCGGGTCCGTCCGCGGCGCAAAAAAAAATGAGAACGCGCTCGGGGTCAAAAAAGGAGGAAGAGTATTGGGCGGGTCTCCCCACAGGAGATCGCCTTTGCTGCCTCTGCCTAAGAGAAAGAGGGAACTTCAGCGAGTCCGGACTTGGAGAAAAACCGGGGCTGGGGGAAAATCAAACGCATCCTCTTCGAGCATCAAAAACGAAGGGAGTTACTCAATGTACGGGAGTAGGCTGGACCGATAATCCCTACTGGAAATGGGGGGGGTGGGGAGGTATCACACGCGAAATCGGAAAATAAGGGCAATGCCTGGGGGGGGGGGGAGGCTCTGTCGTTATCAAGCCTAGGAGGGAGAGAAAAGCATTGTCAGTCCAGGTAGTAAGGGGGGGGGGGAGGAGACCGGAGGAATCAAGATAATGACAGGTTGATTGCCGTACGCATGAATAAAAAATTCCGGCCAGGTTGGGCACACGGGCCGGAGAGGAAATTGAATCCGAGGATTGCAACTATGAGAAGGAAAAGAGGAGGGGAACCATCGGCCTTTGGAAGGGGGGGCACACTTGCAAAGATTGCATTAGCAGCCTCCAAGGGGGAGCCGCAGCGCCACTTGTGAGAAGAGGAGAGTTCCAATATTGCGACGATACGCTCGAGAAGTGGGGGGAAAGGAAGAGGACGGGTTCTTAAAAGAAGGGAGGGCGGAACATCCCAGAATTGCATTGTACAAGGGGTCTCCATAGGGAAGGGGAGGAAAAGAGAGAGATTGCTCATACCTGGTAGCATGGAAGGAGAACCTCCAAGCTAGAAGAAAAAACAGTCGCCCCTACTCCTGATTTCAGAGGCGGGGGCCAACAAGCTGCGATGTGGTCATACGTAGTGGTCGGCCGCCCTACTTGATGTCCTGAAGAAGGGACTCATTCAATCTTTTCAATCGCAATACGAAGAAACAAGCTCCAGTAAAAAGGCGCGATTGCGCCGAGGGGGGGGTGACTGTCTAACAGGGGGAAGGCCGTTCACCGGGGGGAGGTCTGAATGTTAGATCATAAGAAATGCGCCGCCTTGGCGCTGATTGTCAGAAGGGAGGGGATGGAAGGGAGGGAAAAGGCTTTTCTTCGCTATAAGAGTGATACCGAAAAATATTTTCATGGTGCTGAGAGGAGGGGAAGAATATGGAGGAAAGCTTAACTCTTTAAAAAGGACATCGTACATGATTGAATAAAAAGAAGGGTTTGATCCGCCGATTATGACGGGGACACTCCGGTCAAAAAAGGGAGAAAGGCCAGTTCCTTCCGGGGGGAGAAAATGGCTTAGGCGCGAAGCCGCCAGGGGAGACGCTTCGAAACGGGGGCTATATCGAATGACTCTCCTCGGTTAGCATTGTTACCCCGGGAAAAAAAACACCGCCAGCGTCGCCGGGGGGGGAAAAGGGATGGGAAAGAGAAGAAGAGACCGGAGCGTCTTGTTGCCGAACAAGTCTTCGTCGGCCGAAAAGAGAAGAAGGGGAAACCAGCCCAGAGGCTTCACAGGTTTGGAGGGAGGAGGGAGCCGCGAAAGATGGCTGCCCCTGCAAACCTGAAAGGGGGGCGTTGAAAGGGAGGAACGGGGACCCCCGTGCGTACTGGGAAAAAACTGGAAAGGGGATTGGGGATTGAAAAAGGTGTTCGACGAGCGAAAGAAGGCAGATCAATAGCAAAACACAGAAGCAAGTCGCCGAGGGGAGGGATGCGAAAATCAGAGAAGAGACGGGGAGTAACAGAACTCGACGCATTGGACGGGGGAGAGAGGATTGACGAGTTTGAAGGGAAGGCGCAAGAGATCGATGACGGGGAAAAAAGCGGTATACCGAAGGAGCAAGGTTTGGACAGACGAAACGCAATCAGGAGTGGCAGCAATTGGGTCTAAAGGGGGGACTCAACATGGACTTTTTAGCCCCTCTTCAAAGGAGGGGAAATTCTGGTTTCCCCTATGATTTCAGCGGAAGAAAAAATTCAGACTCCGCGCCACAAAGCTCAGGGGAGAAGCAGGTAGAGTAGGCCAACAACGTTGGGCAACAGCCGGGGGGGACGGGTTGGGTGGGTGGGGGGGGGAGTGTCAGTGAACCAGCATCATATTTCGCGTATAAGTTTACAACCCTCACTTTTTCTGCTGAGTTTCTCACTTTCTCACGACCTTTTTGGGAATTGCGAGTGGAGTTGAAAGACCAACTCGCCCAATCTTAGGGTATGTACAAAGGGGATCGTTACTAGGGGGATCTCAACTAGATAGAATCTGTTCATCTAGATTTAAGGAGGACTGGACAAGATTAGAGTGATGGGTCTCGCAGGCGGGGGGCGTTGAACGAGCCGTCTCAGGCAAAAGTTACACGTGGGTATTTGGATCGGGTATCCCAACTACAGTGCTGTAGGGCAAGGGACTACGGTTCCAGGTGATGTTAAAATTGAGGTATAGAGGAGATTATCCTAGATGAGTGGCAAGTCTCGGATAGAGAACAAGAAGACTAATGAGAAGCAAAGGTATAGTTGGGCGTCTGGGAGAGCGGGGTTCTGGCAAAGCGTGTCTCTATCGGCAGTAGAGGCTGCGTGTGGGAGAAGGCGGCGTTTGCGCGGGAAGTCCTAGGTCATACTAAGGAACACTAGGCGAGGTCTCAGTGAGAGTCTGGGGATACCAAAGGGGATCGAGGATCGAGGGCAGGCGGGAAAAGTAAAGGAGGCAATTTAAGGAATAAGCGGCGTGGCGAAGTCGAGTGAAGATGCCTAAGAGCAAAGTAGTCAGAACATATTATATGTGCAGAGGGAGGATCGATGAGGGGTGCAAACTGGATGGGAGAGCCGAGTGTTGCGGAAGCTTAAGCGCGCTAATCAACGGATCGCGATTTTATTGGTCGGGATTCGAAGTGAGATCTCGTAGCGAGAGTTTCAGGGTAAGTAGGGGGGTCCGAGGGTTAAGATCGGTGGAGTACCTGAGAGTGATGAGAAAAAAGGGGCGGGCATGAGAGGTAGGAAAAAGACTGGAAATAAGGTGGGGCGGGGGCGTCGGAGGAAGAGAGGGAAAATCGGAGTGGTACAGGTTGGGGGCGATGAGCCGGGTTAGATCCACGGTGAAGGAAAGGAAAATGGGGGAGCCTAGAAGTCAAGGGAGGAGGCTTTTGGTATACTGCAAAATTTCAGGTAGAGTGACTAGAGTCTGACACCATGAAAAACTACACAAGGACCATTAAGTCGATTAAACGAGGTCAGAGCCCGTTTGTATAAAATAAGAATGCTAGGAGGGACACGCTAGTAGTGGGGCAAGATTCGACGTTAGGGAGAATGAGGGTTGGGTTATCATTAGTGGAAGTAGGGCCAGGGTGGAGAGTTAGTCATGTGGGGAAGAGAGTGTGAGACCAGAGACGGAGGTAAATTACACAATGAGGTAAGAAGAGTGATTCAGGGAGTGAAAGAATAGCGGGAGGAGGGGGTGGCTGATGAAAATTAAAAAAATTCGGGGAAGTTGAGGGGAGGATGGAGCGGGTGAGGGTGTGATGCAGAGGTTCCATCTGCTTTGCTCCTCTTATCCTCGTTAGGTGGGTCGTAGAAAGAGAATGGGAGTGTTCGTGGAGTGGGCCTAGGGATCTCTGTGCACAGGAGGCGGGAGGGGGGACTCTCTAGGGGTAGCTCGAGGGCAGGGGCGGAAGAAAAGTAGGATACGATATGGCTTAAGATTAGACCGAGTCAGTAGGAGCTACGATTATTAATAGTGGTAGCGACACATAAAGTGAGAGGGAAGACAGAAATGCGGTAGTTAACTTAGGAGATGTTCCAGTTTCGTCAAGGAGTAGAGAAAAAAAAGACTCGAGATTTGTTAAAATGGGTTCGTCGAATAGGGGGGGCTCAAAGGGTTTAGGCAGAGAGAAGGAAGAGATGGAACAAGAGTAATGGAGGAGAAGGTGTGTCAGACTTAACTTCTCTGGTTAAGGAGATAACTGCTCGGCTTGGGAGTTCGGTATTTTCTTCTCGAAAAAAAAGGACGAGTCCCTGAACTCATTGGAGAAAAGTATGAGTGTAATCGCAGAGTATAGTTAACAAGTTTGCTGCAATTTTTTTCGGAGACAATACATACTTCCCTCCCCTCTTATGAGCGGCGAGGAAAGACCTCGCTGTCGCCAAGGCGACAAAGGGGGGGGTGGGATCCACTTCTACCTGATTCCCTCCTCTGCAAAAAAAAGGCCCCCCGCTTTGTCTTTGGGGGAGGACACAGAAATCCTTACAGCAAGGGGAGGAAAGTACGCAGAACAACCCATATAGGACGTTGTTCGACATTCCGGGAAGAAGAACGGGGGACGGTCGCCGCCGTCTTGTCGAAGAACATTACCAAACATGATGCTTCGTCTTTCCAATTTCTCAAAGAACCTTTTCAACATGTTTGGAGAGACAATGCTCCAAAACGATGGAAGAGAAGGTTGGTACGGAGGACGTTCAAAGGGGGAGGGCGGGAGATTCGAGAAGGAGGGGAAAGAAAAGATGTTCTATCAGAGGAGAGGAATGTTTAATGGGAAATGCCGTCGTAATTACGAAAGGAAGGAACGTCCCCAAGAAAGGTGAAAAAAGAAGGAGAGGAACCCCGGTGCCCGTCTGTTAATCCAGGGGCGCTTGCTGGGAAAAGAGGGGCAGAAGACCTAATCGTGGAGAAGAGGCTGGCAACGAATGAAAATATCGTTGAAAAGTCGGGGGGCGATAACTCCACCAAGGAAAGAAGTGGTGCTCTTGATGGAAGGGGGGGGGGGAATGAAGTAAGGTAAGGAGTTTCATGGTCGTCCACTTACAAAAAGAAAGTGGCAAGAAATCGTTTATGACACGGGGGGGGGGACGTAGAGTTTGAATAGACTCACACGACGGAAAAAAGGGAAGGTGCGAGTTAAACATGAAGAACTTTATTTTCAGAGAAAAGAAGGCATTTCGATGATCAAAGGGGAAGGAGGGGATTGTCATTATTGAGAGGAAGCTTGCATTGGGTACACCTCCACCAGGGACAAGAAGAAACATTCATAAGAGAAAAGGAGTAAAGATCTATATGAAGGAGGGAGGGGAGAGAACAATAAATGGGAGTTTACACCGATGACACTTACCTACCTCTCAATAAGGAAAGAGGAGATCCCGAAATTATGAGGGGGGGGAAAAAACTCCAGGGGCTCTTACAGAGAAAAGGGAGAATCTTGCAGACACCAGGGTTGCGGATATTCAAACTTTATCGATGGTCCTCAACTATTGCAGGGAAGGAAAAGGGCGTCCCCTGTCCTGGAAGGAAAAGGGAGAAAGGAAGAATAAGAAAACTCAAAAGGCTTCCCTGTAATAACGATCCGGGGAGTGTCTCGGTTTCGGGGGAAGGGAGAAAAAATATATGATTCGGACAGAGGGAGAAAGAGTAGGTGCTGCCCATGGGACATTTTTTGAGAAATCTCCAGCGACGGGAAGAAAAAAGGGGCAGGACCTTTTTGAAGAGGAGGGGGACCGTTATTGGGGGGAGAAGGGTCATTATATGGGGGAGTTACGACCTTCATTTCCGGGGGAAGAGGCGAAGTTCTCTTATAGGAGAAGGGGGGAGAATACATTCTCTAGATCTCCCTCCCTCTTGGGAGGGGACCGACCTCCCTTCTAGAAGAGAAAAGGAAAGGGGAGGTGGTTTGGAGAAGGGGGAGGGAAGAAAAGGGTTGAACAAGGGAAGGGCTTTATCCTGTGGGCGGATGATTGGTAGGTAGGAGGAAAAAGAAAGGAGACGAAAAAACCATTCGGGGAAAAGGAGAGAAGAGGGTTCAGAACCCTGGAAGCTGGGTTTATTTTCTTTCTAAAGCGGGGGAGATGGACAGGATTTCTGTTAAAGAGGAAGGCAACAAGCTGGGCAGGTAGGGAGTTGCATAGGGGGAAGAGTCTCAGTTGGCGAAAAGCGCTGTATCCAGATTGTGGAAAAGGGAGGAGAAAAAGGATTTTCAGGGGGAATTATGGCGAAGGAAGAAGGAAGAACAGGTGAAGAGAACATTCTTTTAGCCTGAAAAGTTCCGTTTCCTCGCTAGGGAGGGGAAAGGGGAAGCTCTCAACTCAGAAAAAAAGACATGCGAGGAGACTGCCCCTCTACGGGAGGGGGGACTTCAAGTACCAATGGAAAAAGGAGAGAATCAGAGTAATTCCACCGAAAAAAAAAAGGAAGAAAAAACTTGAGAATAGCAGGTGCCAGACTAACTTTTCCATCTTCTTGGGGGAGAAGGGCGTGAGCGGTAGCCTTGAAAAAGGAGAAGAGGCGTCTGATTTTAACTGGACGAAGGGAACGAGGGGGAAGGAGGAGGAGCGCTAAGGGCAAACAGTCATCTATCTATCCCGGAAAAAAAAAAGGAGGGTACGATTCCCAGTATGGAAAAGGGAAAAAAAGAAAGGAAGAAAAAGGCAGATTCGTCTTCCGCGTAAGGAGAGAGGGGGGAGAGATCTACCCGAAGGTCGCGATCCTAAAACTTGCCTTGTGTTCCTCGTAGAAGCACAAAGGATTGAAAAGAACAGTACCCATGCGAAAAAGAGGTGCGCTAACATGAGGGGAAGGTCTTAGACGAAGAAGACGCCTGTCTTTGGGGCAGGGGGGGGGATTGTTCGATCCCGAGGAAAAGAAGAAGGGCAACACAATAGGGGGACACTCGTAAGCTACCAATTAAAAAAAAAAAGAAAACACTCTGAATCACTAGACGAAAGAGGATTGAAGAAATAGTGAGCTTTCGTAAGTCGGCGAAAGAGAGGGACCTCATCGTCGAAAAGGAAAAGACTGGCGATAGGCTGTTTTTTACAGAGGAAGGAAGGAACAGTAAATGGGGGGGAAAAGGACAGGAGGTGGCACAAAGCGCCTAAGCTTGGGGGGGGAGAGAGGGAGGGCTAAACGGGGATTCAAGAAAAACAAGGGCCTATGCTCTCGCTGAGGGAAACTCCTGACTGTAAAAAGGAAGAAGGAGACTGGTGATCATCCTGGCCAAAAGAAGAAAAGAAAGAGGAGGGAAGAGGGGGTGGAAACCAGTAGTCTCGGAATCGAGAGTGCGACATAATTTTCTATTCCAAGGAGGGAAAGCTTATCCCAATCCTTTAGCGGGAAAGGACAGCAGAGCCAACCCTTGAAGGGGAAGGAGGCAAAAGGGGGGTACGAATCTGCCGGAAAACGAATCCCTCATTATCATTGGATGGGAGAGACGGATGTGTTTAGGAGGGGGACTTGTACTGAGGGGGGGTAAAGAGAGGACCGCAATTCCTGGAGAGGGGGCATCTCTATGCAACAAGAGGGGAGGAAAGACGCCAATTTTTTCGAAGGCAAAAAGAAAGAGGGAAAGGGAAAAAAAAACAACGTCTGAAATCTTTTTGCCAAAGGGAGGAAGGGAAGAAGGGCCGGCGAGCGTACAGGAAAGGAGACCACTGTTGCAATGTCACATCGGTGCAAAACGGATTAGGAGAAAAGAGAGGGAGGAGAAAGAAGGGGGACAGTTGGCACAGTGGCCTGCATTGAATGTAAAGAAAACCTGACGAGAAGTGTCAACGGGTAAAGAGGGGCAAAAAACCTCTTAGAAGGGTTGATCCTTTTTGAAGAAAAAATTGGGGGCGTATTATCCCGGAGAAGGGGGTGCTGAAATCGGTAATATCTGGAGGTCATCTGGTCTCTTTCAAGGAGAGCTGTTCCCCCATCAGAGGAAAGGGGGGGAATGGAAAGGGGAATGGGGGGCTCGGGTTGAAGGGAAGAAGAAAGACAATCAATTTTTTATTCTCAAGGTGTGGGCCTCGTCTTTCCGGGTGGGAGAGAGATCGAAGGCATAAAGGAGAAGATGGAAAACTAGAGCATGAGGGAGGACCCCTTATTCGCACTCTTTCCTATTCCGAGAAGATAAAGGTCTTCGACTGAGAATTTTGGAGGGGGAGGGAATCCCCCATTTCGAAAACTGATGGAAAAGGAGAGAGGTAAGTCAGGGAAGTGAGCCCCGGAAGGGAAAGATTCACGGGTATTGAATCCTCAAGGGAAGAAGAAATAGGGGGGAAGGAGGCGTATTTTTTGCCAATTCGGAGGAAAAAAGAACAACAATGACCTTGTTAAGACCCCCTTCCCCCTTTGTGAGGTAAGCAACATCCTCTCGCCATCCGGGGGAGGATGGAAAGGGCCCAGCTTTGGGGGAAAGAAAGAAGAAAAGGATTAAAACACTCCATGAGGGGCTCCGTCTTATTGCTTCCTATGTCGAGGGGAATGTGGTTTCGAAGAAAGGGGAGAGGAGTTTTAGGGCCCTTCGGGTGGGGAAGAAGAAGGGGAGAGATTACATTGAGGATCAGAACAGTCTCGGGAAAAAACAGATTCTTCTCCTACCTCACCCAAGAAATAATTCTGGGGAGGGGGGGGGAGGAATTTGGAATATGTAATCGTTTCTGTAGACAAAAAAAGAGGGGTACCGAGAATCGAGGAAATTCTGTTATAGTCTCTTCATGGAGGAAAAGGGACCGCGTAATATAAGAGAAAGGAAGCCCACTCTTCTTGACGGAAAAAAGGAGGAGAAAGGAAAAAGAAGGGAATTTCAATAAAGAGGTCCTTTCTAGGACGAAGGAGCTTAGAACCTAAAATCCTCGAAGGAAGAAAAAAGGGGAAGAGAAGCGCCGAAATTCTCCTTCAGTGGAAGAGAAGAAAAAGCAAAGGAACTCAAAATGTAAAAAAAGAAGAATCTTTCCAATTATTCCCTATGAAGTCAGCAAAAGGGTTACCGGGAAATTTGTTTGATGTTGCAAAGGAGGAGGGGTGAGGGTCATGGGGGGGATTCAGTCCACTGTAGGGAAGAAGGCGAATGCTCAATTTTCAATTCTCTTCAGGGGGGGAGGGGGGGGGGAGAAGGAGGCTGCAGCCTGAAAGAGGGGATTATTACGCTAACGCAAAGGCGGGTCCTGCTATACATAATGTGGGGAAATGGTGTCAAGATCATTCCCATCGAAGAAATTGAGAAGGGAGTCTGAGGTGAAGTTTGGATACAAGGGAGGAGATCTTCTCCATCTCAACAGGGTTTTCCTCCAAACATAAGAAGGAGGGGGAGGGGCTCTTCACTATACGAGAAAGAAAGGTCGCCCATCTTTGAGGTGAGTTTTAACATTCTCTTTAGAAGGTCTTCTTCATCGCTTTAAGGGGAGAAAAAAAGTGGGGTCGAAAAAAGGATTTTCCTTATGGGGGAGGGGAAGAAAGGGTGGGGGGCCAGGTCTCCGAAGGGGGTCGACTCCCTTACAATTCGGGAGAGAAATCCCACGCCCATGTCCCGAAAATTTTGTGCCCTATTGAAGGAAAAAGGAAAAAAAGAGGGGAAAAGAGAAAAGGGGAGGAAAGAAGGTATTGCAACCTATTTCTGTAGAGAAGGGAGTCGCCACCGAGGAGAAGAGAGGAACTGAAGCCTCTTTGGAAAGGGAGGAGAAGGCGGATTAAGTGCGAAGCACATCACTATCGAGGGTCCCCAATCAATGCCCCAAAAGAATCTGCGCTTAACCCGGTAAGAAATAAGGGAACCTGGCGGGAGCGTTCTTTGAAAGAGGAAAAATTTTCAAAGGGAAAAATGCAGACTCTAGTCTGCCAGGAGTCAGTCGGTATAAAAGGAATCCTATAACTCCACCTTCAAAATGAATGAAAAGAAATGGGGGAGATTAAGTTTAATTTCCTAGGGGACAGGTCGGGACAAGGACATACAAGGATTATCCTTTGCCCGAAAGACAACTTATATATTTTCAGCGAAGAAAGTCCCGCAAAGGCAACCCCTGTATGGGAGGAGGGAAAAGATTGTGGAGGCTTCATGAAGAGACCTGAGTTGAAAACCATAATTGTTCTAGAAGATCCGTATTATAATCCCTGCGGGGGGGGCAGTTATTCTCGGGAGGGGAAGGTCATTGGGGGTCACCAATACGCCACCCTTTATGGGGTGGGGAAGAGATACAAAACCAAACCAAGAGGGGGAGGAAGGAATGCTTGTTCTTCGTGGAATCCCATAAAGGGGCCCCAATTTCCAAGGGGCAGACCGCCATATGAGAAGACAACTTGAGTCCAGAGAGAAGATCCTCTAAATTATTAAAAAGATCACTCCAATTTCTCGGAAGGGGGGACACATAGGAGAAGAGGGGAAGGGGGCCGGGGTTAGGATATTCAAAACTTTGGGGGGGAAGGCCAATATCAATACTTGGGAAGAGATTTCTTGCACGGTAAGAGATGGGAAACTGAGACCTTAAAACGAAGGCCATTACATAAGTCTTTCCACTAAGGGGAGAAGGGCAAGGTGGATTCGGAGGGGGGAAAGGGGGGGGGGACGGGAAACTCATATGAGTCCTTCCAGACTAGGGAGGTTCTTCTGCCAGGGGACCCATTTGGCGCGAGGGGGGGGGGGCCCGCGAAGCTCCATTATTCCCTAAGGGGAGCGCGCGATGACCCTTCATGGGGGGGGAGGAGGAAGTTTCCATGAGATGGAGGGGGAGGGAGAGCAGAGGGACATAAACTAAAAAGGAAGTCTTCATGTTCTCTAGAGGGGAAGGGCGAATCCGCTCTAGAAGAAGAAAAAAGGGGAAAGGCAATCCTTCCTCCCTCACTGAGGAGGGGGAGGGGGGGGTGGCAATGGGATTCACATCTGCCCCCATTTTGAAAAGCAGTGTATCCTGGAAAAAAAAGGGGGGGGAAAGGGATTCGACCATCCGGAGGAGAGAAAAGAAAAGGAGAAAAAATAAGAAAGTGGGGGCAACTGGGGAAAGCGCTGGGTTTATTTTCTTTCTTAAGCGATGAAAAGGGTGAAAGATAATGTGTTAAATTACAAACGAGAAGGGGCCGTATCGTGTCATAGGTAGTGAAAGAAGAAGGGGGGAACCCACTATGTTTGGAGCCGGCGCCGCGCTGTTATCCAAGGGGGAGGGAGGGGAAGTATGCTCTGGGAAGAAAAGAAAAGTCATTTATATGCCGTCCGAAAAGGTGGTAACGAGGGGAAGGACCTCGCCGAGTCCGGCGGGAAGCGCTCCACGAAGAATGACCATGCTCTTCAAAGGCAAAAACCAAAAAATCAACAACCCCCCCAAGAAGAACCCCCCCAACAACAACCCCAACCCCCTTTGGAAGAGATACGTCAGCGCAAAGGAAGAGAAAGTACAAAATGTCCATATTAGGAAAGGGAAGCTTAACCAATCAAACAAATGGGGTCAATTAAGCCTTGGTTAAGGGTTACATATGGACTACGGAAAATTTGGGATCTCAACCTGATGAAAGGAGCCTGCTGAAGGAATTTCGGCTCTTCTGGGGTGTACTGTCGAAGGAGGGAGAGGATTTTGAAGATTGGAGGAGGGGATCTCGGGCAAGCGTGAAAATCTATCCTAGAAGGGGACCATTGTACCATGGGAAGGGGAGTTCCCAGTCCCTAAGATTGGGGGGGGAAGGGGGCAAAAAGCTAGTCTCCTCTGTAGAAGGGAGGGGGACTCGACTCTACCGAAGGGGAGGGTCGAAAACTGCCTTGGCGCGGAGGAATCTAAATTCATGGAGAGAAACTACACCTTACATCAGAAGAAAAAGAATGTATACCTCTATGTGAAAAGGAGAAAAAAAGAGGTGTTCACCTCACCGGGAGGGGAAGAAGGCCGTTGCGGGGAGACCTCTGAAGAAACCTCCGTTCGCCTCAAACAGCAGAGGGGAAGGAGACCCAATTACCATGGAAGGAGAAAAGGGAAGCACTAAACTTAGCCAAAAGGGGGTGGGGGAGGAAATTGGGGATTCTTCGGGTCTTCTATCCCCAAGAGGGGAGAGAGAACATTATCCTACTTGCTCTATTCTGGGGAGGAAAAAAAGAAATTTTCTCTTTTTACAAGGAAAAGGGGGGGAAGGTTTCCCGCTAACAATACGGAATTTTCCACAAAGCTCCGACGCTTGGGGGGGTTGTCAGAGTTTCTAGGAAGGGAGAGGGGAATTAGTACAAGGAAAGGGAGGGAGAAGGACGGACTCAAGAAGACTCTATAAAGGGAGTTGAGGAAAGAGGGAAAAAGACATAAACTTCGGGAAGGAAAGGGAGAGGAAACTTGAGGAAAGGAATCTTACGAGTTCTACATAAGGGGAAAAGAAGGTCCTAATGTGATGGGGGGAGAAAATTAGAGGCTATAGCAACCCGGAAAAGAAGAAAAGGGGGGGGGGGGGGGGAGGGTGAAATCAATAACAAAATGATTTTCTCCTCAGGGAAAAAGAGAAGGTCAGTGTATTCACCAATGACGGGGGGAAAAAGGTGGGGGGGGTAAGGTCTGGTCTGGAAGAGAGGGGCAGAGAGAAACGATGACCGCGATAAGGGAACTGCGATTTGGCAGAGGAAGAAAAGGGATCATCCGAACGCCATTGTTGAGGAAAGAAAAAGGGGGCGTCCGAACCACTTCTTAAAGGTGGGAGGAGGGAACAAGGGGGTTAGTGGGACAAGGACATTCATCGCCCTTTTCCGATGGAGGGAAAAGCTACACGGAGGATGAGTGAAAAAAGGGGGGAAATTGGCACATTTCCTCTTGAATGGAGGTGAGGGAGGATAAACGGACGTAGGGTCAAAGAGGAAAAAGGATCCTTTGTCAAACCTGCTTAAATAGAGGGCCCCCGAAAAGGAAGGGAATGAGAAACAATTTTCGTGTAGTAGGAGGGAAAGAAGAAAAGAGGAAGAGGGTAAGCTAGATAAAAAAAATCAAGGAATTGTCGCAAGGGGGAAAGACCAAGCTATTATACCCAAGAACGTACTAATAGATTGTTGATAAACTGATCCTTCTGTATTCTGGGGGGGTGGGATTCGTCATTATTCAGAAAGGGAAGGGTTGCTCTCAGGGAATACAGGATCTGGGGATCAGATTTGAGACCCTCAGGGCCATGGAAAAAAAATAGAACAGTCGTCCGAATTCCGACTGAGAGGGGGGAAAAAAGGAAAGGTATTATCTGTTTCATGATTGTGCCCTTATGATCCGCAGGGAGGCGGGATGCAAACTGTATGAGTGCGGAAATCAGAGGAAAGAGGGGCCCTTTGTATTGCAAGAAAAAGGGAGCACTCTTACCAACCTCAGCTGCGGGGGAGAGGGGAGCATTTCGGTAGGGTCGAAGACCTGCCCCACAATTTCCGGGGGAAATTTGTGGACCTGATTCCATGCAACGAGAGGGCAGTCGGGATCATGTTTCTCTAGTGGAAAGGGGGAAAGGGGGAGGGCCGAAAGAAAAGCGAAGATTCTTAAAAACCATAGAAAAAAGGAGGGCTTCCGATTTTCAGGAAGAAAACTGGTGGTAATTGGTGAGGAAGAAGAACAGGAGCTAGGTTTTAGGGAAAGGCCGGTTTTGCCTATTGATCGAAAAAAGAGAAAAAGGATCGGTGAAAAACGCGGAGAGCAAAAAAGAAGCCTGATAGCGTAGAAGAAGGGGAGGGGAAACAGGGTTTTGGCTCCATGAAGGGACTCTGAATCTTTTCTTCGAAGGAGGCAGTTTCGAGGTATCGAAGGGGAAAAAGGGGAATTCAGCTTCTATAGGGGAAAAAAGAAGGGGCGGGGGGGGGGGAAGACTAATGGGAAGTGTCAGCCAAATCTTCTTATTGAAGAAGGAAAATCCTTTGGTCCCAATGGGAATGGGGAAGGTAAGTTCTCATTATCGCGGGAGAGGGAGGAAAAAGAGCTTCGAGAAACCTAAGAGAGAATGCTTCATCACGGAGGGAAAAAAGGGAAATCTCCTAAAATTCATTCAGGGGAAGTACCGCTCCTCCATAGGGGTGGAGTGAATAATCTCCTATTCCATAAATGTCAACCTGGAAGAAAAAGTCCATCATTTTACTTTGGAAAGAAGGGGGGGGGGGGGGGAGTTTGTTACGGACGGAGGAAGAAAAGAGTGGAGAGGGAAACGTAAGGTAGAATTAACTTATCTTGGGGAGAAGTGGTAATGAAGGCGGTGCGGATTTTTAGGCGCAAGAAAGAAGAAGACAGGAATTACGGGAAGCCTTTTACCCACCTGAGGGAAGGGCGA